>Ga0255334_1001401_pt1 | contig 10915 bp, 9 predicted proteins | sample EtOH5_35cm_T3_12_FD_202080 | JGI IMG/M metagenome (GOLD analysis project Ga0255334, IMG submission 202080) | Sandy soil microbial communities from University of British Columbia, Vancouver, Canada - EtOH5_35cm_T3_129 | ecosystem: Engineered > Artificial ecosystem > Sand microcosm > Unclassified ...
CTTGGTCAGTAGGTCCTGGGTGATCAGCCCGAGTGCCGCGATCCCCGGGGCATCGGCCGGATGCAGGATGACGATGGGAAGGGCGAAATCCACGCCGGCGTCGCGCAGCATCGCCCTGGCACCGTCCAGATCCGCGGCCGGCGGCATGCCCGCCACCGTCTCGTAGGGCGTGCCGCAGCCGAACATGCTGCGGCACAGGCGCTGGTATTCCTCCCGGCCGCCGACCCCCGGCAGATACTGCGTCTGGTCCACCGCCAGCATCACCGCGCGCCGCACCCGCACGTCGTTGAAGGGCGGCCGCAGATGGTTGAAGCGCAGCACCCCCTGGTAGCCGAAGGGGCTGACCACCTGCACATGCACATCGCGGCTGCGGTCGAAGGCCGCGAGCACATCCGCGGGCAGGCGTTCGCAGTAATCCACCTCGCCGGTCAGCAGAGAGCTGACCTGGGTCGCGACATCCGGCATGGAGATCAGCTCCACGCGTTCGAAATGCGCGACCTTGCCGCCGGAGGCCCAGACCGAAGGCTCGCTGCGGGGGCGATAGGCGTCGTGGCGGGCCAGCACGATGCGGTCGCCGGGGCGGTATTCCTGCGCGACGAAACGGTAGGGGCCCGAGCCCACCGGCTCGGTGATCGCGCGGGTGGCGGGGGTTTCGGCCAGCCGCTTTGGCATGATCGCCGGCACCATGGCGCCGGGCTTGGCCAGCGCATCCAGCACCAGCCCGAAGGGCGATTTCAGCGTCAGGCGAAAGCTGTTGGCGTCCAGGCTTTCCAGCGATTCGGTCGCCTGGAACATCAGCCCGCCGAGGGAATCCCGCGATCCCCAGCGGCGCAGGCTGGCGACGCAATCCTCGGCCGTGACCGGCGTGCCGTCGTGGAAGGTGAGCCCGGGGCGAAGCACGAAGCTCCAGACCTTCCTGTCCTCGCTGACCTCCCAGCGGTCGACCATCTGGGGCTGCGGTTCCCAGCGGTCGTTCACCGCGAACAGCGTGTCATAGACGAGGTAGGAGAAATCCCGCGTCGTGAAGCTTGTGGTGAAATGCGGGTCCAGCACGGTGGTCAGCGTCTCCGGCACCACCCGCAGGGTTTTCGCGCGCGAAGGCATGGCGGCGTGCGCGGCCCCCGGCAGCAGGACGGGTGCGGCAAGGACGGGTGCGGCGAGGGCCGCGAGAAGCGATCTGCGATACATGTCCATCTTTCTCTCGACCCTGCGCAAGGAAGCACTGCCCTGGAATCGAACCATACCGATTTCGCCGTCGCCGCAAACCCGTCCATGCAAACCCCTTCGCGCCTCGGCCTCCAGCCCCACCAACTTCAGGACCTCCGTCGGCATTCGAAGCCCTCCACCTGTCCTTTACCGAGCGAGGCGCGATTTCGTATCATCCGTTCCTTGCGGCGAAGCCGCGGCGCCGCTGCCGCGCGAGGCCCTGTTTGGGTGGGCTTCAGCCCACCGGCCAACGCTCGCACCGCGTGAAGCATCCTCTTCAGACACGCCGCAGGACGCGCCCGAAAAGGATGCGGACGCGCGGCTGATGGCCTCTCTGCCAGGCTCGGCGGCTCAATGCGCGGCCAGGCTCCGCTGCAGCCGCGTGATGGCGCCGGGCAGGCCGCGGATCTTCAGCACCCGGCCGGCCTCGTCGTACTCCTCGGACAGCACGCGCACGCTGTCATAGACCTCGCCGATCAGCCCCTGCCTGGCATAGGGCAGGGACAGGACATCCTCCACCATCGCCGCCTCGAAGAAGGCGATGATGGTGTCGCGCAGCGCGCTCACATCCTCGGGCCGATGGGCCGACAGCAGGATCGCGTCCGGGTGCTTGTCCAGCAGCGCGGCGCGCCCGGCCGCATCCACGCGGTCCATCTTGTTCAGCACCAGGCGCGACGGCACGGCATCCGCCCCGATCTCGCGCAGCACGCTGCGGCTCACCTCCAGCTGCGCCTCGTAGGTCGGGTCCGAGGCATCGACCACGAACAGCAGCAGCGACGCCTCCAGCGCCTCCGCCAGGGTCGAGCGGAAGGAGGCGACGAGGTCATGCGGCAATTGCTTGATGAAGCCGACGGTGTCGGAGACCAGCACGCGCGGCCGCGTCTCCGGCTGCAGGGTGCGGACGGTGGTGTCGAGGGTGGCGAACAGCTTGTCCTCCACCAGCACCTGGCTGCCGGTCAGCGCCCGCATCAGCGAGGATTTGCCGGCATTGGTATAACCGACCAGCGCCACCCGCAGCTGGTCCCGCCTTGCGGTGCGGCGAGTGTCGCTGTCGCGCTGCACCGCTTCCAGCTGGTCCTTCAGCTCGGCCAGCCGGTCGCGGATCTTGCGGCGGTCGAGGTCGAGCGTGCTCTCGCCCGCGCCCGGCCCCTGCTGCCGCCCGCCGCCGCCCGAGGATTCCCGCAGCCGGGGGGCCACGTATTTCAGCCGCGCCATCTCGACCTGCAGCTTCGCCTCGCGGGTATTGGCGTGGCGGTGGAAGATCTCGACGATGACGCCGGTGCGGTCCAGCACCTGCGCACCGGTCGCGCGTTCCAGGTTGCGGATCTGGCTGGGCGACAGCTCGTGGTCGACGATGACGAATTCGGGTTTGCGCGGGGCATCCTCCTCCGGCGCCGAGGCGGGCGTCGTCCCGGCGGCGCCATCGAAACGCTGCCGCGCCTTGGATTTCGGCGCGGGCGCCATCGAGCCGACCAGCCCGCTGCCGCCGGTCAGTGCGGCCAGCTCCGCCAGCTTGCCGGTGCCGAGCAGAGCGCCGGCGCCGGTGCCCTCGCGCCGCTGCGACACGGTGCCGACCACCTCATAACCCAGGGTTTTCACGAGCCGCCCCAGCTCCTCAAGGCTGGCGTCATGCGCGATGTCATCGACCTCCGGCGTCTGGATGCCGACAAGGATCGCGAGCGGGATGGGGGGCTTGGTCTGCATGGCGGTGACGTAGCACGCTTCGCGCCGAAGCATGAGCTTTGGCATTCCGGCGCGTTGGCCTCGCCCCGTGGCAATGCGCCCTGCGTCAGGGCCGGGCACGAGCAGCGCGCCGCATGGGGCGAACCACGGCGTGCCTCTTGTTCTCGGCCACCGGCGCGGCCACGTCGTCGTCGCGGCAGTGAGAGATCCCGCAGATGCCCTACGCGAGCAACGCCGACCTGCCGCCGCCCATCCGCCATGTGCTGCCGCCGCATGGGCAGGACATCTACCGCGCCGCGTTCAACAATGCCTGGGCGGCCCATCGCGGCGATCGCGACGAGGCGTCCATGCACCGCATCGCCTGGGCGGCGGTGAAACGCAGCTACGAGAAGCTGAACGGCGTCTGGGCCGCGAGGCGCTGACGCCGGCTACAGGGCCAGTTCGGGCTCGCCCGGGGTGCCCCGCTCCTTCTTCTCGGGCAGTTCGGTCATGGTGGCCTCGGTCAGCAGCAGCACGCTGGCCACCGACACGGCGTTCTCCAGCGCGACCCGCACGACCTTGGTGGGGTCGATGATCCCGGCCTCCACCAGATCCACATACTGCTTGCGCGCCGCGTCGAAGCCGCGGTTGCCTTCGCCTTCCATCATGCGCGCCACCACCACGCCGCCATCGGCCGCCGAGTTCTCCGCGATCTGCCGCGCCGGCGCCTCGAGCGCGCGCTTCAGGATCTGCACCCCGGTCCGCTCGTCGCCCTCGCATTTCGCCTCCTCGGCGGCGACCGCGCCGGCACAACGCAGCAGCGAGAGGCCGCCGCCCGGCACGATCCCCTCGGCCACCGCCGCCTTGGTCGCGCTGATCGCGTCGTCGAGCGCTTCCTTGCGCGCCTTCATCTCCGATTCCGTCGGCGCGCCGACGCGGATGACCGCGACACCGCCGACCAGCTTGGCCAGCCGTTCCTGCAGCTTCTCCCGGTCGTAGTCGCTGGTGCTCTTTTCGATCTCACGCCGGATCTCGCGGGTGCGTCCCTCGATCGCCTGGTGCTCGCCGCCGCCGCCGATGATCGTGGTACTCTCCTTGTCCGCCACCACGCGACGGGCGCGGCCGAGCTGCTCCAGGCGCACCGATTCCAGCTTCTGGCCGAGTTCCTCGGAGATGACGGTGCCGCCGGTCAGCACCGCCATGTCCTGCAGCATGTCCTTACGCCGATCGCCGAATCCCGGCGCCTTCACGGCACAGCTCTTGAGGGACCCCCGCAGTTGGTTGAGGATGAGGGTCGCCAGCGCCTCGGCCTCGACGTCCTCGGCAACCACCAGCAGCGGCCGGCCGGATTTCGCCACCTGGTCGAGCAGCGGGACGAAATCGTTCAGATTGTGGATCTTCTGCCCGGTGAGCAGAACAACGGCGTCCTCCAGCTCCGCGGCCATCCGCTCGGGGTTGGTGACGAAGTAGGGCGAGATATAGCCGCGATCGAACTGCATCCCCTCGACCACCTCCAAGATGGTCTCCATCGTCTTCGATTCCTCGACGGTGATCACCCCGTCATTGCCCACCTTCTCCATGGCCTCGGCGACAAGCTCGCCCGTCTCGGGCGCGTTGTGGGCCGAGATGGTGGCGATCTGCGCCTTCTCCTTGCGCGACACCACGGGGCGGGAGAGCTGCCGCAGCGCCTCGACCGCAACGCCCGCCGCCCGGTCGAGGCCCCGCTTGAGCTCGACGGCGCTGGCGCCGGCGACCACGTTGCGGATGCCCTCGGTGAGGATGGCATGCGCCAGCACCGTCGCGGTGCTGGTGCCGTCGCCGACGACATCGCCGGTCCGCTCGGCCGCCTGGCGAAGCATGCGCGCGCCGAGGTTCTCCTCGGCATCCTTCAGCTCGAATTCCTTCGCGATGGTGACGCCGTCGTTGCACACGATCGGCGGCCCCCAGCCCTTCTGGATCAGCACCGATTTCGACCGCGGCCCGAGGGTGACGCGCACCGCATCCGCGAGCTGGCTGGCACCACGCAGGATCTTCTCGCGCGCGGCAGAACCGAAAAGCACCTGTTTGGCTGGCACGACCGCCTCCTCCTATGGGCACGAGGCCTCCGGGCCACCTCGCGGCGGCGCCGGCGGCCCGTCATTCGCCGTTATGAGCCCTGCTTGACTTCGATCTTCTTCTGCTGCGCCGCCGCCTCGGCCGTCTTGGGCAGCGTCACGGTCAGCACACCCTTGTCGAACCGGGCCTCTATCCGCTCGCGGTCAACGCCACGCGGCAGCTGAAAGGAGCGGCGGAAGGAGCCAAAGCGGCGTTCGGAGAGGTGGTAGTTCTCCGACTTCTCCTCGCGCTCCTCCTTTTTCTCGCCCTTGATGGCCAGGATGTCGCCGGACATCGAAACCTCGACGTCCTTGGCGTCCATCCCCGGCAGTTCGGCGGTGACGCGGTACTCGTTCTCGGACTCCACGAGATTGACCGCCGGGGCGGTCACGCCGAACGCGGTCTCGAGGCGCCACAACGGCTGCAGCTCGCCACCCGCCTGACGCGTCATGCCGCCTCCGAACCCGCGCCAGACATTGTCGAACACGCGGTCGACCTCGCCCCGGAGCGCAGCGAAAGGCTGCCACAGGCCTTCGAGCCTGGACGAGGTTGCGGGGGTCTGTGCCTCGCTCTTGGCCAGCGTCTTGGTTTGGCTCTCGCTCATGACCTGCCCTTTCCTATCGCCGCCTGCCGGCCTGGGTGAGCGACGGCGGCAGCGGAACTTGGCCAGAGGCGCGCAAAATGCTCCTTGATCCGCGTCAAGGCGCAGGAGAACGGCAGATCACATCGCGGGAATCGGTTGGCGGATGGCGGCAGCAGAGCCGCCGGGGCGCAAAAAAAACGATCGCGGCCCTGGCGATGGCGATGCCTCCTCGAAACAGCCGCAGCGGCCGCTTGCGGCGATCGCGGCCTTGCAGGCCTCCTACCGGGCCGAGCATGATGCGCGGCATGGCGGCCAATTCGATGCAGGACTGCGCCGGGACCGACCTCGCCCGAAAGCTCGCCATCTTGCGCTCGCCGGCCTCCTATCCGGAGGCGCCGTCCGCCGTAGAGGTTCGGGAAACCCACATGTCCTGGGTCTTCCTGACCAATGATTTTGCCTGGAAGCTGAAGAAGCCGGTCTGCTTCCCCTTTCTCGACTACCGCCGCCTCGAACAGCGTCGCCACTTCTGCGAGGAGGAATTGCGCCTCAACCGGCGACTGGCGCCTGGCGTCTATCTCGATGTCGTGCCGCTGGTCCACCGTCCTGACGGTGCCCTCGTGCTGGATGGCACGGGCGAAGTGGTGGACTGGCTGGTCCGGATGCGGCGCCTGCCGGCCGCGCTGATGCTGGACGTGGCGCTGGAACAGGGAACGGCCACGCCCACCGCCGTCGCGCAGGCAGCCAACCACCTTGCCTGCTTCTATGCCGCCGCTCTGCCCGTCGCGGTGGGAGAGGGACCCTATCTCGACCGGTTCCATCACGAGATGGTCCTGAACCGACAGACGCTGCACGATGGCGCCTACGGGCTGCCGCATGATGCGCCGGCGCGGGTGCTGGACACGCTGGAGAGCTTCCTCGGAGAAGAGCGCGACACCCTGCTCGCGCCGCTCCGTGCCGGCCGCGTCGTGGAAGGCCATGGCGACCTCCGCCCGGAGCACATCTATCTCGGCGAGCCGCCGGCGGTGATCGACTGCCTGGAGTTCGACCCGACACTGCGCCTGCTCGACCCCTTCGAGGAGATCGCCTTCCTGGTGATGGAGTGCCGGCTGCTCGGCGGGTCCTGGGCCGGCGCGGCCGTCCTGCGCCGCGTCGCGGGGGCGCTCCGGGCCCGGCCCGGCGCCCGCCTGTTCGCCTTCTACACCGGCTTCCGCGCCTGCCTGCGCGCGCGGCTCTCGATCGCGCATCTGCAGGAGCCGGAACCGCGCGACCCCGCGAAGTGGCGGCCGCGCGCGCTGCGCTATCTTGGCCAGGCCGAGGCAGCCTGCGCTAGGCTGCGTCGCCTGCGACGAGATCGGTGATCGAGCCGCCCTCATGCAGGCGCCGGATGGCCTCGGCAAAGAGCGGAGCGGCCGCCACCACCTCCGCGCGCGCGCCGAGCAGCGCCGGCGGCAGCCGGAACGGCGGCACGCTGTCCGAGACGAGGCAGCGCGCAAGGGCGGGGTCGGCGATGACCTCCGCGGCCTTGCCGGTGAACAGGCCATGCGCGGCGACCGCAAGCACGCGTGCCGCCCCTTGCGCAAGGCAGGCCTCGGCCGCGCGCAGCATGGTGCCCCCGGTGCTGATCAGATCGTCCACGATGAGCACGGTGGCGCCGGCGACCTCGCCCGCCAGAAGGTTGCCGCTGACCACGCCGGCGCTGCGCCGCTTCTCCATGAAGGCACTGCCGATGTCGCGCCCGAGCCGCCGTTCCAGCTGTTCGCGGAAGATCTGCGCGCGCTTCACCCCGCCCGGGTCCGGTGAGGCCACGACGAGCGGCCCGTCGAGCGAGGCGAGGCGCGGCACGAACAGCACATGGGCCGCGAGGTGCACGGTGCGGCAGCGGAACGCATTCTCGAAGGCGGCGGGGTTGTGCACTTCGAGCGTGACAACGGCATCCGTGCCGACAGCCTCGAACAGCTGCGCGACGTAGCGCGACGTCACCGGATCCCGTGGCTTGGTCCGGCGGTCCTTGCGGGCATAGGCGAGATAGGGGACCACCGCGGTGAGCCGCGCCGCCCCGGCGTCGCGCAGCGCGCCGAGGAAGAAAAGCAGGCGGCAGAGCTTGTCGTCGGGGCTGTCTTCCGGTCCGCCGTGGAGGGACTGCACCACATAGGCGTCCGCCCCGCGAACGCCGACGAGCGGTCGCGCCTTGTGCTCGCCATCCTCGAACCGACGCTCCTCGTGGGGGGCCAGCGGCAGGCCCAATGCGGCGGCGACCCCCTGGCCGAAATCGCGGCTGGCATCGAGCGCGAAGATCTGCATGAGGAAGGCCTTCTCGCGTCGCGCGGCAGCGAAGCCGTAGCATGGCTGCGAATGATCGGGAGCAGCACGTTATGTCCTCCACCGCCTCCGCGCCAGCCTTGTCGCCGCAGGCCGAATTATTCGCCGACCTGTACGAGCTCCGGATGGCGCGCGCCTATCGCGAGCTCGGCATGGCGAAGGTGGCGGTGTTCAGCCTCTTCGTCCGCCGCCTGCCGCAGGGGCGCAATTTCCTGCTCGCCTGCGGCATCGAGGATCTGATCGACCTGCTGGAGGGGTTGCGCTTCGGGCGAACGAGTATCGACTACCTTCGCTCTCTCGGCGAATTTCCGGAGACGTTCCTCGACTGGCTGGCGGGCTTCCGCTTCTCCGGCACCGTGCATGCCATGGCCGAGGGCACGCCGGTCTTTGCCGAGGAGCCGCTGCTCGAGATCGTCGCTCCGATCGCCGAAGGCCAGATGATCGAGACGCTGGCGATGAATTTGGTCGGGCTGCAGACGCTGCTGGCCTCCAAGGCGGCGCGGGTGGTGGCGGCGGCGGCGGGGCGCCCTGTGGTGGATTTCGGCAGCCGGCGCGCACAAGGCATGGATGCCGCCGTGGCCGGGGCGCGCGCCTTCCATATCGCGGGCGTCACGGCAACGTCGAACCTGCTTGCGGGCGCGCGCTACGGCATCCCGGTGGCCGGCACCATGGCGCACAGCTTCGTCCAGGCCTTCGGCAGCGAGGGGGAGGCCTTCCGCGCCTTCGCCAGGATCTACCCGGAAACGATCCTGCTGGTCGATACCTACGACACGCTCGACGGCGTGCGGCGGGTGGCGGCGCTGGCCGCGGAGATGGGCGACGCCTTCCGCATCCGCGGGGTGCGGCTCGATTCCGGGGACCTGCTCACCCTGTCCCTGGGGGCACGGGCGATCCTCGATGCGGCGAGCCTCGGGCGGATGCAGATCTTCGCCAGCGGCGGCCTGGACGAGGCGCGTATCGCGGCGCTTCTTGGGGCCGGCGCGCCGATCGACGCCTTTGGCGTTGGTACGGAGATGAGCGTCTCCGGCGACGCGCCGGCGCTTGACCTCGCCTACAAGCTCACCGCCTATGCCGACGTTGGCCGCACCAAGCTGTCCGCCGGCAAGCGTATCCTGCCGGGGCGCAAGCAGGTGTTCCGTCGCATGGCCCAGGGCGTCGCGATCGGCGACGTCATCGCGCGCGACGGCGAGCAGATCGACGGCGTGCCGCTGCTGCATCCGGTGATGCGGGACGGGCGGCGCCTCGCGCCCCGGTCCGGGCTCGCCAGCCTTCGCGCCGGGGCGGCGGTGCGGCTGGCGGAATTGCCGACGGGGCTGCGCGCCCTGGCGCCGGCGGACCCGGCCTACCCCGTGGCCATCAGCGCGGCGCTCATCGCCGAGGAGCGCAAGGTCCGCGACCGCGTCCTCGCGGCGGTGGGCTGACGCCGGCGCGCCGGCCCACCACCGCCCCCGGTGCCTCCCGCAGGAGCGCCTGGCGCAGGCCCGCCAGGGTCACCCGGGGGCCGCGGCGTCGAGCGCATCGCGGATGCTCGCGGGCAGGACGGCCAGCACCTTTGCGATCTGGCCGCCATCGACGTGCCGCGCCAGGGTGCGGAACACGGCCTGGATCGCCGTGGCGGGGTTGACCGGCCGGCTCCGACCGAGCTGATCGGCAACCGCTTCGGCGAGATCCTCGAAGCGGTAGATCGGCGCGTCATGGCTGCCGAGGTGCCACTGCTCGTAATAGGTGCCGCGCACGAGCAGGGGCAGCTGCGCGCCAAGATGTATGGCGACTTCCAGGGGCAGCCTGTCCCTGAGGACCTGCAGCACGGCGCCGAGGACGTGCCAGGCCAGCTGCCGGTCAGGCCCGATCTCCTCCATGATCTCGTCGAGCCAGATGTTCGTCGTCTGCAGCGTCTTGTCGAAAACCTCGAGTCCTGTCGTCGCCATGATGGGAATCCCTGTTCGCTTGTTGTTTCACCGCTTCAGCGGCACATCGGTGAGCACCCTACGGCCATGGTGCGCGGGGCTGTTGCAGACGCTCGCGCCTCCGCCGCCTGACGTCATGGCGGGGCTGTTTCCCGAGGCGCGGCGGGCTGCGGCTGCTGCGCATCGAGTGCCGCGCATTCCGCCTCCCGGCCGCGCACCACGCGGCGGCCGCGCGCGGCCCGCTGCGTCTCGGTGACCACCGTCCGGCGGCCCTCGGGCACGCCATCGCGGTGGAAGTAGAGGACGGTCCAATCCTTCACCCGACCCAGACGATGCGCCAGCGCCGTGTTGGAGTGGAGCGCCGTGAAATCCCAATCGCCGCGCCTGGTGTGCAGCACCGGCAGCCAGGCCTCGCCCGATGGGTTGAAGCGCCTGGGCGCGATGCGCGGCAGCTCGCCGCGCGCAGCCCGCTCACGATACTCCCGGTCGACTTCGAGCAGCAGCCGCACGGGCGGCTCCTCCCCGGGGTGGGCCGGGAGACTCGGACGGAGGCGGCCGAGCAGGCCCGCGATCGCGCCGCGCACCATGGCCGTCCGGCGCTCACCGAAGCCGGGCAGGCCGGCGAGGCGTCCGTCATGGGCCGCGGCCTCCAGGGCTTCCAGGGTCTCGATGTGCAGCGCTTCGTGGATCCGGTGCGCGAGCGAGGGGCCGATGCCGGGCACGAGCCGGAACAGCCGCTCCGGCTCGGCCTCACCGCGCAGGCGATCGAGGTAGGACCAGCGGCCGGTGGTCAGCAGCTCTGCGATCGCACCGGAGATGGACCGGCCCACGCCGGGGATCGCCTCAAGCGCAGGACGGCCGCCGGAAGCGGCCATGGCCGTGAGGTCGTCGCGCAGGGCCAGGATCGCCTCCGCCGCTCGGCGATAGGCCGCCGCGCGAAAGGAGGCGTCGCCTTGCGCCAGCAGGAGGTCGGCGGCCTCGCGCAGACGCGCCGCGACGCGCGCATTGACCTCGGCGGGGAGTCCCGCCGGCGCGCCGCCGGCAACCGGCAGTCTCGGTGCGGCTTCGGTCTCCGGTGGGCCAAGCGGAAGATCGACCGTCTTGGCCGCACCTTGGTGTGCGGGGCCTGCCATCGCATGTCCTC
>Ga0255334_1001402_pt1 | contig 10911 bp, 3 predicted proteins | sample EtOH5_35cm_T3_12_FD_202080 | JGI IMG/M metagenome (GOLD analysis project Ga0255334, IMG submission 202080) | Sandy soil microbial communities from University of British Columbia, Vancouver, Canada - EtOH5_35cm_T3_129 | ecosystem: Engineered > Artificial ecosystem > Sand microcosm > Unclassified ...
GTTTTGGTTTGTTTTGGGAAACCAATCAAAACACATTTCGAAGGATTTTTCTATCCCTTTTTCTTATCTTAACCTCTTTGTACCATTTTCGCTGCTTTTGCTCTGCTATTTTCTTTCATGTGCCTTATCTCACTGCCTGAAACCCCTTGCGCAGTTCTTCGTCATCCTCAACCCAGTCATATTTCGCCCACAAAGGAATCTTTAGCAACTTCTCCATTTGCTCCACAATCGACATGAGGTCGCTTTCATCGTCAAAAATTGCTTCCAACTCCTCGGCGGTGACAGGCAAATGAAGCAGCTCGATCAACGCTGGAAAATCAAAGTCTTCTTTTTCAATCTCATATTGCTCGATATCTCCTGTTGTGAATCCTTGAACCTGCTCTCCATTCCGGTAAAAGGTCCACAGCAGCACATCGTCGTCAAAGTACCCGATCGCTTCGACTGGATCAGCCAACCGCCTGGATAGCTGAGCGGCCTCCTCTCCGATCGTTTCCCAATTAAACGCGCTGCCCAGCACTGAAATCCAGTCGTCAAATTGACCCGTATAATACGAGTGGAACAGCGAACCGAAGAAGCCCTTTCGTTTGAGCGCCGCCTCAACGGTTTTCCGATCGCGGCTGAATACATGGATATTGGCAAAAGAAGTTCCCATCTCGATCACCTCGTTTTCTTATTCATTCCGCCGCGCGCAGCACCACAAGTTCCCATTCCGCTTTCATCTTACGCGTCCATTTGGCCGATAGCGCATAGACAACTCCGTGATCCGCCAAGACGACAGATTCAACCAAACCACCAATCTCAATGCTATCTATATGGTCCCCATCCGGGGTGAACAGTTCGACAACGGAGTATCCATCGATGGAATTATCGATAAGCATGGATTGAATGAGTTCTCCAGATGCCCCAATAACGGGTGCGTTAAACGGTTGACCTTTTAAATTCTTCTTCCATAGCAATTGTCCATCTTTGGTTAAGCAGGTCATTTTTAAACCCACCTCTTGAAGATAGAGGAGTCCATCCGTGCTCAGAGCGGGACTTGTGAATACCAAAGGGCCCTCTTCCGGCTCATATTCCCATTTCACCTCACCGTTCGAATCAAGTGCGTATAACTTGTCGGACAGGCACCAGTAAATTACCCCGTCTGAGTCGATTACCGGCGGGTATTTCCCTAATCCTTGTCCAATTTTCTTTTCCCAAAGAACATTCCCATCTTTGGTTAAAGCACACAATTTTGAGGTCACATTCTGACCGATATAGATGATCCCTTCCTTGGACAAGATAGGATCGCACCAAAAGATTGAGGAACAGGTGTAGACCCAATGTTCAACCCCCTCCGGGGTAAAAGAATATAATCTTCCTATAATTCTATCACTATCAAAGGTGCATAAATAAATGAAGCCTTCCTTGCTGATAATGGGTCTGCTGAAGGGTACTCCTTCGATACTCGCTTCCCATTGCCGCGCACCATTTTCATCCAGAGATATAAGCCTGTTGGAGGCCGTGACTAGAATAGAGTGATCGCTGGCAAGAGCGAGAGAAAGTAATCCTCCTTCCGTTTCGAACAGGGACTCGACCCGTTCCTCCTTTAGGTTCACTCGGTATAGCTTCCCCGTTCGTTCGTCCTCGTCTCCGACAGCTATCAAGGCTCTGCCTCTACGGTCAACTACAAAAGAACCTATATTCTCAGTGAAATGGAAAAGTCCGGAAGAAGAGAGTCGCTTAACGATGTGAAGAGAGCTTGGCGCGTTGAATCGCGATTGTCTCGTCCAGTTAACTTCTGTCGGATGAACAGCTTCTAAATCGTAACTTCCTTGCTCAAATCCTCCACACCCCTGATTGTTATTGAACAAATCCACTATGGCACCCCCTACGAATTGGATGTAGAGAAATGCAATCATTGCATCCCTCTACAATCCGATAGCTCTATGATAACTCAAAATCCAAAAAGCACTATGACTTGATTCATGGCTAATCCCACTGACGGTAAATCGTCGGCAATCCCTGCACCACCAGTTATAATATCTTCTATAATAGTAGCACCGAGAACCCAATGGACTCTCCTTCCTCCAGATTTGCTCCGCAGTTTAGACAGAAAGCAGAGCAATCGCTCTGCTTTCTGCTTACTCCATACTGAATTTAAGTTTCAAGAACTAAATAGTACCCTTCTGAGAGGTTAAAATCATATTGCCCTTTGTTCTCTTCTATTGATTCAATGATATCCCGTTCAATGAATATTAAATAATCTACTGTTTCTTTGCAATTTTCACATGGTTCAGCAACTCCATCCAGAACAACTTTTTTAAGATTCGGTTTTCCGATATCGTTTCCTCCCCACCGAATTTTGTCATGAATGCAGTATTTATAGTCCCATGTATCACCAAACTTGAATTGTATCTTAATCTGAACTTCTTCATGGCAATTACGGCATAGAGACTTAAGGAATAAAGTATTATATGCGCTCATTTCAATGCCCCTCCACCTTAAAGCCTGCTTGCTGAAGGAACTTTGCAAGCCTTGAATCGTTTGTTATAAGTGTTACCTGTTCTTTAATTGCCGAACCTGCAACCGCAGCATCAGACTCCTTCAGAACCCTTCCTAGAACTTTAGCTTGTGCTATGAGTTGCTGAATTTCTTCCTTGGTCGCAGCCTGTCCTATTCGACCACCTCTTTCACTCAGAAATTTCCGTAGTGCATTTACGTCGCCTTTTGATAAATATTCTTTAGCAGCAGTAATTGAAACTACAGGGATTCGTCCTGCAATTGCATTATCAATAGCCTGAACTTCTCCTTTATCCAAAGCCCTAATTAAAGCATTGGTGTCAAGATGCACAATGCCCTTGATAGCCGCAACTTTCTTCAACATTTTGGTAAGCGAAGGAGTTACCTTAGTTACGAGGCTAAATGCTTTTGCACTTACAGCAAATGAGATAATAACGTCTCCTAGATTTTCACCATAAGTACGGACTTCACTGTTAGATGGATCGCCTCCGAATACTGACCCAGTATGAGTAACGACATACTCATAAGGCGCAACTGCCGAACCAACTATGGACATTCCTAGCTCTGTGAATGAGATTTCCTTTTTGTACAGTGCCTTTCCAAGCTCATAGAGTCCTTTATATGTGCTGTATGAGAATATACCTTTAACCGTGTTTTTAAGCGAATCGTATATTCCTAATCCCAGATCATCAATCTGCCAGATACTCATATGACCAGTCGGGTCAATATAGTTCAGTGGATTGTTCTCCACATACACGTACTGGTTCAAGCTTTGCGGATTCTTAACCTCGCCTTCATATGAATCCTCCGAAATGAACCGGGCCGGGCGAGGATCGTAGTAGCGGGCTTGCAGGTAGTAAAATTGCGTCTTCCGATCCCAGTAGTAACCGGCATAACGGATTGGGTTCTCCTTGACCAGTTCGGTCGTGATGTCATCTGTCGGCTCCGTCTCCGAGGTCACGATGTCGCTCAGGGTAAGTTCGCTCGTTAGTGTCGAATCAGATTCTGTTGGGGTTACCATCGCCGAAGACGGGTTTGGCGTTGAGCCGTCACTGTTTGCATTGCCGTTGCCCGGGTGGTAATCCGGTGTCGTATTGCCATTGCCACCGCCGTCCGGTCCCTGGACCGAGCCTGGGCTGCCGTTGCCCGTGCCGAGGTCGCCGATCCAGCCGATGCCTTCGCGGACGCGTTCCCCGTACCGGTTGTACATGCGGGTGACCAGTCCCCAGGCATCGTATTCATAGCGGGCGGCTACGTTGCCGTCCTTGTCCGTCAGCGCCATGACATCGCCGTGTCCGTTGTACACGTACCAGAACGTCTCACCCTTGAACGTGATCGTCAGCGGGCGGTCATTGGCGTCGTAGGTGTAGGACTTCGTGGATTCTCCATCGTCCCCGTCTCCGCTCACCACTTCTTCGGTCAGCACCCATGTGTCGCCTTTGTAATGGTAGGCCGCCGTTTGCTGCGTTTCGCCCTGGTGGTTGAACTGTGTTTTGCTGACGCGGCGACCTAGCATATCGTATGCATAGCTCTCGCCGAAGCCGTCCGGGAACGTGACCTTCGTCAATTGTCCGCGAGCGTTCCACTCGTACTTGCTGCGTCCGTCCGACAGCAGGTTTCCTGCCTCATCGTACGTATAGTCGTACTCCTCGTCCCGGATCAGGTCCTCCCGGTGGATGAGCTGATTGCGCGAGTTATACGTATACTTCGTGCCGATGACCGTATATCCTTTGCCGACTTCGCGAATGCGTTCAAAAAGTTTCGTCTGCTCGCCCGGCGGCAAATTCACTTCGCCGTTCACGATATTGTCGATGGTGGCGAGGATGTGTTCCATTTTCCCCGTTTCAAACAGGTTATCGATTTCCGCGCTCGTGCCGTCGGAACCGCCGTACTGCTGACCGAATTTCTTCCACAGCCCCAGCTTCTTGCCCTTGCCGTTCTCCAGTGCGTTCAGTTGGCCTTTGTTTGTGCACTGACCGTCCGCGCCTCCATTGCCATTTCCATTTCCATTGCCGTTGTCATGACCATTGCCGTTTCCGTTTCCGTTTCCGTTACCATTGCCATTGCCATTGCCATTGCCGTTGCCATTGCCATTGCCATTACCGTTGCCATTACCATTGCCATTACTGTTGCCGTTACCATTCCCATTACCATTCCCATTACCATTGCCATTGCCATTACCGTTGCCGTTTCCGTTACCATTGCCGTTTCCGTTTCCGTTTCCGTTGCCGTTACCATTGCCATTACCGTTTCCGTTGCCATTACCATTGCCGTTATCGTTCTTGGCAAGAACAGTCATGTCGAGGGAAGCGATTATGATGGATCCGTCAAAAAAGCCATTACCTTCAAAGGCGACTCCCTTCACATTGCCGTTACCGTTTCCGTTTCCATTACCGTTACCGTTCCCGTTCCCGTTACCATTTCCGTTACCATTCCCATTACCGTTCCCGTTGCCGTTGCCATTCCCGTTACCATTACCGTTTCCGTTACCATTTCCGTTACCCTTGCCGTTCCCCTTCTCGTTCGGGTCGCAGCCGTTCGAGTTGCCGGAGCCGGAGCCGGGATTGCCCGGGTCGACCGATTTCGGCGGCTTTATGCCGTACGATGCCAGTACGAGCTGGACCAGTTCCTCGGTCGAGATGACCTTTTGCTTGTCCTCCTTCGTGCCCTGCAGGATCGTCTTGCGCACGGTACGGTTGCCGGCGCCGTCGTATTCGTACTGCATGACGTCGCCGGCCGGCGTCTCGACTCGGTCGAGCTGCTCCCGGTCGTTGTAGGCAAAGCCGGAAGCTGCTCCTTGCTCGGTCGTTCCCGTGATGAAATCGCGCGCGTTGTAGGTGTAGGCGCTCGAATGAAGCGCTGAACCGGCCTTGTCGGTCTTCTGCGTACCGACCCGGTGCCCCGGCTGGTAATCGATGGACGTCGTCGTGCCGTTCGGATAAGTCACGGCCTTCACATACCCGTCGGCATCGTAGCTGTAGTTGTACGTGTACCCGTTTGCGTCGGTGTACTCAGTCGTGCGGCCCGCCGCATCCGTCGTCAGCTCGGTCCGCTTGCCGTTCACGATCTCGGCCGACTTTTCGCCGTTGGCGTTGTATTCGTACCCAACGGTGTCGCCATTCGGATAGGTGGCCTGTTTCAGCTGGTTGTTGGCGTAATAGGTGTAGGTGATCGTCCCTTCCGCGCTCGTGCGCGTGAGCAGGTTGCCCGCCTTGTCGTACGTAAAGGCCACCCAGGTCCCGTCGCTGTAGTCCTCGTGGATTTTGCGGTCCATGAAGTCGTATTGGTACGTCGTCGTCAAGCCGCCCGGTTTTTTCTCCTGCACGACATTGCCGTTCGGGTCGTACTGGGTTTCGAAGACGTCTGCGCCTGCCTCCGGCCGCACGACGGCTTTTTGCAGCCGGCGCCCCAGCTCGTCGTAGGTGTAGGTGGTCTGTTGGTTATTGCCGTCGGTTTGGCTCTTGCGGTTCTGTTCCGCGTCGTAGGTGTACGTCGTCTTCGCTTCGCTTGCCGCGGCTTGCGGCTCGACGATTGCGGTCAGGTTATCCCGCTGATCGTACCCGTAGCTAACCGAACCGTAGACCGGCCGCGTCTCCGCCAGTTGGTTGCCGGCGGCGTCATACTGGTAGGCGAACACGCCTGCGTTCGGGGTTTCCTTGCTGGTCATGCGTCCGGCGGCATCGTATGCGTAGGTAGTCGCTTCGCCGAGGCGGTTGTACGCCGCACTCGTTCGACCGTCCAGATCGAGGTCGTAGCGCTGAACCTGTCCGAGCGCGTTCTTCTCTTGCAGCAGATTGCCGCGGTAGTCGTACGCCCACTCGGTGTCGCGGCCGAGCGGGCGGCGCTCCGCCGTCCGGTAACCCGCCGGGCTGTATGCCTGTTTCACCCATTGGCCGGCCGGATCGGTTTTGCCGGTCTGCCGCCCTTCGGCATCGTATGTGTACGTGGTCGTGTGCCCATTGCCGTCGGTTGCGGCGATCATCAAGTTGCGCGGATCGTAGCGGTAGGTATCGACGATGCGCTCACCGTTCATCGCCGGATTCGCCTCGTGGATCTCCTGGGTTTGGTTCCCGATGGCGTCGAATACCGAGCGGGTGAGGTTGCCGTTCGGGTCCTGTTCGGCGACGGCACGACCTGCGCCATCATACACGTAGCGGGTCTTGTCCAAGATGTTGTCCGGGGTGATGTCCGTCGTACCGGTTTTGTAGTGGATGAGTTCGGTCACTTGCCCGTTCAGGTCGTAGCGCTGCTCGGTGATGTGGGCCAGCCCGTCCAGCGAGAGCAGCTCGTTGCCGGCGGTATCGTAAACGGATACATGCTCGCTGCCGTCCGGCTGCACGGCCTTGGTCTCGCGCCCCAGCGCGTCGTAGTCGTAGCGGGTCACCCGGTCGGACACGGTGGCCCCGGCTCGATTCCGTTCGGTGCTCTGCTTCAACCGGCCGTGCGCATCATAGGTGTTCGCCGTATTCAGTCCGGAGGGCGACGTCGTTTCGGCCAGGTCGCCTTCCGGCGAATAGCGGTAGGTGGTGGTCGCCCATTCGTCCGCGCTCAGCTGCCGCTGTTCCTGGCGCACGTTGCCCCAGGCGTCCGACTGATACTTGACAGTCTGCGTGGCGCCCGTGCGGTCGACCGCTTCGGTACGTTCGGATACCCGGCCATAGGCGTCGACCTGGGTCATGACCGTCTGGCCTTCTTCACTCACGGCTGCGACTTCGTGGCCGAATGCGTCAAAGCTGGTGGTCGCCACATCCCCGGATTCATTCACCGTCCGAACAAGCTGTCCGTCCGGATTCACCGTTGCCGTGCGCGTATAGACGACGGGTTCCCCGTTCGCATCCAGCGCCGGAATCCGCGTCTCGACAGACCGACCGGTGTAGCGGTATTCGGTCCGATTGCCGTCACCGTCGGTGACGCTGAGCGGGCGGCCGAGCTTGTCGTATGTCGTCTGCTCGCGGCTCAGCCCTTCATCGCCCGGATACAGGGTGTCCGGCGTGCCAGCGCTAAGCGCTGTGCCGTTCCACTGCGGCACGGGGCCGCCGGTGACGGTCTCGGTGACGTTGCTGTCGTACGCATAGCGGAGCCAGTCTCCGTTCGGCTGCTTCTCTTCCACCAGCCGGCCGGCGCTGTCGTAGCGCCGGTTCGTGACGGCGACTTGTCCGGTCAGCGCAGCGGCGGTGACGGTGAACGAACCGGGGAACACCGGTTGAATGATCTGGCGCTGCCGGATCACCCGGTCCCACAGGTCGTAGTCGTACTCGGTCCGCCCGCCGTCGGCGGCTGTCACCGCTTGTCGCCGGCCGGCTTCGTCATATTCGATTCGGGTCGTGATGTTGTCCGGCGAGACAACGGTTTGCACCGGCTCTCCGGCCCGGTTGTACGCGATCGCGGTCGTCTCGCCGCGGGCATCGACCTGGCGGATGAGCTGGCCGCTGCTGTTATAGGTGTAGGTCGCTGCCCGTTTGCCAGCCGTCCCGCTGTCCAGCGGAACGGTCGTCTGCGTCAGCACGTTTCCCAGCCCGTCCACGGTAAAGGTCGTCCGGGTCAGGTCGTCCGCCTGCTCGATCAGGTGGCCGCCGTCATCGTAGCGGTAGGTCACCGTCTTTGTCTTCGCGGCGTCGTTCCGATCCTGCTGAACGACCTTCGTCGCCCGGCCCCACGCGTCGTAGGTGAAATCCTCGATCAAGCCGGTCGGCCCCTCCCGGTGCAACAGCCAGCCGACGAGGTTATACGTTGCGTTCGTCTCGGCTGCATCCGGGGTGCCCGCGTCGGTGACGGTCTTCGTGGGGTTACCGAGCGCATCGTTCTCATAGGTCACGAGTGTGCCATTTGCTGTCAAGAACCCGTTCTCGTCATACGTGTAGTCGAACACCTGGCCGTTGCCATCCGTGCGCTTGGCGAGCAAGCCTTTGTCGCCATATTCCTCCCCAGTGACGATCGTCTGCTCCGGGTTGACGCCTGCGGGATCGACGGCGGTCACGGTGGTCGTCTTCTTGACGATCTTGCGCCCGACCTTGACGTAGTGGGTTGCGATGTCATGCCCGAGCGGACCGGTCTCACGGGTTAGGTCCATCTGGTCGTCATAGGTGTAGTGAACGATCCGGCCGGAGGGGCTCTGTTCGGCTACGACCTGATCGTGGTCGTTATGCCGGAAGCGCTGCGTGCGGCCGAGCGGGTCGGTCTCCCGCACGAGCTGGTTGGCGCTGTACGCATAGCTGGTGATCGCCCGCTCGGCGCCGTCGGCCGTCTGGACGGCCGCTTCGCGCGCGGTCGGGCGGAGCGCTTCGTTCCAGCGGAACGTTTCGTCGCCAAGCGGGGAGGAGACGGTCGCCGCCTGATCGCCGTATTGGACGCCGAGAACCTCGTCCTGCTGATCCTGCTTGCGCGTCATGTTCATCCGCGTCACGCGGTTCTGCTGATCGTACGCCCACTGCGTCACGACCGCGTCCGGCATCGCACCGCTTTCTTCGCGCATGTTGTTGCCGTTGTCGATCACTTGGGTGATCCGGTGCAGGTCGTCGTAGACGAACCGGGTGATTTTCTGGGAGGGGTCGCGGAAGCCGACGAATGCGCCGGCGGCGTTGTACATGAAGTAGAATTTCTTCTTCGCACCCGCGGTCGTGTTGCCGACGCCGTCCAGCTCGGTGACGACGGTCGAGCTCAGCTCGCCCGTGTCCGCCGCGTACTGGAAGCTGACGTCGTGGCCGTTCGTGTCCTTGACGGACGCGATCCGCATGTCGCGGCCGTACGAGGTAGTGACCACGGCCCAGGAGAAAAAGATTTCATTCTGATCCCGGTCCTGAATCAGCCAGAAGCGGCCGTCGTTCTTGAAGCGGTAGCGCAGCTGGTTGGGCCATTCCATCACGAACGCGTTCCGGTCGAGCGGGTCGGCTTCGTTCGGGTCCAGCGTGAGCTGCGGGTAATATTGCCGCTGCCCGTCGGCGTAGGTCGCATACCCGTCGCCTTCCGGCTTGAACCAATACTGCGTGCCGTCAAAGCCTTGCCAGGTGATGTTGCCGTCCGTCCACTTGGTCAGCCGGGAATCGAGGTTGAAGGTCCAGCCGTACCCGAGCGAGCCCTTCAGCCGGTTCTGATGATTGTAGGTGAAAAAGATAGCGAGGTCCACGCCCGGCCCGGCCTGGGTAAAGCCGGCGAATTTCTCCGTGCCGTTGCCAGTCGCCAGGTTGACGCGGACGTGCTGGTCCGCTACGGTCGCATCCGCGTGCGGCACGTAGTCCGGCGACCCCGTGCCGGGCAGCAAGGGATTCACCGGCAGCTTCTCTTCCCGCTTGTTGCCGGCCAGGTCTTCGACGGTCACGGTCAGGTCGCCGCTGCCGTCCGGCTGCACCGACAGGGCGGTGCGCAGCGGCCCTGTCGTCCAGCTCTTGCTCGCCGTGGCGGCTCCCGACACGGTCACGTTGCTGATGCCGGCGACGAAATCCCGCGTTTCCACAGCCAGGCGGTTGCCGAGCGGGTGGACGCCGACGATCTCCGGCGCCGTCCGGTCGAGCAGAATCCGCTGGTACTCCTGGTCGTAGGCGGGGGCCGGCACGGACGTGGTGGCACCCGAGGCGGTCTTGAATGCGACTTCCAGCGGGCTCGTCCGCAGCTTCCAATAGTACGTGCCATCCGGAATGGGTTTGCCGTCTGCGTCCTTGCCCGTCCACGCCAGCTGGTTCAGCCCGCTATGATCCGCTTGGTCGCTGGCCAGCGTGTAGATTTGACCGGACTGGACGTCTTTGAGTTCGACGGTCACCGTGTAGCCGGCAAGGGGATTGACCGGGGTCCCCGCCTGCGCCTGAATCCACGTCGCCAAGGTATCGGTCCACGACAGGTTGAGGGTTCCGGCTTTGACCGGGAACAGCTCGGGGGTATCTTCCATCCGCAGATAGGTACCGCCGCCACCGAGCCGATCCTCGCCCGGGTCGGGGCGCTCTTCCAGCACCTGATCCCCGGTGAAGGTATAGAACTGTGGCGTCTGGGTCCGATCCGTTTCCTCGGTCCAGGGCTCCGGCGGCGCAGTTTGGTCCGCGCTTCCGGCGAACGACGCGCTGGTGGCGAGCGCCGTTCCGGCTGCGGCGACGGCGGTTCCCGAACCGCCCAAGCTGCTTGAACCGACTTCCGCCCACGCGGCGGGAGGTGTCAGCTCCATAATCAGCGATGCGATGACGACGATAACGAATCCCTTAAATCCTCTCTTTTTCCCCATGGCCGGCCTCTTCTCTCTTATGCCCGAACAAGCAAAAAGCCGCAACGCCAGCAAGCGTTCGGCTTCAACAGGGGAAGCTCCAACAAGCTTTTCGGCGGTCTGGCGATCCGACGTGGGACCCATGACTTTGCGTCCCCACCTTGCGATGGGTTTGCCTTTTCGGTTACATGATGGGACTTTCTCCAGAAAAAAACATGAGACTTTTG
>Ga0255334_1001403_pt1 | contig 10895 bp, 6 predicted proteins | sample EtOH5_35cm_T3_12_FD_202080 | JGI IMG/M metagenome (GOLD analysis project Ga0255334, IMG submission 202080) | Sandy soil microbial communities from University of British Columbia, Vancouver, Canada - EtOH5_35cm_T3_129 | ecosystem: Engineered > Artificial ecosystem > Sand microcosm > Unclassified ...
CCGAGTCCGACCACCACCTCACAGCCCCGTGGACCCCGCGGGTGGCGGACCTCGTCGGCCAGGACACCGCCGACACGCTCAAGGCCAGCCCGTGGTGGCCCGCCCTGGTCACCACCGTCGACCACGCCATCGCCCGCGGCAACACCGTCGAGGACCTGCTTGTCTGTTCGGTCGCCGACGACGAGGTTGACCCGTGCCAGGCGCTCGTTTGGCGTCTCTCAGTCCTCAACCACGCCCCATCCGACACTTCCGAGGACGACCACTTCGGCCGCCCAACAGAGGAACCCGACCCGTTCGGTCCGAGCGACTTCGCGCACGCGGTGTCGGCGCCCACCGGCGAAGAGTGGGCCAACCTCGTGTCGGCCGACAACGTTGAACCAGCCACTTCGGAAGAAGCCGGGACCGTCGACCGCGACGATCCCCTGGACGAACCCGCGTTCGTCGAAGCCGTCTTGTCCCTGGCCGCGACCACTCGCAGCGGCCCGGCGCCGCTGCCGCCGACCGACCGGATGATCGACGCCCAGGCCGGCCGCGAGTTCGACGCCGCTAGGGCCCCGGTCTCACCAGCCCGGATCGCCGAACTCAACCAGCTGGCCGCCGACTTCTACGCCCAGCAGCTGCCCGGCTCCTGGGCGCACACGCACCTGATCCGACGACTCGGCACGGACCTCACCGAGGACCCCATTGTCCAGGCCGGGTACGCGCCCGCCGGCTGGACCCACCTCGTCGACCACCTGCACCGCCATGGCGCCAGCGACCTCGAGCTCACCGAGGCCGGTCTGGCCACCGTCGCGCGCACCGGACGCCTCATCGACCGGTTCCGTGACCGACTCGTCCTGCCCATCACCCGCCAGGCGGGCGCCGCCAACCAGACGCTCGGGTTCGTCGGGCGTCGTAATCCGGACGCTCCCGAGCAGACCGGGGGACCGAAGTACCTGAACACCCCGGACACCGCGCTGTTCCACAAGGGAGCCCAGCTGTTCACTGTCGGCGCACGCCTGCTCGGCGCCGGTGCTACCCCCGTCCTCGTCGAAGGCCCACTGGATGCGCTGGCCGTCACCGTCGCCGGCCGCGACACGTATATCGGCGTCGCACCGCTGGGCACCTCGCTCACCGAGGAGCAGGCCGCAGAGCTCGCGCGCATCGCAACCCGGAGCGGAACCTCACCCGTGGTCGCGACCGACGCCGACCTCGCCGGCCAAGTCGCCGCCCAACGCGACTACTGGCTCCTGGCGCAGCACGGTCTGACGCCGACGATCGCCAACCTGCGACCTGGCAGCGACCCGTCCAGCGTCATGGAAACCATGGGGCCCAAGGCCCTGCGGACGGCGCTGACCACGAGCGGGCCGCTCGCAGATGCTCTCGTTCGCGAGCGGCTGGAGAATCTCAGCGGCGCCGAGGCCGCACGCCACGCCGTACAGGTGCTCGCAGCGGGCGCCCCCGCCACGTGGGACTCCGGTGCCGCCCAGATTGCGCGAGAAGCAAGGCTGCCTCAGGTGGTCGTCCGCCGCGAACTGGCCCGCGCGATCCAGCAGTGGGAGAGCGACCCTCGAGCGACCGTGGCGGACTCCATACGCGGCCTGCACCGGATCCGCGAACGAACCGTCTGGCCCGCAACGGACGCCAGTCAGTCGGCGGGAACGCACGTGCCCGACCGGATGCCGGTACCGCCGCCAGCGACTCGTCGCATTGCCCCGGACCGCTGACCACTTGCCGATCCTCACCACTTCGGCGGAGGACTTGCGCGTGGACAGCTGGCGGCAGCGCACCGGCAAGACCCCCCGCGGCCGCCATCCCGCCGGTCCTGGCCGCGCTCGGCGTGGTGCTGGTGACCTTCATCGTCGACCCTGCCCGCTACCCGCGTCGCCCACGCCGCCCAGAGCGCTGGAAGACCGACCCGCGCGGCGGCGTCGACCAGCCCACGTTGTGGTGGTGCACCGTTCCCACGCGAGGTGAGGAGTCAGGTCCTGGCCTGCGAACCCATGTAAGGTCCTTGATACAAGGTGCGAGACGATCAGGAACTGGTGGGCATGGCCGAGTGGGCAGAGGCATCCAGGAAGACAACGGCGAGGATCGTCTGGGACACGGCGGACAAGTATCTCCGCAACATCGTCGACGAGGAGGATTACGGCGACTACATCCTCCCGTTCACCGTCCTCCGACGTCTTGAGTGCATGCTGGCCGACAGCAAGGACCAGGTGATCAAGTACGTTGACGCGTTCGCCGGCATGCCTCAGCACCTCGTCGACATCGCGGTCAAGGACCGGTTCGGCCTGGGCTTCTACAACGTCTCGCCGCTCGACCTGGCAACGATCGCTTCGGTCGACGACAACGTGGACAAGTCCCTCAAGAGCTACATCGACGGCTTCTCTAACAACATCGCCGACATCTGGGTCTCGTTCGACTTCAACCGCCGCGCGAAGGTCCTCGCCGACGCCAACCGACTCCACGCCGTCGTCAAGCATTTCTCCACGCTCGACCTCAGCCCCAGCAGCCTCAGCGACACGAGTATGGGCGACGTCTTCGAGGACGTCATGTATCGGGCCTTTAACAAGAAGGGCAAGGCCGCAGGCAACTTCTACACCCCGCGCGACGCCATCAACCTCATGGTCGACGTTCTGATCGCGAACGACGATGACACCCTTGCCGGGGAGAGCACCGCACGCTCGATCTACGACCCGACGGCCGGTTCCGGAGGCATGCTGCTGATCGCCCAGCAAGCACTGCGACGCATGAACGCGACGATCGACGTTACGCTCTACGGTCAGGAACTTATGCCGTCCGCGTTCGCCCTCGGAAAGGCGGACCTGCTCATCCAGGGCGGCCGCCCCGACGCGATCAAACAGGGGAATACACTCGTAGAGGACCTCTACGACGGGCAGACGTTCGACTACGTGCTCTCGAACCCCCCGTTCGGCATCGACTGGGCGGTCGAGGAGAAGTCCGTTCGGGCTCAGGCGAAGACGCCCGGCTCCCGCTTCAGCCACGGCCTCCCGAGCATCAGCGACGGTCAGATGCTGTTTCTGGCTCACTGCGTGTCGAAGCTCAGCCCGGCTGGCAAAAACGGCCAGGGCGGACGAGCCGCGGTCGTCTCCAACGCGGCCCCGCTCTTTAACAGCGACAAGGGGCCGACGGCCATCCGCCAGTGGCTCCTCGACGAGGACCTCATTGACGCTGTGATCGCCTTGCCACCGAGCATGTTCTACGGCACCGGCATCCCGACCTACGTCTGGATTCTCGACACCAACAAGGATCCGGAGCGCAAGGGCAAGATCCAGCTGATCGACGGGTCGGACCAGTGGACGCTTCTGCGGAGGCCCATGGGCGAGAAGCGCAGGGAGATGCGCGAAGTGAACCGCGACCCGGTGCTCGAGGCGTACAGGGCCTTCGAACAAGCGAATCCTGAGATTTCCCGCGTGATGACTCCGGACGACTTCAAGTTCCGTGATGTCCCGGTCTATAAGCAGGCGCGCCTGGCTGCTCGGTTCGGCGAGGCGACGGCCGATGCTCTGCGTGAACTGAAGGAGTTCACGGACGAGCACCTGGCCGTGCTCAAGACGCTCGACGGCACGAGCTGGAACGAGCTGCCCAAGGCCTTCCCGCGGGCTGCGAAGGCGGCTGGGCTGAAGGCCCCGCTCGGTCTGGTGGACGCCGTGATGCAGGCGATGGCCGCGCCGGACGACTCAGCGCCGCCGGCCCTCGACCGGAAGGGCAACGCAGTCATTGCGAGCGGGTGGAAGCTCACAGAGCGCGTGCCACTCAGCGAGGACCTGGCAGAGCACATGGCACGCGAGGTGGTCCCGTTCTCACCTGACGCCCAGTGGGACGAGGGCAAGGCGAAGCACGGCAACGAGATCCCGTTCACGAGGATCTTCTACACGCCGCGGGCACCGCGACCGCTCGACGAGATCGACTCCGAGGTGCAAGGGCTCATGGGCGAGCTCGCCGATATGTTCAAGCTGGTGAGCGATCAGTGACCGATCAGGCGGTCCATGACTCACTGCTCGAGAGTTCCGCCTTCGTCATGGCTCCGATCGGTTCCATCGTCGTCGAGCGTAACGAGAAGGTCGGTGAGACAGAGTTCTCCGCGTTGTCGGTCGGGAAACTGGGCGTGACTCCTCAGCTTGCCGGCGTCGCCAAGTCACAGACCGAAGGCGATCGGAAGCTCGTGCGGGCCGGAGACCTGGTCATCAACTCGCGGTCCGACAGGCGCGGCGCTTCCGGGCTGGCGCGCCAGGACGGGAGCGTTTCGGTCGTCTACTCCGTCATGACGCCCAGGCCAGATCTCCTGGTCCCGGAGTACGGCCACCACCTCTTCCGCAGCATCGCGTTCCAGGACGAGTTCTTCCGCTGGGGCACGGGGATCGTTGACGACCTGTGGTCCACGAACTTCACGCGGATGTCGCGCATCCGCGTCCCCTTGCCGCCGCTCGAAGTCCAGCGCGGGGTCGCTGCCCGGCTCGACGAGGTCGACGCCATGGTCGCGAAGCTCGATGAGCTGACCGACGCGCTGCGTCTGCGGGCGATCGACACTGCTGCGCTGTTCGGCCTCTCCGAGGACGATTCGCGCAGGGGCGAAGACGCGCAGTCCCCGCTGTCCGGGATACCCGCGCACTGGGACCGCACGAAGTTCGGCTACGACTTCACCGAGAGCACCGAACGGAACGGCTATGACCCGCCAGGCCCCCTCCTCTCGATTTCGGAATACCGGGGAGTCGAGCTGAACACGCGAACGGACGGCCAGCAGGCGTCCTTGGACGTGGCGAAGTACCGAGTCGTGCGTCCAGGCCAGCTCGCCGCCAACATGATGTGGCTCAACCACGGCGGGCTCGGGGTGTCGTCGCTCACCGGCTACATCAGTCCTGACTACAAGGCGTTCTGGATCTCGCCGCGGTTCCACCCGCGCTACGTGCACCATCTACTCCGCAGTCCCCGATACGTCGACTACTTCGGAGCCATCGGCACAGGTGTCCGCCCCAACGCCCAGCGAGTCACGAGGACTGCACTCGACATGATGCCTTTGCCGCTGCCTCCCATGGACGAGCAGCAGCGCATCGCGAACCACCTCGACGAGGTCACCGGTCGTATTGACGGGATGCTGGCGAGGATCGCCTGCCTTCGAGATCTTCTCGTGGAGCGCTCCTCCGCGTTCCTTCTCGACGTCGTGACCGGACGGAAGGAAGTCGCATGAGCCACGCGCAGTTGATGGAGCGCGAGTTCGAGGAGAACCTCTGCTCCGAGCTCGCCGAGCGCGGCTGGCTGTACGAAAACGGCGGGAAGCCGACCGGCTGGGACGTCGGCCTCGCGATGCTTCCGACCGACGTGCTGCACTGGCTGGCCGCTCAATACCCGGACGAGTACGAGAAGGCTGTGCCGGGCGACCTGGTCGGCGAGCAGAGGGCGGACGCCGAGCGGAAGCTTCTCGAGCACGTCACCAGGGAGCTCGCCAAGACGACACGGATGGACCCGACTACCGGCCACCCGGTCGGCGGCCTGCTCGGCGTGCTGCGCAAGGGCTTCTCCTACGCCCAGATCGGCCGTCCGGCCGCGAAGTTCGGGGCGATGATGGCCTTCCCTCCGGCGAACCCGAACCTGACCGAGGTCGTCGAGGCGGCCGGCTCGGTCCGGCTGCGGGTCCTGCGCCAGGTGCGCTTCGACACGAAGACGAACGAGAGCATCGACGTCGTGCTCCTCGCCAACGGCCTGCCGGTCGTCACGCTGGAGCTCAAGACCGACAACACGCAGACCGTCAACCATGCGATCCGCCAGTACAAGGAGGACCGCAAGCCGGGGCGGAGCCGCCCGCTGCTCGCTCCTGGCCGCGCGCTGGTGCACTTCGCGGTGTCCAACGACCTCGTCTACATGACGACCAAGCTGCAGGGCGGGGACACCGACTTCCTGCCGTTCAACCAGGGCGATGACGGCCACGAGGGCAACCCGCCATCGGCGACCGGCTCGTCGACCAACTACCTGTGGCGCGAAATCCTCGCTCGCCCGGCCTTCATGCGCATCCTCAAGGACTTCGCGCTCTTCGAGCCGGGCAAGGCCGGCAAGAAGGACGGCGGCAGGCTCGTCTTTCCGCGGTTCCACCAGCTGCGGGCGGTCGAGCGCGTGGTCGCCGACGTCGAGGCGAACGGCACTGGAAAGCGCTACCTGATCTGGCACTCGGCCGGCTCGGGAAAGACCAAGACGATCGCTTGGCTCAGCCACCGCCTGATCCGCCACATGAGTGCCGACTCGAAGTCGACCTTCGACTCGGTCATCGTCGTCACCGACCGTACGGTCCTCGACGAGAACATCCGCGACGACATGAACCTGGTGCAGTCGAGCAAGGGGCTCGTCGTGGCCGTGGGCGAGAAGTCCGGGGCGAAGTCGCCGCAGCTGAAGGAGGCGCTCCTCGAGGGCGACCACATCATCACCTGCACCCTGCAGACCTTCCCCGAGGTCATGAAGCTCATCGAGGACACCCAGGAGTTGCGCGGGCGGCGCTGGGCCGTGGTCGCCGACGAGGCGCACTCCTCGCAGTCGGGCTCGGCCTCGCGCCAGCTCAAGGAGCTACTCGCCGACGTCGAGCTGGACGCAGACGAGGACGACATCGGTGCGGACGACTTGCTCATGGCGAAGGACTCGGCGATCGCCAAGTCGAGCAACATCACGTTCATCGCCCTGACCGCGACCCCGAAGGCGAAGACGCTGCGCCTGTTCGGCACCCAGCGTGACGACCGCTGGGAGGCCTTCGACACGTACACGATGGCCCAAGCGATCGAGGAGGGCTTCATCCTCGACGTTCTGACCAACTATTCGACCTACGACATGTTCCTCCGAGTGAAGAACACCCTCGAGGGCGACGGGTCGGAGAGCGAAATCCAGGTCAACACCGGCGAGGCCGTCTCGACTATCGTCCGCTACGCGCGGCTCCACCCGACCGCGATCGCGCAGAAGGTCCTCGTCGTCGTCGAGCACTTTCGGCGGAACGTGCAGCCGCTCCTTGGCGGCCAGGCGCGCGCCATGGTCGTGACGAGCTCCCGCATGGAGGCGCTGAGCTGGTCGCGGAAGATGGATGCTTACATCGCCGATAAGGGCTACGAGTTGCACACGCTCGCGGCATTCTCGGGTTCGCTCACCGACGAGGACGGCGAGAGCGCCACCGAGGTGTCGGTCAACGGCGTGAGCGACGTCGGCCGGGCCTTCCGCGAGGAGGGCGTCTACCGCGTGCTCATTGTGGCGAACAAGTTCCAGACCGGCTTCGACGAGCCGCGCCTCATGGCGATGTACGTTGACAAGAAGCTCTCAGGCGTCGCCACCGTGCAGACCCTCTCCCGGCTCAACCGGATCTACCCGGGCAAGACCGCGCCGATGGTCGTGGACTTCCGCAACACCCCGGCGAGCATCCAGCAGGACTTCAAGCTCTACTACTCCGACGCGCACGTCGACGGCGACGTCGACCCCAACGCGCTGATCACTGTAGGAGAGCGGGTCGACACTGCCGGCTTCTACACGCACGAGGAGATGGACGCGGTCGCCGACGCGTTCCTCGAGAACGCCGGCGGCGAGGCGATCGCCAAGGCGCTGTCTCCGATCAAGAACCGCTGGACGGGGCAGTGGCGTCAGGCGGTTTTGTCGAAGGACAAGAAGCAGAAGGAGCGGCTGGAGTCGTTCCGCGCCGATGTGATCGGGTACCGCAACGCCTGGCAGTTCCTCAGCCAAATCGTCGACTACCAGGACCCGGAGTTGCACCGCCGCGCCATCCTTGCGACCTTGCTGGGCCGCAACCTCCACGCCGACGGCAACGACTACGACGACAGCTTCCTTGAAGGCGTGCAGCTCTCCGGCGTCAAGCTCGTCCCGTCGGCGATCGAGGAGGACCACTCGCTGAGCGAAGGCAGCAGCGAGGGCATCAGACTCCCCATCTTCGACGGCGAGCACGCCGGCAGTGCGACCCCTAAGCGCGGCCCGCTCGACGAGGCCATCGACAAGGTCAACGAGATGTTCAAGGCCAAGGGCGTCGACGTCAGCCCGGAGAGCGTCTCGGGATTCATCACGACGTTCTGGGGCTTCCTCGATGCCAACGAGGAGGCGGTGGCGATGGCGAAGAACAACACCCTCGCCCAGTTGAAGGCGTCCGAGGGCTTCAGCGGTGCCGTCGGGCTCGCGGTCCTGAGGACGGTGAACGAGTCGAAGGAGATCCAGTCGTACATCACGGATCCGGCGTTCATCGGGCAGATCGCCGACATCGCGGCGGATGCTCTCCACGCCCAGCACCGATCCGACCTGGACGCGGACCCCGAGGCGGAAGGCGCGTGAGCATGGGAGCGGCGGGGCAGCACGGCTTCGGCGACGTCATCCGCGAGGCGCGGAAGAAGCAGGGGTGGTCGCAGACGGAGCTCGGGGAGAAGTCCGGGGTGTCGCGCCCGACCATTGCGCGCGTAGAGGCGAACAACGACGTGACGACCGCGACCATCGCCAAGGTCGCGCAGGCGCTCGGCCTAAAGCTCGAGCTCAGGGACGACGACTGACCAGCCCTGGAACGGCGGCATCTGCGCGGACTCTGGCGGCTCATCGCAATGCAGGGTGTAGTCGAGGTCTGAAGCCGCCGGTCTCGAGCAGGCTTCTGGCGATGTAGTTGGTGAGGTTGCGGAACCCGAGAGCGGAGCCGCGCAGGTGCTCGAGGCGGCCGTTCATCGCTTCGGTGGGGCCGTTGGAGGTGCCAGGTCGGTCGAAGTAGGCCAGGACGTCGGCGGCTCGCTTCTTCAGGGTCCGCCCGAGGGTGCGCAGCTCGGTCAGGGCGACCGGGACGCCGTGGCTGACCGACTCGATCAGCGCTCTCATCAGTTGCCGGCCCTTGGCGCGGTCGGGCTCGCGGTAGGCGGCGATCATCCGCTGGTAGATGCCCCAGGTGGCCTCGACCTGGACGTGGTCATCGACACCGAACAGCGTGGCGAGCCGTTGGCGTTGGCGGTCGGTGAGCAGGTCGGCGCCGGTGTGCAGGGTGCGTCGGGCGCGGTAGAGCGGATCGCCGGCGCGGCCTCGATGCCCGTGCAGGTCTTGCTGGACTCGGCGCCGGCACCGGTCCAGGGCGTCACCGGCGAGGCGCACGACGTGGAAGGGGTCCATGACCGTGACGGCGTCGGGCAGCTCCTCGGTGGTGGCGGTCTTGAACCCGGTGAATCCGTCCATCGCGACGACCTCGAGAGCGTCTCGCCAGCGCTTGGGACGCTCGGCGAGCCAGGTCTTGAACGCCTGCTTGGAGCGCCCCTCAATCATGGCGAGTAGCCGCGAGGAGCCCGTGCGGTCACGGATCGGGGTGAGGTCGATGATGACCGTGACGTACTTGTTGCCGCGGCGGGTGTGGCGCCAGACGTGCTCGTCGACGCCGATCACTTTGACGCCGTCGAAGCGGTCCGGGTCCTCGATCAGGACCCGTCGGCCCTCGGCGAGCACGGCGGTGTTGGCGGTGTTCCACGACACCCCGAGACCTTCTGCGATCCGGGCGACGGTCAGGTGCTGGACCACCAGCCCCTCCAGCGCCCAGCGCAGCGCGCGGCGGGACAGCTTCGCCCGAGGTTCGGCGGCCCGACTGGTGTCCTGGCGCCAGACGTGACCGCAGCCGGCGCACTGGTAGCGGCGGATGCTGACCAGCAGCGTGGTCGGTCGCCAGCCCAGCGGCTCGTGCGCCAGCCGCCGCGTGACGGTGTCTCGCGCGACGCCCTCGCAGCCGCAGCGCCGGCACCACCGGTCGGTCTCGTCAACGTCCACGACCCGGCAGGCCAGCACCGCCCGGTCCGGCTCAAGATGCTGCCCGACGACGTGCAGACCGAGCTCGTCGAGGCGGCAGAACGTGGTCAGGTCAGGGCGCGCGAAGGTAGCGTCAGGCACGTCGAGGTCTTCCGGATGGGCAGTGTGATAACTTCCATTCTCGGAAGACCTCGACCTCTACCTGGGCACCGACGCGCCGCCCGCTACACCCTCAACTGCGATGAGCCACTCTGGCTGGCCGGTCGGCAGCATCGACGTCCGCTCGATACGCCGACTCCCTGTCGCGCATCTGCTCGGCAGTCAGGTGCCGGGTATGTCGGCCGAGTGCGGGCCAACTCTGATGCCCGCCGTCCTGGCAGTGCTGGCGCAGCCGGCCCCGCATGCGGTCGGTGAACGCGGGCAGTGCGTACCGGTGCCACTCCTCGAGTGCGTCGGCGGTCAGCGCGAGCCCGGCGCGACGGCGAAGATCGGCGAGCACGGCGATCTCGTGCACCAGGTGGGGGTGGCTGGGCCAACACGACGGGACCATCGCGTCGGGGGCCCAGACGTACTCGTGGTTCAGCCAGGTCACGACCTGTTCGAGCCACTGCCAGATCTCCGCGCGCAGGTGAGGGTCGATGCAGCTGGCGGGATCCCAGGGGCGAGCGAGCAGTCGGGGATCGCCCAGCGCGCTCTGCTGCTGCCGCGTCCCTGACCCTGCTGCGAGGTCGAGTTCGGCGTACGCATGCTCGACCCTCCGGCCCGCCCGGGGGAACGCGGCGATCACCTCTCGCGGCGCAGAAGCAGATGTCGGGGCATGCGAGCGGTCTGTCACGGACGCGGTCCGTCGCGTTCGCCGACCAGGCCGCTGCGGCGGGCTTCGATGAGAGCGGCAGTGGCTCGTGCCTCAGGGCTGATTTGGCGATGACGGTCGGCGTCCATCGCGGCTCGCATGGCGTCCTTGCCGGCGAGCAGCGCCCGGCCGGCCTTGCCGTCGATGCAACGGTGCAGCTTGGCGATGATCGGGGCGCCGTTCTCGGCTAACACGAGTGCGTGGCGCTCCTCGAGCTGGCGGATCTCGGCGGGGGTCAGGATCGCAATGTCCTCCCCGGACATCTGTCTGCCGCCCATGCGCCCGCTCTGCCAGGACGTTCGGGCGA
>Ga0255334_1001404_pt1 | contig 10883 bp, 25 predicted proteins | sample EtOH5_35cm_T3_12_FD_202080 | JGI IMG/M metagenome (GOLD analysis project Ga0255334, IMG submission 202080) | Sandy soil microbial communities from University of British Columbia, Vancouver, Canada - EtOH5_35cm_T3_129 | ecosystem: Engineered > Artificial ecosystem > Sand microcosm > Unclassified ...
CCCGTGCCGATTGAACGGCTTGGCCTCGGCGAATTTCTTGCCGGCATCGGCAAGTTCCCATTCGCCTGCAGCGTTCTTGAACTGGAGACCCGCACCGGCGAGGGCGAGGTTCATCGCCTGCCCGGACATTCCCGCCAGCTTTCCAAGTCCAGATGCGTTCAGATCGAACACCGGCCCTTGCTTGGCTGGTAGCGCCCGTCTGGCCGTCTCCATGCTGATTCCGGTCACTTCCTCGATCAGGCTCAGGGAACAGGCCATGGCTACGCCTTCTGTCACGCCGGTGACTTTCTTCATGGCGTCGCCGATCAGGAGCAGGGCGGAGACTGTGGAGTTCAGATCCTGGGCAAGCTCTTTCCGCTGATGGGTATAGCTTCCAGTCTTGCGGATGCTCGGCAGTACTTCGCCGACCACCCATTCCTCGAAACGCTCTGCCTCTGGCAGGTTCGACCGAATGATGAGCCGGTACACGTCGCGCTCGGGGATGACGGCAACAACCTGCATACCGCCGGGCGTAGGGAGGCGGTGTTTCGCCGCCCCCTTGCAATGATCGGCCACGGCATCCCGTGGTCTTGCGTAGCCGAGTACCTCGGCCACATCCTTCGCCACGAACCACGGCTCTCCGTCGATCTCGACAATGCGGACCTGGTGGGCTTCGAACTCAAACGGGGTGATGCTCGTCATTGCCTTTTCTTCGGGCATAGCGATCTCCTGCCGCCTGGTAGAGCGGCTTGCGTCTTTTGAATTGGGTGGGGTTAGGCTTGGCCGGTGGCCTTGGCTATTGCAGCGCGGGCCATTTCAACGGCCATGGCGGACGGCATGATCGGGCCGTCATGAATCGCTCGGCACTCTCCATGAGCGTTCCATGCCAGCGAGGCAGTTACCTCGATCAACGCCTTCAGCAGCGATGGAGCAGCGGCGATCAGCCGGGCATCCAGCTCTTGCTCAGGGCCTCCCAACAATCTCAGCGTGGCGATTCGTTTCCCGTCAGCCTCGATGACCCATGGCCCACGGATATGTGGGTTGCTGGCAGGCCCTAGAGTTCCTCGTGCGACCCAGTTTCCGGGTGTGTGCTTATGTTCAGGCATGACTCTCTCCGTGCCGCCCGTGGGCAGCGTTGGTAAGTGGGCATGGGGGATGGGGGATATGGGGTTAGCTGGCCTTGGCGTAGCGCCGGCCGATGTAGATCCAGCGGCCGAGCTTGAACTCGGCGCGTTCTTCTTTGCTGAGCCAGCGCTGGCCTATCGCCGGGCATTTTGTGCAGCGGATGTGGCCCGGCGTGCTGAAGACCCATTCATGCTGGCAGGTCATCGGCTGGCCTCCAGGGCGGCGTCCAGATCCGTCCCGGAGACATACCGGCCAGCTCTCGGCCCATCTGGTACCGCTACGCACGGCACACCGGGAGCGCCCAGCAGTTCGTCCGGCAAGTTCCGGAGGCGGCGGAACAGATCTGCGTCCTTTTGCAGCCGCTCAATCTCGGCGTTACCAGCCAAATGCTCTGCCTTCCAATACTCTGCCGCCCCTCTAGCTTGCGCGCCCTCGGTGCGCAGGGTGTCGATCTCGGTCAGGTACTTGGCCTCATCCCGGATCGCAGCGTCCTCATATTGCAGCAATATCTTGTAGTCCGCTTCCAGCTCCCTGCACCGCTCTGCCAGCTGGTCACACTTGATGCCAAGTTCAGTAGCATTTGCGACCCACATAGCGCGCTGAGACTCCAGCCCGGCGACGATGCGGTCGTGGTCGGATTGGCTGACGGTTCCTGGCATATTGCACCCGCCGAACGGCGCGCACATGCCCGGCGTCTGGCAGCGCATCATTGTCTTGCGGCAGATAAGGTCGCTCATATGCCACCCCTTTTGCCGGCCTTCTTCGCCATCTCTCGCTGCTCGGCCACGTGGTTGGAGTGAGCAATAGCCTCAAGCGTCTTTCGGGCTGACCCAAAGCCTTGCAGTATCCGCTTTGTTATCGCTTTCACGTCGTCTGCGTGCGGAGCACCACTCGCCGGATACTCCCGGCCAAGCCGAATCAGCCGCGACTCTAGGTCATCGAACTCCGTAAGCATCCTGCGGACAGCCATAGTCTCAGCGCTCATACGCCACCCCCAAGGCGCCCCGCTGGAACCTTCTCGCCGAGCGCGTCGAGCTGATCCAGGTAGCGGTTGAACCGCATAGCCGCGAAGTCAGCCAGCAGTTTGCGACTTGGACGAAGCGCGGCGGCCAGGTGCGACCCGCAGTCCAAGTCAGCCCCGAACTCGCGCCATTGGAGGTACGCTTTCCGAGCCTTGCGCTTGATCAGCCAGACCTTGAGTTTGTGCAGGATGCTCATACGTCACCTTCCCGAAAGGCGTGCAAATCCCCCGGCGTTCCGTCTGAATCGATATGCCAGCATTCGTCGACCGGGTAACCGCCGTCGATAAGGACGGCGGCCAATTCGCGAGATTCCGCGATCCGTAGAGCCTCTGCGATGGTAGGGGCTTCCACTTCTGTCCAGCAGGATACGGTTATTTGACCTTGCACCACGTATTTCATGCGTCACCCCTCAAAACCTCGGCAAACCCGACCGGCCACCAACGATGGGACGACCCTCTCATGCCGGATGGTTCGCGCATGACCAGGCCCTCGGCTTCCAGAATGCGCAGATACCGGCGGGTCGCTGCCTGCATCATGTCTACCTCGAGCGCTACGTGGTAGACGAAGGGGCCGTACCGGACGGCGCTCTCGTCGGACCGTAAGCACTCTTCGGAGAATCTGCCCAGCATCCGACTATAATTAGATCGAGCCGCGTCTTTCAGGGCCTGCAGCACAAGGCCCTTGGCGCTCATGCGTCACCTCCTCCAAGCAGGGCGCGCAGCTCGTCGGCCACTTTACCCGCTGCATGGCCCCAGGCGAATGCCGTGCTGTACTGGCGGCCGTCCGGCTCTAGGACCTCAAGCGCTCTGCCGATCAGTTCCAGCGGCACCTCCACGGCGTCCTGTTCGGCAACCATTGTGCGGGCACCCTCAATATGCTCGGCCTGCTCCGGCGTTGGCAGTACCGGCTCACCCATGAAGGTCGGCCCGCTCATGCTATTCAGCTCATTGCACAGGCGATCAGTGATTTGCCGCTCCTCCCGAAGCGCGGCCTCCGCCTCCAGTGCTCGGCGCTTCCAGATTGCCAAGTCCTCCCTGGCTCCTACGTATGCGTCGTGCAGGTCCTGCTCCGGCGCTGCGGTTTCTTCCGGAAGGTCTTCCAGATACCCAGGGGCCTTCCCGGCCAGGCACACCTTAATGCGACGGCACAGTTCGTTGGCGTCATCATCCCCACCTACTGCGCTTTCAGGAATGTCATGCAGGTATTCCTCCGCCTGCTGTAGCAGTTCCCGCGCCCACTCGATGTGCTCCAGTACGGACCATCCCGGCTCTGTCTGCATCACATCAGCGATCAGCTCGTAAGTGTCGGCAGCTGCATTCTCCTGCTCCGGCGCGGCGGCGAGCAGGGCAAACGCCTGATGAGACGTATCCCCCTCCGCCATCTGCAAACTGTTATGTTCGTTGGCGTACCACTGGGCGTTTGCATACTCACGCAGAGCGTTTCCGCTAAGAACGCCGTTTTTCCTCCATTCGAGGATTTCCTTACAACGCTCCCGCAGTTCATCCTGCGCGGCTGCAAGGGTGGCCTGCTTCGCCACCCGCTCCAGCAGATTGCACAGGCCGAGAATGTGCTCCTTCTCCGTTCGCCCGATGTTCGGCTTGGCCGTGGCGAAGTTGCGCGAGTAGCCCAGGGCGTTCTCGATCTCTTCGGCCACCGGGGCGGCCTGCTGCGCTCCCTGGCTGATCAGCTTCACTTCAAGCGGGGTGTCGGTCATATCGTTTCTCCGGGAAATCAGTGGCGGGTTTCGATGAGGTCGAGAAGCTCTTGGAACCGATCGGCGAAGAACAGCGGCTGAGTCTCGCGCGGGTTGCTCGGGCTGGTGGCGTTCTTTCCGTACTGGAGGCCGGGCCCAGTGAGCGCCCAGAAGGTCTTGACCTTTTCCGGCGCCTTGGTCGAAGCCCGTTGCTTGGCTTCCAGGAGGCCCGCCTGTTCCAGCGCTTTGTTGGCCTTGATCGCCGACATCGCGATCCCGTGCTCCTTGAGCAGGTGCGTCAGGCTGAAGGCTGGCAGCGATGATCCGGATGTAACGTGGCCGGCCGGTGCATCCACGGCGTAGGAGGGGAGCAGGCCAACCGGGTCGACGCCGTGGCGGGAGAAGGCGGCGCCGAACATCTGCAGCTTGCTCGACTCGCACACGTTCAGCGATCGGGCGACGATCTCAATGGATGCCACGACTACCGGGAGTTCGGCGACATCGGCAGGGCGTGAAACAGGGGGTTTCAACTGGTACTGGCCAGTCCTGCGGATCGTTGGAAGGACTTCGGCGGTGACCCACTTCTTGAAGCGCTTTGCCTCGGGCTTCTGGCTGCCGAGGATCGCGGTATAGAGGCCTGACTCGTTAATGATGGTGACGCCCTTTCCGCCGTACTGCGGACCCAAACCGCCGATTTGGAGGTTTGACTTTTCATCGTCATCAAGGCGGGTGGTCATCTTGAAGGTGTCGGAGTAGCCGAGCGACTCTGCTACGTCCATTGCGATCCACCACAGTTCGCCGTCGATCTCGACGACGCGGACTTCATGCTGCTCGAATTGGAACGGGGTGATGCTCGTCATTGCATTTCCTCCAGGCAGAAGGGGGCCGCACCGCCGGCGATGGCCGGCAGCGGTAGCACCGGCACTCGCCGATGCGCTTGCCGTCAGTGCGGCAGTAGGTGGGGCGGTTCATGCGCGTCTTCGATCCTTCATCGTCTCGTTGCGGTTGATCTGCCGGTACTCGGTGCAGATCACCACAACGTCTGAGCCGTCGCGGCGGTGGACCGGCATCGTTTCGAACGGCAGCCCGCTGCAGTCCTCGTGCAGCTTCGTGCAGTGCCGGCAGCGGCCGGCCTTGGGGTAGTGGGTCATGCCAAGTCTCTCCACTCCGTGCTCGGCGCCTTCTTCTTGGCTCCTTTTGCTGGTTTCTTGTCGGCCTTCACTTTCGCCCTGACCTTGAGGTCTCGGCAGCGCCCGGCCTTGCGCAGTAGCTCGATGTACTGCTCGGCAAACTGCGGGGCATCGAACATGTGGCTCAGTTGAACGGAGCGGGTGCCGCTCATGGTTTTCTCGATGCGCCGCTCGACAGCTTCGAGCCATTGCGACTCGGTCAGTTGAACCTTCAAGATGACGGTCGGCGTATTCTTTCTGGCTTCCTCGCGAGCGTAGTGCTCGGTCATGCCGAAGACGGCAAAGGTGCTCATGGCTTTCTCCAGGCGTGCGCCCCCGTGCCGCGCAGCAGCAGGGGCGGGGGATAGGGGGTTAAGCGGAGAGGCTAGGCCTTACGCCACGCGCTCCCACGTCTCGCGGTTCTCCAGCTCATCGGCCCTGCGCTGCTGCGTGTGGCCAACGATGTCGCGGAGCCAGACCGAGTCGCCGATGGATTGCTCGACTTGCCACGTCACCCCAGTGTTGCGGTTCCGGTAGATCGGGTGCTGCCGGCGGACGGCCTCTGCGGCCTCGGTTAGATCGGTCATGATGCCCTCCGATTGCTCTGCCCCATGCCGCGCTGCTCCGCGTTGCGCACGACCTGGCGGACTGTTTCGGGGTGGGTATCCATCAGTCGGGCAACGCGGACCCATTTCAGGCCATCGCCGTAGTAGAGCTCCATGGCGTAGGCGATGCGATCGTTGGTCCATGCGACCTGTCTCATATGCCACCCTCCAGCATTCTCCGGGCGAAACCGGCTAGATCTTCGCCGCCGTGCTTCTTGCGTGTCGGCTTGCGTGCGGGTGACCTTCGGCTGGCTGCATTGCCACGGGCGCGGCGCACAGCGTTGTCGTCAGGCTGCAGGGAGGCCGGCGTGCCAGCCTCTAGCTGCGTGATTTTCCCGCCGCCAGCCAGGAAGGCCGCGACGGCTTGGTCGATTTCTGCGCGATCGGGAGCGCGCTGCGCTATGGCTGCGTTGTCGATTAGCATGGGGATATCCGAGGCCGGTCAGCGCCGGCGGCTGTTGATGTCGATGTTGTGCTCTTCTGCGGTGCTGCGGAGCACCCAACGGCTGATGCCAAGCAGGGTGCAGATTTCCGCCTGGGTGCGGCGGGCGCGGGCTAGTTTGGCGATCTGGTCGACCAGGCAGGCCCTGGCCTCCCGGCGTGCCTGCCTGGTCTTAGCGGTGAGGGTGTTGAACTGGACGCCGTGCTCGACGGCGATCCGACTGATTGTCCTTGCTGACCGGTGGAAGGCCTTGGCCGCCGCAACGACGCCGGCATCTGCATACTCGGGCAGGGCCCGCGCTATGGCAGGATCTGCGTCTCGGTGGCAGGACCGCCTCATGCCGCATCACCCTGTGCTTTCTGCTTGATGAAAGCCATCGCTCCGTCGAATTTTTCTGCAGGGAGCATATCCAGACTTGGAATCTTGGCGATTGCGCACCAGTCAGCCTCGTTTATACCGGCGACGGTGAGGGCTTGGCGGATATGCTCTGCCTGTTGCGGGGATACTCTAGGCTTCGGGGCGGGCTGCGATTGGCGTGGCGTGACCTCGTGCACCTCGGCATCTGGATCAGGCATGTCCTCGGTCGGAATGCAGAAGGTCTGCAGCAGTGCGTATTTGTGGGCGATCGCCATCGCCTTGTTGCTGGCCTTATCGCCGCTGTCCATGCCTTCACCTTCGACGGTGCAGGACACGCTGCTGCCGTCATCGGTCCAGAACGTGTACTTGACCCGCAGCGTTACAAATGCCAGCACCGTTCCCTTGGCGTTAGTGCGCTCCTCGCGCTGTTTCTCCAGCACCTCTGGCGTGGTGAATATCTTGTGCCTTGCCAGCAGCGGGTGAAGCGCGTTGTACACCTGGTCGATGCCGCGGTAGTTGAAGTTCTGCTGCTGGTTTTTCTGGTTCTTGCCGATGGCATCCATATCGGACATGACCGCCGACATGGCTGAGAAAATTTTCATTCCGGCTACCTCGGTTGGCTGTCCCATTGCCGCTGTATGCGTGCGGCCTCGTCTTCGTATTCCTTGCGCTGCTCGCCCTGCCAAAGTTCGGGGCGAAACGATCCCTGCTGCATCCAGTCGAGCTGGGCAGCCAGGCGGGGGGATGTGGTCATGATGGCCTACTTGGCGAGGATCAGGGCGCCGGTTGTGGTGAAGATGGTCCAGGCGACGAGGACGATTACAGCCCCTCGCCAGAATGCGTAGCGGCGGGCGCGTTGGTATCTGCTCATGCGGCGAGCCTCGCTTCCAGTTCGGCCAGCGCCCGGACGTGGCGCAGCGTGTCGGCCAGGTTAATTGCTTTGATGCGGACGTGGTGACCGGCGCGCAGCCAGTCGAGAGCCACTTTCGGATTTCGCGTCTTCATGCCGCCACCCCGATCTTCACGTTGCTGGCCTTCCAGCGGTCCTCCTTGATCCGCTTCAGGTTCTGCTCCCAGTACTGGACGCCGACTTCGTCAAGATGCCCAGTCGTGTAGGCCATGGCGATCAGCCCGTCGCAGAATTCTTCTGTCGGCCAACAGCCTTCGGCCTTGCTCTCGAACAGCCCTACGTAATGCCGGATGGTTTTTTCTGCGCGGGCCTTTGCTGCCTCAAATTGCGTGCTCATGCTGCTTTCTCCTTGAGAAGCCCCATGTTCCTTGCCAGTCGCTTGGCGTATTCCAGGCCGGCCATGTCATTCGCCGCGTTGATCGCCTCGGCGAGCTTGTCGCGCTGAAGCTTCACGTCGTGCAGCCTGCGGCCTATTTGCGTGCTGGACAGCCCTGCAACTGGACACTCGATGAAGTGCTCGATCAGCGCCTGATACCAGCGAATACGCTCGTGAAGCAGAGCGATTCGCTCATCTCTCGACCTGAGCTGGATGCGTAGGCCCTTGGCCTCGTCTTCCGTCTTGCCCTCAAGCAGGTCGGCCTGGCGCTCCAGGCGCTCGGCTTCAGCTATCTCGGCGGAGCCGTAGTCTCGTTCGGCGTGCAGGCCGGCTTCGCGCAGGCGAGCGGCACGCTGCCGGAGTTGTTCGGGGGTTTGCATGGTGTCCTCCGTTCTGCCGGGGTTGCCGGCAACAGGGATCAGAATTGGAAACAGAAATTGGCCCCGACCGGGGGAAGGTCGGCGGCGGGTGGTCTTGCTACTTCACGCCGTGGGGTCGCCTTGATATCCATGTCGAACGGAGTGCCCACCAGCGGAGTCGTCGATGGCCAGGGGACCGGAGCAAGCCCCTCGTCGCTCCTGCACGGAGCCCAGCGGGCTATCAGGTCCCACACTCGGTCGAAAAACTCGCCATGCCCGACGCAGTAGCCGCCGGTGAGGTAGTCCACGCGGATCAGTAGGTCCCTGGGGGGCTTCTCCGACGTAGGACGCCAGTCGAGTTCGGTCGTGCGGGCGGGGATGACCGGCGCTGGAGCAGGTTCACGACCGGATGATCCCGGCGAGAAACCCGGTCGCTCGCCGGGATTTTGCGGCGCTGGAGCGTCTAACGCCTCGAACTGCCGTCGCGCATCCTCTCCAGCGGCCACCAGCTTGCCGCCAATAAGCAGCGCATCGAAGTGGCAGCGGCCACAGGATCGGCACTCCTGAAACTCCAGGACGGCTGCATGCTTGGAGCGCTCGGCCCGCGCGCTCTTCATTGAGCCGCCGCAACTGCATTCCATGGCTGCACTCCTTCAGTGGCGGGTTTCGCTGGGCTCGATGAGGGCCAGCAACTGCGGGAACCGATCGGCGAAGAACAGCGGCTGGGTCTCGCGCGGATTGCTCGGGCTGGTGACGTTCTTCCCGTACTGCAGGCCGCTCTCAGTGAGAGCCCAGAAGAGCTTTAATTTGTCCGGCGACTTGGTGGAGGCGCGCTTCTTGACCTCAAGCAGGCCAGCTTGCTCCAGCGCCTTGTTGGCCTTGATCGCCGACATCGGGACGCCGTGTTCCTTGAGCAGGTGCGTCAGGCTGAAGGCCGGAAGCGATGATCCGGCCGTGGCGTGGTCGGCAGGAGCGTCCACGGCGTAGGCCGGCAGCAGGCCGACCGGGTTTATTCCGCAACGCTGGGCAGCGACACCCAGCATCTGCAGCTTGCCAGACTCGCATATGTTCAACATACGGGCCGCGGTCTCTGCCAGCAGCAAGTGGTCCGCTAGGGCAGCCGGTGAAACAGGGGGTTTCATCTGGTACTGGCCGGCCCTACGGATCGCCGGAAGGACTTCGGAGGTGATCCACTTCTTGAAGCGCTTGGCCTCTGGCTTCTCACTTCCAAGGACTGCGGTATAGAGGCCAGACTCGTTGATGATCGTTACCCCGCGATTTCCAAAACCGCCGATTTGGAGGTTTTGCTTTTCGTCTTCGTCGAGGCGGCTGGTCATCTTGTAGGCCTCGGAGTAGCCAAGCGATTCGGCTACATCCATTGCGATCCACCACGGTTCGCCGTCGATCTCGACGACGCGTACTTCGTGTTGCTCGAACTGGAACGGGATGATGCTCGTCATTGCCTGCCTCCTTGCGCAAACCCTGAAGCGGCCTCGCCGTGGATGCGCTCGACTATCCTCCAGGTGTCTCCAGGCTCTACCCGTGCCGGGCCGACGTGGCGCACCTCGGTTCCGTCCTCCAACTCGAGGATGATGATCGGCTCTTCCAGGGCCACGCCGCTGCTGTTGACGGCGGTGGCCACCGCCCAGGATTCGCGGGCTGTGTCGAGGATTTGGACGTTTCGCAGGGTTACATCCGGCTCCGGGAGTTCGGCGCTATTTGCATCGTGGGCGACCATGGCTCCAGCGGCCATGACAAGCAGAGTCGCGGTCGCGGCGACGCCGGCCGATTGCAGCATGTCGATGATTTTCATTGGGGTTCTCGTGGTTTCAGGGTGGTGGTGTCGCGCGCGCATGGGGGAGCCGCCTCGGGCGAGGGGGCTTTCCGATAGGCGCTGGGATTGGAGGGAAAGGCCCTTGACGCGGGCCAGACGTTCGCTCTTTCGCCAGCGGCGCGACTACCGCCACTCATGAGGCCACCGACATTCATCGGCTACCCTGGCTTCTGGTTTACTCGAACGGATGCGCGCTTTGGTCCGGGTGGTGAGAGCACCTGACCTGCAGCGGGAGGGGACTGCGCTAACGCATCCGCGTGCCGAACCAGCACGGTGCTGCGGTGTTTGGTGGGGCGGCATCGGTGGAGCGGTCTTGCTTACCTGGGCGCGCTTTCCCTGGCGTCTGTCGCTACCGTCGCGGCAGACCACTCCCCGATGCCGCCCTGTGGGCGCCCGTTGCCAGGGCGCACGTGATTAATGAATCAGTGAATTACTGAATGATGAGGCTGCGGACGGGGCGGACGAGCCTCTCGTGGTCCTTGCCGTTGATGCAGAGCAAGCCACCTTCGAAGTCCACGTAGTAGGCGTAGTCGGCGGAGGACTGCGTGCTCGACCAGTACCAGCGGTCCTCGCGCAAGTCGGCAACCAGGCCGGCATGCTTGGCCGCCATGATGAGTTGCCCCTCCAGGCAGGAGGGGATGAAGCCGCCGGCTTCGAGGGCCTTGGCTGCGATTTTGCTGCCGGCCTCGGCCATGGTGCGGGTATTTGCCTCGCCGTCGCTGTAGCTGCCGGCTCCGCTCACGTCCTGGCCGTATTCGCCCTCTACTTCAGCACTGGCGGGCAGCAGGACCAGGGCACGCTCCTGGCCGTTCAGCCAGTAGCGGGTGACGAAGATGCCGCCGGCGAGGGGCTGGCCGGGCTGAGGCAGATCGGATGCGGCGATGGATTGCAGGATGTTGTCGGTCATTGGGGTTCTCCGGGATGAAACTGGTCGTGCCGCGATGCGGCATGCTCTGGTGGTGTGCTGGGTGGTGCTGTGCGGGTCAGGCTGGCGCCTGGACCGATATCTATT
>Ga0255334_1001405_pt1 | contig 10872 bp, 11 predicted proteins | sample EtOH5_35cm_T3_12_FD_202080 | JGI IMG/M metagenome (GOLD analysis project Ga0255334, IMG submission 202080) | Sandy soil microbial communities from University of British Columbia, Vancouver, Canada - EtOH5_35cm_T3_129 | ecosystem: Engineered > Artificial ecosystem > Sand microcosm > Unclassified ...
CTATACTTCGCCGCCATTGAGCCCTGATGGCGGAATTGGTAGACGCGGCGGATTCAAAATCCGTTTTCGAAAGGAGTGGGAGTTCGAGTCTCCCTCGGGGCACCAAAATTAAGAAAGGTCTTGCTTAGCAAGGCCTTTTTTTTCGCCTGCAGAAAAGCACCTGACACCCCACCGACCTGTAGGAGCCGGCTTGCTGGCGATGCTTTTGGCTTTTTTCGTCCTCGGCCGGTACGACCCTTCTCAAGGATTCATCCCATGGAACTGCTGCTGGAAACCTGTACAGCCATTGCAGGGAAATCGAATCAGGGTTCAGGGAGACGAAGCAGACACTGCTAGCAGCTACACGCTGCGTAGCAAGACGCCCGAGATGAACGAGCAAGAGTTGTGAGGGGTGTTGCCGGGCTACAACCTGTTGCGTTATCAGATGGTGGAAATGAGCCGCCATTGTCCGGGCATCCATCCGTGCGAGCTGAGCTTCACCGCGTGCACTTGGGCGATCCTGGGGTTTACCAACGGCGTTTCTGCGGATCACTCAGGAAACATCCACAAATATCTCGCCGAATTGCATGCCTCGGCCCCGCACTATGTCTTGCCGCATCGCCGGGAAGAGCGCATTTATCCTCGCGCCATCCGGCTCAAATCGCCGAAATATCCGATCAGAACGAAAAATGCCAGCCAGCTTAACTGACTGGCATTAGCCCAAGCGGGCCCTTCTTGTTAATAGCTTAAAATCGAAGGAATCTAAAACTCTCACTGTAAGCTCACAGCCTACTGGCGATTTCCTTCCAGATATAGGCGTAATTGTATTTCAGCCAGCGAACCAGCACTTTATCGAACTGCCGGCGAAACCAATTACGCTCTCTTGCTGCCAGCCTTTCCTCTATCGATTCTCTGAGTATGTCGGGATCGAAGCCCGTCCATACCGGGGGTACAGCGGCCACCAGATTGGTAAAACACACCGGTGCGACCTCTGAATAAAGGATTTCATACAGAATGTCAGGATCAACGCCTCTGACCTTCTTCGCTACATAGTCATATTCGACTGGAAAATCGTTGAATGGCTCGGAGAGTGCCGCTCTGACCTTTGTCAGCTGTGGTTCAGTCAGAAGATGTCCCAATGTGTAAATTCCTCCAGCTCTTCATCCAGTGAGCTCGCCACCGCTTCGCCTGCGACACCACCGGCGACTGTCCCAGCCAATACAACTGCAATTGCACAAATGGGGGCAGCAGGGCCACAAATTGCGCTGACACCCATCCCCGCAAGGATACCGCCTACCGCACCAGCACCGACGATGATGCCTTGGCGCGCAGCTTCTTTGGGTTTGTTTTCAGCGTTCAATATTTGATAGGTCGCCAGAGCGGCGGTTACCAGAACGCCGAGCTTGCCCATGATCAGCATTTTTTTGGTGCCGGTCGTGAATTTGGCATTATCACGGCCCGAAGACTCCAGAATGGTGTAGTGGACCTTATTCTTTTCTGCTTCTGAAAGGCTGTCGTAACCCTTTTGGAATAGGCTTTCTGAATACATATCTAAAAGCGTTTTGAGCCCCTTTCCTTCCTTTTTCTTCCTTTGGACGATGGCCAAACCCTGCGCAGAGGTGAGTTTTCGATGTTCAATCATGATTTTGTTTCGCATCTCATGACTGAACTTCACACCTTCTTGCGCCGTAATCTTTCCAGCTTTCACGTCATCCCGAGTTTGCTGAGACATGCGTTTGATGTTCTTGGTGTAGCTTGCCCTGACTTTCTCATCAGAGATGGCATCCAGCGAAAACCTCAGGGCAGTGCCCTCCATCAGCTCTAACGCCCTATCGAGGGGCGAGTCGTGCAGGGCGTGCTCACGCTGAACGACATAGCTGCCGGTGACAATGTACGGCTCTGTCATAGGATGGTCCTTATCCTAGAATTTGGTTCAATAGACTCTCTGTGAGCGAGGGGGCCTCTGCGGGTGCTTGCTCTTCAAACTTGAGCATCACGCACGTCTTGCCCGATGGGTTCGAAAATTTAACGGCGTTGTCCTTATCGAATACGCCTGGGAGCGATGAGCCGTCCTCAAAGTGCGCGGTGCACGATAATCCCTCATAGCTTTCATCAGCGGGAAATCTGAAGCCGATCCAGCGCGCATAACCCGCCAACGGCGTGGGAGGAACGAAGTCGCAGGGTGTATGGCTATCGCCGATTATCACTGTTCCCGACCCGCCAACTACGATGCCGCTATGGGTGCCACCGGTGTCGGTGGTTGCCGCATTCTTACCGTTGATGAACACAGTCGAAGAAAGCCCTGAAGAGAGCGCACTACCGCAAGTGCAGGTGTCGCCCTGACGCGCTGCGGAAAGACCGTCGAAAAACACGTCAGGAGAGCCTGTCGCAATGGGATTGCTACCGTGCCCCGGCAACGGACAACTGTATGGATCACTCTTACGCGCTGCTGGCTTAGCCACTATGACCTCCTGTCAAAAATTCTTGTGAGCGTCGTAACCTACCAGAACAGATCCCCTATTAGAAATCCGTGGTGATGGGCGAATGCAATGATCAGCGCCCGCATGAACGATTCAGCCAATCTGTTGCGTCGACCGGTTGAATCCGCAGCCAATAGCGGACGTTCACCTTGGGGCAGCCCCCGGCCTAAAGCGTATAAATTATGGTTCCATTCGGCCCGAAGCATTTTCCGATTCTATCAAGACAGCAGTAGCTCATTGACATAAGCGCTAATGCTGCTTAGCTGTTGTTAGATGAGTAACTGATGCGAGGGAAAGCCATGAGCGAAATGGGAGTAGAGATCGCACAAATATCATTTTTCCTTGCGCGAGAACACAAAACAGCCGAAACAATATTCGATCAAAAGAAGGATATCTCCAAAGTCTTATCCGCAAAAAAATTTAAATTCTCAATCAATAGCACGGACTGTGAATTTATATACTTCGAAACTACTACTGCCAAAACCAATCCACCCTGGCTAAATTTTATAAATGAAAAGCTGCCCGTCAGCGAGGCGCCAACCTTCAATTCAAAAAGTAAAAACCCCAATGGGATCTTGTTGCTGCATGTCAATGATAGGATATTTGCCGCGACTTTTGGGCGAAGTGCCGCGAGCTACTTGGAACGCGATGCCCTTGAATCGGATTTCGGAATAAAAACAGCAATGAATATGTGCGGGAACGAGGAAATACGCCAGACAAAAAGTGAAAGTCACGCGATAATTCCGACGCACATTGATAGACAGGTTAACAAACCGATTGATTCTTTCGCTTTCGGCCTAAGCGAAGCTGAGGATCTGCGATATATTTCCGCCCATATGAAAAACCATAAAAACATTACACTCCAGGGCCGCAACAACCTTACAATAAAGATCATCGGAAAAGATAAACTGTCTTGGAAGATTTTGATCGACTACTGTGAAAATTTTTTGGTCGCATATGCCAGTAAGGAGTATGCCAAGCTCTTCCCGAACTACAAGCATTTTGACGAAGCGACAGAGTCAGAAAAAACTATTTTAGATGAACAGTTGATTGAAAATCTTCGCACAAAAAACACCACAAATATTAGCCTTGGCATACCAGAGGTATTAATTGACTCGGATTGCGGATTTGCTTATTCAAACAACAAGGTGCGCAATGACACAACTTATGCATATCTAGATATATGCCAAATATTCGACCACATTAATGCAGATAAAATAACCATCGAAAAACTTAAATCAAAAAACATATTTTATTACTCGTACGAAGAAGACAGGATACTTGGCAATAAAAAATGGCCAATCTACAACTGCTTGTCTTTTGAGCAAGCTCTCGACGATAAGTATTTCGTACTGAGCGACGGCAGATGGCTTCAAGTAGATGGGGATTTCTATCAGGAAATTATAAACTTCACTGCAAATAAACTTCATGAAGAGTCTTGCGAGGCAATCTATAGCGGCATCGATATAAGCGATGATGAAAAAATGCTGAATAAAGAAAGCATTTTTAATAAGAAGGTTTGCGAGCTTCGTCCTTCATGCATTCTATTTGACCAGGCAAAGCTTAAGATCGGCTCCGGCCGAAAAGACAAGGAGTTTTGTGATATCTTGGATCTTACCGATGAACAAAAGGTGAGAATTATACATTGCAAACCATACAAAAACACCTCATCCACCAATTACTTGTTTTCTCAGGCGCAATTCTATTGTCACGCATTCATCAATGACCAAACTTTCCTTGGCGAAATCAGGAATCATATAAGCCTATCTGCAAATAACAAAAAAATGAGTACTTGGAATATATAAAATCAAATATAGCCGACATACATGGAAAAGACTATGCAGTTTGTTTGTGGCTGCTTTATGATCAGCGAACAGCGACTCCAGTCAAAACCGATATACCCTTGATGGCCCAGCATGAGCTAAAGCTAATGCACGAACACTTAAGAAACACGTGTAAATTTAACGATGTAATCATAAGATTTATTCCTGTAGTCAAAAAGAACTATATCAAGTCTATACCCCACTGAAACCACCTGTAAGAACCGCCTTTTAATATTTAGACTCCGATTACAGCAAAATAAGTCCTGATATTTGCCATGACACATCATCCAATAGGACGCCCCACCATTTAGTATCCTATAAGACCGAAACCACGGCTTGATTGAGAGTTCATCCGTTTACTTTTATGAATTGGCGAGCTTTGGATTGGCGCGCCGCCAAATCTGCTTTCAGGACTTTGTCTGCGCGCCGAATATCATGGGGATCTGATCTCTGTGCTGCCCGTGTGAATGCGACGTCGACCGCTTCCAGCCTCTTTAGATCTTCAACACTGACTACAGGAGTAATTCCGATGGGGTTTCCAATGAACATCACAATCTGTGTCTCTCGAGCAGCGACTGGTCGGAAGCCGTATCGCTTGTAGATAGGCACCAACGCGATGTCGCAGGACAATCCAAGGGCAGGGGATACTTTAAGAACTACTTGCATCATCTGACTCATGACGCCTTGACGACGAAACTGCTTTTGCACAGCGGTATAGTAGATGTTGCACTCCAGCACATCAGTCTCTACCAGCCCGAACAACAAAAAACCGATAATGTTTCCATCCTCGGATGACGCTGTGAGCACTTCGATTTGGGGCAAGTCGTGCCGCGTAATGTATGTGCGGACTTCTTCCACAAGCATCACTTTGTAGCCATCAAAAAGAGGGTGCGCTTTGGGTGGGCTCGACATACTCAATGACGAAACGTTTTCACCCACCAGGTCGAGGATAGAAGTGCAGATATCTGGGTTTACGGGGGTAGCAAGTCGGTTGATTGTAATCATGCAGTTCTAAACTCGAAGGTTTGTTGCTGACCACGCTATCTTTTTGTCATCACCTCTGTCTACCACTCAGTACGCGTTCCTACAAGTCGCTTGGGAAATGTTCAGTCACCTGCGCAAGTAGCTGACCGCTTGTGGTCGATAGCAGCCGACCATCCTTGAAACGACCGGTGACATTTTCTACTTGAGTCTTGCCTGTCAACTCAGGTAAAACTGTTAGCGCTGGGTGTTACCGCCCAGGTGCTCTTTAAACATGGTTATGAATCGGGCTTGCAGTTGGTGGTCGGGAAACTGACCAGCTTTGGTGTTCTCCAGAGCTACCTTCGCCCCACACCTGTCGTCATCCCAATGTGCTCAGCGCTGAGGGTTTCGTGGCAATCGTCACGAGGCTGTCAGCGTCGATCCATCGGCGAATCGACAGAAATGCGGCGGACGGCTTATCAAGGATTTGATAAGCAGAACTGTGGTTTGTAGCGGCATCTTCAAAGTTCCATTCGGCCCGGAATGCTTGGCGGCGGGGCAATTTCGCCCGTCTGGAGCTGTAACCATGAAAGATCTAAAGAACGTAGTTGGTTCTCGAACCAATCTGCGCACGCACAACACTGAAGATGCCCGCGTCACCGTACAAACTGCACCCCAGCAACCGAGTCAGCGTAAATGGGGCAAGTTGAAGGCTGTTGCCAAACCGGCGGCAAAATTTTTCCTGTACCGTTCTGCAGTCTGGGTCTGGGATCATTCAGGGAGTATTTGGGATTGGCTTTGCAGTAATGTAGGGTTCTTCCTATGACGCAACAAACCACATCATTCGAATTCTAGTGAGGCCGATCCAGTGATCGGCCTCATGTCATTTCGGGGACAGGAAATGGATGCTCCGCTATATCCCTTCAAACCGATCTATAGCCTAAAGGCGCTGTCGTTGACCCTTGGTGAGCCCACCGAACTCCTCGAAAGCTTGGCCAAGCGCAGCTCCAACTTATACCGTCATGTGCCGCAAACCAAGAAAGACGGCACGCCCCGCGATACCTATGATGCCTATGAGCCGCTGAAAGCCATTCAGCGCAAGATAGTTGATCGACTGCTGGCTCGCGTTCGATTTCCAGCCTATCTCCATGGTGGGATCAAGGATCCAGTTAAACCCCGCAGTATTTACTCCAATGCACATCCCCATGGTCGTGCCCGATGCGTGGTGCTTCAGGACATTAAGGACTTTTTTCCGTCTATCAAGACGCAGCATGTTCAGCAACTGTTCGTTGGTCTGTTCGGGTTTTCCGAAAAGGTTGCAGACGTCTTGGCACTGCTGACAACCCGTCATGGCGTTGTACCCCAGGGAGCCAGCAGCAGTGGGTACCTAGCCAACCTGGTGTTCTGGGATATCGAACCGGCATTGGTGGCCAAGTTGAATGCACAGGGGGTCAACTATTCCAGGTTTGCGGATGACATCACCATCACATCCATCAAGCAGTTCGATCCATCAGCGCTAACAAGCATCGTCTCGGCTGTCACCAACATGCTGGCGCAGAAGGGTTGCTACCAGAAGCGCTCAAAGCTGCATATTCGTAAGCGCGGACAAACGGTGCTCTCCAAAAACGGATTTGAGCCATTGACCGTTACCGGACTGACAATATTTAACGCAGCGCCAGGGATACCTAAGGCCGAGCGTAAGGCGATTCGGGCAGTGGTAAAACAATTGGAAGATCAAGCGACGCAAGGCGCTACTTGGGCACAGCTAGAGCCGTTTGTTCGCCGTGCGATGGGCCGTGTGGGACGCCTGATTGCTTCTGGTCATCCTGATGGTGAGCGCCTTAAGCAACGACTGCATGCGCTCAAAGCCCACAGCCAGGTTGCGCTCATTCCTCGCTATATAGCGGCGCAGGAAGATGACGCAACGATAGTCCGCTAATGGCCGATGGCTGAGCGGCTACTGGCTCATAGCTTGCTGATGGCCGTACTAGATGACCACCAATGATCACTTGGGCAGATGAGGAATAGGAGGAATCTCCCTTTCCTAATCCTTAAATGTGGCTACATCAAAGCCCTCATTCATCCTTCTGAAGCGTTACACCGATTGGCCTAGTAACACCCCTCACGACTGACGCACAAAGACGGTGTTACTCAGAGAATCTTCAATAAATACAGCATGTTGGAGAATACCGTTACACCAGTAACATGAGTAACACCGCTTTAAGGGACATGTATCCCCGCTCCCCGGCAGCATCAGTTCCACCAGCGAACGTCAGGAGCAGATTCCAAAGTATACCGGGGCCCCTGAGATATTCATTAGGACACGGGGTCGGAAACCCGCGGGACTTTGTTAGCGAACAAGTACCCAGCTTAGTGAACATGCGAACCGGGTGAATACACAGTTCACCAGTGCAATTGCACAAGGTGTTGAGAGGTCGCTGGGGACCCTGAGCATTTCTGAAGGACACGGGGCTAAGAACCCGCGCGTTCGTGTTAGCGGCTGGATTTTTGAAGTTGGTTGACAGGTTGACGGAGTTGACCTGGTTGACGAACACCATGCGTGCGTTATCAGCAACACAAAGGGGCATCTTTACCATCACGGTAACGATGCCCCTTTTTCGTCAGGATACTTTCAATTTCAACGTTGAAATTTCAGTAAGGTGGGATGTCTGTCGCTAGCAAGATGTCGCGGGTTTCCGACCCCGTGTAGAAGAGAATCTCTCAGGGGCCCCCGGCGATTCCCACGCTTACGATGAGATCGACGCAGGGGTGGCTAAGTACCTAGACTGTCGGCTCAGATAAAGCAGAGAGATTCACGTATGGAACCGTCAGAGATGCGCCAAATGCTCCTCAACATTGGAGCTATAGCCCAGCATGAGGCAGCTCACTACGTGACAGCTTTGGCATTAGACTTCGATGTCACACAGATCAGCCTGCACTATCAGCTTTATCCACAGGCGCATCACGGTAAGGCCCGTGCTGACTACAACATACGCTGCGAATCACTTACTGAGCTGCATGAGCTGATGACGCAGAGAGCGATAATTGTTTTATCGGGAGCAATGGGAGAGGCGATTGATCGCACCACCTTCAAGGTTAACGCGGTAACTGCCTACAAGATTCTTGATGAGGGGGCCACTGGGGCTGGCCAGGATTACGCAGTCGCGAGAGAGCTCGTCAATCTAATACATAACTCCTCTCCAGTGACCGCGAACATTGAAACGGGAAAAGATCACCCCTCTCTTGATTTACTCCACAAACTTCTTGGCACCGCGCTCCTACTGGTAGAATCGAATGCAGAGTCTATTTGCGTGATCGCTGATGCTCTCGTAAAGAAGGTAGTGGATGGCAATGGCATTGGGGAATTGCAAAGGGTTGAAATCGAACAGCTGCTCGCGCGTCCTGCATAGAGAACAACCTAGCCGATCAAACCTTGTATTCCCTGCTTGTATCCCTAGCCTTATAATCTTGCCACAAGCCCCGTATTATATGGGTCCCGACAGTCTCCCTCGGGCACCAAAATTAAGAAAGGTCTTGCTTTGCAAGGCCTTTCTTTCGTCTGTAGAAAAGCACCTCGAACTCCACCGTTCTTCTTGCTGGCGATGCTATTGGCTTTTTTCGTCCTCGGCCGGTACGACATTCTCAAGGATTCATCCCATGGAACTGCTGCTGGAAACTGTTGCTCTGTTCTGTCTCAAGCTGGCATATGAGACGGAGGGGGCGAGTCCGATTTTGCGGGATGATCCGATCATGAGTGATTATGAGCGGGAGGTTTTTGGGTTGTTGGTGCGACGGGGGGATGTCGAGGAAATTCAGCTTAGAGTGGCGCACTGTGTGGATTTGGCGCTGGAAGCTATAGGTGGCGCTGAAACGCCGCTAGGTCGAGAACTGCAAAAGTTGGCGGTTGATTTCAGCAGTGCGCGGACAATGGAGCAGCTTGATGCGCCGCTCATCGCGCTTAAGGACTATCTGAAAGACATTCTGTGAACGATCGGGTGAGGCAAAGCCTAGTAACGCTTTACACCGACTAATGCTGGCTTGGGTCTTGGCTGATATGGAAATCTGTCTGCCCACTTTTCAGTTGCGTCAGCAGAATGCAACGAAAGACCTTTCCGGCCTCACAAGGACGTATCAATGCGGCAAATCGCCCTCAGCAACAAACAACTCAGAGGCATCCCCCGCCGCCTTCGCGCACTGGAACGCTGGGCCTCCAGTTTTCGCGACGAGTTTTACCCGCAATCCGAGCACATGGAGCGCTACACACATTGGAAGATCCCGGTGCACGAGGCATTAGTAGAAGGCCCTCAAGCCAGGATCGAAGTTCAAGCCTTCTGCATTCAGCAATTGCTCGAAGCCGCTCGCCATCTGTCCAACGCTGCTGACCGCTCGCAGGGTTACTACCGGGTCGCTTGCCTGTTGACGTGGCCATGGGTTCATCAGAGCGAGGTTACCGTCTTCTATGACCGGGACTATTATCTGGGTTTTCTTGGTGAAACTAATGCGCTCACGCCAGAGCGGATCAGTGATGCTCTTGCGTTGCACACACCTGCGAATTTCATCGAGCACGGGCATGACGTCACTCAAGAAGACGATGAGGTTGCAGTGCAGTGGTGGTGCATCGGAGAACCGGCCTGACGGCTTTCGCGATCAGGATTGCTTGCTGGCGAGAGTCCTTAATTTGGCAGGTTGTACGCCGAGCAAATGTCCCGCATCGCGCAGCAGCATCCGGCCACTCATTGCTTCGGTCAGCATTGCTTTGCTCAGGCGAGGGCTGTTTTTTGCGGTGGCGTTGCCGTAGTAGTCACCCGCACCACCTTCTTTGTCCTGAAAAGCCTTGAGGATCATTCGATAGTAAGCGCTGTATTGGGCCTGGCTTATGTATCCAAGATCCAATGCGCGGCGACCGATCGCCAATTTACTGATATGAAACCGAGTGGCCATTGGAGCCAGGTTATCTTCCCAGTTCGCGTCGGCGTTCCACAGGGCGCGGAATTGAGCTTCGGGAGCCAGAAATTCACCTGCAACTGCATTGCAGAATCGTTCTTCGTCTCGACCATTCGCGGTGTTCCCGTCAGACACTCCGCTGCTGCCAATCCAGATATGGGCCAGTTCGTGGAGCAAAGTGAACAGCCGCGCGCTCGGGGCGTCGGAGCTGTTGACGAAGACAACGGGGGCGTAGGCATTACTGATGGCAAAACCCCGAAACTCGCTGACTTCAAGTTTGCAATGGGTATTCCCTAGAGCAATGCCACTGCGCATAACCAGAATGCCAGCCGCTTCTGCAGCATCAATCAAGGCACGGCTGTACTTGTCGTAATCCAATCGAGCAGCGTGAGGGTTCACGCCGAGGGTCCGGCGAATGTCTTCCACTACCTCGGCGACTTGAGATCGGCTATTGAAACGCCCGACAAATGCCAACGGCTGATGCTCTTGGTTTTGCAGATACTCCAGGTACCAATCCTGCTTACGTATGGAGTCCCTGACGGTGTCCAACAATTCCAGGCTGGGACGTTGAGGCGCAATCCCTCCGACGGTCCGAAGATCAGGTAAAGGCAGTTGTTCGACGGGCGGCTGCGGAAGAAACAGGAAGCCAAACGGGATGTGAGCAACACTCGCCCACTTTTGAG
>Ga0255334_1001408_pt1 | contig 10863 bp, 12 predicted proteins | sample EtOH5_35cm_T3_12_FD_202080 | JGI IMG/M metagenome (GOLD analysis project Ga0255334, IMG submission 202080) | Sandy soil microbial communities from University of British Columbia, Vancouver, Canada - EtOH5_35cm_T3_129 | ecosystem: Engineered > Artificial ecosystem > Sand microcosm > Unclassified ...
GCAATAAGCCTAGTAGTCTGGGGTACCTGTTTTTACTCATCTCACGACCTCTAAAGCAGCTTGCGCAATGCAGTTGGGTTTTGATCGCCAACACTTCACCCTGCCAAGGGTTGGCATTTTCTTGGATTGAATAAGGGCCGCCCGTCGCGCGTCAGACGCTGCTCGACAATTCCTGGGCAAGCGGTGAGTTCTTATTCGAATTCGTGGTCAAAGGCCTTGTTACAGACCAATTCCATTTGGTGCGGATAGTTGGAAGGCACCGACACCAGAGGAGTCGCATGAAGCCATCCGGCCCCTCGACGTCCTATTGCTGCTCAAGCACCTGAAGCAGGGTGAGCAATGCCGGGAATTCAGTGCGGGCGATTGTAGATATGTAACGATTCATAAACCATGTCTCATCCCGAAATAATTTTTATCCATTCCAGCAACAATCATTAACGGTTTTCGCAAAAGTGCGGCATCTTATCGAAATTCATTCTCAACAAAAACACCAAAATAAGTAGGGCTACCACGCGCAGTTCAGACAGTATCGAAAGCTCTGCCTCTGCCCTCTACCCTGCCTTAGCCCCCATGTGACAAGGGCTCTGGCAATTTGCCAAGGCCTGTTAAAACTGCCTGTTCCAGGTTGAGAGCGCTAAAGCCTGTTGCGAAATCAGAAGACCATTTTCATTGCGTCTACGCATACCAATCCGACACGCTGAAACGCCTTGCGACACTCGCGCTGTGACAACATGTCGCACATGCGCCGCACCCGTTCTTGTCGCGCATCAAGGTCTTTTTACCCAAGCCCTGAATGGCAAAACGCCCCGGCTCTCTCAACGAGGGCCGGGGCGTTTTCATGTGTTGCACAGCGATACAGCGAATGACCTCAGCGCAGTGCCTTGCGGTTGCGCGAAGTGAGCAATGGCACCAGCACCACCACCAGGACAAAGGCGATCAACGCCCACTGCGCCAGCGACAGACCGAGGATCGGCGGGTACGGTGTGGAGCAGAAACCATCGACCTGGAACCCCAGCGGGAAGATCTTCGCCAGCGGCAGACCATCGACAATCGGTTGCAATACATCGATGCCGCAGCTGACCGCCGGATAGAACTGGGTATAGACGTGATGCCCCGCTACGCCGACGCCTGCCAGGGCGCAGATCACCACCAGGGTTTCAAACACCGTGATGCTGCGGCGGGTGCGCATTGCCGCGCCGATGAACGCGAAGATCGCGATCAGCAACAAGGCATAACGTTGCAGGATGCACAGCGGGCACGGCGCCTCGCCCAGCACGATCTGCATGTACAGCGCGCCGCCGATCAGCGCCAGACAGATGATGCCCAGCAACACCAGGTAGCGCCGCTCACGGCCCAACCGCATCGTTTCCTCGCTCATTGCGTTTCCCTTCTAGATATCGATTGACCGGAAGTCTACACGCTGGCCCGGACCTTGGAGAGCCCGGGGCGTGTGGAATAGATGTCGGGAAATAAACGACAGGACGGTTAAGAAGGGATTAACGGGTAACGCTCCACGCGGGCCCATTGTAGGAGCGAGCCGGCTCCGGGCGGCGCTCTGACGAAAAACACCAGTACAACGCGGTCTTTCAGACGGCCCGCGTAATCGTTGACGTCCATCGCGAGCAAGCTCGCTCCTACAAGGGGAAGCGCGCTCTATCAGTCGCCGTAGATATCGGACTTGAAGTACTTATCCGAAATCTTCTGATACTCGCCACTGGCGCGAATACCGTCGATGGCCGTGTTCAGCTGGCTGACCAATTCGGTGTTGCCTTTGCGCACAGCAATCCCGGCGCCCTCGCCCACGTACTTCGGATCCTTGAGCTCTGGCCCGACGAAGGCGTAACCCTTGCCCCGTGGCATCGACAGGAAGTCATTCAGCGGGATGGTGTCGGCGAAAATGGCGTCCAGGCGACCGGCCGCCAAGTCCATGTAGATCTCTTCGTTGTTGCCGTAACGCTTGACGTTTATTCCCTTGGGTTCAAACACCTCAGTGGCGTAACGGTCCGTGGTGGTCGCACGTTGCACGCCGACGGTCTTGCCTTTGAGGCTGGCGTACTGATCATCCACCACCGCGCCTTCCTTCATTACAAGGCGCGATGAGGTGAAGTAGTACTTGTGGGTGAAGTCCACCGACTTCTTGCGGTCTTCGTTGATGGTCATGGACGACAGCGCCATGTCGATTTTCTTCACTTTCAGGGAAGGAATCAGACCGTCGAACTCACCTTCGACCCAGACGCACTTGACCTGCATCTGCGCGCAGAGGGCATTGCCGATGTCGTAGTCGAAACCGACGATTTCACCTTTGTCGGTTTTCGACGCGAACGGTGGGTAAGCCGCCTCGATGCCGATGCGCAGGGTTTTCTCGGCGGCAAACAGAGTGCTGCACGCCAACAGGCTCAGGGCCAGACCGGTGATGAGGGGGAATTTCTTCATGTTCGTTCTCTCGCGGGTTGTTGTTGGTTTGGCAAGACAGAAGAAAGAGCAGAAACGGGGCACGCCTTTTTTTGTACTTATAATTCCATACTGGACTTTTATGTATTAGCCGTCAATTGGGGGGAACGCGGATGTGCCGGCCGGTGGTCGGGCGGTGAGTCAGGAAGGTATTGGGTGTTTTTGATGGCCCCTTCGCGGGCAAGCCCGCGAAGGCGTACTCAAAGGCGCCGCAGGACTTACTGCTTCCAGCGATCCGCCGCCGCATGATCACTGTCACGCCCTTCCACCCAACGCGCGCCTTCACGGGTGTTCTCTTTCTTCCAGAACGGTGCGCGGGTTTTCAGGTAGTCCATGACAAAAGCGCAGGCATCGAACGCGGCCTGGCGGTGGGCGCTGGCGGCGCCGACGAAGACGATCGGCTCACCCGGCTCCAGGGCGCCTATGCGGTGTAGCACTTCCAGCTTGAGCAACGGCCAGCGTTCTTCGGCCTCGATGGCGATCTTGCCGAGAGCCTTTTCGGTCATGCCCGGATAGTGCTCCAGGAACATCCCGGCCACGTCGAGCCCGTCATTGAAGTCGCGCACGTAACCGACAAAACTCACCACCGCACCGACGCCGACATTGGCGGCGTGCATGGCGTTGACTTCCGCACCCGGATCGAACGCCGTGGACTGCACGCGAATCGCCATGGTTCAGCCCCCGGTCACGGTCGGAAAGAACGCCACTTCATCGCCATCACTTACCGGCTCGTCGAGTTGGCAGAGGTCTTCGTTGCGGGCGCACATCAGGTTCTGCTCGCTCAACACATCGGCGCCGTCACGCTTGGCCAGCAGCGCGCGAACGTCATCGACGGTGGCGAAATCACCTTCAACTTTCACTGAGTCGACGCCCAGTGCTTCTCTATAACGAGCGAAAAACTTTACGGTGAGGTTCATGACTGATCTGCCTGGTAATGACCGCTCTTGCCCCCGAGTTTCTCCAGCAACCGCACGCTCTCGATGGTCATGCCACGATCCACGGCCTTGCACATGTCATAAATCGTCAGCGCCGCGACACTGGCTGCGGTCAGCGCTTCCATTTCGACACCGGTCTGCCCGGACAACTTGCAGCTCGCGACGATGCGCACGGTGTCGTCGCCTTCGGCACTCAGTTCGACCTTGACGCCGGTGAGCAGCAACGGATGGCACAGAGGAATCAGATCGCTGGTTTTCTTCGCCGCCTGAATGCCGGCGATGCGCGCCACGGCGAACACATCACCCTTGGGGTGACCGCCGCTGACGATCATTTGCAGGGTTTCGGGCAGCATGCGCACCCGCGCTTGAGCGGTGGCTTCACGGAACGTTACGTCTTTTTCAGTGACGTCGACCATGTTGGCGCGACCTTGGGAATCGAGATGAGTCAGCACAGGGTTACTCCTGATCAAGAGCCCCGATTGTAAACCTGTGGGTCAATCTTCCGCACGTTTGATTGCAAGCCCACCAAAATCTCCTGTGGGAGCGGGCTTGCTCGCGAATGCGGTGTGTCAGTCGCCATAGATAGAAACTGTTACACCGCATTCGCGAGCGAGCCGGCTCCCACATTGGATTTGGGTTGGGCATAAAAAACCGGGCGACCCGCGAAGGCCGCCCGGTTTGGGTGAAGGGTTACAAATGCGATTCGGCGTATTCGGCCAGAATCGAACGAGGCACCCCTTGCAGGGTGATGTGCACGCCGTTGGGGAAATCCTTGAAACGTTCAGTCAGGTAGGTCAGCCCGGAGCTGGTCGCGGACAGGTAAGGGGTGTCGATCTGCGCCAGGTTACCCAGGCACACCACTTTGGAACCGGCGCCGGCACGGGTGATGATGGTTTTCATCTGGTGCGGCGTGAGGTTCTGGCATTCGTCGACCAGGATTTTTCTCCTCTTCTTGGCCAATATTTTTCTGGTATTGGTTGAAGTCCCAAGGAGGTCATTACGTAACTAAATGCTGCCGATTAAGACCTTCTCAGAATACATCGGCGTAAGTGTGGCTGAAGTGTATATCCGCAACAATCTGATTACCTTAAAAAAATAGCTTTAAGTAGGAGTTTTGGGTAGGACGTATAAACCCACTAAACACGAACCCTCCTACAAGTCGAGTTATTGACTACCAATTACAAGGCGAATAGCTTCGCAAATGAAGTCAAATGACTTCAACCCAAACAAACTAGAGGTTCTTATTATGCGCAAAGCAAATCTGCAAACTCGACTAACTGCACTTTCCAACAACGCTTACAACATTCTGATTACGCCTGCGAAACTGGAATCAAAACTGGTCAATTAATTTCGACCAATGCCGAGGGAGCCACCACACTCTCTCGGCACAACTTTCGCGGAGAAAGTGAAAATGAGCGAATTTAAAGTCAATGAAAACCTAATAATCACCTTAAACGAAGGAATCTTCGGATTATGGAACCTGGAAACAGGTGAACAGTACGAAATATTTGATCGAAGTTATCTTGACAGAATTTTCGAGCTAAACGAATCAATTGGTATGCCGTACACATCAGAACCCGAGGATGAAATACTGATTGAAGCAGGAGTATTACTAATTGGCAAAAAGGCTGAGCAGCATCAAAAAACACAAAAATCAAATGGTCCTTGGGGCTGGGACCTGGTTTCAAAAATATTTCATCTTGGAAGCAAGCATAATTTTCCGAATGACTTAGCAAACACAGAAGAAAATAAAGAGACAGGTTATGTGAGCTTTTGCGAAAGCATCGCCGAAAACGCCCCAAATCTTGATATTGAGCGAGAAGGAGAATTAGTAAAACTCCCCCTTTGGAACAGCAACGCAATCGATTCTTATAGCTTGAAAAAAGCGTTATGGGAGAGAATTACAAGTCGAAATTTCAACGGGGAGCCTGTTCCGCTGGAAATTGTATCTAACATACTTTTCAGTACATTCGGAAAAGTCCACGGTGACTCGCATAAAAAAAATCTCGCAGAACGCGGCGTTTTAACCGTTGGTTATCGTAGATCTTCACCAAGTGCAGGGTGTTTACAAGCAACCGAGGCATACTTGATCGCTTTAAATATTAGCAACCTAGAACGTGGCATCTATCACTATAGGTCCCACCAGCATGTATTAACAAAATTGGATAGTGGAATAAACGCCGACCTATCACAAATTTTATGTCATCAAAGCTTCGCAGTGGATGCGGGCTTCCTGATAGTAATGAGTTCGCGCTTTGATAAACTTTGGTGGAAATACCCGCACTCACGCGCCTACCGATCGGCCTTAATGGATGTTGGACATTTATCTCAGACATTCAACCTCGTAGCCACCGCTCACAATCTTAACACTTGGTTAACCGGATACTTTATAGATGATTTACTGAATAAACTCATAAAGATCGATGGTTTCAAAGAACATTCATTATTTATTTTAGCAGGAGGACATGGCTTACAAGACCCTCTTAGCCCTGGAGTCGTAAAACTATTGAACGCAATAACATAAATAAAATCTTCATTAGGTGCTCACATGCACGATGACACATTGAAAAAAGAAGAACACTCCGAAAAAAACAGAAGAATGGCGGATTCCAGCTTCAAGAACAACGACCTTCAAGAAGCGGCACGGCTTTACGAACTGAGTATAAAAAACAATTCAAACAACGTAAAAGCATTGAATAATTTGGCGGCTTTATCCGAGGAACTGGGTGACCAAAATAAAGCAGAGTACCTGTACAAGCGGGCTTGCAACCTACCGGGACCTTCAGCAGCGGACAAACTTAAACTCCATCAAAACCTAGCATCAGCTCAAGAAAAAAATGGGAAAGTCAATGCAGCACTCTGGACATACCAATCAGCCACAAAAATAGAAGGTTTCACAAAAAGCACCATTGCTTTCAACTATCTTGACCTACTTCAGTCGATCCACCTTACCTCATTTGAGGCCGGAATATTCGCCAGCCTAGCGGTACTTTTTAATATCGTAGGAATAGATAATGATGCACTAGCCAGAGTGTATTTTTCACAGATAGCACTAAAACCTGCAAAGGCTACACATACAAAGAAAGACTACCCCGCACTTGTGCTGGACATTATCGAATCAGATCAGATTGCACTGAGCCTTCTGAGCAACAGCCTAATTTCGAACCACATTATAGAAAAAACAATTATAACAATAAGACAGAAATTTATAGCTTCCATACTCAGCAACAACTACAACAAAACACACCAAGCGTTCCTTACCGCCTTAAAAAAGCAATGCAAGCTAAATGACTTCATTTACCTTATTGATAAAAAAGAGCTGTCGAGCGTTGAAAAATTAAAATTAAAAAACCTAAAGGAGTCATCAGCAATAAAAACTGACGCACGATTAATATTGGAATCTTACTCAGAAAAGAAAATCATAAACTCGTTAAAAAGCCCATACCCTTTAGACGACCAGTCCCCCACCCAACAAAAAAAAGAAATCACACCGACCATCTTCTTGAAAAGCAAAACGATTATTCAGGATTTTTATGAATCGAATCCGTACCCAACATGGACATCCAAACCAAAACATTCCGAATCGACACTCAACCAACTTTTCAAGACACTCAATTTAAAGCAAGCGCCCCCAAACAACAATATACTAGTTGCAGGATGCGGAACAGGACGACACGCAATTCAAATCGCCTTAACTTACCCACACGCAAAAATTATAGGACTGGATGTTAGTCAGGCAAGCTTGCAATATGCCAAGAACAAGAGAGACGAATACGAAATTCTAAATCTGGAATTCATCCACGGCGATCTAAACGACATCCTCTCTTTAAATATGGAATTTAGCCTTATTGAGTGCGTTGGAGTTCTGCATCACTTACAAGACCCGTTGAAAGGAGGTCAAGCGATTCTTTCCGCCCTCGAAGATGGTGGCATTGCAAAAATAGGACTGTATAGCGCATACGCTCGAACGCCTATAGCAGACTTGACTAACCTTGCGTCTGAAAACGGAATCCCCTTTACACCAAGCAATTTAGAAAAAATACGCAACCTGGCAATTCAAAACTACAAATATAAAAGAACAAATGAAATAGTTAACTCACAAGACTTCTTCAGTAGAAATGGGTGTATGGATTTATTTTTCAACCCGCTAGAAAAAGCGTTCACAATCCGAGACATCCACTCATTTGTAAGAACTTTAAATTGCGAATTCGCAGGTTTTGAAAACGGTGGACAAAAAGAATCTCCTGCATTGAGAAAGTTCAACGACCGTTCGAACATGGATTCTCTTTTTTACGCTTGGGAGTTATTCGAAAACTTAAACCAAAATTTTTTCAGCGAAATGTACCTATTTTGGTTAAAACCCATAAGGAAATAGCGATGAAAATACTAGGCGTTAATACTGGCCATGACGGCCACGTCTGCTTAATTGAAAATGGAAAATTAATTTTCAGTTATGAATCGGAAAAGAATGGCGGCAGTAGGTACGCCCCTCTCTCCCTAAGCTCAGCAATAATTCACGCAGTTCAAAACATAGAAAACCTGGATGCAATCGCTGTAAGCGGATGGGCTGAAGGTATAGACCCCAGAAATCATCCAACTGAAGGCGGTTATCTTGGCCTTAACATCGAACAGACCACCTGCAATTTTGGGGGGGAAAATATCGCGTGGATTAATTGCAGCCATGAAATATCCCACATATTCGCCTCTTACGCGCTATCCCCTTACGCGGACAAAACATCTTGCTATGTATTACTTTGGGAAGGCTTTATAGGTAACTTTTACAAAATAAACCCAGACATGACAATTCAAACTATAGGCAATATTATGCAAGGACCAGGTCTTCGCTATGCATTTGCCTATGGTTTAGCAGATCCAACTTTCAATCTAAAAAAAGGTTATTGCAGGCTTGGTGACGCTGGAAAAATGATGGCACTGGCTGCATTTGGAAAAAACGGTAAACCCAATGCATTCGAGTCAAAGGTTATTGACTACATAATAAACTGCGAGTCAGCAATCGACACACTCAACAAACTCGACCTAAAGGACAGTGGCTATTACAACATAGGTGTAAACACAACGAAATTCTGCGACTTAGCTAGAAAACTATCAGACAAACTCTTTAACGAATTCTATGACTTCATCAGTGCAAACATTACCGAAAAGCTCCCACTTTTAATAGCAGGCGGCTGTGGCTTAAACTGTGAATGGAACAAGAAATGGGAAACCTCCGAATTATTCGAAGGAGTTTTTGTTCCACCCTGCACAAATGATACTGGAGTCGGTATCGGGGCGTCTGCCATTGCGCAAAATTTATTAACTGGCAAATCCAAACTTGAATGGTCCGTTTATTCAGGACAACCTTTTATTTTCAATCACGCAAAGAAATCCTTATTTTCGTCAAGTCCATTGGTACTTGAACGCGTGTGCAAAGCACTTCTTGCTGGAGAGATTGTTTGTTGGGTTCAGGGAAATTGTGAGATAGGACCTAGGGCCCTGGGTAATCGATCAATTATAGCGGCACCATTTTCTGTTAACACCACTGAAAAGCTAAACTCCATAAAAAAAAGAGAGCACTATCGTCCAGTAGCTCCTATCTGTATCGAGGAAGATGCTAAGCTTTATTTTGAGAACTGCACTAAAAGTAAATTCATGCTGTCGTTCCATCATGTAATTGACAAACGACTCAAAGCAATTACTCACATTGATGGAACAGCAAGAGTTCAAACCATCAGCCATCAAGACAACATTAAAATGTATGAGCTATTGTTGGAATTCAAAAAACAGTCAGGGGTCAGCGTTCTTTGTAACACCTCATTAAATTTTAAAGGAAAAGGATTTATAAATACACTTTCAGATCTTGAGTTATTTTGCTCAACCAATAACATATCCACATTTGTTGTAGATGAGGTAATGTACCGCACCAAGGGGAAAGAGCAGTGAGCCTCCCCCAGGTGAGCGGGTACGGCTATTTATGTGGAGTAAGATTTAGTAGCTCTGTAACACTTTGGGTAGACTTCATTTTAATTTTCACCGTACTTACATTTGCATATGACGCATCGCCAAAAACTTTGGGATATGCAGCGGCGCTGTATGGATTGCCAGCACTTTTCTTGGGACCATTAATCGGTGCATTAGCAGACCACAGTAGCCCAGTAAAATTTTTATTAATAAGTTTCACCTTTAGACTCATCATTGCCTGCCTTTTATTTGGAGCGAACTCTGAATCTATTTTCTTAACATTAGTCTGCCTTAAGGGAATGTCGAACCTTGGCTCTGGTGCGGCGGAAATAATCTTGACGAGAAAGCTGCTTAGCAATGAAGATCTAGTCAGTAATATTTCACTGATCACGGTAATGGATCAATTTATCAAGGTCTGCTCACCTTTAATAGCTGGTGTTATTGCAAGCATGTCAGACAGGGCGTACGGCTTTTTGATTTCCGCGCTTTTTTCACTGCTAGGAATATTTTGTGTGATTTTACTTTCTATGAGTAACCGGCAGAAGAAAATACATGACTCTGAGAAACGGTCCTTTGGGAGTTTAAAAGCCCTGAAAGTATTATTAAGCACCGGCCCATCCACACAACTATTCTTTATCTGTGCTTTGATCCAAACTGCCGTACTGGGATGCTATGATTCGCTACTCAGTCTACATATAAAAAATATAGGACTTGATGCATACGCATTTGGAGTCATCGTTAGTTCTACCGCATTAGGTGGAATTATTGCGGGCCTGAGTTTCAAATTGGTTTACCCCCAAAGAATTTTTTTCTGTTCGACGCTCTCCCTATTAGTATTCGGCATAATGGTAGCAATGGCGGGATTATTAACTGAACCAGGTAACCTGGCAACGTTAGCAATACTCATACTACTGTTTTCCATTGCAGGTTACGCATATGGCCTGACATCTTTAGGGTTCGGCGTAACCCTTCAGAAATACTGCCCTTTATCTAGTTTGGGAACAATATCAGCTACCACCCGCAGTTTAATGTTGACATTTATGATTAGCGGGCCAGTTTTTGGAGCATGGCTGTCTACATTCGTGTCAATCGGAGGCGTACTTATTGCCTCTGGGGCTAGTGCAGTATTTTTCGGTGCGCTATTACATATAAAGTACCGCGATATTTTTTCTTCAGAGTCAATTCGCATCTCCAACGAATAGAATAGCATCCGAAATAATTCGCTCTAAATTCTACTAACTTGATCAAGGAAATATGGGAATATTTAAATTTCATCTAGGACAAGATAGACAAGGAATGCCTGAAGGACTTTAGGTGCGCAATCAATTTTAATACTAGATAAATACGGTAGATAAAAACCGGGCGGCTTTTGGGCCGCCCGGTTTTTTGGTGAGGGTTACAAATGCGATTCGGCGTATTCGGCCAGAATCGAACGAGGCACCCCTTGCAGGGTGATGTGCACGCCGTTGGGGAAATCCTTGAAACGTTCAGTCAGGTAGGTCAGCCCGGAGCTGGTCGC
>Ga0255334_1001409_pt1 | contig 10857 bp, 10 predicted proteins | sample EtOH5_35cm_T3_12_FD_202080 | JGI IMG/M metagenome (GOLD analysis project Ga0255334, IMG submission 202080) | Sandy soil microbial communities from University of British Columbia, Vancouver, Canada - EtOH5_35cm_T3_129 | ecosystem: Engineered > Artificial ecosystem > Sand microcosm > Unclassified ...
TGCCGAGCATGCGGCGGTTCTCGGCTCGTATGACGCGGGCGTGAACGCGTTCATGGAAAAAGCGCTCGCCGCCACCCTCGACGATTCGCTCGGAGCGGACGAACTGACAGCGCTCGTGCTGGAATGCGGCAAATACGGCGTGGACGCCATGGCTCTCTTGGACGCGGCCAACACCGCTGCCTACGGCAATCCCGAGGTGACCAAGGTCAACATCGGCGTCGGCAGCCGGCCGGGGATCCTCATCAGCGGCCATGACCTAAAGGACATGGAAGAGCTGTTGAAGCAGACGGAGGGCACCGGCGTGGACGTGTATACGCACAGCGAGATGCTGCCGGCCCACTATTATCCGGCGTTCAAGAAGTACAGCCACTTCGTCGGCAACTACGGCAACGCCTGGTGGAAGCAGACGGAGGAGTTCGAGAGCTTTAACGGCGCCATCCTCATGACGACCAACTGCCTCGTACCGCCGAAGGCGAGCTATGCGGACCGGGTGTTCACCACCGGCAACACCGGCTATCCCGGCCTGAAGCATATTCCCGACGGCGCGAACGGCGCGGCCAAGGATTTCTCCGCCGTCATCGCTTGCGCCAAGACCTGCCTGCCTCCCGTGGAGATCGAGACCGGCGAGATCGTCGGCGGCTTCGCCCACGCAGCCGTGATGGAGGTCGCCGACCAGGTGGTGGAAGCCGTGAAGAGCGGAGCGATCAAGCACTTCTTCGTCATGGCCGGCTGCGACGGCCGGATGAAGAGCCGCGGCTATTACACCGACTTTGCCGCCGCTCTGCCGGAAGATACGGTCATTCTGACGGCGGGCTGCGCCAAATACAAGTACAATAAGCTGGGGCTTGGGGTCATAGGCGGCATTCCCCGCGTTCTCGACGCCGGGCAGTGCAACGACTCCTACTCGCTCGCCGTCATCGCCCTCAAGCTGAAGGAGGTGTTCGGCCTGGACGACATCAACGACCTGCCGATCTCCTACAACATCGCCTGGTACGAACAGAAGGCGGTCATCGTGCTGCTCGCCCTGCTGCATCTCGGTGTGAAAAACATCCATCTGGGCCCGACGCTTCCCGCCTTCCTGTCGCCGAATGTAGCGAAGCTGCTGGCGGAGACGTTCGGTATCGCCGGCATCGGCACCGTCGAAGCGGACCTGCGCGAATTTATGGCGGTATGAAGGGCTTGACCGAAAAAATCATGCCGTCTGTTAAAATTATCACGGACTTCCCTGTCCGTATCGTATACCTTGTTGAAAGAGGGGCATTACGAACAGGGGAGGAGGAATCTTAATCATGGCAAAATACAGCGTAGTCGATAAAGGAGAATGCATCGCCTGCGGTTCCTGCGGGGCTGCAGCTCCCGAAATCTTCGAATATGACGGTGACGGTCTTGCGGAAGTTGTCTACGAAGGAGACAACAACCAGGGCGCAACGGCAATTCCGGAAGATCTGGCAGACGAACTGCAGGATGCGGTGGACTCTTGTCCGACCTCTTGCATCAAGGTTCAGGAAGCACCGTTCAACTAAGAATACTTACTGGGAAACCGGAGGCCGCAGCGGCTTCCGGTTTTTCATTATAGGCGAACTTGGGGAGGCCTGATCCGGTATCCGATCGAATGCGGAGAGCCGACCGTCAAGAGCCGTTGCAGGAAATGCCGCGCCTGCGCAGAGGCTTGTCCTTGGGGGAAAAAGGCGGGATAGCGGCAGCCTTATTCCCTGCCGAAAAAGCCCGTGCCGGCTGGAACCAGCCGGAGAGAGCGAAGTGGCGAAGGCGTACCTGGAATCGGACAGTACTCCGATCAACCGGTAACGTCGGCAACCTTTGGGAAAAGCCTTGATACAGCCCGAATGGTCGGACTGCGTCAAGGCTTTTTTCGCATTCGCGTTCGGCTTCCGACAGAGACCACCGGTGGGTGATGATGTCACGTGGGTCGACGACCCCTTCTCTTAGCTGGCGGTAGAGCTCGGGCATAAAGTGAATGACGGGTGCCTGGCCCATCTTTACATTGATGTTGCGGACTGACAGCTCGCCGAAGGGGAACAGGTTGTAGTTCATTCCGTAAACGCCGGTGACCTGGATCGTGCCGCCCTTGCGGACGACCTTGGCGGCGGTGCGGAAGGCACCGAGTCCGCCGCCCTGCAGCTTCAGACAGAGTCTGGGCCTTCTCCATGAACGTCTTCTCGGCATCCAGCCCGACGCAGTCGATGATGACATCGGCTCCGCCGCCGGTCGTCTCAAGCAGCTTGCCTTCCAGCTCGTCCCCGAGCTCCTTGAAGTCGAAGGTTTCCGCTTTATTGGTTTGGCGCGAATGCGCCAGCTGGTAATCGACATGGTCGACGGCGATGACCCGCTCCGGTGAAAATAGCGGTAATTTTTTCCTCTATATGCCTTGGTCAGCCGCCGCTGTTCCAATTTGCAGTAATTTCTCCCGCTAATTCGCAAGCAACTCCTCCGGTTCTGGCCACCCGAGCATAAAGCGGTAATTTCTCCCGCTATTTGCCCAAGCCAGCCGCCGGTGGCCCAATTTGCGGTAATTTCTCCCGCTAATTCGCAAGCAACTCCAGCAGCTCGGTGCTTCTGTCCTCGGCAGGTCGTCGAAGGGTCGCGAACTGCGGTACGATTTTCCGTCGAACCCCCATCTTGTCAGGTTTCCTGCATAGTCAGTGCGGCAACAAGGAAAAAGCCGGGAGAGCGACAAGCCGGAGAGCTCCGGTGAGGCGTGCTGGCTATAAGCGAGCGGCGAAGTTAGGGCAACCGTTCCGAGGAGACGTTACGAAGCGCATTTTTGCTCGGGCAAGAGGTATTAGACAAGCAGCGTTTTCGGAATATGGGAGGCGCTATTCCACCGGGCGCTTCAAGCCGGTCAGGCCAGCTTCTTCCACTCCTCCAGCTCCCGCCCGAGCGCGGTCTTCAGCTCGGCTTTGTCGCGCGCGTTCAGAAAGGCGGCGTCGGCCGCGTTCATCACCAGCTGCGACAGCTCCTGGCAGGAGAAGTGGAACAGCTCCGCGAGAATGCCGTACTCACGGTTGAGGCTGGTGCCGGAAACCCCGGGGTTATCGGTGTTGACGGTGATCGGAATGCCGGATTCGAAATAGTCGCGGATCGGGTAGCTGCTCCAATCGGCCACCGCCTTCGTCTGAATGTTGCTGACCGGGCACATTTCCAGGGGCGTTCCCCGGCGACGGATCAGCTCGCGGATGGCGGGGTCCTCCTTCAGGCGGACCCCATGGCCGATCCGGGAGGCGCCGAGCTTCATTACGGCGGCATAGATGTTGTCGGGCCCGGCGGCCTCGCCGGCGTGGATGGTGACCGGCAGCCCCTTGCGATGCGCCAGGATGAAGATATCGCGGAATAGCGCTGCCGGGTATCCGGCTTCGTCCCCGGCGAGATCGACGGCGGCGACGCCCCGGCCGGCGTAGGCTGCCGCGGCTTCGATCGCTTCCTTGTTGAGGGCGGCGGAATGGTGCCGCATGCAGATGACGATGGCCTGCGCCCGGCAGCCGTACAGCTCCTCGCCGCGCTTCAGCCCGGCCGTCACGTGATGGACGGCTTCCTCGCAGGACAGTCCGCGCTCGCGGTGGAGCTGCGGTGCAAACCGGACCTCGACGTATCGGCAGCCTTCTGCGGCCGCTTGCTCGACCGCCTCGCACGCGGCGCGCTCCAGCGCTTTGCCCGCCTGCAGAAACAGGCAGGTGAAAGCGAATTTGCTCAGGTACTCCGTGAGGCTGGAGCAGCTTCCATCCACCTGCATATAGGGCAGCAGGCCTTTGGAGTTCAGGGCGGGCAAGGGAATGCCTTGCTCTGCTGCCAGTTCAAGCACCGTCTCTGGGCGAAGGCTGCCATCGAGATGCATATGCAGTTCGACCTTGGGCATCTGGCGGATCCACGACCCTGTCTGGGTGATCGGCTCGATTTTGCGAATCATCTCAATCCCTCCTGTTATTTCAATGTTATATAACATGACGTATAATTAGATTTAGCACTTATTATGTTATATAATATTACACAGAAGCGAGCTTAAGCAATCATTTCCCGCCTTTTTTTCGGCAGGGAGACGGATAAAAGAATGGAGGCGGCGAACGCTAAAGGAAAAACCGAAAGAAGGGAAGCGCGCATGAGCAGGAGAAGCCGCAGAAAGCCGCTTGTTCCCGGGTCGGAGCAGGCGCTTGACCATCTGAAGACGCAGGTTATGAAGCAGGTTGGTTATCCCGTAAAGCCCGACGAGCCGGAAATCGTCAAATATGAGGTGGCCCGCGCCAGAGGAATTCCGCTGAAGTCGGGAAACAACGGGGATCTGACCACTTCGGCGGCCGGGAAAGTAGGCGGTCCCATCGGCGGAGCCATGGTGCGGGAAATGGTCCGGATGGCCAAGGAGCGATTGGCGCGGCAGGAGCGCCCTTGAGGCCGGCGAAGCAGGTTCGTTTTTTGCCATTTATTCCTGTATAATGTAGGTAGAAAGATGTCCGATTCGTGTGGGAGTGTCCATCTTATGGCCCATTTGTGGAGCCGGGTTTCCGGCTGGTTCTTTTCGATCGGCGCCGCCTTTGTGCTCAGTCTCCTGATCAGCACCTTCATCATCCAGCCGACCAAGGTGCTCGGCCATTCCATGGAGCCTACCCTGCGGGACCACAGCCGCATTCTCATCGCCAAGTGGCCCCGTTCTCTCGGCGAATCGCCGCGGTATGGCGATATCGTCATCATCGACAGCCGGATCGACCGCAAGCGCACGCTGCGCGACGATTTGCTGGATTACCCGCTCTTTCAATGGCTCGGAGGAAGCGGCGGCAAGGACGTTTTCTGGGTAAAACGGGTCGTCGGCAAGGCGGGAGACGTGCTGGAGATTCGCAACAACCAGGTATACCGCAACGGCAAGGCCTTGAATGAGCCTTACCTCAAAGAACAGATGAGGACCTATGCCAATCAGATCATCAAGGTTCCGCCGGGCTGCATCTATGTCCTCGGAGATAACCGCAATCACAGCCGGGACAGCCGATACATCGGCGCCATTCCGCTCGGCCATGTCATCGGCAGGAAGCTGTAGCCCCCGCATTCCATGAGTCTGCTTGCAGGAAGAAGGGGATTTCCTTCAAATGACAGCGCTTTCTTTTGTACGAAGGTCTATTTGACAGGACTTTCTCATAGATATCATTTCGTTGATTATCTCCGGCGAGAAAGGAAGGATCGTATGGCACCACACGAACCGGTTTGCGCTCTCATGGAGCTGTATCTCTCTATCCCTGTCACATGCCTTCGCAAATCCCAGGCGCTCGCGGCGGCGAGTGCCGACTTGAACGAGCGCAGCGTCCGTCTCTCTTTTTTGCAGCTTTTCGATCCGCTGGGAGCCGCCTACGGCTTTCACGTCCGCAAAGTGAAGGATATTCAGTGGCTGCATGTCGTTCCTTCGGATTACAGCCGCTTGTTTCGGGCTTTCGGCCGCATGGAACTGCTGCTTGCGGGATTGGGAGGAGATGACTGGGCGGGAGACGCGCCGGTCTTCCAGGAGCTCGGTTTTCCCGCCTCGCGGCTCAGCTCCAAGCCGGTCCTTTCCATTCCGACGATGACGAACCCGGTCAACGCCCGCATCGAGCGCCACTTGATCAAGTGGATTCCGGCGGAATCCAAAAGCTCCTCGCCCTATTCCGCCGAAGCCTAAGCATCCGCGCGGGAATCCGGCCGGGTTGCCTCCTCCGGGGATTCCCGTTATCATGATAACGGGCCCCGCGGCAACTTCTGGGACTACTACGATCGGAACAGGATGGAATCCAGTGGACAACAAGTTGAAGGAGTACATGAGCAGACTCAGAGACTCCGCTTCCCATTTCCTGTCGGACAAGCGCGAGGATGAGGCTCTGGTTGTTGAAGTCGAGTTGGAACCGCAGGAATACGAACGGCTTCAGGAACGGGCCGAGGAGCGCCGGACGACCGTAAAGGAGCTGGTGAACCAGGCGGTTCGCGGCTATCTGGCGAATGAAGCGGCCGATCCGCAGGCGGAAGAGATTCCGGAGGAGCGCATAAGGAGCAATCCGCTGCTTGCCCTGGACGGAATCGCCCGGCCCAGCCATTAACCAACTCGGAGGTTCTGCAGATGACGGAAAATGTTTACGGAAATGCCGTTTTTGTGGATGATACGGCCCTGAAGGCGTTCATGGACCCGACTCACGGGCAGCATGCCAGGGCGCGGTCGTTCTTTCTCGATCTGGATGATGTGGAACGGGATTTCGTCTCCACCAGCTACATTGTCTTTGAAACGCATGAATGGCTCGGCAATCATTACGGGCCGGGGCCGGCCGAGACCTTCCTCGCGGCCATCGAGCAGGCGATGACGGAGGGCAAGCTGTTCCTGATCTCCGGCAACGAGCAGTTGGAGCGGGAGGCGCAGAACTTGCTCGACGGCTGCCCGCAGCTCAGGCTCACCTTCGGGGAGGCTGTGACTACCGTGGTCGTCCTGGCTTACCGGATCGGGCGGCTGTTTACGTTCAACCGCAGCTTCGCGGTGCTCGCCGAGCTGCAGCCGAGTCTTCGGCTGATTCCTTCGCGGTGATCATCCCCGCTGCCGGGGACCAAAGCGAATTCGGCGTGTCTCATCAAACCGCACTCATACGACAACTCAAGGGAGGAGCCCGCTTCAGGCGGCGCTCCTTTTTGCCGTGGAAGGCGAGCAAGCGAATGAACAGCGGAGGGGCCGGTGGCGGGAACGGCGAAAGGAACGGCCTGGGCCGGGGAACTGGCAAACCGTTTCCCGTCCCTGTACAATGGGAGCAGAACACTCGCAGAAAGGAAGGGGCTGCCCTTATGCTGAAGATCGGATCGCATGTCTCCACCGCCAACAAAGGATTGCTGAGCGCCGCCCAGGAGGCGGCTTCGTACGGCTCAAGCACCTTCATGCTGTACACGGGAGCTCCGCAGAACACGAGGCGCAAAGCCATCGAAGACTTTTATGTTCCGGAAGGGCTCAAGGTGATGGAAGAGAACGGGCTGAGCGACATTGTCGTGCACGCTCCCTACATCATCAATCTCGGCTCTTACAAGGACGGGACGTACCAGCTCGCCGTCGATTTTCTCCAGTCGGAAATCCGCCGCACCCATGATATGGGGGTCCGCAACATCGTGCTGCATCCGGGAGCCTACACCGAAAAGGACCCGGACTTCGGCCTGAAGCGCATCGCCGAAGGGCTGAACGAGGTGTTGAACGGCATCCGCGAGACCGATGTTAATATCGCCCTGGAGACGATGGCGGGCAAGGGCTCGGAGCTCGGCCGGACCTTCGAGGAGCTGGCGGTGATTTTCGACAACGTCGAGCTGAACGACCGGCTCGCGGTCTGCCTGGACACCTGCCATACGCATGATGCCGGTTACGACATCGTGAACGATCTGGACGGAGTGCTGGAGCAGTTTGACCGGGTCGTCGGGATCGGGCGGCTGGCCGTGATTCACATCAACGATAGCAAGAATTCGTGCGGAGCCGCCAAGGACCGCCATGCGCCGATCGGAGCGGGCTTTCTCGGTTTTCGGACGATTCAGCGGGTCACGCGGCATGAGCAGCTGAAGCATCTGCCCTTCATCCTCGAGACGCCCTGGATCGGCAAGTCGGACAAGACCTCGGCTCCCATGTACGAAGCGGAGATGGCCCTGCTGCGGGGAGATGCCGAAAAGCGGCTCGGGGCAGATTATCTGGAGGATGTGGCCAAGCTCACCCGATTCTTCGCCGGTCGGGAGATCGATAACCGCAGCTTTGTCGAAGCCGTTTGGGAGAGCCTGCGCACCGATCCGAAAGCAAAGAAAGCCGACAAGCGCGAGCCGATGGAGCGCCTTTATGACATGGTCGCGGACGAGGGACTTTTTCCGGAGCTCGGGGAAAAGGAGATCAACATGCGTCTGATCGGTTTTTTTGCCGGGAAGGACGGTCTTCCGCTCGATTGAAAAGGGCGCAAATTGCTTGATAGTATTGCCAGGGCAGAAATGGTAAAATGGACGAACGAACTCAAGATACAGGAGGTCTATTATAAAATGACGAGTGCTACCGATACGATTCTGGAGAAGCTGGCCGTCAACACGATTCGCACGCTTGCGATCGATGCGATCAACAAGGCCAACTCCGGACATCCCGGCATGCCGATGGGGTCTGCTCCCATGGCGTACGAGCTGTGGACCAAATTCATGCAGCACAATCCGGCCAATCCGAAATGGTTCAACCGCGACCGCTTCGTCCTCTCCGCGGGTCACGGCTCGATGCTGCTGTATAGCCTGCTTCACCTGACCGGCTACGATCTTCCGCTCGAAGAGCTGCAGAACTTCCGGCAATGGGGAAGCAAGACGCCGGGACATCCGGAATACGGCCACACGGCCGGCGTGGAAGCGACGACGGGGCCGCTTGGACAAGGCTTCGCGATGGCGGTGGGCATGGCGATCGCCGAGGAGCATCTGGGCGACACGTACAACAAGGACGGCTTCCGCGTCGTCGATCATTATACGTATGCCATCTGCGGCGACGGCGACCTGATGGAAGGGATCAGCGGCGAAGCCGCCTCGCTCGCCGGCCACCTGAAGCTCGGCAAGCTGATCGTGCTCTATGACTCCAACGACATCTCGCTCGACGGCGAGCTCAGCATGTCGTTCTCCGAGGATGTGGCCAAGCGCTTCGAGGGCTATGGCTGGCAAGTGCTTCGCGTCGCGGACGGCAACGATCTCGCCGCCATCCATCAAGCGATCGCAACGGCCCGCGCCGACTACCGGCCCACACTGATCGAAGTGAAGACGATCATCGGCTACGGCAGTCCGAACAAGTCCGGCAAGGGCGGCGAGCACGGCTCGCACGGGGCTCCGCTGGGAGCGGAAGAGGCTGTCCTGACCAAGAAGTTCTACGAATGGCCGGGCCGCGAGGATTTCTACATTCCGGCAGAGGTCAAGGAGCATTTTGCCGCCGTCAAGAACCGCGGCATCCAGGCGGAAGCCGAATGGAACAAGCTGTTCGCCGCTTACCGCGAAGCCCATCCCGTACTGGGCGCCCAGCTTGAGCTGGCAATTGCCGGCGGAATGCCGGAGGGCTGGGATTCCGAGCTGCCGGTTTATTCCCCGGCGGACAAGGCGGTCGCTTCCCGCGTCTCTTCGGAGAGCGCGCTGAACGCCATCGCCAAAAATTACCCGATGCTCGTAGGCGGTTCGGCCGACCTGGAAACCTCCACGAAGACGGGCATTCGCGCGTCCGGACGGCTGACTCCGGCCGACTACAGCGGCCGTAACATCTTCTTCGGCGTGCGCGAGTTCGCCATGGGGGCGGCCGTCAACGGCTTGACTCTGCACGGCGGAGTGAAGGCCTTCTCCGGCACGTTCTTCATCTTCTCCGATTACATGAAGCCGGCGATTCGCCTCGGGGCGATCATGGGCATTCCCGCCATCTACCTGTTCACGCACGACAGCATCGCCGTCGGCGAAGACGGGCCGACGCACGAGCCGATCGAGCAGCTCGCCGGCCTGCGTGCAATCCCCGGCCTCACCGTGCTCCGTCCTGCGGACGGCAACGAGGTGAGCCAGGCTTGGGCTTACGCCGCCGCCAACACTGGCGGACCGGTCGTGCTGGTGTTCACCCGCCAGGCGCTGCCGAACCTGGAGGGCACGGCCGAGAAGGCGGCCGCAGGGCTGCGGAAGGGCGCTTACGTCCTGGCGGACGCGCCGGACGGCAAGCCTGCCGCCCAGATCATCGCCACCGGCTCGGAAGTGGCCCTTGCCATGGAAGCGCAGAAGAAGCTCGCTGCGGAAGGCATTCCGGTCCGCGTCATCAGCATGCCGAGCATGGAGCTGTTCGCCAAGCAGCCGCAGGAATACCGCGATTCGGTAATCCTGCCGGACGTGCGCGCTCGCGTGGCGGTCGAAATGGCCGCTTCCTTCGGCTGGCACAAGTATGTCGGCCTGGACGGCGATACGGTGACGATCGACCATTTCGGAGCATCCGCTCCGGCCGGCATCGTGCTGAAGGAGTTCGGCTTCACCGTCGACAATGTTGTCGCCAAGGTGAAGGGAGTTCTGCGCTAAATTCTCTCTTGTCGATAAGCAAGATCAAAGGCAGCGCCCCGCGGGGCGCTGCCTTTCTAATGACTCCGGGTCAAATTCCCCGCAGCTTGCTGCGGGGAGATTCATTGACCGAAGTTCGTGCTTGATAGTGCCTTTCGAGTCGAAGTTCCAAAAATAAGAATATTAAATGGGTCAATGCCGAAATCAGCCCTTGAAACTCTATTGGTTCTATTACCCCGCTCGGCACCTTGAAGAGACGATCTAAACGGCGAGGGCAGCACGAAGACTCCTGCAAAAGCAGGTCCCGTTTCGCGAATTCCCAGGAACAGCCGTCTGAGGCCGAAACCGGTCGAAACCGGGTGAAGCCAGGTGAAATCGGGTGAAGTCAGTTAAGCCGGGTGGAGTCGGGTGAAGCTGGGTGGAGTCGGGTGAAGCTGGGTGGAGTCGGGTGAAGCTGGGTGAAATCGGGTGAAGCAGGGTGAAATCGGGTGAAGCAGGGTGAAATCGGGTGAAACTTTGGGTGAAATCGGGTGAAGTCGGTGAAGACGGGTGAAGTCGGTGAAGACGGGTGGAGCCGGATGAAGGCGGGTGAAGGCGGGTGAAGCCGGGTGAATTAGAGGTAAAAATTACCGCAATTCTGAGACCGACAAGCTGCTGCGGCCAAACAAGGGTAGAAATTACCGCTAAATTCCCATGACGATATAGATTTGTCGGGATTTGCAAAAATAACGGTAAAAATCTCCTCTGCGCGCCTAGCCAAGCTAGACATAACTAACTGATGAAAGTTCAGTCGGGGTAAGGACCAAGCCGCCCCGTAGCTAGCAGGCAAACGACGGCGAAATCCGGCGGTTG
>Ga0255334_1001410_pt1 | contig 10843 bp, 5 predicted proteins | sample EtOH5_35cm_T3_12_FD_202080 | JGI IMG/M metagenome (GOLD analysis project Ga0255334, IMG submission 202080) | Sandy soil microbial communities from University of British Columbia, Vancouver, Canada - EtOH5_35cm_T3_129 | ecosystem: Engineered > Artificial ecosystem > Sand microcosm > Unclassified ...
CGCCGAGGTGTCGCCGTGCTCGACGATCACACCCGGCGCGCCCGCCTCGGCGAGGAAGAACGCGCACTGCTGCGACACGCGGGCGGCCTGCTGCATGTTGTGGGTGACGATGACGATCGTCACCTCGCGGGCCAGCTCGACCATGGTGTCCTCGATCACCCGCGTGGACGTGGGGTCGAGCGCGGAGCAGGGCTCGTCCATGAGGAGGACTCGGGGCTTCACCGCCAGGGAGCGCGCGATGCAGAGGCGCTGCTGCTGGCCGCCGGACAGGCTGCCGCCGGGGGCGTTGAGCCGGTCCTTGACCTCTTGCCACAGTCCGGCCTTGGTGAGCATCTCCTCGACGATGATCGACTTCTCGCCCGCGGCCGCCTTTGTCCCCGTCAGTCGCAGCCCAGAGAGGACGTTCTCCTTGATGCTCATCGCCGGGAAGGGGTTCGGCTTCTGGAACACCATGCCGATCTCACGTCGCGCCTGGATGACGCGCCGCGCCGGGTCGTAGATGTCGTGCCCGTCCAGGCGAACCTCACCCGCGAGCGACGCCGAAGGGACGAGCTCGTGCATCCGGTTGAGGATCCGCAGGAAGGTCGACTTGCCACAGCCGGACGGGCCGATGAGCGCCGTGATCTGGCCGGCGGCCATCGTGAGGCTCACCCGGTCGAGGACGTGGTGGGTGCCGAACCACGCCGAGACCTCATCGGCATGCAGTTCCGCGAGGCCGCCCGGCGCGAACGCGGGGGCGGTGACCGGCGCCGTGAGGACCGCGGTGCCGTTCCGGTGCGACGCCTCGGTGCCGGGCGTGGCCCACGCGGGCGCGGGGGGCAGGGCGGAGGCGCCTGACACCGGTCCCGCGGGGGCGACCGGAGGCAGCAGGATCGTGCTCTCCGACAGCGCCGGCCCGAGATCCTCGGTGTCTTCTCGACGGTTCGGCTCGCTCACGCCGTCACCCCCCGCCGGGACAGCACGACGAGCCGACCGAACCAGGCGCCCACACCGGCCACGCCGGCGACGCCGGTGCCGAGGAGTGTCCATTGAAGCCCGCTCCAGCGGCTCGCGCCGGGCGACCGGAGCAGATCGGGCTCCCCGGGCGGGGCGGCATTGGAGGGCCCTTCGTCGGTCCCGCCGTCGGTGGCGCCGGCGCCGGCGCCCGTGTCGCTCAGCGGCGGGGCCGGTGTCGGCGACGAGCGCTGCGGCGGTTGTGTCCGGGACGGTGGCGAGGACGACGACGAGGACGAGGGTGTGGACGAGGACGAGGGTGTGGACGTCGGCGACGGACTCGCGGTGGCGGCCGGCACGGTCAGTGCGAGGGAGCCGTCGTCGGGGTCGGCGGCCTGCGCGTGTGGCACGCCGAGGAACATGGACGCGCCGACCAGCACGACGATCGCGCCGACCGCGCCCAGGCCACCGGCAGCCGTGCGTGGTGCGCGGCCCGCCTCGAGGTCGGCTCGGGCTTCGTCGACCACGCGGTCCCACAGCTGCGCGCCCTCGCGCCGGCGGCGGCGCAGCATGCGCACGAGGAGCAGCACCCCGGCGACGACCACGGCCGCCGCAACCAGACCGGTCCACGAGATCGCGGCGAAGCTGGCCCGCCCGGTGGCGGAGACCCCCGGGATCTCGGTCTCGGGGCCGGGTGCCGCAGTCATCTGGACGTCCACCGTCGCCGTGTCGAGGAACAGCGGCGCCACCCCGCCGACCGTCGTGGTCACGGTGAACGACTCCCCGGGCAGCACCTCGTGGGTCTCGTCCGCGTCGAGCTCGGCGAGCCGGATGCCGAAGGGGCCCGTGATGCGCAACCGCGGCACCCCGATCACCTTGACGTTGCCCGTGTTGACCACCTCGTAGTGCACGTCCGCCGGGGCGGGGCCGAACGGCACGGCGGTGAGGCCGTAGGAGACCCCGACCCGCCGCACCTCGAGAGCGGGCGCCAGCTCGCCCGGCACACGCACGTTGAGTCGTACGGCGATCCGCGTGTCGACGAGCACACCGTCGTCGGTCACCTGACCGCGCAATGGGGAGACGACGAGCCCACCGGGGTGGTCACCGGGTGCCGCGCCGTCCGGCACCGCGACCGTGAGCTCGACGACGGCCGTCGAGAGCGCGGGCACCGTGACCGGCGAGGCGCCGACCTCGACCCAGGAACCGACGTCGGTGGGCGAGACCGCGGCCGCGTCCACGTCGTACCCGCCGGTGGGCGTGTTGAAGCCGTCGGCTCCGTAGACGTCGAACGCCCGCTCGACCGTGGACGAGTTCGTCACCAGGACGTGCTCGGTGACGCTCTGCCCCGGCTCGACCTCCAGCTCGAAGCGTGTCTGGCCCGTCGGGGTCCCCGCCTCGTCGCACGGCGCGACCGCCCAGGCGGCGGTCCCGTCGTCGGCCCGCGCAGTGGTCGCCGGGACCAGCACCGCGAGGGAGCAGATCAGAGCGCCGAGCACGGCGACGAGCGGCCGCGTCATCGGCGCAGGGAGCTTGCGGTGGACGGCGTCCCGACGATCGCGCGGGGCTGGACGGGTCATGGGGGCTCCTGTGGGGCGAGCGACGGTCATGAGCTGATGAGGGTGACGGTGACGGTGCCGGTGTAGGTGCCCTCCACCGCGGCCGTGAGAGGAACGTCGATGGTGAGGTGGGTCGTGATGTTGACGCCGACGCGACCGGGTGTGCTCACCGTCACCAGGGTCTGCGGCACGCTCAGGCCGGGGCTGTCCGGAGAGCTCCCGTGGGACAAGACCTCCGGCCCCGGCTCGACGACAGCGATGCCGTCGATGATGCCGGTGGTCGGTCTCATCCCGACGTACTCGGCGCCGATGACACCGGCTTCCCCGGCGAGGTCGGTCGCCTGGATCTGGACCTCCCACGGCGCGAGGAGGTCGTCCTGCCGGGTGTCGAGCACCTCGATGTCGGGGAGGTCGCCGTCGGCGACCGCATAGGGCAGTCCGGGGACGTACCGTGCCTGGAGCACCGTCGGCGCCGAGAGGTCGGCGCCGAGCACCAGCGCCCCCGAGAGTTCGGGCACCAGGAGCTCAAGGCCCAGGTCGGCTGACTCGCCCGGCTCGCCCGGGTCGCCGTCCGGACACGGCCCATGGCCCTGGAGGTCGCATGCGGGTGGCAGCGTCGCGATCTCGGCGAGGAGGTCGCGTGTCAGGTCGCCGGCGACGAACGTCGGGTTGTCGCAGTGGCTCGCGTCTCGGTTCGTGACGTCGACGCCCGCGTCGGCGGTCCCCAGCCGCGCGACCTGCTCGAACCCCGCCTGCACCAGGTTGAGCGGCAGGGGCGAGTAGCCGTACGGGCCGGCCTTCGACTGCCCCTCGCACAGGGAGTAGAACATGAAGTCCACGAGGGTCTGGCGCTTGTTCGTCGACATCCGGGAGTCGTTCGCCCCGACGGGCAGCAGCATGTAGGAGTACGACGACAACGGATACGCCCGCGGGTCCGGGTTCGTGTAGACCCCGTCGAGGACCTGCGTCAGGTACAGGTCGGAGGACTCGTCGTGGTTGATCTGCGCCTTGGTCAGCGCCACCGCGACCGCGTACTGCGTCGGCTCCACGTAGTACCCCGCGGCGTTGAGCACCTTCACCACCGGAAATCCCTTGTTCACCGGGTAGGAGTACTCGATATAGCCGATGGTGCCGTTGCCCGAGGCCGCCGCGATCGTGTTCATCACCTGGTCCGACCCCGACGCCGCCACCTGGCCGCCCTGCCTCGGCCAGTACGGAGTCGCGCCGCTGGTTCCGCGATAGCCCTGCCAGGCCGCCGGATTGACCGTGTCCATCCACTTGGTCAGGTGCCACGTGGTGCCGGAGCCGTCCGAGCGGACCACCGGGGTGATGGGGGTGTCCGGGAACGCCCGGCCGTTGTTGTCGGCCTTGATCTGCGGGTCGGCCCAGCTGGTGATCTGGTTGGTGAAGATCTTGGCGATCGTCTCCCCCGACAGGCGGACGTCCCGGATCAGGGTCCCACCCTGCTCCAGGTGATAGGTGAACGCCGTCCCGCCCGCCACGATCGGCAGGTAGGCGAACTCCCGCGTCGTCGAGTCGGGCTGCCCGGTGATCTGGTCGATGCCCTGGTACGGGATCTCCGTGACGCCGAAGTCGGTGATCCCAGCGCCGAACCGCTGCCTTCCGACCGACGAGCCGCCGCCGCTGTACGTGACCGTCATGCCGTTGGCGGACACGTCGGCGATCCACCGGTCCACGATCACCTGGGACCACGTGGACCCGGCCCCCTCGATCCGGCCGTACGCGGCGTAGGCGGGTGTCCCACCACCCACCACCGCCAGGAGCGCCACGCTCACCAGGGCCGCGGCCGCCCGCACGGCGCTGCGACGCCCGTGGCCGGTCTGCGCGCCGCGTCTCATGAGCCCACCCCGGCCGCCGCCGGGGGAGGAGCCGCGACGAGAAGCGATGAAGAGCAGGACGACGAACGTCATCCGGGACGCCGCGGTGCCCGGGGCCGGAACGCCGGCCCCGGGCACCCCTGCTGGGCGGGTCACCGGGCGGCGGGGGCGCGCGGTGACCATGAGATCGTCCAGGTCTCGTCGAGCGTCGGAACGATCAGTCGGCGATCAGGGTGACCGTGACCGTGGACACGTACTGCCCCTCGGCACTGCTCGGCGGGATCGCCAGGTTGAGCTGGGCGTCCAGGGTGGCGCTGCCACGCCCCGGCGTCGCCGACTCGCCGAGGGTCCGTGAGGTCGCCAGGCCGGTGCTCTCCCCGTCGTCCAGGAAGGAGGCGACCGCGCTGCCGTCCTGGGTCACCAGCGGGCTCCCGGCATCGGGCGTCGCGCTCGAGTCCGGGGTCCACCCGAGGTACTTCGCGCCGATCACGCCGGCCGTGCCGGTGAAGTCCGACGCCTGGGCGTTGACCTCCCAGTGGCCGAGGATGTCGTCGCTGCGGGTGTCGGTGACGGTGACGGTCGGGAAGGCGGCCGATGCGGTGATCCGGCTGTCGTCGCCCGACCATGCGCCGGCGAGCTGGACCGGGACGTCGAACGGCACCGAGAAGGTCAGCGAGCCGACCCCGGTGGGCGCCCCGGGAACCACCAGCACGAGCTCGCCGGTGGCCGTGTCGAGGCCGAGCGTGAGCTCGAGCGAGCCGGTGGACGCCAGGTAGGCGTCGGTGTCGGCCGGGGCGAAGTCGGCACTGAAGGTGTGCGGGCCCGGCGAGGGCGAGGTCACCGTGTAGCTGGCAGTGCCACCCGACACCGTTGCGGTGCCGAGGGTGGTGCCGCCGTCCTTGAACGTGACCTCACCGGCCGCCGCGGGGGCGACCGTCGCGGTGAGCGCGAGGTCCGAGCCGCTTGCCGAGGCGGTCAGCGTGGTCGTCGTCGCCTGGGCCTGCTGGCTGCTGCCGTCGTAGTGCCAGGTGGGCTCGATGATGTTCCACGACGCGTCCGAACCCATGGGGTCGACGCCTTCGATGTGCATCATCATGCGGAAGTAGCCCGTGGAGATGGCGGCGGCAGTACGGCACACGCTCAGGAACGGGAAGTCGCCCGCCCCACCGTGCGCTTCGTTGTACGCCTGCACCTCGAAGCTCAGCGCCGCCCGGGGCGCCGTCTGGTCGGTGTAGAAGCGGCCATCGGCGTCCTTCAAGAGGGCGGCCGCGCCCTCCGGGACCTGGCTCCACTCGTTCTCCGGCACGCCGACCTGCGGGATGCGCACGTAGGAGGCCAGCTGTGCGGAGCCCGCCGGGCACGGGTTCTCGGTGGTCAGCGTGGTCCAGGTGCGGGCCGTGCCGGTACCGCCGAAGATCTGGGTGGCCGGGGACTGGGCGGACAGCGGACCCGCCTGGTTGAACCAGCCGATCCCACCGGGCAGCAGCGTGCCCTCGTCGATGGCGGCTGCCGGGCTCGCCGCGGCCATCATGGCGGCGCTCGCCACCAGGCCGCCGACCAGCGTGCTGGCCAGGGTCTTCTTGATGTTCATCGTGATCCTTCTGTCTCTTTGGGTTTTGGAGTGGGCTCAGGGGGCGACGGTGAAGTTGGTGGTGGCGGCCTGCGTGGCAACACCGCACACGCCGTCGTCGAGCGGTCCGGCGAGCTGCTGGAAGCCGGCCGCCGCGATCAGCGACTTGGCCGCCGGGGAGCAGACGAAGCCCGCCGTGCCGAAGAGCGGGCCGAACCACGAGGCGGTCCGGTCGGCAGAGCGGACCGCGTTGTAGAGCGCGCGGGTGAACGCCCACGAACCGGGCCCGGTGACGAGCGAGATCTCCGGGGCGAACGAGGCGCGGCCCGTGGAGAACGGCGCGACGGCGTTCGGGTCGGCGGCGATCGGGGCCGGGTCGTGCTCCTGGGTCTCGACGACGGAACCGCCGAGAACAACGGCGACGCCGCCGTTCGAGGCCTGCAGCTGGGCCTCGAAGGTGGCCCGCGTGCCGGAGCCCGGCTGCGGGATCATCGGGACGATGACGCCGTCGGCACCACCGATCTGGTTCCAGTTGGTGATGTCGCCCTGGTAGATGTCGACCATCTGCGCCGGGGTGATGGTGGCCGGGGCGTTCGTGCCGGCGGCACGTACGGCCAGCCGCATCCCGTCCACCGCGAAGGGCACGAGGTACAGACCGTCGGTGACCTCCCCCGAGCCGAGCGCGGAGGAAGACCGGGCGTAGTTGGCGTTGACGTTGTTCCCCGTACCGTGGAGCAGGTTCTTGCCCTCGGTCGAGCCGTTCGGGCGGGTGATCGCGGCCGAGCCGGCCTTCAGAGTGATCTGGTTGTGGGTCGCACCGTCCGGCGTGATCGCGTCGAAGGACACGAGGCGGCTGTTGGCCGTGAAGTTGTAGCCGGTGGCAAGGGAGCCGCCGACGAGCGCGCCGTCGGCGAGGTTGTTCATCGCGAACTGGGTGGTGTCCGAGCCGCCGCCGACGATGTCGCGCGGCTGGGGGGTGAAGTCAGCGGATGCCGGGGAGGCCATGGCCGCGCCGAGCGCGCCCGCGAGCAGGGCGGCTGCGAGGCCGGAAACCTTCAATCGCTTCATCAGGAAGGGACCCTTCGTGTGATCGGCTGGATTCCGGGCCAGTCGCCTGACCCACCAGAACCTTCCCGATGCTCTGCAAACCCGACATTCCGGCCGGGTGAACGCGGGACGGCCCCATCGTTGCCAAGGGACGGTCCCGCGGGCCTGCCGCCTACAGGAGGTTCGGCAGCAGCCGGGCGACGTGGTCGACCACGAGCCACGCCGCCGCCGCGACGACCGGCGACCCGAGGACCCACAGGGCGCGCCCCGGGACCCTGGACCGCGCCCAGAGCACGGCCCCGACGGCCAGCAGCAGGGCCTGCACCACCAGGACCAGCGTCGGGAGGACCCCGACGTCGACCGCGAGCGCCTTCTCCGCGTCGGGCACGCCCGACGGCCGTCCCGCCGGAGGCACCGCGGCCTCGCCGACGAGTGTCGCGTCGACGTAGACGGTGCGGTCGGGCGCGAAGGACCCGAGCAGGCCGCTGCCCTCCATCGTCACGAGCGTGAGCCGGCCCTCACCCTCGTCCAGGGCGCCGAGGGTCGGATCGCCCGCCCGCCGGACGCCGTCCACGCGGTAGGTGTACACGCCCTGCGCGGCGGTCACCTGGATGCCGTCGCCCTCCTGGAGCCGGGGCACGGACCGGAACGGTGCCCCGAAGGTCAGCGCCTTGCCGTACAGGACGCTGATGCCCTCCTGCCCGGGCAGCGCCGTGTCCCGCCGATGCCCCGGGCCGGCTTGCAGGTCCCCCGAGGCGGTCCCCTCGATCACCACCTGCTCGAGCCCGATCGTCGGGATCGACAGCAGGGCCACCGGGGTCCCCGGCTCGATCTGACCGCCCAGTGGCGCCGTCTGACGTGCCAGCGCCTCGCGCAGGTCCGCGTACAAGCCCTGCTGGGTGCGGTTCTCCGCCAGGCCGCCGAGCACGAGGAGCTGCACCAGGGTCCAGACGATCAACGCCGCCGTCATGGTCAGCGCCGAGGACGCGGCCGCAGGGCCCGGAGGGACCGGGGGGCGCTGCGGAGCCGGCGGGCGCGGGCGCGGCTCCCGCCGGCTGCGCCGCGCTGGTGGGCGAGGCACGACCGGCTGGACGTCCAGGGGCGGCGCGGTGGTCCGGACGAGGAGGCTCACCGGGGCCACCGTCTGGTCGACAGCCGACGAAGGATCGGTGCCCCCACCGCGCCGGCCAGGGCGACGCCCATCATCGAGGGAATGACCGCACCGGCGGGTCCGGACGTGTCGACCTTCGTCTTGACGACCGGCGATGCCACGACGGACTCGGGCCCGTCCGCGGCGGGCAGGCCGTCGACCGTGGGGTTGGTGGTGACGGGGTTGGTGGTGACGGGGTTGGTGGTGACGGGGTTGGTGGCGGGGGGATCCCCCGTCACGGGCAACGTGAATGCAGGCACCGTCGGCGTCGCGGTCGGCGCGGGCCGGATGAGCGACGGATCCTGCTTCTCGATCGCCTCGGCGGAGAGCTGGGCGGCCGCATAGAGCGCCGCCGTCGGGCCGGACGGTTGGACGGGCAGGTAACCGTCCGGCAGCTGGCCGTTGCCGCGACCCTTGACCTGTCCCTCGGTGATCGCCACCCGGATGAACTCGGCGACGTCTGCTGCCTCCTCGGTGTCGAGGCAGTCCGTCGTCGTGTTGTCGGGGCAATCCACCAGCGCCGCCGTGTGCACGATCATCGTGCCGGGGTACGAGTCCACCGGCATGGCGGAGTAGTCGGCGGTGAAGACCTCCCCGGCGGCCTCCTGGCTGAACGCGCTGAGCGCCGAGGCCATCGCGGCGTCCGTCGGCCCGTGGAACTGGGCACCGCCCCCGTCGCTGGGCGTCCTCAGCTCGGCGACGTGCAGACCCAGCCGGTCCGCGTCGGCGATCGGCACCAGCGACAGCATGAAGCGGGTTCCGTAGCCCAACCGGGGGCGCGACCACTTGCACGGGTAGTCGACGCTCGTGCGCGTGCCGCTCACCTGCGAGTACGGCCACGCGTCGAGCAGGGCCTCCGAGGTCATCTGCAGGGTGGCGACGGGCGAGGCATAGCGCTGGAGGTTGGGCGTCGACAACCCGAGTTCCCTGGTGCAGGTGTCGCCGGACGGCGGGATGGGATAGATGTACTGGTCGAGCAACGGCCAGTCCCCCGTCGGCAGCGAGATGCCCTTGTAGTAGCCGTTGACGCGCATGCCGTGTTCGTCGGGGTTGCCCGCCAGGAACGACGACGCGGCGGGGTCGGCAGCGATCCAGGAGGTGAGAGCGCGCACCACGTCGCTGTCCTGGGCGAGCGAGAGCAGGACGGCTTCCGACACCTGTCCCCGGGCCGGGACGTCCGGGTTCAGCGCTTTGAACTCGGGGTCGGTGGTGATGCTCAGCGGGTTGTCCACCAGGTCGAGCACGCCTTCGGCGATCGTCGTGTATTCCACGGGCGCATTCGTGCCGTCGACCTTCTCCGTGCGTTCGGCGGTGGTGCGTATCTCGCACCCGCCCTCGGGCAGAGGGGGCGCGATCGCGTCGCGCGCCGGGACGTCGGCCGACTTCAGCACCTCGACGTCGGCGTCGCCACTGATGTCGCAGTGGCCGTTCCGGATATCGTTGAAGGCTGGGTAGGACTCGCTGAGGAGCTTGGCCACCAGCCGCGGGGTGAGGCGCAGGGACGTGACCTCGCCCGCGTTGCCCGCCTTGTCGATGACGAAGCCGATGCCGAAGCCGGTCACCGCCGTCGGTGCGTAGGCGACGTCCAGCGACCCGTTGGTCATGGGGTCGGACACGAAGGCCGCCACGGCGTCCGCCGTGCCCACCTGGCGGCGCGCCTGTGCCTCGTTGGCGCGGTTGTGCTGGAACCTGAACCGCTCCCGGTCGAGGCAGTAGGCAGGCGCCCATTGGAGGGTGGCCTGGCTGAGGAGATAGGAGCCGTAAAAGCTCACGGGTGGCCGGTCGTCGAAGATGTTGCAGACGTCCGGGGGCGGCGCGAAGGACAACGGCACGGTGAACCGGTTGCGCCAGTTCGACTCGGACCACCAGAAGTTGCTCGACACCGCGAAGTCGTAGCCTTCGCCGAGGTCGGCCCGCAGAGTGCCGGGCTCCCAGTATCCCGTCTTGCGACACTGCTTGTCGGAGTCGGCGCAACTGATCCCCATGATCGGGATCACCACCAGCGAGCACGCGACGTCCTCCGAGCACCCCAGGGACGCATTGACATCATCGGTGCGCACCTCGAACAACATCTGTCCGGTGCCGTCGAGAGCCGTCGACGCGAAGACCTCGTTCGCCGGGAGCGCGGCGTCCGTGGCCTGCTCCGGCGCGGTCGTCGTCGTCGGCGAGAAGCAGTTCCAGTAGACGGTGCCGCTCGCTGCGCGGAAGGGCACGAGGAAATTGCGGAACGTCGCGGTGTCGGTTTCACAGACCGGACTCCCGGAGACGTCGGTGGGCCAGTCGGGCACGGAGCCTCCGAGGGCGATCCGCTCCGGATCGGCGTACCGGTCGTGGGCCCACACCGCCTCGCCGGAACTCTGCGCGCCGTTGCGCTCGTTGCGGGACGTGGTCCAGCACGTCTCCGGCGAAAGCTGCTCCTCGCCCTGCGCCGGGTTCTCCACGCCGCGGCACTCGAGGATCACCACGGGGTACTCCTGCCCCAGCCCCTTCTCTCCGTAGGGGTCAGCGGTCCGGCCCCCGGTGGGGTGGGCCCCGGTCCAGGAGACGAGGACTCGTTCCCGGTTCTGGAGGTCCGTGGTGACGTCCACGCTGACGGTCACCTCGCGGGTGTCGACGAGGGTGGTGCTCTTGTCGGCCTCGAGGTGCTCGCGCGTCAGGGTCTTCGTCTGCCGGTAGTCCGGGGGATCGGCGGCGGTCGACGCCGCCCGGGCCGGCGGCGCCGTGACGCCCGAGAACCCCAGGCCGGTGA
>Ga0255334_1001411_pt1 | contig 10838 bp, 4 predicted proteins | sample EtOH5_35cm_T3_12_FD_202080 | JGI IMG/M metagenome (GOLD analysis project Ga0255334, IMG submission 202080) | Sandy soil microbial communities from University of British Columbia, Vancouver, Canada - EtOH5_35cm_T3_129 | ecosystem: Engineered > Artificial ecosystem > Sand microcosm > Unclassified ...
TGGTGGATATTCAGCAGCAGGCGGAGCAGGAAGTCAGGGTGCGGTAAATGGAGCATCATCAACAGGTGGCGGTGGCGGCGGCGGTAGAGGTGCTGGTGCAGGAACAACAGCAGGCGGCGGCGGTGGCGTAGGGCTAACAGGAGCAGGGGCAAATGGAGCAGGTGCAACAGTAGATAGCACAAGAGGCGGGGGTGGTTCGGGCGGCACAGGTGGGACAGTAACACCAACAGGAGGAACTTATGGTGGTGGTGGTGGCGGTGATGATACCGGAAGCACCGCAGGGGATGGAGGGCCGGGGGGAGTAGAAATAAGATACCTCACCGCAGACCTTTCAGGAGCAACAGGAGGAACAGTAACAACAGATGGTTTATATACGGTTCACACATTTACAGCAAGTGGAAATTTTGTAGCAGGGACAGCATCAACAGTAGTAAAAGATGTAATTGGTGGATTGGGTTTAGTACCATCGGCAAGATAAAAAATAAAAAATGGCAGCATTACCAGTAGTATTACCATCGGGGAGTGTTTTAATATATGGGCCGGGGAGTACGACAAGTTCGACTGGTATAACGGCATTCCCTGAAAACCAATTCAACTTTGGCAGTATAAGTCAGGTGTATGATGGGTGTTCATTGGCAACAGCAGGAGATTTGGTAATGTGGAAAACAACAGATGTGCAATCGAAATTGGTGTATAGTGGGTGGCCTTATTTATTGATTGATGTAGAAAAAATAAAATTAGCAGAAGAAATACCATTATAAATGGCACTAATAAACAATAGTTTTAATGGTAAGATGAACTTGGACACGCAGTTGTTCAGGGTTCAGAATGGCGACTATATTGACGGATTGAATATAACCAGAGATTCACCCGGCGAAGGGAATGATATTGTTGTAACAAATGTAGTGGGTAATACAAAAGTATCTTATTCGTTACCCCCCGGAAGCACCAATAAAGTAATAGGTAAATTCCCTGACAGAATAAGAAACAGGGTTTATATATATGTATGGTGCAGCAATAATCAGGACTTGATACTTTACTATGACAGGGATAATGATACAATAGTAGAGTTAATAAAAAATATTACAGATACAAGCGGGGTGGATGTTTTAAATTTCAACCCATCTAAAAGAATAAACCATATAGATATAATCTATAATGATACAAATGGGGATATGGTTTTCTGGACAGACGGGAACACTACTCCGAAAAAAATGAATGTTAGCCATATAGAAAATGGCGATTATTCCTCAATAAAAAGAGCTTTCATTGAAGCGGCAAAAGCACCGTTCCTTGACCCGCCAACCTGTGCATATGGAAGCGATACAACAAGAAATTCAAATTCATTAAGAAGAACATTGTTTCAGTTTTGTTCAAGACCGCAGTATGATGATTTTGAGAAGGGTTGTTTCTTTTCCTACTCAAAAGTTCCATTGCCTGTAGGTTTTTATGGGAGCGACAATGACATTGATAACACCAAGAATAATTTTATAACAGTAACCGTAGAAACAGGTGATGAAAATGTAATAGCCATTGAGATAGGAATGCGGTATAATATAGGGAATAATTGGAGCGATGTGGTATTGGCGGCTTCATTGAATAAAGAACAGTTGGGCATACCTGATAATTCAACATACCAATTTTTATTTTATAATGACCAGATATACCCGACAATACAAGATGGGGTGCAGTATGTAGACGGGGTGCAGGTAATTCCTTTATTTTATTGGTTCCCGCAATTAGCCGATTGTCAGGCAATGGCAAATGGGAATGTTCCTGTGTATGCAGCAATAACAGAAGGGTATGATAATTTTCCCGTAGACGATATTGATGTTACAATTACAGCAGCCAATCAGACAAATTCTCCACCTGATACAGACCCGCCAGCATTAACCTATGTAATACAATCTACAAATTATGTATTTACTGTTTCGGGGAGTGTACCAACGGGAACATTTTATCAGGTAATTGCTTTTGTAAATTTTCCCACACCGGGAGTTATAACTCTTGCAAGCTATACTTCCATAGGTGGAGATACTACGACAAGTGTTGCAGCAGCTTTGTTTGCTTCTATGAGTGCGACCTATCAACAATCGCAAATAAGCAGCACATTTACAGCTAATTTCCCCGGCGGCGGTTCTATACTTCAGATAAATGTTACATCAGGTGGGGGTGGAGGAGGTGGAATTTCAACAGAAAAAACATGGATGAATGATTGCCCATATTCTTTGGGGTTGGTTTATTTTGATGAACAAGGAAGGGATATGCCGGGGGTGGTTACATTCTCAAATCCCGTTGATACCAATAATGATTTTTTATTAACAACCCCTTCTTTTTCAGAAAGCAGTGGTACAAGACAAACCCCTGTAATAAGTGCAAGCATTAATCATTTACCACCAACGGGTGCAGTAAAATATTGTTGGGTAAGAAAAAGATTACAATATGTAAATCCGGTAGAATATGAAACCTGTGATTTTCAAGACCCCGGAGATGGTTTTTATTATTTGTGTTTAGCAAATGTTGAAGAATACAAAGAAGAGAATAGCCAATTTATATACGGTACGATACTGCCGGAAAATTTATCAGAATGCAGAATAAAAATAATTGCAGCCATATCTTCAAGTTCTTATTCAGATAATAATTGGGGGGAAGATTACCAGATATTAGGAACTGTAACAAAGACACTAACAGGGGGTGCATCTCCTAATGATGATAGGGTATTTATAAAAATAAAAGAACCAGCATCTCCACCAGCAACCCCATATACAGTAAATATGCTGGTAATGGTATATACCCCTCTTTTAAACCCAACAAGTGATGCAACAAGCGTATATCGGGAATGGGGTGAAACCTATGATATAACAGGAGGTTATCACATGGGGATGGATCAAGATCAAACTGCCAGCCTTCCAGCGACATTTACATGGGAAGAAGGAGATGTTTATTACCATGACAGAACAATGTATAAGCAGTTATTGGCTAATCCGGCATCCAACGCTGATACCGTTCCAATAATGGATGAAAACTTTTCTGATTTTTTTAATAGCGCAGTAAATGATAATGGGAGGGCGCAGGTGATAGAAGTAAATGCACGACAGGTTTACAATCCCGTATTGATACGATTCGGGGGTGCATACCAAAGTGGAACAACGATAAATAATGTTCCTGATTTTTATTTTGAAAACCAGCAGGAAGCAGACAGGGGTTTTGGGGACATACGAAAGTTATATATACGTGACAGGTATTTAAGGGTGTACCAGAAGTTTAAAATAGGTGTAATCCCAATATTACTTCAGATAGTAAGAGATACTGCGGGGAATCCGCTGGAAGCGAACAGCGATATTCTTTTAAACAAAATAAATTATCCCTATATAGGAAACTACGGAATAGGAGATGTGCCGGAAAGTTTCGCAGCCAATAATTATGCAGATTATTTTGTAGATGATTATAGGGGGGTTGCTTGCAGGTTATCACAAGACGGCATTACTGTTTTGTCTGTATTGTATGAATGCAATTCATTCTTTGTGCAAAAACTCCCCTATTATAGAAAAAGTTTAAACAATGGGTATGGTGCAGCATTGGGAACATATACAGGAGACCCCTCTGTAAATGGAGTATTTGATGCTTTCACCAATAAATATATTGTAGCTCTTGAAGAAATAAACAGGTATAATAGTCAGGGGTATTTAACCTACCATCAGGACGCATATACATTATGTTTTAATGAAGTAAGAACACCGATGGAAGGGTTTGAAAGTTTCCTTAGTTATAAGCCAGAAGCAATGGTCTGTATAGATACATTGCTTATAACCTTTAAAGATGGAGAAACATGGAAGCATGGCTTTGGCAGTCATTGTAATTTTTATGGTACGCAGTATAATGCAAGTATCACAGCGGTATTTAATGATAATGGGTTGGAGAAAAAATCATGGATGGCTTTAACGCAGCTAACCGATACTGTTTGGGAATGTCCGTTAATATATACAAATGTGAATACGTATTCAAATCAGCGGCAGGAGACATCATTGGTAGCACAAAACTTTACTGTATTGGAGGGCAATCCGTCATCAGCAATAAAAAGGGATAGCCATAGTCCGGGCGGTATCATTAACGGAAATTTTATGAAAGGTAATTACATAGTAATAAAATTTTTAAAACAAAATGCGTCAAGTTTGGTTTATCTCAATGGGGTAAGTGTTCTCTATCGGGATAGCCCATTAACAGCAAAATAAAAACTTAAATATATGGCAGACCCACTATCATTAGCCACAAGTGCAACCCAATTTGGGATTGGGGCATTGCAATCTTTAATTGGCGGCATAAGTGCCAGAAGGAATCAACGAAAGTTAGAGAATCTTCAAACTCCAACATACGGTGGTAGCAGTTCTATAATGGATTTTTATAACAAAGCATTGCAGCGTTACAATGTGAATCCTTACCAATCACAACAATATCAGCAGGCGGTACAGCAGGCAGGACGTTCAACAGCAGCAGGAATAAATGCTTTACAAAGCAGGGGTAGTGCAGTTGCGGGCATTGGCAGGTTAGCCTCATTGCAGAATGAGCAGGGATTAAGAGCAGGTACAATAGCGGAAGCCGAACAGAATCGCAGGTTTGATGATGTAGGCAGGGCATCACAATTAAAAACATCAGATGAATTAAGACAATTTGAACAAAATCAAATTGCGCCTTACGAGAAAAAATATAACTTGCTGTCTATGAAAGCAGGTGCAGCAAACCAGACAGCAAATGCGGGGATAAGCAATATGTTTGGAGGGTTGAGTAGCGCAAATCAAATGGCATTGCTGGATAAAATGTATGGGAATAATTCTGTAAGGGGTACTGATGATGTATTCAGGCAAACAAAAAATCCGGCAGGGGTTGGAATAAACGATAACGATGTAATAAGAAATCTCATAAAAAACAGACGCAAATAGAATGGCTATTCAAAATCATCCAGCATTATATAGTGGCGGAGGGGAAAGATTAAATTCCCAACCAATAGTCAATATTTATGCCCAAACATTATTAAGGAGGCAAGCAAGAGATGAGGCATTGGATGAATACGAAAGGAACAGGATAAACAGGATTAATGAAGCTGGTCTTCGAGACCAAGACAGGGAAGGATTGGATAATAGGGTTTTGGAATTAAAAGGATATTACAACGCAAACAAAGATGCCATAAGAAAAGGTAATAATGCAGCAGCGTATGAATATGAAAAAATGTTTCGTGATAATTTAAACTACATAAGTGAAAGCAAAGATGCGGCAGCAAGAGCCGATGCGTTTAATAAATTGAGGCAAGAAAGATTAAGAATGGGGAGGTCAACACCGCAGGAATGGTTTGAAGATTATTCATCCCATGAATTACCAATAAGAAGTGAAGGGAGAAAACATTTGGACGTAACAAAATATATGTCACAAATAAAACCAAAATATGACCAACAAAAATCAATGAAACTTCTTTCAGAAGTAAAGAAAGTTCCATCAGCACCAAGATATGAACCAATACCGGGACAACCGGATTTGAGGAATGAAATAATAGAATACAAATTAGATGACGAAGGGAAGCAAGCGATAAGTGCAATAGCCATGAATGAATATGATGTAAATGATGGATTTGCCGACCATGTTCAGTCGGTAATAAACGACCCGATAAGAAGGGGGAGATTAGAACAAGTATTTGAAAGTAATTTTAAGACAAAACCAAACAGTCCACAAGAATATGCAGTTGCGGTAAAATTGGATGAATTGCAACCAACAATGGTAAAAACAAAAGCAGTAGCAGATTGGCCGTATAGAACAGCAGAGAACCAGAAAAACAAAGAAAGAAATATAAGGTTAAATGCCGCCAACCAAAATAACAAACAGACAGGTGGTAGAAATTTATCCGATTACGATGTTTTAGGGAATTATGGAGGTAAAGTAAAAGTGCAAAAAATTAGTGTACCAGTTGGGAGTAGCGGGTTTAAAGAAGAAAAAGAAATGACCATAATTCCATACACCGATATTGATGCACACGATAAAGAATTATTAGGTCCGGTTGGCCCATATACAGATGCTAATAAAGGAAGATATTATGTAGTAAGAGAAAATGGAGATTGGGAAGGTGCAGGTGGGCAAGTAATATATAGGTCGAAAGTAGCACAAGCCAACATGGATAAAACAGCATTGAATGAAGCGCAAAGGGGAAGAACAGATTTCAGGCCGGGGGAGCCAATGCCGGGAACGCCAACAAATAAACCAACAGGTAAAAAGAAAACATATCAGGGATTAGATAAAAACGGGAATCCAATTTATAAATAAAAAATGCCGGACTTAACACCACAACAAAAAGCTCAATTAGACAAAAACATTCGGTCAATGATTGCACAAGGAGCAGATGAAACCGATGTGATGACCTATGCCGATGACTTTAGGAAGAAGTATGATATTCCTATTGTACCACCAGTTAAAAAAAAAGTTTCTCCCTTACCCTTTCTTTCAAAAGGCTTGCAAGATGGTTGGGGAACTGGTACATTGAATGGGGTTACCCCAAAATCAGAAGACGCAAATAAATGGATAAAACCAATACCACAAACAATTTCAGAAGGGGTACAAAAAGACAAGAAAAAAAATGATAGTGTTATAGGTGGTGTCTGGAATACTATTGTAGGTAGCGTAGCGAGGCTTGCAGGAGGAATTGTCGAAACTCAAAATACAATATTAGATGCTGGCAATTCTGCTTTAGCGAAGATTACGGGAGTTGATAAAGAGCTTATTGAAGTCATGGGAGAAAACAATCCCGCAATGCTAAAAGTTCCTAAAAGAAAAGAAGTTGTTGATTTTATTGAAAAAGCCCGTACAGCATCTTCATCCAGAGAAAACGAACAAGCCCGTTCTCAATTTGATATTACAAATGGAGTGCAGGGTTCAGATGTAAAGGCTTTATTATTTCAAGCACCTTCGCAATTATTGGATATGTTAGGGGGCGCAGCCACAGCGGGTACTTCATTTTTTTTCCAATCGGTAAACGATAATGCAAAAGAACTTGAAGAAAACCCCAATGCAAAAAAATTAACCGATAACGAAAAACTATCCTACTTATTTATTCAGGGTACGGTGCAAGCCGCATTGGAAAAATATTCTATTGATAAAATATTAAAAGCAACCGGCATTTCTTCAAAAGTAAAACAGAAGATTGCCAACGAAATAACGGATGAGTTTGTAAAGAAAGGGATAAAGGCAACGGCCAGTGATATTGAAAAGGCTGCATTAAAAAAAGTAACATCTCTCTCATCTAAGATAAAGAAGGTTGGATTAAAAACGGCAGCATCCTCAACCGTAGAGGCAACAACTGAAGCCGCACAACAAGGCATATCAGATGGTATAAAACTACTTACGAACAAAATAAGCGGTAACAAAATATTTGATGAAGAAGATATAGCGGCTAACTTTTTTAAAAACATAATTAATGCAGGGGCGCAGGGTGGTGTGTTTGGTGGAGTTGTTGGTGGCGGTGCATCTACGTTATCAAGTACCAATAAGGCCATACGAAATGAAATTGCTAAAGCCCAAACTCCTGAAGATATTCAAAAAATACAGGCCAACATAGCAGAGCAAGTAGAGTTGGGGAATATAACAGAACAGGAAGCCAATGCAGCCAGTATAACAGCCCAACAATATGTAGAGATAGCATCTACAATACCAGAAGAAATTGATAGTGAAAAAAAATATGCAATTATTGGGGGAATAGAACAAAGGGAGCAATTAAAAAAAGAGATTGAGAAAGCGCAGGAAGAAATTGGAAAATTGGATGAAGTTTTTCACGAAGAACCAAAAACCAGAATCGAGCTACTGCAAGCAAAACTTGAACAAACAAATGATTATATCGAAGGCATTGCAACTGGCAAAAAGACCACATACAAAAAAGAAGGTGATGAATATTTTAAAACAAATGCCAACGGGGAAGTATTACCCATAAGCAAACAGCACTACGAATTAGCAACAGCCGTTAGGGAAGAAGAAGCCATCAAGAATAAAGAAATAAAACTTGCAGAGCAGGATGATAGGTGGAAAGAAAAAATAGCAGCAGCGGAAACCGAATCGGAGAAAGAAGATTTAATGAAGCAGCATGGGGAATGGTTAATCGAGCAGGGAAAAACATCAGTACCCGAATCCCAAACCCCTACCCAAGAAACCACGCCATCTACTGGATTAAGTAGGGGAGATGTGGAAGCATTGAAAGATATTGAGGAAGAATTTTTTGGGAAGGAAAGGGCTAAAAGATACAAACAAGCAAGACGAATTTCAGATAGTATTACAACCCCAAAAGAAGATGTTATAGTATCTGATAGAATAATGAGGGAAATGGAAGAATCGTTGACAGAGCAACAAAGGAATGAATTTTTCAGAAGAATTGCAGAATCAAAACAACGGCAAGCTCCCATTGGTAATGAAACCTATGTTAATATTGGGGGGTCAGATGTTTCTTTCCCAAAGCTAAAAGATTGGTCAAAGAGCGCAAGTTTTGATGCTTATAGGGAAGGTATTACTGAAGATGGTGAACGACAAATGACTTCATTAGCAAAAGAGGGGTATAATATAATAGCTAATATTGAAAACAAGTCTGGTCAATCAGGAATCGGAACAGCCCTTGTTAAAAATGCGTTAGAGAAAACAAGTAAGGGGTTGATAATGTATTTGCCAGATATAGCTGACCTAAAAATGGTGTCAATTTTTAAAAAATTAGGGGCAAAAGAAGTTGGAGATTTTTTGATTTTAGAAAATCCATCATCCAAAGAACCATCCACAGAAGCAAAAATAGTAGCCAATGAAAAAGAAGTTACCGAAGTTCCCCTCCAAACAGAAGCAGAGAAGCCTTCAGAAGCAATTATTAATAAAGAGAGCCAACCAGCAGAAGAAGGAGCAATCCCGCCAACAGAACCCCCGAAAAAGCCAGTAGTAGGGGAGGGCGGTGAAGGTGATGGTAAAAAGGAATTGGACAAATTAGCGAACAATGTCCCCGATAGCGGTGAGGTAGCGAAGTACATGAGTAAAGAAACCATTGAAAAGTATACAGGGGAAACGCCACAAAATGACCAAACAAGAGGGGTTCAAGAGCTTCAGATAGCATTAGAGCATGGAGAAAAAATAATTGAAAAAGCAAAAGATATATTCGGCAGCGATTATGTAGAAAAGACACTTGACTACATCGAAAATAGTACAGCAGGAGTATCTAATAAAGCATTAATGTATGTATCGTTGGAAAATGCTTTGGGAAGAGAAAAAGAAACATCAAGAGATGATGGTCAAAAATATAGAGATTTAACTAAGCAGCAAGCATTGGTGTATGAGCAATCTCAAAAATTTGCTCGTGAAAACTCTCTGGCATTAAACTACCAGAAGTTAAGAAGGATTGCCCAAGTTGGATATGATATGCGAAAGGTAACCGACAACTTCTTTTCCGACAAAGAAATTGAAGGGAGAAACGAAATTGAAAAATCTATTGAAGCCGATGCCGATGCAATAAACAAAGAAGCCGAAAAGCAAGAGGTTGGCGGCATGACCCCAGAAGTTGAAAAGGCTATCACCGAAGGTGTGGCAAAGGAAGTTGCCAAAATATACGAGGCATTACCAAAAGATAAAAAATCGGCAGTAGATAGGGCTATCGAAACTCTCGAAAGTGTTCAGAAAAAACTAAGAAGCAAAACCTATGATGCAGCTTTAGGCGTTCCAGTTGCTATTATTGACGGAGGAATAGGAGTTATAAAGTTAGCGTTGAAAGCAGGAGTAAAAATTGCAAATGCAGTAGAGTTAGGTATTAAGCACATTAGAGAAAAATACGGCAAGAAGTGGGAAAAAGAGAATGAATTTAGACAGGATATTTTGGAGGCGTATAAAGAAAAAGAAAATAAAACCAATCCAATAAAAGATGTCGTTAAAGATGCGTTGATTGAAAAAGGGTTTGGTCGTGAGATAATGGTTAAGGGGGAAAAGAAAAATATACTTGATTGGAAGAAACTTGCAGGGGCAGCAGGAACTATTTCTAAGATAAGAGAAAGCGTAAATTCTGTATTGCAAGAAAAAGGTTTGTCTGGTTTAACAGACGCTAAAAAAGGAATGATTAAGGATGAATTTATTAAAGAGTACGTTGATTTAAGAGCTTCGGTAATTGAAAAGGCGCAAACTGAACTTGCAAAAAGAAACAAAGAAAACGTAACACCAGAACAAAAATCGGCTGCAAAAAAACTTGCAGAGCTATATACCTACGGGCTGTTTGAAAAAAATGTAGAAGAATTTGAGCTACTCACCCACAAGGCACTTGGAACAAAGGTAAGCGAACAGGGCTTTAAAGATGCAAGAGATATAGCTCATGCGATGGAAACTATATACGCCAATTCATTCAAGGGTATCAGGCTTAATGATATTTCTGCTAAAGCAGCACTTGAAAAATTAGAAGATAAGTTAAGAGTATTGTTATTTAGAGAAGCAAAGAAGCACGGTAACTGGATGTATAAGGCAGCAAGTATAGTAAGAAATTTAGCCGAAGTTGGGCAAACAATGCTTCTTAATAATCTAAAACAAGCAACTGAAAATCCGCTTTCAGGGTTGCAGCAAAAGGTAATTGAAAACCTCAATTCATTGGCGGCTGGGCAAACAACAAAAGAACTATCTGCTCAAAATAGAAAGTTAATGAAAGATGTCTATAAGGACATGGTGCTAAAGGGTGGATTTGGTTATGGCAAAGTAGAATCGCAATTTGTAAATAGGCAACATATAGACGACTATGTAAATAAACTTTCTGACAACGAGATTTATCATGGCATTATGTCGGTGGTGACCGGGAAGGCTACATT
>Ga0255334_1001412_pt1 | contig 10824 bp, 3 predicted proteins | sample EtOH5_35cm_T3_12_FD_202080 | JGI IMG/M metagenome (GOLD analysis project Ga0255334, IMG submission 202080) | Sandy soil microbial communities from University of British Columbia, Vancouver, Canada - EtOH5_35cm_T3_129 | ecosystem: Engineered > Artificial ecosystem > Sand microcosm > Unclassified ...
ATCTACCCCGAAGGGGGATCGGGGCAGGCGCGCATCAAGGAGGTGGATAAGAACAGGATGGTCCTGGAGCAAATGGATCTTGAGGGCAGGCCCTTTATCGTGACTGCGGATCGTCAGGTAGCAGGGCCGTCTGGTAAGCCTTGATTTGAAGCCCGGGTATCCGGCTGAAATGGGTAACGTAAGCCGGGTCTGTCAGGCAACGAGCGACCTCCGCTCGTAAGCTACGTCGCCTTGCGCCTTTGCCTACAACTACGCCAGAATCCGCCGGCTTGTTCGCCTGGGGTTGCGTCGGTAGTTTGGGACCTGTCACTGCTCATCAGTGATCGGGTTTAGCAGCTCGTGGTGAAACAGGTTGTGCAAGGCGTCATCCAGTCAGGAATCTCCATCCTGCACTTGATGGTGGCTGTGCGCAGGGCGTCCCCGGACGCGCCGGTTTCTTGTTTCCCCGGTCTGCTAACCTGCGTACAGCTGCCTCCCATCGTTTAGCAGCGAGCGGGTGATGGCTCCAACTACAGGAAGCAAGACGATGGCAAAAGATACTCCGAATCCCCCCGATACGAACGAACACGTCTCCCGCGCCCAGTCCGCCCGCAACAAGAAAATCGATGACGCTGCCACGCGAGCGTTGGATTACTACCTGAAACCCAAGCCTAAGAGCGAAACGTCTGACAAGACTGACTCCATTCTTCGGATTGATCCGAGTGTGGATTCTGAGTGTTTGCTTGCGAATCTCAGTGAGAACCTGGCTTCGGCGAATGCCATGATCAGTGATTTAGCGTTTGATCTGGATGGGTCGAGGCGGCGTGTTGCGATGGGGATTTTGCAGGTGGTTGAGGTGAGTGAGCTGTTGGCGAATCGGGCTTTGGATATTGTTGAGGTGAGGTAGCGCGGCAGGGCTAAGCTCTGACACTGGATTGAAAAAAGGTCTTGCTTGGCAAGACCTTTTTTTGTGTCCGAGGGAGACCCTAGAATTCTATATTTTTGGGAGTGTCAGTTTTTTTGTGTGCGGGCCGGTGACGGCCTGCCGTTAGGCAGACCTTCATTTACCACGTCGGCCTGATGAACCGGTCCCCGTACAGGATCGCGAATTGATTCATGGCGCTTTTCCAGTCATGGGCTGCACTGCCCCAGTTTGCGGTGATGTTGCGCAAGCCCAGCCAGATTAATTTGGTGGCAGCGTCATCAGTTGGGAAGTGGCCTCTTGTCTTGATGATCTTTCGCAACTGAGCGTTGATGCTCTCGATCGCGTTGGTCGTATAGATCACTTTCCGAATGGCGGGTGGGAAGACAAAAAACGGGATAACTCGATCCCAGGCGCGTCGCCAAGCAGCGACGACGGTCGGGTACTGTTTGCCCCAAGGCCCATTTTCGAACGAGTCCAAAGCCGCTTCGGCGGCCTCGGCGTTGATCGCTTGATAGATCGGTTTGAGAGCCTTGGCCAGTTCCCGACGTTTGTCCCAGGCTGCATAGTCGAGGCTGTTGCGGATCAGATGCACGATGCAGGTTTGCAACGTCGTCTCAGGAAACACCGCGCTCAGGGCTTCTGGCATGCCTTTGAGGCCATCGGTCACGGCAATCAACACGTCTTCGACGCCGCGTGTCTTGAGGTCATTGAAGACCTTCATCCAGAACTTGGCGCCTTCCGTTGTCTCGATCCAGATGCCCAAGATATCGCGGGTTCCGTCCGGTAGTACGCCCAAGGCCAAGTAGATGGCCTTATTGCGGACCAGACCTTCTTCCCTGATTTTGACCCGCAGCGCGTCGAAGAAGATGACCGGGTACATCGGCTCAAGCGGTCGTTGCTGCCAAGCGCCGATCTCTTCCATCACCGCGTCGGTGACTGAGCTGATGAAGTCGTGCGAAACATCTGTGCCGTACTGTTCCAGGAGAAACGCTCTGATCTCGCGAACCGTCATGCCCCGGGCGTACATGGCGATGATCTTGTCGTCGAAACCGGTGTAACGGCGCTCGTGTTTGGGGATCAAAATGGGCGAAAAACTGCCATCCCGGTCGCGTGGGATATCCAGCCGCAGCGGGCCATCTCCGGTCAAAACGGTTTTTCCACTCTTGCCATTGCGCTGATTAGTTTCATCCTCCGGGCGCTGCGCGCCCGGGGGATAGCCCAAGTGATGGCCGAGTTCAGCGGTCAAGGCTCGTTCAATCAGGGCCTTCTTGAACGCCGAGGCGTCCTCGATGGCTTCCGCTGTCATCAGCCCCTCACCAAACTGCTCAAGCAGCTCTTTGGGGATTTTGGGCAGGTCACGCAGGGGGTTCTTTTTGGTTGGCATACATGCACCTCTTACTCATGTTATGCCCGAACACAAAATTTCTGACAGTCCCATATTTTTCGTGACCTGTAGTCGAATTATATTCATGAGGGATACACATGGGGATACATAGCCTGCTCTTCTGCGACACCTGTACGATTCGAAGCCTCCTCCATTACTTCGCTGCACTCATGTTGCGAGACCACTGTATGGGGAAACACACCGTCTGAGACTCGAGGCCCTTCATGAGCGGAAATCGACCTCCAATACGAGGCCTCGATTTTGCCGAAGACGGAAAAACTCAGGTTAAAGGAAGCTTCCATGGAGGAACATCAATGGTAGGGAGATCTTGGTGATCGTCCAATGTCAAGCTGACGTCAATCCAGTCGTAAAACGCAGGTGTGGCAAGCATACCCATTGAACCTTTTGGAGCACTTGGCTGCATATCACCATTGTTTCGATATGCGTCCGCACGGGACGAAAGAGCACGCGAATCAGAAAATTTACGCCAAATTTCATCAAGAGTCTCTTCGTTAAGACGCTCTTTGGTCATGCTTATAAGCTTCCAAAAGTCCTCTTCGTTCTGAGGGCGTTTTTTTGACTTGCCGGCCGATGCTTTTATCGATTTACCCGGCGAAGCCGGTAGTTTTTTTATCAAATTACTTTGTGTGACTTCCCAATTGATAGTCTCAATGATTGGTGCGTAGGCGACAAGTTGTAATGGGGACGGCATTGTTTGAGGACGAGGCCTGCCCTCCATCATATTGTGTGGATCAATATCTGCTATTACTAAAGCTTGATCCTTTGAACTTAGAGCATCATCTCTATTATTATAGTAAATGCCTTTAGACCAGCCATGATAGGGTGTTATCTTGGACAGATAGCCCAGCGCTGTTTCTTCTGTCTTCCAGCTTCCTCGACCGATGAAGCAGCTGCCACCAACGAGCGTCTTTCCATCAATACTGTTGCAGAACACAGTAGTTGTCCCGCCGGCTAAGAAACATCCCTGTCCTGCAAACCAATAGTCCGCAGACCTCGAAGTAGCGGCAGGAACAGTTAGGATAGATCGTCGACCCGTTTTTCCATCTCCGGTTATTGACAGTCGTGCAGATAATGCTTTGATGTCGTTCATGACTTCGTCTCCATCCGCTGATCTCCCAAACCTACCCCACATGGCTTTTAAATCTTCGCCCATATGTAGGTAGTTTGCTGGGCTAGAGACTAGAAACGCTTCTGAACATATTAGTTCCATAAAGTGTTTTAGGGGGAGTTCAGATTCTGTAAATAAATGACTTATCACATCAGCTGTGGGTTCAAAGCCGACTACTTTTTCGAGCTCTGTTGCTAATTCATTAAGATTGAATAGTGGTTTTAAGGGTTGAGATGATGGCCGGAAAAACTCATCTAGAGCGATTGAGCGGTATTTCTTATTTCGTGCAAAGTCGAGGACGTGACCACGATCCAGTGCGTCGAAATGTTTGTGTTCGCCGAGATTCCTCTTTTGTAGTGACGCGGTATAAATATTGGAGATTTTGGGGGGTAGAGGCCAAAGAAGAGTCAGTGTGGCAGATAAATAATCTTTATCTGAGGTGTTGCATGTATTCATGTAAGTTCCGGCGAGAACGGAAACGCTCTTTTTCTGAATGTAAGATTTTATCCATTCAATAGTATCTCTCCGGACTGAATACTCAGGCAGCACCAATAGATCCACGCCAAAGTTCTGGCATGCATCTATAGCTCTGCTAATAATCCTCCTGCGGCGATGTTCTGCCCAACTTGGTAGTGATTCAAACGCTGTCCATAAGTGTGCTGTGTTATGTTTTTCAGTCGCTCTTAGCAGTCGCTCATATACGGAGTCCACATCACTTCTCAAACTTGTAGTGATCGCTTCGATGGTTTTGCTGCAAAACGGCCACTGGCTAGGGCAAGCTTCTATTAATGGATGTTGATAGGTCAAGTCAAAGTCAGCTTGCAACAGTGCGATTCTAACTAGCCCTTGTGGTTTGCACTTTTCTCCACGCCTTGTCCACTGTTCAGATTGTTGTTTGCGAAAAGCGTTCGCATCGCGACTATATTCTGCGTTTTTAGATAACTGAGAAGCGGTTCCTTCACTGGAAAAAGGTGCCCGGCTCTCTACAGAGGAGAGTGATTCTTCATCTAAGATATCTGGCTGAGTTCCTGCGACTTGTTCATCTATGGAAGATGCGTCGTTATCGCTTACGTTGGCCGCTGGCAAAGCTGCTGGTAGCCCTAATGTACCTTCGTGATGTTTTGGAATTTCCGAGTTTTGTTCTTCAGCTATAGGCTCACCTTCAGTTTGCAATAAAGACTGAAGGTTCGGCTTAGAAATTGCTATAGACGCAAACGGTTCACCCAGCGCTGATACCGATAAAAGTTTTCCACTCGCTTTATCGAAAACCTCGGTCCACACTCGAAGGAACTGATCGTTATGAGATATCTCTTCGATGTGCTTCGTCAACCTAGGAAATTGAGTAATCATCCAAGGCGTAACGTCGCGGACCCCATTCCTTGAGTCAGTAAAGCGTTTGTTTTGCGGGTTATATCCATATGATTTTTCAATTACCAAAATCGGCTCGAAGCCGAGGTGGTTATCGATCATACCAATCAGGGCCGCAACGGATTCCAATAGCTCTAAATTAAGGAGGTTTAGGCTTTCGCTGCTCAATAACTCAAAAGGCCATTCTAAGAATGTTTCATTTTCAATATCAGTGTTTTCGATTTGGGCCAGGGTTTTTGCTATTGAGCTGAGACGATCATATATGGCTAAAGGCACACTATCGGAAGAACCTATAACTATCCTATGGGCCAAATGCTGCACTAGGAGTCGGCATTGTTCGATCAGTGGGATACGTTTGTTTACTTGGGAGCTTTTTTTATTGGTGATTATGTCGTTGATTTTCTGTTCTGTTGCTCTTGGGATATTCCAGTCGTCTGGGAAATCGAAATTAACGTTACGTTCGTATGAACCATGACTTCTGAGAGAGGCGATCAAGCCATCAAATGCTGTTGCAATACCAGTACAAACTATACCTGCGCGCAAGGCTTTCCAGGCCGGGAAATCAGTAATGGGTGAGTCGTGCGTTACGGAGAATAAGCGCTTTGCAAAGCAAAGTTGGCCAGCCAAGTCTCTCCGAGTTGAGCTCGGACTAAGATCAGAAGTTGAAAGAGCTTCTCCTACAGAAAGTGGAAGACGGTTTAGAACTTTGTTTGTAAGTGAAATTAGAAATCCAGAAGCATGATCGTTTTCAAATTGGTCGCGAAGAGCTAGATACATCCCAGCGGATTCAGATTCAGCAGTCAGGACATAGAGCAGTTGATCGCATTGTTCGCTATCAGCTTTTTCTTCCGGAAAAGTCTCTAACAAACGGAGAGCTCGGACTATCGTCGCTGGCAGTGAGTTACCTTCGCTACGTCTTTTACCAATTTTTGAGTCAGCGTAGGCGCCACGAAGCTTGCGTAATTGCGACCGCAGTACGTATCTAGCAGGATTGGCTAGAGCGGCCTCGTCCAAAGAGATATCAGCGTCAACGCTACTGAATTTTGTAAAGTCATCGTGAAGTCCGAGGTAGTCTGAGATAGCTACTCCTACCCTCCAGAGATTAGCTTCATAAATCGGAACTTCAGCCGTTCTCAGGGCTCTCCCACCATCTCTAACGAAAACACTGCTCCCCAACTGATCTCTCGATACACCCTCGGCGACTAGGTAATAGAAATTCGATTCCACATCAGTGGCAATGTACGGCCAAGCAGGAACTAATTCCTTGTTCTCATGGCTCTCTGAATACGTTATGACGATTTGGGCTATTGCCCTATATATTTTTGCAGCTAGCTTAAGTGTTTCTGCTGATACATAAATATTAGCAGGTGCGACGAATTCTCTAAGTCGAATTTGCTCCTCTTTTGATAGATTGGCTTTAAGGCGAGTTAGAGATGTAGCGATAGTCTCAGGGGTCCAGGTGGGCCGTAATTCTCTTATGGATTCGCCATTCTCGGAGCCAAGAAAGGTTGGCATTTGTTCCACTTTAGAGAAGTCCAGTGCCTCAAATTCTTGAATATTTACGATGCCGTCTCTTTCAATTTTACCTAAACAGGAAAACAGACGTGATGTAATGATTCCCGGAAGGGGCGGAAGTATGACTCGGTTTAGGAGGTCTTTGGATTGCGATCCCCAGATTAGATTGCTCCTTCGACTCAAACATACAGGTAACTGATCCTTTGGAACGATACTTGCCAAAGTTTGTAATGCGATTTTTTCGGCGGAAGGACTCTCATTTCTTAGCTGATCAGGTTGGTGATCTTCCGAAGGCAGCAAAGCTGAGAAAACGTCTGCTGCAAAACCTGACATAGTTCCATTTCGTTTGTGGTTCGCTGTTTGAGCCACAAAGGGAGTCAATGGGTCTTGGTCTGAATGGTCCGCGTTCACAAGGAGGCCAACCGCTTCATGCATCCATTCGAATGGTTTCCACTCTTGCACCAGTTTATAACGCTCTGCTTCAAGCATTGATGTTGAGTGAGGATGCACGCCAATTAGTCGCATCGCCTTCCATTTTATCAATGATAAGCGAACAGTTAATTGATGTTTTGGGCCTTGGGCGACGTCTAGTACGTAGGAGTTGAATCCTTTGCTTAGTATTAATTCTGCAAGCCAGGCAATTCGTTTGCGTCTCACGGAGTTTTCTTCTGCGGACAATTCGGGAATATCGCGTGATTGCTTGTCTAAGAGATGTTCAAGTCCCTCAAGTGCAAATAGAATTGGCGATTCCCATTCGTTTTCGGCTGGATAAAGGCTCCACGGAGCATCCAGCACACACTCATTCCAGTCGTCTAAATATTGCTTAAGAAGCTCAGTAGTTTCCTTATTTCCTAGATGTTCCACTGCGATAGCGTACCAAATTAATCTGGCGGCTTTGGGCAGTTCCGATGCACGAAGATCAGGTGCTTGGAATGCTGTTTTTACAGTTTTAAGAAGGGTTGACTTAGATGCCTTGTAGAGCTCTACGTTGTGGAGTAACTGTAGAGCTGATTGACGATCGGTCGCCGGAGCAATAGACCAAAAGTCCCAGCCAGATTCTCCATCCCCTATTAATGGAGGCTCCCAAGCGGGACCGTACGCGGCTAAAGCTCTACCTTGATTTATATACGTCGAAAAGTCTTCGGCGCTCATAGCGGGTATTTCGTCTGCCTTAGCTAACAGTGTTAACTCAAGCTTGCGAGCGCATTGATCAATTGCTTCTCTCATTTCAGCTAGCGTTATCGGATCATCAGCAAGAAGTACGATATCATCAACATATCGGGCATAGCCAACGCGCTTTTTATTGGTATTGGTACGCATCATGAAGCGATGGGCTACTTCATCAACAGGAAATAATGCAATTGATCCGATCCAAGCTGATAAAACTGGGCCCTGTGGAATGCCCATAGAAGGATCCGTACTATCTTCGGTTCCAGTATCCGGTTTTAAATAATTTACACCAAAAAGATGTTCGTCAAGGCGATCTAGAATTGTACTTGCTTTCGTAGCGGCGTCAGGATTTAAGATGTCAAAATTTAATAGTTCTGCGAATTCTGGAGTATTACCTGTCACTGATGCTACAGCGCTTTGAAGAGGAGCGAGTAATCGATCACGCACGACATATCGCCTAAGCCTATCGTAGTAGCGCTTAACATCAAGCCGTATCGAGTGTACGGTCCCAATTTCTTGAGCCTGATCTGTCAAGGAAGCCATAAACTCACGCCAGCATTCAGCATAAGGTCTGTACATTCCTTGATCTGTGGCGGGTTGGCGCCCCTCAAGAACATCCATGTCAATTTGGTAAGCAAAACTAAGTGTTGGCGTTGTTAATACTGTCCTAGTTCCATCTCCTTTGATGTCGAATCCCGTGGTTATAGTTTTTCGAGTCTCCCGGTAGTAACGTACTGCAGGGATCGAATAGCTAAATCCTGAACCGGTATAGGTATTCTGGTCCCATCTTTCGGTGAGTATTTCGTTTAGTAGGTATTGCTGGATTACCAAGTCTTCGGGGCGAGGCATTATTTTAAGTCTATGTTCGTTCCCGCCGAAAGACCTAGGCACCCAAACTGCGTTATAGGCGCTTATGGGGGCGCTGGCTTGACTGCTATATAATCTGTCAGCGAGTAGCGTGTTGAAGGCAGTCGCTGCAATATCCAAGCGCTCCCATCGAGGTTCATCACACGGAAGTTCTCCTCGTCTGGATCCCATATATGCGAGAATTCGAGAGTGGTTAAGCCGAGCGCCAGCGTTATTCAAAAACTCTTCACTATGAGTTTTGTGGTTTTTTACCCGAGGCTCATCTATAAAGTCAATCCAATCATTGAGAGCCGTGGTATTAAAGCTTGTTGGCCAAATTGAGACAGAGCTTTTAAATGTTTCTATTGTCTGAGAACCAATCGCTTTCTCTATATGGTTGAGTGCTTGATTAAAAGCCCGGAATCGTCTAGCTCTTGGCGCGGACGACCATATGTCTTTGTCAAGTAACTCATCGGCAGTTGTGCCGAAAGCGTAAGCCAGAATTGCTAATGCCGGTGCATATGTCGAATCACTGAGACCTTGGCGGATTGTTTCGACGTCATAGCACTGAAGGTAATCATCGGGGTCTTTCGTACTGCCCGGATCACCTCCCATACTTGCGATATGTGAGTCCGACGGCCAAAGGAACTCACACTCAAGAGCGGCATTCATTAGTTTAAGGCAGGCGTCCGCTGCTCCTCGTAAACCTGCTTCATCCCTGTCAAAGCTTAAAGCAATAGTCAAAGTTGTATCTTTTGGCAGGCTGTCTCTCAACGATGCTAGTAAGACTATTTGCTGCTCACTGATTGAACTTCCCATAATGGCGACGGATGTAAGTCCGAGCTGCTCAAAGCGAAGGGAGTCAAAAAAACCCTCGCAAATATAAATAGTGACGTGTTTACTGCCTTTTTTTGCTTCCCCTCTAATAGCCTTGAAGGCAGTATCGGCGCGATACAATATGGAGGACTTTGGGAACTCTCTAGTCAACTGATATTTCGGTATCGTTGATCCTGAGGTTTTGTTGGCAGCCCTGCCGGCTAATCCAACTAATTGACCTTTCTCATCATTTATAGGTAGGATAATTCGATCTTCGATGAAAAAATCGCTGTATCTGTTGAATGAATCTATTCTGGAATTTAGTTGTAGGTGCGTATTGGTACTCACGCCAGGTACTACTTTGCGGATCAGAAGTGCATCTTCTAGGTCGCCAGTGTACTCTCGCCTGATAGAGCGGTCTTTTTGGCTTTCTAATGTTCGAGACAGAATGTTGCGTGGTGCATAGGTAAGTCCTGCTTTTTTTGCAAGTTCGAAGTCAATTTTGCGTTGGTCTAGCCAAGACTTTAATTTGGCGGTGACGGATTCTTTTTTGTATAAGTTGTAGCCAAACTGTAGGGCGGGAAAAGAGGCGGCGGGGATTGAATTTTTGTGGGCTGTGTTCTTGTTGATGTTTCGATTCGCAGAGATATTGCTAGAGGGACTTAACCATTCAACTGCATCTTTAAATCCAAGCCCAAGCTTTTTCTTGACGAGATCAATGGTGTCACCATGTTCGCCGCAGGAAAAGCAATGATAGTGTTGTTGACCATTATTTTTGTTTGTATCAATGAGTAGTGATGGATTTTTGTCATCGTGAAAGGGGCAAAGTGTTCGGAATTGATCGTTTCCGGTTTTTTTTAATGTCATGCCTAGGCGGGTGGCAATATCTTCAATTGAAATATCGTTTAGTAGTTTTTGGTAGTCAATCCTAGGCACTTAATTGCTCCCTATTTTGAAATTTGATAATGATAGATATTCTTATCGTTTTTAAAGTTGTTATTTTTTTTAATGCCCCGGCAAATATTTTTCCCTGTAAAAGGAGGTTTGCTGATTCGATAGTAGCGATATCTCTCCAATAAACCAATCTAGCTGATTTTTATGAGCCTAACGGCTAGGACCTCCATAAAAAGACGGACATCCCTTAGGCGGATTCAGCTAGAGGAAAACTGCGAGTCTGATAACCCGTGTAGGGGGCGGCCCCCTAGGGAGGACCCATGATTCCTGGTTTCGTCAGCTGGCCTGAAGTCGCTTACTAGGTCAGAGCGGACGATCTGGATCACGAGCGAGCCAAAAAAAGACGCGCAATGCTGTGGTGGTGGCGCGTACTCCTCCGCTGAAGGCCACCGCTTGGCATGGGGCACGGGGGCTTTCAGATAGCTGGAAATTGGGTGTTCCGTGTGTTCCATGTGTTCCACCTGGGCTGGAAGCTCCGGTTTACAAGGGTTTCGCTGGTGGAACAACGAAAATGTAAAACCGGAACACAAGCTAAGTGGTACACGTTTGGTGTTCCGCCTAGGGGCACCGGTTTTGGATTATCACCGCTTCAGCGGTGATATGTTCGGGTCACGCTGCTAGCAATTCCTCGATAGAAAGTGCCTGTGCCATTTCAAGGATTTTGCGATGGGTGATGTGTTTGGGACCCATTGGGGCCTGCAAAGAGACGTTGAGATCCTCCAAGTTGCTATAGCGACG
>Ga0255334_1001414_pt1 | contig 10789 bp, 9 predicted proteins | sample EtOH5_35cm_T3_12_FD_202080 | JGI IMG/M metagenome (GOLD analysis project Ga0255334, IMG submission 202080) | Sandy soil microbial communities from University of British Columbia, Vancouver, Canada - EtOH5_35cm_T3_129 | ecosystem: Engineered > Artificial ecosystem > Sand microcosm > Unclassified ...
GTCTTATATAAACATGGAGGTGTTGTAAATGGAAACATATCGGGCTCATGACCCGACGATGTGAGTTCGAGTCTCGCCCTCCTCAGTTTAGCAAATTTTAAAGATATTATATTATATATCTGAAATTACATTTCAGATATAGCACAATTGTTGGGTTTTATTCTGGCTCCGAGTGAACGCTGGTAACATATTTTAACACATGCAAATCGAACTAGAATTTAACTAATTAAATTCCGGTGGTGACCTGGTGAGTAATATAAGAGAATCAATGTACAAATAAGGTTAAATACCTACACTTACCTCAGTAATAATGCGTTATGTGTGTTACTGTTGTAGGAAGATTTATATCGTTTGTAATAGAGCTTTTACAGGATTAGGTAGTTGTTGTAGTAATTATTCAACAAGCCGACGATGCTTAGCTGGTTTGAGAGAATGATCAGCCACATTGGGACTGAAAACGGCCCAAGTCTTTCCAAAGGGCAGCAGTGGAGAATATTTGACAATGGGCGAAAGCTTGATCGAGTAATGTTACGTGGGTGATAAGAAGGCTTAATTGCCGTAAAACTCGTTTCGTCAAGGATTATAATGCAATCGTACTTGAAGGAGAAGCCCTGACTAACTTCGTGCCAGCAGTCGCGGTAATACGGAGAGGGCTAGTGTTATTCGCATTGACTGGGTGTAAAGGGTGCGTAGGTGGTTTGTTAAGTTTCAAAGTAAAAATTAAGCATAGAGCTTAAATCCTTTTTAATACTAACTGACTAGAGTTTATTAGAAGATAGCTGAACATTAAGTGTAAAGGTGAAATTTTTCGATATTTAAAGGGCGTGCACTAGGCGAAGGCTGCTATCTATTTTAATACTGACACTGAGGCACAAAAGCATAGGGATCAAACAGGATTAGAGACCCTGGTAGTCTATGCCCTGACCGATGAATATTGATTATGTTGAAAAACGTGATTAAGCTAACGCGTAAATATTCCACCTGAGTACTACGACCGCAAGGTTAAAACTCAAAGAAACTGACGGAAGATTGTATAAGCGGTGGAGTATGTGGTTTAATTTGATATAACGCAAAAAATCTTACCAACCCTTGAATACAAATTATGTTTATTTTACAGCTGGGATTTTCTTAGCTGTATTAATGGCATTATGCAACATTACTCTTTTAAGTTACTGTTGTATTAATTTGTACAGGTGCTGCATGGTTGTCGGCAGTTCGTGTTGTGAAATGTTTTGTTAATTCATTTAACGGACGTAACCTTCAGTTATATTTGATGCGCTTAAGTGTGCGTAATATAGCAACATTAATTTTAAAATTAATTGAGAGAAGAAGAAGTCAAATCATTATGGCCTATATAGGTTGGGCTACACACGTACTACAATGATAATTACAATGTGAAGCAATAGCGCAAGCTGTAGCTAATCATTAAAAATTAATCTTAGTTCAGATTACTCTCTGCAAGTCGAGAGTATGAAGTAGGAATCGCTAGTAATCGCAGAATAGAATGCTGCGGTGAATACATTCTCAATCTTTGTACACACCGCCCGTCACGCCATGGGAATTGGTTTGGTTAGAAGTTGCATAGGCTTAGTTGATTGTTATTTATGAATTTTTTTCTAATTACATCGCTTTGTACTAGTTACGACAACTATATTAAGGACTGGGGTGAAGTCGTAACAAGGTAGCAGTAGGGGAACCTGTTGCTGGACAAAATTACTTTTTATAAGTCTACTTTTCTTTTTTACATTTCAATATATTTCTTAAAAATAAATTAAAAAAATTAAATAATGAATTCTAACAAACTATTAAGCAATGTTACAAGTTTTTTTACCGATAACAGATGGTTGTTTTCAACCAATCACAAGGATATTGGTACTCTGTATCTAATATTTGGTGGTTTTTCTGGAATTATCGGTACTATATTTTCTATGATTATTAGATTCGAATTGGCTGCACCAGGTTCTCAAATTTTAGGTGGTAATAGCCAGTTATATAATGTTGTTATCACTGCTCACGCCTTCGTAATGATATTTTTTTTCGTTATGCCTGTTATGATAGGCGGTTTTGGTAACTGATTTGTTCCGTTAATGATCGGAGCACCAGATATGGCAAAGTAAGTTTCTATGGTAAAAGATTTTGATTTTTATTTAGCTGGTTTATTTGAAGGTGATGGTCATTTATGAATACCTGCCCCCGATATAAAGAAAAGGGCTAATCCAAGATTTTGTATTACTACTTCTGAAAAAAACAAATCGTTTTTAGAGTTTTTACAAAACCAATTGGGAAGTTACGGATTTATTAGGAAGAAGGTTTCTGAACATGCACTAGTACTTACTATAAGTAATAAGGTTGCTTTGAAAAATTTAATTGTCTTATTAAACGGTAAATTTAGAACTCCAAAAATTTCTAAGTTTTACGAGTTAATTGACTGAATAAATCAATTTGATTCTGGAAATTTTGAAAAAAAACCTATAGACACATCTGCTTTGTTAGAGAATTCTTGACTAGCTGGTTTTTTAGACGCAGACGGTTGTTTTTATATACGAGTTACGGAAGGGAGGAAAAATAGAGTAGCGATAAGAATGACGCTCGATCAGCGCATTTGTGACGAACATGGCAATTCGTATAGACCTGTTATGCTTCAGTTGGCTGATACTTTTTTCACCAAACTTTATATTATAACAAAGACCGAAAACCGGAACTATTTTCACATTTCAATTTCTAGTTTAAGATCAATTAATTTATTGAACGATTATTTAAAGCAACATCAATTATACACAAGTAAGTACTTAGACTATCTAAATTGATCTGAGGTTTTGTTTTTGATTAACCAACAAAAGCACTATCAGAATTTAATTCATATTAAATTTTTGAAATCTCAAATGAATTCTAGAAGAGTTAGATTTGATTGAAGTTTTTTACCTAGAACCTAGGGAATGCCGTTTAAAGCGGGAACGCTTTTTATTATTACTTCGCTATATGCGTGGAATTCCTCGAAAGAAGAGACTTTTTGCTCTGAGAAACAGGCTACATTGCTTAAAAAACTTTTAGAAGCTTTAAGAAAGAATATGTAGCACATGGGGAGAATACGCAGGAAACCGGATGCAAACGGGTTCCTCAGAGACTACACGCGAAGCCCCTTAAATTATGTATTTGAGAAATCGAATGAAATAGTGGGTGAAGATATAGTCCGGCTTACCTTGAAAGGGGTAAGAATGATCGATTCCCGAGATTGAATAATATAAGTTTTTGATTACTTCCGCCATCGTTATTTCTTTTACTTTCATCATCACTAGTTGAATTTGGTGCTGGTACAGGATGGACAGTATACCCACCACTGAGCTCTGTAGTAGCACACTCAGGTGGTTCAGTTGACTTGGCTATTTTTAGTCTTCACTTAGCAGGTGTTTCTTCATTACTAGGAGCAATTAATTTCATTACTACCATATTTAATATGAGAGTTCCTGGTTTATCAATGCATAAACTACCTTTATTTGTATGGTCTGTCTTAATAACTGCATTTTTACTTCTTTTTTCTCTTCCTGTTTTAGCTGGCGCTATAACTATGCTTTTAACTGATAGAAATTTTAATACGTCCTTTTTTGATCCTTCTGGTGGTGGTGACCCTATATTGTATCAACACTTATTTTGGTTTTTTGGTCATCCCGAGGTTTATATTTTAATTCTACCGGCGTTTGGTATTGTTAGTCAAATTATTGGTACCTTTTCTAACAAATCTATTTTTGGTTACATAGGTATGGTTTACGCGATGTTATCCATTGCAGTTTTAGGTTTTATAGTCTGAGCTCATCACATGTATACTGTTGGTTTAGATGTTGATACGCGTGCTTATTTTACTGCCGCAACTATGATGATTGCTGTTCCTACCGGTATAAAAATTTTTAGTTGAATTGCTACGTTATGGGGAGGTCAAATAGTTAAAAAAACACCTCTTCTATTTGTCATAGGTTTTTTAATTTTATTTACGCTTGGCGGTTTAACTGGTATAGTTTTATCCAATGCAGGTTTAGATATCATGTTACACGATACGTACTACGTTGTTGCTCATTTTCATTATGTTTTATCTATGGGTGCGGTTTTTGCTTTCTTTGCTGGTTTTTATTACTGATTTTGAAAGATTTCGGGATATACTTACAACGAACTTTACGGAAATGTTCATTTTTGGTTAATGTTTATAGGTGTCAATTTAACATTTTTTCCAATGCATTTTGTTGGTTTAGCCGGTATGCCTCGTAGAATTCCTGATTATCCTGATAATTATTATTATTGAAATATATTATCTTCTTTTGGTTCAATCATTTCTTCCGTAAGTGTAATAGTTTTTTTTTACTTAATATATCTTGCATTTAATAACAACGTCACTCCGACCGTGGTTGTTAAGATTCACGCTTTTCTTAAACCTTACCTTGACAATTTAATTAAAAACCTACCTGCGTTACCATCACCTAAATTAGCAGCATCTTCTAAGCTGTTAAAACCAGGTTCTTGAATTACCAGGATTTACTTTATGTGATGGTGAGTACCTGCATCGATAGTAATAATTGTCTTAATAGGATTATTAGACCGCATACTTGGTGCTTTATTCCCTTCACCGTTCACTTCACTTCTTTGCATAAACGATCATACTGATTTTTGAAAGCTAAGCTTTCAAGATCCGATAACGCCAATCGCTTACGGTATTATAAAACTGCACGATCATATTATGTTCTTTTTGGCTGTTATACTTTTTGTTGTCGGCTATTTACTGTTCTCTACTTATAAGAAGTTTTATTACGGTTCGTTGAACAATGACCTTCCGGATTCCAAAGGTGCTGCCTCTTTTGGTTCATTGATCGGTAGCCTTAAGGAGAGCTTGTCTTTTAGTGTAAATAGCAGAACTTACAACATCAATCACGGTACCACAATAGAAATAATTTGAACCATATTACCGGCCTTTATATTATTATTTATAGCTGTGCCGTCTTTCGCATTATTATATGCGATGGACGAAATCATTGACCCAGTTTTAACCGTCAAGGTTATAGGTCATCAATGATATTGAAGCTATGAGTATTCTGACTATTCAGTTGTTTGACATAACAAGTTTGAAGAGTACGAAACTCCTGAAAGTTACCGCAGAATGGAAATTCTTTATGCTCAATATTTAACTGAAAAAAAGCCTCTTTACATGTATCTATACCACGATCATATTATACCTGAAACTACAATTAAGTTTGATAGTTATATGGTACATGAAGCCGAATTAAACGTTGGTGATTTACGATTATTAAAGACTGATATGCCGCTTTTTTTACCGAAAAATACGCATATTAGGTTATTAATTACTTCCTCAGACGTTTTACATAGCTGAGCCGTTCCGGCTTTCGGAGTTAAGGTTGATGCTGTTCCTGGCCGTTTAAATCAAACGTCTTTATATTTAAAAAATACAGGAACATTTTACGGTCAATGTAGTGAACTTTGTGGTGTTAATCACGCTTTTATGCCGATTGAGGTATATGTGGTAAATCCTGTTCACTTTTATAATTACGTTTACATATATTTTAAGAATTATACTGGAGATCCGGCCTCATTGTCTAATTAAAAACTTAATACAATGAAGTTTATAAAAGAGTATGGGGTTTTAATAAAAAATAGACTTGTTTCGATTAAGGATCGCATACTTAAAAACGATTTAATAAAACGTGTTTTGAATAGTTACCCTCTGCTCTTATTTCTTCGTTTTCGTGCTTTTATGTCTTCGTCTCTTCTAGGTTTTAGTGCGTTTGTGTTATGTAACTGAGCCCTTTTAGCCAGTGCCAGGTGAGCCTACATGCGGTATTTTGATCGGTGGGATTTTGTGAACACTTATTACTACCTAACAAGTAGCTCTTTATTTTTTATTCTTATTATTATATTCACAAAATATTTAGCTACAAAAAATATTTTCAAAAGGGTTTGAGAGAACAAAGTAAAACGTGACGAGTTTGAAAGGCTAGTAATAGAGTCTAATTCGTTGAATAAAAATAGTTGAGTAAAACAGTACGGACTGTTTTTAGTTATACCAATTTTAATTATCAACATTACGACAGGTTCTGAACTATTTTTGGCAATTTATCTTTGTACCTTTTCAGCTTATCTTATTAATTCTTTTTATATAAGTTATCGTGCTTTAAAAACTAAAATTCCACAACACTTGCTGCCTGAACCTTCAAAATTTTACCGAAAGGTTTACAATAGGTTTTGATGACGGGCGGTCCACTACCGGAGATATGGTACTAGAGTTCCAACACCCGAAACTATAGCCATCATTAGAAATGTTATTCGGGAAGTGAATGCTGAGGAGGCGCTTTCACTTCGCGTAATTGCTTTAGGTGTCGCTAGTTTGGCCGGTTCAATTTTAGGAGCTGATCAGCTTTGGGCTGCTAGCCGTGGTCGAACGCCCGTTTTGTTTAGAGTTTTCGATTTAGGTGAACATAGATGTTACGCTACTGATCCGAAGGTTAGAAGGAGATCTTTCCAGCTTGCCAAGTGGGGTATTGATCCGTCTGCATTTTGTTATAACGGTTTGAGAGAACTTGATCCGTTAAAAGTTAATGAAGTTTATGAAATAGAAAATGAAAGAAGGTATAAGACGCCAGCTCGACGCCAGCTCGAAGAGGAGGTGAATAACCTTAAAAATGATAGGCTTGGTGATCAGCTTAGGTTTGAAGAGGAGCTTGGTAAATTGAAGGAAGAGGTTAGGCAACTTAGAGAGCTCTCGATAATCACAAACAAATCCGATGATGCACATCTGTCTGAAAAGGCTAAAAATGCTCTTCGAGATCTCGAGGTAGAAAATGAGATTAAAAGAAGTGAGTCCGCCGCTCAAAAGCCGACCGTTAGTGAAAAAGAAGGCCTTCCATATAGGGATTAAGCTCTCTTTTGTCCAGTTACATTAAAACTTATTTTTTATTCTGATTAAATTACCTGAAACCATTTCGAACTCAATTGGTAAAAATTTTCAGACAGTGTTTTATTTAATTTATAAATTGAAAAAAACATTTTTTCAAGGCCACAACATACTTTTTTAAAAATAAATGAATAAATTTTACAAACAGAAATTGTATAAAAAGTACAAGGATGAGATTTGAGGTAAGCTTGCTCTAAGTTCAAAGTTTTCTTATAATAAAAAATCCTTGCTATTAAATTATCGTGACACCGTGTTAAAGCGTAGGCTACGTATAAGAACTAAATTTAATTACTTCAGAAAAGGTTTTTTAAAGCGCTTAAATTATAGCTTATTTAGTTTTGTTAACTTCAAAAAAAGGTTAAAACTTCTAAACTTTTCATTAAAAAAAAGATTTGCGCGAAGATCATCGTCTAATTTGTTAATTATTACACGCAGAAGAAGAAGGTGAACCAGAAAGGGTTATCTAACAACCTTGAAATTTAGACGATTTAAAAAGACTAAAATTTTATCATTTTTGAAGTTTAACTTATGCTTTTTTTCGACTTTAGTTGCTGCTAATTTTGGTTTAAAAGCGCCTTTATTAAGAAAGAATCGCGCCGTTATTCTTCTTAAAAGATATAGCTCAATTCGATTTCCAAAATTATTATTAAACAAAAGGTTAGTGTACCTACGATCTAAAAACTTTTTGAGATTAAATAATTTACAGTTTACTTTGAAAAAGAAGCTAAATTTACGACGACAGAAAACTTTTTTTTATTCAGTTCACATCGCAGCGCCTAGAAAAAAAAATAAAAAATGGTCGTTATTTGGTTCGAAGAACATCTACTATAAAAAAGTTTCTTTGTTTTTTGGTTTTAAAAAGGCTTCGCAATTTCTAAAATTATACAAATCAGCAATTTCTGTGTGGGGCAAAAACGAGGCGGATTTTTTCCTTGCTCTTGAAGGTCGTCTGGAAACGTTTTTGTTACGACTTAATCTGTTTCCATCGATATATTTTATAAAGAGGTTTGTCCTATCTGGAAACGTTTTTGTAAATAATAGAGCAGTCACTTATCCGTCACACTTTTTAGGTCTTAATCAGATCGTTTCCCTAAACAAAAAGTATTTTAAGCTTTTATATTATTATTTGAAATCTAGTCTGAAAAGGCGTAAGGTTTTATTAAATCACCCTTTGTTTATTGAGGTTGATTATAAGCTTTTAGTGGCTATGTTGATTAGAAATCCTAATCTTTCCTCCTTAACTATGCCTGCATCATTTAATCTTTATACCAGATTTCCGACATTTCATCGTTAATTTTAGGTAGCTCAGTGGTAGAGCGACGATCTGAAAAACCGTAGGTCGGTGGTTCGATTCCATTTCCTACCCGCATTCTCGCGTTTTTGCCTTATTTACAAATTTAGTAGGCCTTTGTTTAAACTTTAAAATTCCGCGAAAGCGCAAATTTTTATTTTGGTTGCTTGTACATACAGCCTTCTTATGCTTGCGCGTAAGTTGCGTTTTTGGAATCTGAGGTAGTTTGAAAAATACACGCTATGGTATTCAGGAACTTTGTTGCAAATCTCGTAAAGCGTTACAGCTGGTGTCTAAATCAGCCCGTTCTCATCTTGTGCTTTGCGCTTTTAACGCTTATGTACGCCTTGTGTACTTAAATCACTCCACGCTCATCATCGCACCACCGCTCGCGTTTGTGATGACGTGCTGGCTTTTAATTAGAATTTACTTCGAAAGGACGCAAGCGTTTGTCACGTTTGTGCTTCCGTTGGCACTGCTGATTGTGTTAACTCATCTTGACCAACCCACCTGTTGTGCTTTGCGCTCTCTCAGTCCCACCCAGTTCACTGGTTTGAGCTGACGCTTTTAAACGAGAGCACACCAATAGAGACTAAAGAGGTGCCGTTTTCACAGCCTGATGCACCCGAGTTGAAGATTGACGATAAACAAATTGTGTTTAATCCGGCTGACGGTCTGCGTTGGTCATTTTTGTATTCTGACAACAACCCTCTTGCAACAAACGTTTGCAAGGTGCGCCTGCTTGACGGTTCTGGTCACGGTATTGACCTTCTTAATTTCTACAAGAAGCATTACGCCAACGTTATTCGAATTCAGTCTTCTTGCCTAATTAAAGCGCCAACGGATCAGTATCAGCTATTACTTAATGGTTTTATTCACAGCGCTTGTGATCGTAGCGGCTTTTCAAATGTTCGCTTGTGTGGGCGGGATTTTTTTGGTCTTGAACGAACTCAATACTCCAGCCACCCTCATCAATTTGCGCCTAAGCACTTGATGTGGAAACCGGTTGTGCTTAACGATCTCAGCGTTGTTCGTGAATGCGCTCTTGAGATTCGTGCGCCATCAATCGATGGCCAGAGGTTTGTGCTAGTTACTGGTGATCAACGATGCTTACAAAAATGCAATATTGTCCGCAAAAAAGGGAAATAGTCGTTTTTGTGGTTTGCTTTTTGGTCATAATGCCTTACCTTCAAGATCTTCTATAGTTAGCACTTTCCCAATCCATAATGCGAGAAAATAAATTTTTTAAATGATGTTTGTTAGTAGCAGTAGTAAAAAAATCGCCGAGAGGCTAGAAAAGGAGTACGCTATAACGTTCGGAGAAAAAAACCTTGAGAGCGCTTCGGAGAACGCCGCATCTATGCTTTTCCTTTCGGAGACGCAAAACGTGCGGCCGTACCTTCCAAGCCACATTGACTTTAATTGTCGCGTAACGGTAGATTTAGAGAACTCACGCATGTTCAATGTTACGGCGCAAGTTTACTCGTTAGCGCCGAAACCGCGATTTTGATTTCACGAGTACTTCTTTGAGGCTGGGTGCTTTTGAACCGATGAGTATGTCTTCAAGTGATTCGATGCGCTCAAGCGCCACTTTGTTGAAGAGTATGAACCATCATCGAGCCTAAGGGTGTGATCGTACGAGCGCATTGACGACTCCTTTGTGCTGGACTTGGCAAAAAGTGTACCTGTGTACTCTCTGGAAGAAAAAGAGTGGTTAGAGATTATTCGGACAACGCGTTCGCGCTATCTGTGCTACGGTGACTACAGGGAGTTATTTTACAGCTTTTTCTTTCTGCGGCGCGACGCACTCGGTCACATTGAGAGGTTGTTCGGGGTGAAGTCGGAGCAGATTAGATTTCGCACAAGAGTGTCTTTCGAGTACCAAGTGTCCAACGGTGCCTTTTCTTCGGACTTGTATACATAATTCGTCGTGTTAACAACGCCGTAATAACAGACTTTTACTTCAATTACTCTGACAACCCGCGCTTCGAAGCGTTTCTGCTCGCCTTCTCTCAGGCGCGTGCCGGAATTTTTATAGATCCAGGGATCGCGATGGGCAAATGCGTACTGTGTTTGGTCTGCTTGAGGACGTGCTTTGCCGTGGTCTGATTGAAGCGGACTTTAAGCTGAGCGAAGTTGACTTTAACGACGGTTCGCTTATAGATTTGAGCAGCGGTACTCACGTTTTTGGTAGCGACGTGATTGCGTACTCGCTGCAGATTGGGTTGCGTCGCCTCAACGCCGTTACTCTAAAGCGTGTTATTGCTGATGGTGAACAGATGCTCTCCTTTGGTTCGTTCGGTGGAAAGATCTACTTTGCGTTGTTGGACAATTACATGGATTCGATAGACGTTAAGAGCGTGGACTGAAGCGACTCTTCGGTCATGCATCGCGTAAATACCCCCCGCCCTTTTTGATTCAGTTCCTTCGGAGTCGAGCTAGTCTTCAAGCTTACTTCTTCACAAATCTCTTTCGTTTGCACTTGTGTGACACATTCGACACGCGCACGCTTTATCTCTTGCGTTTTTGCTGCGTCTTATATAAACATG
>Ga0255334_1001415_pt1 | contig 10781 bp, 4 predicted proteins | sample EtOH5_35cm_T3_12_FD_202080 | JGI IMG/M metagenome (GOLD analysis project Ga0255334, IMG submission 202080) | Sandy soil microbial communities from University of British Columbia, Vancouver, Canada - EtOH5_35cm_T3_129 | ecosystem: Engineered > Artificial ecosystem > Sand microcosm > Unclassified ...
GCGGCGTCGATGTCGATTCCATCACGGCCCCGTGCGATGATCGCATGTGCCACCCTTGTGTGCGTCGTCGTTTCGATGGCCCTTTGGCGAGAGAGCCATGGACTCTTTGCGCACATGCGGGCGACGGCAAAGGTACACCCATCGATGGCGTAGTGATCGAATGCCGCCTGCAAATCGACGGCTATGCCCCGCTCGTGCATCGCATAGAGCGACTCAAAGCCTGACCCCATCAGCATAGCTGCACTGACGGCCGAAGCGCAATCCAGGCGCGACCAATCGATGGTGTCCAAGAGGAACCCGACGATAAAAGTGTTGCCGAGCGCAGCCGCCTCTTTGAGGGCTGCCTTTAGGTCGAGTTGCCCGATGAGTGCCTCTGAGCATACGATGGCGCGCACGACCCCTAGATGACCGGATATTGTGGCTTTGATAAGCGTCTTGCGCCAACTTATGGCCTCATGGTGTGTCGCAATGAGATGGCGCACAACGCTCAAGGATCCGTTGGAAGCCGCCGTCGCAGCAATGTCTGTAAGCGCGATTGATGGGTCACTCTGAACCACCGCCTCTACGACTTTGGTGCAGTCGGCTCTCGCTGCGGTCTTTGCTAGATCCAAGGGCCTTGCATTCACCGCTCTGTACACGCCAAGCGCAATATCAAAGCGTTTCTTTCTCAGAGCGTATTCCATGGCGTAATGGCCCACGCCGTTAAAGAGCGCACACATGCTCACTACGACACTCGAATGTCCGTGATCGACTGCCTGAGTAACGACGTCCGTAAGCGGGTACGCATTCTTGCCGGCGATGATGTGCGCACCATGACACACGGCAACGGCGAGCGTGGCGTCGTCTCCCGTTTCGACAACAATCGCCCATGGAGAAAAGGTGCGCGGCACGCGCTTTCGTTTGTAGAGAAACGAGAGCACGTCGGCCCTCTTGCACTTGCACGCGCGTTCGGGGCTCACCCTGATCCATTTGTAGGCGACGCGCCTTTCCAATCCGGCAGGCGTATGGTTCAAACGAAACATACGGTGACCCTGGCGCGCGGACCAGAAATCGCGATCGTCGACGTATCCAAGGATGCAGAGGACGATCTCTAAAGGAAGGCGCTCCCATGCGCTCGAGTCTTTTTCTGTTTCATCAAGGGCAGTGGACGTGCATGCTGTCGTATTGCTCTCTGCCATTTGCGTGTGCGTCTGCTCTCTTGCTCTTGCCTGGAAGATACTGCAACAAAAGGGCAAGGCTTTTGCCCCATAGGTCCCACTCCCGATAGGGCGAGCCTATTGGATGACGTTTTGTCTATGGCAATGTCGCCATTGAGGTAATGTCGTTTTGTGCACCACAACGACCTCTCGGTCGGTTTGGCGTCATCTGTTGGTGGCCCACACGCACACCAAGAATGCCCAATCGAAACCCCACCATATGTGTGTGTGTGTGTGTGTGTGTGTGCGCGTGCGCGGGATCATTAACCTGTGGTTTTGTGCCCGTATCAAAGCCCTCACATGTGCGCCACAGTGTGCACAGACTTGCGAAAAGGTTTGTTGTATTTTTATCGATAACGGGCAATGGGTGGAGGGTTGTGGCGCCGGCCGTACACGAGAGCACCGGGTCCTTTCTATGATTCACTCAAAGCAAACGGTGATGGCAGTGATGACACGGTGGATGAGCGATCACGCTCTTGCTTTAGATATACCGTGACGCTATCGTTTGCCTCATAGAACGGACACCCTCTCGCTGCAATGGCAGCGTCAAAGTCGATCCCGTCGCGGCCGGCCGCAATGAGCGCACGTGCAACCTCTTTGAATATTGTCTTTTCGAGGGCCCTCTGGCGATTGAGCCATGGACTCTTGGCGCACATGGAGGTGACGGCAAAGGCATGCCCAAATGTGGCATAGCGATCAAACGCCGCCTGTAGATCGACGGCCATGCCCCGTTCGTACATTGCGTAGAGCGACCTGAAGCCAAACTTCTTTACCATGGCCGCGTTGATGGCAGGCTTACATTCCAGGCTTTTTAGATCGACAATGTCCAGGAGAAAGTCGACGACGGTGTCATGTCCAAAGGTGACCGCCTCGGTGAGAGCCGCCCCCAGATCGAGCGGTTCGGTGAGCGCCTCCAGAGAGACGATGAACCGCACCGTCTCCAAATGCCCGTTCTTTACGGCACGAATGAGCGGTTTCTGCCAAGCTATGGCCGCGCAGTGCGCCGCGGCGACGTGGCGCACGACACCCAAGGACCCGCCGGCGGCTGCGATCTCGGCAATGGCCATCCAAGGGATCGAGGCATTGTCGTGAATCATCGCTTCGACGATCTCGACGCAACCGGCCTTTGCGGCGGCAGTCACCAGATCGCAGGGCTCCATGTTTAGCGCCTTGTGCACTTTGAGCGCAATGTCTGAGCGTCCCTTGTAAAGAGCATAGTAGAGGGCATGGTGGCTCAGGCCGTCAAAGAGGGCGCACATGCTCAGCACAATGTTGCAATGGCCGTGATCGACGGCCACCGCGAGGGGACATCCAGCGCAAGTGCTGCGGCCATTGGGGGAGTGTGGGTTGCAATGGGCGGCGACAACGGCGAACGTGGCGTCGTCGCCCGCCACGGCGAGAATTGACCAAGGGTCAAAGCCTCGCGGCACGCGTCTCCGCTCGTAGAGAAGCGAGAGCACGTCGGCCCTCTTGCACTTGCATGCGCGTTCGGGGCTCACTCTGACCCACTTGTGGGCGGCGCGTCTCTCCATCTCGGCGGTCGTGTACTCGAGACGAAACATGCGGTGGCTCTGCCTGATGGACCAAAAGTCACGGTCGTTGGTGTGCTCGATAATGAGGCGGACAAGTTCGGGCATGAGGCGCTCCCATATACTATGGCCCCTTTCTGTCTCGTCAAGGCCCACAGGCTCGATTCTTGCCGTGTTGTCCTCTTCCATTGTGTGTGCGCGTTTGCTCTCCTGCCAGGGAGCCTCGGTTCCAACGATGTTGCAACAAAGGACCCGGCTTTTATCTGATAGGCCCGTGAGTCTGATTGGATAAATCCATTGGGTGCCCTTGTCTGTGTAACGGTGCGGCGCACGCAAGGCACGTCCTGTGGATGCGTTCCTCTGTGGGAGCACGCGGTCGGGAACCGTTCGTTTGTGGCCGAGCCACACGCGAGCGATAGGCTGACGGTTCCGTGCCAAGACAGGGGCGCCGCCATCATGCGCGTAAAGGTTTCTTTAGGGATAGGGCAAAGAGGTCTAGGTCGGGACCGGTGCTCGGCACACCGGTTGGACGTTTCCCCAACAAAGGAGGACTTGGCGCGCACTGTGACAAGATTCAATGAAAACGTGTGAGAGAGGGGGGCCAAACATCAGTGCGCCATCGGTCAGGCTCTTGTGGGCCAAATGTTGCTTTAATCATTTCCCTCTGGCAGCTTTGAAAACAAAAGGAGGAAGGGAAGAAAGCAAATGGTATTCTCGCATTCATCAAGGATGGTCTGGGGCTCGTGCCGCCGACCGCGCTTAGGCAGCAGACTCTTTTTGACGCTCTTCCAGGTCGGGCGGGAGCGGCACCGTGGGCAGGCGGTCACGCTCTTGCTTTAGGTATGCTAGGATGCGCTCGTTTGCCAGATCGCCACTTTTAAATGACAACGTCCTCGCCGTGATGGCAGCGTCAAAGTCGATTGCGTTGCGGTCGGCGCTGACAATAAACTCTACGATCATCGGGTGCGCCGTCGTTACTATTGCCGTCTGGCGGTTGAGCCATGGAACGTTGAGGCACATATCCTTGACCGCATCCCCGTATGGATGCGCGACATGATGATCGAATATCTGCTGCAGATCGACAGGCACACCTCGCTTGTGCATCGCGTAAATCGGCCCATTGAGGCCCTTTGATACGGCAGCGTCGATGGCGGGGGTGCAATCTAGACTTTTGAGGTCGGCAGTGTCCAAGAGAAGGTCGACAAAGTCGTCGCGTTGGTGCGTGCCGGCTGCTTTGGCGAGTGCCGCTCCCAGGTCGAGCGATTTGGCGATCGATCTCGAATGGACGAGCAGGCGCGCGACCTCTAACTGTACGGAACCTATGGCAGCAATGAGCGCTCCGTTCCAGTCAACGTCACCACAGTGCGTTGCAATGAGGTGGCGCAAGATGTCCAAAGACCCCGCGGTGGCCGCGGCGTGGGCAACGCCCGCCAACGAGATCGACGGGTCATCGCGCATCGCCGCTTCGAGGGTTTCGACGTGATCGGTCTTTGCGCTGGCGGTGGCCAACTCATGAGGCCTCATATCTAGCGCCTTGTACACGCTCTGCGCGATATCAAGGCGTCCCTTGCGCAGGGCGTAATACAGGGCACGGGCGGGCGCTCCCTCGTAGAGGCGGCACATGCCCAGCAGAACACTGCAGTGCCCGTGATCGATGGCCATATCAAGGTGACACCCAGGTAGGATTTCGTCGCTCCCGTAGATGCGCGTCTCACTACGGGCGACGACGAGGGCGAGCATCGCTTCGTCGCCCTTTTCGGCAATGATTTTAAGTGGGGAAAACGTGCGCTGCACGCGCCTCTTGTCGTAGAGAAACGAGAGCACGTCGGCTCTCCCGCACCGGCACGCGCGCTCTGGACTCACCCTCACCCACTTGCGGGCGACGCGCCTTTCCATCTCGGCGGTCGTGTGGTCCAAACGAAACATGCGATGGCTCTTTCGCGCGGACCAAAAGTCGCGGTCGTTGGTGTATCCAATAATGAGGCGGACGAGTTCGGGCATGAGGTGTTCCCACATGCCTTGGGGTGGCTCGTATGTGCCCATGTTTGCGTCTGTCATGTTGCCCGATGGCTGCCTTTTACCGTGCAAGCGACATCGCGGAACATATAGCGCCTAAAAGTGCCCTGATAGGGTGGATTCCATATAGTGCTGGTGGGCCAATGACACTGAGCACCCCCAATGGCGCCATCTGATAGAGTCCCCCTTCCGGCGGGACATGCCCCTTTTGCCAGCACCAACAGCGCGCCCGTTTGCAAAGTCGTAAAGGGAGACAGGGCCGGCCGACTCCCGTGTGCTATCCTGCCGAGCATTGCCCATCCCCATTCATGCAAACCATAGTGTGACATCGAGACACAAAAGGACAGGTAGAATGTTGGACAGCGTCAAAACAAGATGTATTTCTGAAAAGGGATCATAGAGCAAAGGGGGGTATGCAGAAAGATCTAAGAGGAGGGCGGCGCATCGTCGGACACTGTTGTAAGCAACGCCAGGGCGTCCGCCACGCGGTGCGCCGACAATGTGGCAACAGACAGGGCGCGCTCCTCGCCCAGTGAGGACACAATGCGTTCATAGAGCGCGACAAGGTGACGTACGTCGGCCGCGGCATAACGCGCCAGGCGCGTGGTGAGCGGTCTGCGGTGCCAACACCAGCGGTCGCGAGCGACGGCACGCGAGACGGCATCCTTGTCGGGGTTGACCGTTATTGTTGCTGCGCTACCACCACTACCGCCCTCGCTCGGTCCACTTTCTGCATAGGCTTGGAGCACCTGGTTGAGACTCGCTGACGCGCGATTCACGGGCGTCTCCATGGCCACGGCGTACGCGATTTGTGTGTCGAAAACCTGGGCCAGTCGGCATCCATAGCGGGCATGAAGCGCCGTCGCATCGCCGCGCACGGCGTGCACAACCTTGACGATCGTTTGGGAGCGTAAAACAGGCTCCAACGAGTCCTCCCCAACGCCGGCGAAAAAGGCGTCCCCTCCACGCGCCTCGGGTGCCAGCGTATCAAACAGATAGACTGGGTGATTCGGCGCGTGGATCTGCACGAGGCCCAACTCGATGTGCTCACTCATGATCCCCTCGCAGTCGATGGCAATGACCTTTTCGCGAGCCAGCAGCCGGGACACCCTGGCGCACTCGGCCACTGTGTCCACGAGGCACGTGTCTGCGGGCAGGATGCCGCTTTGAGGTCCGTAACCCTGAGACGTGCCGTCGTCAATCTCGGGCCATGCGCGCCTCCTATAGGCATCGGTCTCTTGGGTCCAGTCGACTGGAGGCGTCGCGACGCGAGCCTGCCACTCCCATGCGGCATAGATGCGCCATGGGCCCTTTGCCTGGGTGTCCTTGTCGCCGGGGACGCAGGCAAGGAGAGCGCGCGCACGATGGTCCACAATGTAGAGGGCCAGTGACTGGGCGCGTCCGACTTCGACGCCGCGCTCGACCATGTACAGGACAATGTCAGACATGCTCGCCCCATGGCGACGTACAAGAGGGTCGCACAGAATCCACGCTGTCACACCGTCGCACAGTTGCGTTTCCCAATTGTCGATCCTTGCCAGGCACGTCGATCCAATAGGTTCGCCGCTTGTCTCGACAGTTGCTACCGCCTCTGATGTGCTAGAAGATGTAGTAGGCGTTGGCCCTAATGCCGCAGACGACGCGCAATCTACGGCCAAACGGGGCGATTGGTGCCCAGAGAGCACGCTCGCGAGCACACCCTCGGCCTCCTTGTCTGCGACCACGCCAGAGAGCCACTCGAGATAGTCGAGCCACAGCTGGTTGCACTTTTGAGCGTTGCTCTTGAGGCGCGCGATGGTATCGACATCGCCTTCTCGGTCGAGATTGAGCATGGCCAAGAGCCTCTGTTCCCTGGCGTCCTCTCCACTGGATTCGCTGAATAAACCAAGGGAGTCTTGCTGCCTTTTGAGATGGTTGGCGCACAGGGTGCCTAGGGGGGCACTCGACCAGAGAGCGGCGGTCGCCTGCAGGCGTGCAACGTCGGTGCAGCGAAACGTCTGCTTGTTGGTCAAGAGGCAGGTGCGTACAAAGCCAGGCGCGATAGGGGGCGCCAGTGCATCGATGCGGAACGCACCATACTCGAACGCGTCGTGCCAGTCGGGCATGGCAGACTCTATGATTTGGGCAAACGCGGCGCACTTGGCGCGAGCGTCATCCGCATCGGCGGCGTGAAAGATGACCTCGTCGCTGTTCCACATGGCCACGTCGGCCTCGGTGCACGCGCCCGCGTCCAGCAAATGCTGGAGCGCATCGAGCACGGTCTGCGACCATAGGGCCTGCTGGAGGTCGGGCCTTAGATGCGGGTGCGAGAGGGCCATCATACGGAGACACTTGGCGCGCGCAACATAGGCCACCGTCGCGGGATTGACGACCGTCGTTTCGTTTACCCCCGCGCCGGCGAGTGGGGTGTCGCTTGTGGCGTTGGGCAGAGAACCGCATACGGCCTGCTGGGCGACAAAGGCGGCCCACGTGTCTTGCTCGAAGAGTCCCGCGCACCGCTTGAGCACCTGAAAGTTGGCCGTCACGAGGTCGATCGTGACAAAGCAGCGACCATCGTTGCGCACATCGTAGATGGTCTTGGGTGGGTGCGGCGCGGTCTTGGTGGGCTCGAATCCGTATATCGTCGAGGGCGCGAACCGAGGTCGCGGCACGCTGCGCGCGGGCTCTGCCTGCCAGCGCTCAAAGGCCTTGTGGGCCCCGAGATGGATGCCTATGTGCTCCACGATGTGACGGTGCATGTCCAAGAAGCGATTCTCGCCGCCCAGTTCGACAATGACGTCGGTGACGATACGTTTCCACATCATGGGGTCCACGTGGGGCAGTGTGATAAATGCATCGTCCCTGCCCGCCGAAGAAGAGTCGGTGCCCAAAGGACGGTCAAACAGGCGCAGGCCTGCGTGGCGCGACAAAAAGGCATGGGCTCCAAAGGAAAGATCGCCAAAGCGCAGGACAAACGGGCGACGCGATACCAAGAGGGTGCGCGTGGCGCCCGTACCCATACGCACGCAATGCAGGCCCTTGCGCAGAGCGAGCGCGACCACATCGCGGTGCTTGACCCCATAGGGACACATGGGCACGCTGACAATGGCGCCGTCGGCTTTCCCCTCCAACAGCGATACGGCCGACCGTATGGTGGCGATGGCGTCGGGGGCCAAAACGTGCTCGGGCCTCATTTCATGGCGCTGGCGCAGGCGCGCAAACAGGGACGCATCGAGGGCGTGTATGGCCTCGATCACATCGGGCGCCACAGGCTTTTTGTTGTCGATGGCCCTCTTCTTTTGCTTGCGTTGCTGTCCTTGCTGTCTCTGCGGGTGCTGCTGCTGCTGCTGCGCGCGCACCTCGGTAGGCCCCTCTGGCAGAGTCTCTTGCATGGGTGGATTTCACAGTGTGCGTTCCTCGGCCCTCGCTTTCCCAGGCACCCTTTGGCCGTGAACCTTCACGGCCAATCGCGTGGCGACGTTTTTGTTTCCACCATGGGGGAACCATCTCGTCGGCAAACCAACCGCCGTGGGTCCTTGGCGACGATACAACGCCGACACTGCGCGCCATCTCGTCCTTTCCGGCCATGCAAGGGTTTGCCTTTGGCCTTTTACGCCGTTCTCAAAGTGCCATTGGTCAAACTCTGTGAGCCAAACCGTATTGGCTTGGCCCCGTCGTTTGGCAACGGAAACGCGGCTGACCGTTTCTGCGGCGTCGATGGACTCTTTGGGAGCAAGTACGCAATGCCATCGGCCCCCGTACGCCGCCATCGCGTGCCTCTATCATCCCCGGCATGAAAGCGAGGGGTTTCGACCATCGGACAAGGACATGACCCAAATCGTATCTCGGAGAGGCTTTTCACGGGGGTCGTGCAAACCAAACGGCTCTGCCGCTCGGTTTTTGCAAAACAGGGATTTATCCGGTCATGGCAAAATGTGGTTTGGGCGCAAATCGGGCACGTTGATAGGCAATGAATAGAGAGTGAAAACGGGTTTGTTTGGGAAGCGAAAAGGGGGAAAACATGAGAGAGAGACTAGGCAGTGATGCCAGAGGGAGCGAGAATGTCCACTTCCTCCTCTTCTTCTTCCTCTTCTTCTTCGGCTTGCTCCTCTTCCTCCTGGTCAAGTTGCTTCTTGAGCGCGCGCCAGTCGACATCGTCGACCGAGTCCACGTGGAGCATGGCAAAGGGCGAGTCCTCCATGATGCCCGCAGACTTTTTCGCCAGGCCCACGTAGACGCGCCCGCCCTCGACCTTGTCAAACCCGGCTCCCTTGTAGACCTCCTCCATGTGGGCCTCGACAATGTGGGGCATCTTTTCAAACAGCTTGAGCGCGATGCCGTCCTCGGTCATCACAGGCTCACCATCTTCGGTCTTGAGCGGTTTGCCGGTATAGTGTGGCAGGGCTCCCTTGGCCGGGTAGCCCTTGGCCTCGGCGACTTTGGCCAGGATGCAGCACCACTTGGGCCCAAAGTGGCCCTCCTTGAACGAGGAGCGCTTCCGCAGGGTGGTGTCATAGATGGAGAGCCACTTGTTGTGAAACTGCTTAAAGGCGCTGGCGGGCATGTTGGACAGACGCCACTCAAACTTGACGTACGCGTCGTTGGGGCTCAGCTTCTTGGGCGCCGCGGGCGTGGCCTTTTTGGCGACCGGCTTCTTGGCGATCGTCGCCGACGTCTTCCTGGTGCCTCTCAGCGCTGGGCTCTTTTTGGTACCCCTCTTTGGTGTGGCAGGCGTCTTTTTGGCGCCCTTCTTCAGGGCGGGTGTCCTTTTGGCGGCGCCCTTTGCCGCCGAGGCCGGCGTCTTGCGCTTGATCGTCGTTCTACCCTTGGTCTTGGACGCGGGAGTCGACTTGGCGGTGCCAGTCTTCTTTTTCCTGTTGGCGGCGGCGGTCGTTGCTGTTGCGCTCTTTTTCTTGCCTGCCACGGCGCTCTTGGCACCAGACAGGGAAGACTTTGACGCCGAACGACGCGGCCTCTTGGGCGCGGGCTCGCCCGAGGCCTCTGCTGCGGCCTTGGCGGCGGCCATGGCAGCGCGCCTACGTGCGCGATTCTTTTCGTCGATGGCGCGCTTGTGCGCCGACACGACGCGCGCCTCCATCAGGCCCGTGGTGGAGCACGCGTGGATGAGTTGGCCGGCCTGTGCTGCGGCGCGCCTCTTGCCCTGTGCGACGGCGCTCGCCGTGGTGACCTTGCTCACGAGCGGCTGATTAAACGACGAATAGGCCGAGGAGGCCACGCGGCTGCTCTTACGAACGGTGCCAGTGCGGGGCGCCGTCACGCGCTTGCGTTTTGCGGGCGCTGCGGCCACCTGCTCCGGCAGGCACTCGTCTTCTGCGCCAATGTCGGTGTCGTCGCTCTCCACCTCCTCGCCTTCGTCCTGTTGGATCTCATCAACACCTTCGACCGACTCTTCCTCCATCTCGGGGAGGGAACGCTTCTTGGATGCCATTGCTTTAGTCTGCCTGTGGTGCTGCTCCTACCGTCGTCGTCCTTGCTGGCTTTGGCGCGATACTGAAAGCGTGGCAGTACCGAGCAAGAAGGGCCCGATCCGACCTGTCGGTGCAGGGGGAAGAAAAAAAGATGGAGAGGACCGCTCTGTGATGCGTTCCCATTTATGACGCAGGGCAATGGGGCTGTTGAGGGGGCCCAGAGAAGGGCAGAAGGAAAAAAAAAGAGACGGCGCTAAAGGCCGAAACGACCGGTGTGCGACACGGCAAATGCGTCGCTCTCATCTGCCATCCCTTTCCGCTCCCCCGCTGGCTCTCGTTTCCAGTGGTTTCTCGCTTGACAGTGTCTTGCACGGCTGAAGAAGGAGGAGGGCGTCGAACGGGACGGATCGGTGGGCCGCGCATCTGGATCCGTTCCTTCCTGCGGCGCGTCGGCCCACGTTCCCCGTAACAGGACCGCGGCAGGCATCCACTGATGGGGACAGAAATGCACCCCTGCTCACTGCCGCGCCGGGAGGCCTCCCACTTTGGAGGGAAATGCAAAAGGAAAAAGGGCATTTTCCTCTTTAAACGCTTTTCTCCTTTATTTTTTTTCTTGTTGCGCATTTTCCTTG
>Ga0255334_1001416_pt1 | contig 10774 bp, 11 predicted proteins | sample EtOH5_35cm_T3_12_FD_202080 | JGI IMG/M metagenome (GOLD analysis project Ga0255334, IMG submission 202080) | Sandy soil microbial communities from University of British Columbia, Vancouver, Canada - EtOH5_35cm_T3_129 | ecosystem: Engineered > Artificial ecosystem > Sand microcosm > Unclassified ...
GCGAAGATGCCTTTTTCCTTTGCGATGATCAGCGGGGCGGCATCGGTCAGCGCGATGTAGCCGAGCTTGACGCCCTTCACCTCCGGCGTGGTCGAGGATTGCGCGAAGGCGCCGCGCGGGGCTGTAACACGGGCGGCGGCGAACAGGCCGGCGGTCGCTGCGAGGGCGTGGCGGCGGGTGAGGACGGTCATGCGGCGGACTCCGTGGGAAGGGGGGTGGGGGCGTGCAAAGGCTCGCCGAGGGCCAAGGCTGCCCGGGTGAAGATGTCGTTCCGCCAGGGCGCGAGCGCCCGGGCCTGGTCGATCTGCGCCGGCACATGGCCGCCGCGCCGCATGCAGCCGAGCCAAAAGGCGGCATGGGCCAGATGCGGCGGCAGCGCCTCACGGAAGCTCAGCGGATGCGCGAGGCGGCGGGCGCTGCCGTCCGGTTCCGGCACCCAGCCGTCGAATCCCGGAGCGATCGCCGCCGGGTCCAGATCCGGGAAGGCATGCTGCGCCATCAGCGCCACCGCCTGCGGATGGTTGGCCGGATCGTCCAGCCAGCGGGCGGCGGAGATGATGGCGGCGGTGGCGGCGACGGCGGCGGCGGGGTCTGCCGTCACGGCGCTGGCGCGGAAGGCGAAGACCTTCTCCGGATGGTCGGGCCAGATGTCGCCGCTGGCGACCATGGCGCGCCCGGCACCGGCGAGGACGGCGGCGCTGCCCCAGGGTTCGCCGACGCAGAAGCCGTCGATGGCGCCCGCAGCGAGGGCCGCCGGCATCGCCGGCGGCGGCAGCACCGACATCGCAACATCGCTGTCCGGATGCAGCCCGCCGGATTCCAGCCAGTGGCGGAGCAGGTAGTTGTGGGAGGAGACGGGATGGACGACCGCCATGCGCAGATGCCGGCCGCGCGCCAACTCCGCAAAGCGGGAGGCCGCGAGCGGCACCGGGACATCGCCGAGCGCTTCGGCCAGCGCAATGGAGATGACGATCGTATTGCCGTTGCGGCCAAGGCCTGCCGTTACCGTCAGCGGCGTCGCCGGCCCGACCAGGCCAAGTGCGGCGGCGATCGGCATCGGATAGAGCATATGCGCCGCATCCAGCGCGCCGAAGGCCACGCGGTCGCGCAGCCCGGCCCAGGAGGCGGCCGGCATCAGCGATACACGCAGCCCCTGGTCCGCGAAGAAGCCCAGGGCATCGGCGACGACGAGCGCGGCGGCATCGGTCAGCGGCACATAGCCGATCCGAAGCGAGGCGGTGAAGACGGCGGGCGAGCTGGGTTCCATGCGACGCATCCGGCGCCCCTTGTCGGGGCGACATGCCGGCCCGCCGTTGGGTCGACGCAGGAATGGGGATGCGTTCGCTGCCCGGCATCGTTGCCGAACAATTAAAACCCTACGTCAGCGCGCGCCGTGTCGCAAGCGAAAAAAGCCGAAACCGCAGGCAAAAAACCAAACCACGACGAAATTGCCTAATTATTGTCCTGTCATGGCGATTCTGTGGGCAAAATGCCGCGGGCCGCATCGACTAGGCGCTGCCCGCGGTCCATCGCCATGCGTCGCAGCGTGGCATGCGCCTCCGATTCGCTGAGGCGGCGCGCGCGCATCAGGTGGCCTTTGGCACGCTCGATGACCTTCCGTTCGGCCAAGGTGGCGCGGGTTTCCGTCAATTCGCGCTTCAGCGCCTCATGCGCACGGAAGCGGCGAATAGCAACCTCCATCACCGGGCGCACGCGGGACGGGGCGAGGCCCTCGATCACATAGGCGGCGACCCCGGCCTCGAGGGCGGCCTCGATCTGCGCCTCGCCGGCGCTCTGGGCGAAAAGGACGACCGGGCGCGGCTCATTTCGATTCAACAGGGCCATGGCCTCGATGGCATCGCGCGAGGGGTCGTCGAGCGCGCAGACCAGCACATCGGCGCCGCTGGCGCGGACCCGGGCGACCAGATCGAAAGGGTCGGCAAGCAGGCCCACCACCTCGCAGCCGCTGAACTCCAGACCTTCCCGGACGGCGGCCGCGCGATCGGGGTCGGCATCCACCAACAAGACTCGCAAAGCCTGTCGCAACCCTTTCCGTTCGGCACTCCCGGCTGGCGTTATCCCTGGGGGCATTGTGCAGTCCGGTGTGAACCGGAGCAAAGCCCATCTGCGCAAGACGGAATACGGTCCTTGTGCAGCAGAACATCCGCCAGGCCCAGCGTCAGCCCGTCTGCCGAAAAGCACCGGCTTCGTTGGGGAGATGACGGCGGGCTGCGGCGGCGGTCGGGATCATTTGGCGAAGCGCGCCCGCAACGGGATCGCCAGCAGCGCAAGCGCCGCAAGGCCGAGCAGGGCACAGATGATCTCGGGCGTCAGGATGGCCCGCAGGTCGAGGCTGCCGCCGCCGTCCAGCACCGACCCCAGCCCCGCGCCAGCGAGGCTGAACACCGCCGTCGCCGGGATGATTCCAAGGACGGTGGTCAGCGTGTAGACCGGCAGGCGCACGCCGACGAAGGCCGGCACCAGATTGACCAGGAAGAACGGAAACAAGGGCACCAGGCGAAGCACCAGAAGATAGGACCAGGCATAGCGGCGGATGCCTTCGGCGAGGCCTGCCGCGCGCGGCCCGAGGCGGTCGAGCAACTGCGGCCCGAACAGCCGCCGCGCCAGGAGAAACACCAGCACGGCCCCGATCGTGGCGCCCAGGCTGGCAAGCAATGTGCCCAGCACCGCCCCGAAGAGAAAACCGCCGGTCAGGGTGAGGATGACGGCGCCCGGAACGGAAAGCGCCACCGCCAGCGCATAGATGAGGACGAAACCGGCCGCCGCCTCCACGCCATGCGCCGCCACAAGCTCCGTCAGCCCTGCGCGATGCCGGCGCAGGGTTTCCAGCGAGAGCAGATCGCCGAACCCGATGGCACGAAATCCCAACACCAGGACCACGGCGGCAATCGCCAGCCACAGGCCGCGGCTGTGCAGGAGCCGCCTGGGGCCGGCAGCGTGGCGGGGGCCGGTTTCGGTCATCGCGGGGCCGCCGGCTCGGCCCTGCCCTGGCGTGGATGCATGATACGTCCCCGTGCTGCCGCGGGATCGGGCCCTCGCAGTATCGGGCTTTTGCGTGGCGCTGCCAGGGCGCCGCGTCCGGCGCCGCGGACGCCGTGGGACAGATCGTCTATATGATACCGATCAACGACACCGACCGCCGCGCAGCGCAGACTGGCTAATATGATTGCCTCATGTCTTCATGCCCTGGATACCCTGGGCGCCGACGGGCTGCCCGCACTGGTCGCTGCGCTGTTCCTCGCGGGGCTGGCCGGCGGCGTCAGCCATTGCGCGGCGATGTGCGGCCCCTTTGTGCTGGCGCAGATCGCACCCGGCGAGAGCCTGGCAGGCGGCCGGTTGGCACGGCTCTCGGGTGCCATGCTGCTGCCCTACCATCTTGGCCGGGCCTTGGGCTATGCCCTGCTCGGCGGGGTCGCGGGCGGTTTTGCGGCGGGGTTGACGCTGGTGCCGGGGCTGGCCTGGGTGCCGCCTGTGCTGCTGGTGCTGGCCGCGCTGATGATGGCGACGCAGGCGATGCCGCCGCTCGCCGCGCGGCTTCCGGCCTGGCAGCAATGGAGCATGCCGGGGGCGCTGCGCCGGCGGGTTGCGCCCTTGCTCGACCGCCCCCGTGCGCGGCACTCCTTCGTGCTCGGCCTGCTGCTCTCGGCGCTGCCTTGCGGGTTGCTGTATGGCGCGCTGGTCGGGGCCGCGGCGAGCGGCAGCGCCTTGGCGGGGGCGCTGGCGATGGCGGGGTTCGTGGCGGGCACGGTGCCGGCGCTGGTCGGCGTCGCATTGCTGGGGCGGCTGTTTCGTCGCCGGACCGAACCGGTGCTGCGCCGGCTGGCGCCGGTGCTCTACGGGGTCAATACGCTGGTGCTTCTGGGGCTGGCCTTTCGCATGATGCCCTGAAGGCTCAGTCCACCACGAGGTCCCGATAGGCGTGCCAGGTCGCATGGCCGACCAGCGGCAGCACCACGACCAGCCCGAGGAAGAAGGGCACCAGCGCAAGCCCGGTCAGAACCACGATCAACCCGGCCCAGAGCATCATGGCGCGCCAGTTCTCCATCACCGCCTGGATGCTGACCGTCGCGGCCTCGAGGAAGGAAACCTCGCGATCCACCAGCATCGGCAGCGACACCGCGGCCAGGGCAAAGGTGATTGCGGCCAGCACGAAGCCGAACCCGGTGCCGATGATCAGGAAGGGCAGCAGCAGGTCGGATTGCAGCATCGCCATCGGCAGCCTTGCCAGCGACGGCGCGAAGCCGACGCCGAAGAACAGCGCAAACAGCAGCCCCGAGACCCGGATCCAGAACAGATGGATCAACAGCAGCATCGCCCCCATCATGGCGATCTGCGCGCCCGACATGCGATAGGCCTGCATCGCATCCGCAAGGGTCGTCGGCAGCCCCTGCTCCATCCGGCGGGAGGTCGCATAGAGCGGGGCTGCCAGCAGCGGTGCGATGATGAAGAACCCGGCCGTCGCCGGCAGGATGGCCCAGGCGGTGCCCAGCTCGAACAGCAGCAGCGAGAGAATCCAGCCGAACACCGCCAGCGCCGCGCCGATGGTGAGGCTGATCGCGCGGTTGGCCAGCATGTCACGCCAGCCGAGCGTCAGCCACAGCCAGGGCCGGTCGGTGGCGACCCGGCGGACGCGGCTCGGCAGAGGGGCGACCGTAGCATCGCTCGGCATCATTGTTTCCCTTGGACGACGCATTGAGCCTAGGCGCCGATATCGAACACAGACCTTGATCCTGATCAAGGACGTTGGCTCGGACGCCTGGCATCCTGCGTCAATAAAGCCTGGGGTAGATCCGTATCGTCCCCGGGATTCGAACATCCCCTGGGGGAGAGATCACGCATGGACGCAGCCGCTTCCCTGTCCGTACCGAGCCGCAGCCTGGCCGAACCCGATGTGGAGGCGCCCGTCCGCGCCTTTGCGATCGCCACCATGTTCTGGGGCATCGTCGGCTTCCTGATGGGCGTGCTGATCGCGAGCGAGCTGGCGTTTCCGCTGCTAAATCTCGATCTGGAATGGACGACCTTCGGCCGGCTGCGCCCGGTGCACACCAGCGCGGTGATCTTCGCCTTCGGCGGCAATGCGCTGATCGGCACCAGCCTGTATGTGGTGCAGCGGACCTGCCGCGCGCGGCTGTTCGGCGGCGAGGAAATGGGCTGGTTCCTGTTCTGGGGCTACCAGTTCTTCATCGTCACCGCGGCACTCGGCTATGTGCTCGGCGTCACGCAAGGCAAGGAATACGCCGAGCCGGAATGGTATTCCGACCTCTGGCTGACGCTGGTCTGGGTGACCTATCTGGTCGCCTTCGGCGGCACCATCCTGAAGCGGCGCGAGCCGCACATCTATGTGGCGAACTGGTTCTACCTCGCCTTCATCATCACCATCGCCATGCTGCATATCGTCAACAACTTGGCGCTGCCGGTGGGCGGCGGGGTCGGCAAATCCTATGGCGTCGCCTCTGGCGTGCAGGATGCGATGATCCAGTGGTGGTATGGCCACAATGCCGTCGGCTTCTTCCTGACCGCCGGGTTCCTAGGAATGATGTACTACTTCATCCCGAAGCAGGCGAACCGGCCGGTCTATTCCTACCGGCTGTCGATCGTGCATTTCTGGTCGCTGATCTTCCTCTATATCTGGGCGGGTCCGCATCACCTGCATTACACCGCGCTGCCGGACTGGGCGCAGACCCTGGGCATGGTGTTTTCGGTGATGCTGTGGATGCCTTCCTGGGGCGGCATGATCAACGGGCTGATGACGCTGTCGGGTGCCTGGGACAAGCTGCGCACCGATCCCGGGCTGCGCTTCTCGGTCACCGCCGTCGGCTTCTACGGCATGAGCACCTTTGAAGGCCCGGTGATGTCGATCCGCGCCGTGAACAGCCTGTCGCACTACACCGACTGGACCATCGGCCATGTGCATTCCGGCGCCATGGGCTGGGTCGGCTTCATCACCTTCGGTGCGCTCTACTACCTGTTCCCGGTGCTGTGGAAGAAGCAGCGGTTGTATTCGGACCGGCTGGCCTCCTGGCACTTCTGGGTCGCGACCTTGGGGATCGTGCTCTACATCACCGCGATGTGGGTGTCGGGCATCATGCAGGGGCTGATGTGGCGCGCCTATGACGAGCTCGGCTTCCAGCAGTATTCCTTTGTCGAGACCGTAGCGGCGATGCACCCCTACTACGTGATCCGCATGCTGGGCGGGCTGCTGTATCTCAGCGGCGCGCTGATAATGGCCTACAACCTGTTCATGACCGTGACGGCCGTGGAGGATCTGCCGAAGCCGCAGGCCATCCCCGTCGGCGCCCTGCCAACGCCGGCCGAGTAAGGGAATTGGCCATGAAACGCTTCAGCCATGCCATCATCGAGAAGAACTTCCTTCTCCTCGCCGTGCTTACGCTGCTGACGGTCTCGATCGGCGGCCTCGTGCAGATCGTGCCCCTGTTTCTGGTCGAGACGACCATCGAACGCGTCGAGGGCATCCGTCCCTATACGCCGCTGGAGCTGATGGGCCGCAACATCTACGTCCGCGAGGGCTGCTACCTCTGCCACAGCCAGATGGTGCGCCCCTTCCGCGATGAGGCGGAACGCTACGGCCATTACAGCCTGGCGGCCGAGAGCATGTATGATCGCCCCTTCCAATGGGGCAGCAAGCGCACCGGGCCGGATCTGGCGCGCGTCGGCGGCCGGTATTCCGACGATTGGCAGGCGGCGCATCTGCGCAGCCCGCGTGAGCTGGTGCCGGAATCGGTGATGCCGCCCTATGCCTTCCTCGACCGTCCGCTCCAGGTGGACGAGATCGCGGCGCATCTGCGGGCGCAGCGTCGGCTCGGCGTGCCCTATACGGAGGAGATGATCGCCAATGCCGCGGCCGATCTGCGCGCCCAGGCCAATCCGGATATCGAGGGCACCGGTTTCGCCGCCCGTTATCCCCGCGCGCGACAGGCTCTGTTCGACGCGAATCCGCGCGATGTCACCGAGATGGATGCGGTCATCGCCTATCTGCAGATGCTCGGCACCCTCGTTCATTTTTCGGACGTGACGCCCGAACAGCTCCAGCAGCCATAGGAGGGGAGACGTCATGGACCTGTTTCGCCTGCATGAAATCCTTTCAACCATCTGGGTTGCGTGGTTCTTCTTGCTCTTCGCCGGAATCCTGATCTGGGTGCTGCGTCCGGGCTCGCGCGACGCAGCGCGCCGCCACGCCGAAATCCCGTTCCGCAACGATCAGCACTGAAGGCGGCAAGACATGGCAGCCAAGCCTGAAACCGATGCCGTCAGCGGCGTCGTCACCACCGGACATGAATGGGACGGGATCAAGGAACTCGACAACCCGATGCCGTCGTGGTGGATCTACACCTTCTATGCCTGCATCGCCTTCGCGGCGGTCTGGGTGGTGCTCTACCCGTCGCTGCCCTTCGTCCGCGGTGTCCTCGGATATACCGCGCGGAAGGACTTCGCCGGAACGATGGAGGTGCAGCAGGCCCGCGCCGAGCCGATGCTGGCTCGGATGCGCGCGGCGACGCCGGCGGCGATCGCCGCCGATCCCGAACTGCGTCCCTATGCGCTGGCCGGCGGCCGCATCGCCTTCGCGACCAATTGTGCCGGCTGCCACGGCTCGGGCGGACAGGGCGCGCCCGGGGGCTTCCCGAGCCTAGCCGATGACGACTGGCTCTATGGCGGCACCTTCGATGCGATCCATACGACGATCAGCGTCGGCGTCCGCAACGGCGAAAACCCGGATGCCCGCGGCGTCCAGATGCCGGCCTTTGCGGCGGCCGGGCTGAATATGACGCAGATCGGCGACCTGGCCGAGCATGTGCTGTCGCTGTCGGGTGGGGCCACCGATCCCGCCGCGGCGACGCGTGGGGCCGCCCTCTTCGCCGAGAACTGCGTCGTCTGCCATGGCGAGCGCGGTGAAGGCAGCCGCGAGCTTGGCTCCCCCCGGCTGAACGACCACATCTGGCTCTACGGCGGCGACAAGGCCTCGATCATCCGCACCACCGCCTATGCGCGGGCGGGGGTGATGCCGACCTGGGCCAGCAGGCTCGACCCCGCCACGATCAACATGCTTACCGTCTATGTGCATGCCCTGGGCGGCGGGGAACAATAGGCGGCGACAATGCCCGACACCAACGTCCCGTCGCCACCCCCGCTCTACGCGCCGCACCGGAAGATCTATCCGCGTGCCGTCGCGGGGCGGGTGCGGTCAGTCAAATGGGCTGTGCTCGCGGTGCTGCTCGGGCTCTACTACATCGTGCCCTGGCTGCGCTGGGACCGTGGCCCCGGCGTGCCGGACCAGGCGGTGCTGGCCGATATCGGCAATGCCCGGCTGTTCTTCTTCTGGATCGAGCTCTGGCCGCAGGAGATCTATTTTCTCACCGGCTTTCTCATCCTCGGCGCGATCGGGCTGTTCGCCGCGACCTCGCTGTTCGGGCGGGTCTGGTGCGGCTTCACCTGTCCGCAGACGGTCTGGACCGATCTGTTCATGTGGGTCGAGCGGCGGATCGAGGGCGACCGCAACGCGCGGATGAAGCGCGATGCCGGCTCGCCCTCGCGCGACCGGACCCTGCGCCGCATCGCCAAGCATGCGGCCTGGATCGTGATCGCCGCGGCGACGGGCGGCGCCTGGATCATGTATTTCCAGGATGCGCCCACCGTGCTCTGGCAGATGGTGACCGGTGCCGCCTCGGTGCAGACGTATTTCTTCTTCGCGCTGTTCACCCTGACGACCTATGTGCTGGCCGGCTTCGCACGCGAACAGGTCTGCACCTACATGTGCCCCTGGCCGCGGTTCCAGGGCGCGATGCTCGACCAGGACAGCCTGGTCGTGACCTATCGCGAATGGCGGGGCGAACCGCGTGGCAAGCTGAAGGAGGCCGGCCACGGCGATTGCGTGGATTGCGGCGCCTGCGTGCATGTCTGCCCCACCGGCATCGACATCCGCGACGGGCAGCAGTTGGAATGCATCGGCTGCGGCCTCTGCATCGATGCCTGCGACGAGGTGATGGGTAAGCTGCACCGCCCGCAGGGGCTGGTGGCCTTCGAGACCCTGGCCAACCTCGCGGCGAGCACGGCCGCCGCCGCCCGCTTCGCGCCGGGGCCGGAGCGGCGCGAGGCCGGCATGGCGGCCCGCCGACGCTTGCATATGATCCGGCCGCGCACGCTGATGTATGCGGGCGTCCTGTCCGTGGTGGTGGCGGCGATGCTGGGGGCCTTCCTGCTGCGCGACACGCTGACCCTGACCGCGCTGGCCGAACGCGCACCGCCCTATGTGCGCCTGTCCGATGGCGGCATCCGCAATGCCTATACGCTGAAACTTGCCGACAAGACCCGCAACGAGGGCAATTACACGCTCAGCCTCGATGGCCCGCCCGGGTTGCAACTGGTCGTGCAGGATGTGGCGACGGATGCGGCGGGGCGGCCGGTGCTGCCGGCCCGACCGGATGGCGTCGCCACCTTCCGCGCGCTGGTCACCGCCGGTCCGGAATTGGCGGTCGACGGGCGGGCAAGGCTGCGGTTTCGGCTGCTTGACGATCAGGGCCGGGTCGCGGCCTCGGGCAGCAGCGTCTTCGTGGGGCCACATCGATGAACCAGCCCATGCACTCCTTCGACCCCCGGCGTGGCGGCTGGATCCCTTGGGCCTTTGCCGGGATGATGACGCTGGTGGTCGCGGTGAATGGCGGGCTGATCTATGCGGCGCTCAGCACCTTTACCGGCACCACCACCGGCCATTCCTATGATCAGGGCCGCGCCTACAACCATGTCATCGCGGAAGCCAGACGCCAGGCTGCGCTGGGCTGGGCCGCGCGCGTGGCCCTCGCCGAGAGCCGCCTCTCGGTCGTGGTGATCGATCGTGACGGCCTGCCGGTCCCGGGACATTTGGATGGCTTGATGCAGCGCCCGCTGGATGGGCGAACCGTGCCGCTCAGCTTCGCCGCGCGCGCGGCCGGGCGCTGGTCCGCCGACGTCTCGCTGCCGGCCCGAGGCCAGTGGGAGGCACGGCTGACCCTGACCGACACCGCCGGCCATCGGCTGGACATCCGCGAGCGAGTGATCGCGCCGTGAGCGTGATGGGGCGCCTGGCCCCCGCGCCGGCGCCGGTCAGCGCGGCCGGCGGCTGCGCGCATTGCGGCGCCCCTGTCACATCGCCGGCCCTGTTCTGCTGCGCCGGCTGCGAGGCGGCGCATGGGTTGGTCGCCGGGCTTCACCTCGACGCCTTCTACCAGCGCCGGACCGCTCCGGATGGCGCGCTGCGCCCCGACCCGACGCCCCCTGTCACCCTGGCCGCCGCCGCGGTGGCCGAGGCCGGCGGTGTCTGGTCCCTGGATCTGATGCTGTCCGGCCTGCATTGCGGCGCCTGCGTCTGGCTGGTCGAGCAGGCGCTCGCCGCCGAAGCCGATGTCCTCGCCGTGCGCGCGGCACTCACCACGCGCCGGCTGAGCCTGCGCTGGCAGGGCGCGCGGGAGCGGGCGGAGGATTTCGCCCGCCTGCTGGCCCGGCTCGGTTTCCGCGCGGTGCCCTTCACCCCGGCCTGTCTGCGCGCGGCGGATGATGCGGAGACCCGCACCCTCGCCCGCGCACTCGGGGTCGCGGCCTTTGGTGCGATGAACGTGATGCTCGTCTCGGTCGCCGTCTGGGCCGGCGACGACATGGGCGCGCAGACCCGCGGTCTGATGCATTGGCTGGCGGCGCTGATCGGGCTGCCGACCATCGCCGTGGCTGGGCTGCCCTTCTACCGCTCCGCGCTTGGCGCGCTGCG
>Ga0255334_1001417_pt1 | contig 10773 bp, 11 predicted proteins | sample EtOH5_35cm_T3_12_FD_202080 | JGI IMG/M metagenome (GOLD analysis project Ga0255334, IMG submission 202080) | Sandy soil microbial communities from University of British Columbia, Vancouver, Canada - EtOH5_35cm_T3_129 | ecosystem: Engineered > Artificial ecosystem > Sand microcosm > Unclassified ...
GGCGTCGTGGTACGTCAGCGCCGATTGCAACGCGGCCAGTTCGTTGCGGCCAATACGACGGACACGGATTTCTGCGCTGCCGGCCTTAATGTCAAAGCGCCAACCTTTCTCCACTTTTGTCATGGGAATCGGCAATGTCCAGTGGTCACTGCCCACCGACAGGATCGCCTTGCGGTCGCTGGCTTTTTCAATGGAATGTTGCTCGTGGTATTGCTTGATGAACGCATCCACATCACTGCGTTCCACGCCTTCACGCGGGATGAAACTGCGCCATTCAGTGCCCAGCAACTCCGTCAGGCGTGCCTGATCGGCGTGTTCCGTACCCAAAGCGTCGACGAACGCTTGAGCGGCTTTTTCTGGCGTGGGAAATACCTGCTGTGCCGTGACAACGCACGACCATGCCAAGCCGGCAGCGATCACCAAGGCTTGAGCGGGCAGGCCCATGAGCGTATTCATTCGAGGATAGTGTTTCAACGACGGCCCCCCCCCCTTTGACGCGCAGGCGGACTGGATGGCCGACTGACCTGATGGCCAGCTGATCGCGCCGCACTGGGACGTTGCGCGGATGCCTGGCTGGCCCGTCCACGATTGACCTGCGCGCTGGTTTGGGACGGTGCGCGCGCTCCGGCGAATGCGTTGTTGCGGGCGCCGCCCTGACTGGCGGCGGGTCGTTGTGGCGCCGTTTGGCGCGCCTGGGCACGCTGATTGGCGTCGGTGGTCTGTCTTCTGGGCTGCTGACTCTCGCGAGTGTTTCGGGCTGTGCCTTGGCCCCTGTCAGCCACCTTCGGTCTGTCTGTACCGGCTTGCTTGCGATTGACGCCCGCAGTCTGGGCGGCACTCGCTCGATCACGGGCTTCGCGGTTACTGGTCGCAGGTCGCTCGATACCGTGCCTGTCCATCGAGCTTCGGGCTTTTTCACGGGCCTGGGCGCGCTGGGCATTGTCCCCGCGATAGGCATCACGCTGGTTGGCTCCATCCAGTTGGCGGCCGTACTGTTGGCGGCTCCTGTTGTCGCGATAGGGCACGCCATCGCGATGTATGGAGTTGTGCTGCCAATTGTTATTGGTGATCTGGTTATTACGGTTGATGTTGTTGTAGCGGTCGATGTCGATGTCGACATCGTTATTGCCCCAGTCACATTCACCCCACAAGGACGCGACGATCGCGACGCCGGTCCCAAACGCCAGCCCGGCCATCAAGGCCGAACCGGGGTAATAGGCGGGCGGCGGAGGGTAGTAAACAGGAGGTGAAGCCGGGTAGGCCCAAGTGCCGTAGGTTGTTGTCGGATTGTAGGTGGGGACGTACACCACCTGCGGATCGGAGGGCTCAATGATAATGGTGGTGTTGTTGGCAGGGAGCTGAGCCGGCGCTGGCGCTGAGGGGGCTGGTGCGGGGGCGGGTGGCGCCGCTGCCTGAACCGTCACGTTCTGATACTGGTTGCTCTGCAGGTTGCCGGCTGCTTGCGCCTGATGACGCAAGCGTTGCACACCCTCCATCACATCGTCGGGCTGCGCCAGGAATGCATCACCCAGGCGCTGTACCCAAACGGGATCCTGTCCCAGCGTTGCAAGGACCTGCGGAAAGGCCACCAACGCCTGCACGCTCGGATCCCACGGCTGGCTAGCCACCTGTTTGACCGCCTCATCACCCTTGGCATCGGGATGCGCCTTGGACCAGGTCACCGCCTCGGTGACTTCCCCAGGGTAAGTGGTGGCCATCAGCACCTGAGCCAGCAACGGGTCCGGGTAAAGCGCAATGGGCGCCAACATTTGATCCAGCTGCTCTTCGGTAAACACCGCGTCTTTGACCGCCGCCGCGACGGGCGCCGGCTCGGCAGCGCTTGCGGCCGCCTCCACTGGCTGCGCAAGAAGGGCAGGGCTACTCAGAAACAGTACGGCTGACATCGCGAAAAACAACGGAATGCTCATCGCGCGGCCTCCATGTGGCCAGGCAGGTTTGAAACGACTGGATCAATGTCGGGAAGGTGAAAGCAGGTAGCCTCAATGCCTCAGGCTAAGGGTAGTAGCTAAGCTATTTTTCGCCATGAGTTTTGTGTGGTGGTTTTTGAGTTGTAGGGCTGTGTGACAGATGGCAGTGTCCGATGGAGGTTGGCGCACCTCACATTCGCAGACACAAAAAAACGGGTGCCATCGCGGCGCCCGTTTTCGTTTACGCCTGCATCAGTTGAAATTTCTACAAGCGATGATGATTTAACGTCGCAGCCTCTCGGTAGAACTTGACTTGATCGTTTCATCATCCATCTGGCAAAGTTCTGTTTTTAAATGGAATTTTACCTTAATGCGCAGACTTGACTTGCTTGAATGCTACCCATTGAACAATGGCGAGGTCAGTGACCGTGATCGCCAGTTTCATGATGCAGCAGTGAAGAATGGATGGCCTACAAGACCCTTGCACGAAACGAAGTACGCGAATAATGCCCATGACTTTGCGCATATCGCTGCTGACCATGGCGGGGCAAATAACGCATTTAACATGCAACTCGATCAAAAACTCAAAGCCTCTCCCGTTTACAGAAATTGGATTGGTGCGATGCCAAGCCTGTATGAAGTTCCGGGCATCAACAATTACAGAGATGAACGCATCACGCCAAGCCTTCTTCAAGAGCTAGGGGGGCTGTCCGCAACGCTGTCTCCGGGGCAGTTTCTATTCCATGGCGGGGCGTGGCCAGGTGAGCTGAAAGTGGGGGCTCGGGTGAGAATTGATAGACCATTTTCAACTTCGTTGAATGCCAACCCGGCTATCGTACATGCTTACAAAGATAATCGTGAAGTCAATCGAGGAATTCATCTTTGGGTGATTGAAGTCGGGAACGCTTTTTATCAACCCGTCTACGTATATAACATCATCAGCCAGCGTAGGTTTAAGCAAGAGTTTGAGGTGCTTATACATCCTGGTTCTGAAGCAGTTTGTCAGGGTATCGATTACTCTGGGGAATGCACTGTTATTTCGGTTTTGCTGAACTGAATTTTGTTTCTTGCCAAAAAGCGTTGACGGATTTTTTGGAGCGTGGCTTGGCTAAGTCTATGGGGGCGCTTACAGCGCCCGTTTTCATTCCAATCACTGAAACCGCCGATGCAAATCCGGAACAATGTCCTGTCGCAGCAATCCATTTAAGTAATTACGGACGGAAAGGCGCAGGTTTATTTGTGATAGTTTTTTGATATTTCTTTCCATATGTAGTTGTATCGAAACTCAAGCCAGCTAATTAATAACTTGTCTTTCTGTCGTCGAAAATAGCTATTTTTTCTGGCTTGCAAAGTATTTTCTATGTCTGTTTTTAAGTTTTCCAAGTTGAAGGCCGACCATATCATCGGGATTACTGTCTCAAGGTTTGTATGGCAGACAGGTGCAACTTCATGATAAAGAATTCTTTTGACTTCTTCCGGGTCGTAGTCTTCGGTTTGGCGTGCGATGGCTTCATAGTCAACTTCAGTGTCGACAAACGCATCGGACAAAGCCCAGTACACATAGGAACGTTCCTCGTCAGTCATTGAACGTCCCATGTCAAAAACTCCTCCAGTTCTTCGTCAAGACTGTCCGCGACATAGTCGCCAAGAATGCCGCCCGCAATACCACCCGCGACTACAACGGCGATGGCGCAAATTGGAGCAGCAGGGCCGCACAGCATTGAAACGCTCAGACCTGCCAACGCCCCACCAGCTGCGCCGCCACCCAGGATGATTCCTTGGCGCCCGGCTTCCTTGGTTTTATTGTCGGCCTTGTAAATTTCCGAGGCGGCAAAGGCTGCGGTAACGATCCACGCGACCTTTCCCGTCACATTCATTCTCTTGGTGCCGCGAGTAACCTTGGCGTTGTCCACGCCAGATTTTTTCAAAATAAGGTAATGAACTTTGGATTTTTCCACGTCGGTTAAAAGATCAAAGTTTTTCTTGTAGAGCGAGTGGGCGTACTTGTCTAGCGTGGTTTGTAGGGTCGGCCCGTTGAGCTTGATATATTGCGCAACGGCAACACCTTGAGCAGATGTAAACTTCCGATGCTCATTCATAATGTTGTTACGCATTTCTTGGCAATACGCCACGCCGTCCTTAGCGGTAACCTTGCCCGCCAACACTTCGGCCTCAACCAGGCGAGACATCTCTTTAATTTTGCTTTGGTACTTCAAGCGAGTGTTGGCGTCCTTGATTGCGTCAGTGGCGAAACGTGCCGCCGCACCTTCCATGCCCGCAATCGCCATTTCCAAAGGTGAGCTGTGTAGGTCATGCTCTTTTTTCAAGAGATAGCTGCCCGTAATAAGCATGGGTTCCGTCACGAGATGATCCTTATCTCTGGATTGTACTGAGGATGGATTCGAGGATCGAAGCGCTGTCGGAGACGTTTTCGATGCCGTAATCGATTGCGGTGCAGGTCTTGCCTGTGGGGTTTGAGAATTTGACTGTGTTCTTTGCATCAAACACGCCTTGCATCACCGATCCGTCTTCGAAGTGGGCAACGCAGGAAAGCCCTTCATAGCTCTCGGCGGTCGGAATCTTAAAACCGATCCAGTTGCCATGAATGGTCATGGGTGCAGGAGCGGTGAACGGTGTCGGCGTATGGGAGTCACCAATGATCACCGTACCCGATCCACCGATCACGACATCCCCGTGAGTACCAACCGTGTCCACCAGTGCAGCATTTTTGCCGTTGATAAATACAGTGCCTGACACCGCCGAGGTTAAAGCGCTGCCGCAAGTACAAGTGTCATCTTTGCGAGCAGCGGCAAGCCCATCGAAGAACACATCGGGGGATCCGGAGGCGATAGCTTTGGGACCGTGCCCAGGCATGGGACAGCTGGTGGGGTCGGTGATGCGTGCGGCTGGCTTTGCCATGCTTTGACTTCCTGTCAGCGAATTAACCGGAGCTGACTGTATCAGAGTTGCTGTGATAGATGGCCCAAGCACAAGAACCACGCTTACGCACAGACCGAATCGACTAAAGAACGGGTGTGCATTGGCAGTCATGTCAATCAGGTGCACAAACTGTAGGAGCGAGCCTGCTCGCGATGGACCTGAGGATGACGCGTTTATCCAGCAAACACGCGTTTTCGTTAACGGCCATCGCGAGCAGGCTCACTCCTACAGGGGGATGGTCCGGGTTTGACCCTTTTTCACCTCCCGGATGATCACACCTTTAAGGGTGTTTATTTCTAGTCAGGCCCCAGTCTTTACAGAGAAGAGCGCGATGAGGGTAAGCTCGCTGACTGTGTTTTGCGCCCGCACGAAAAAGCCCGGCTGATCAGGCCGGGCTTTTTCGGTATTGCGTTGACGCGATTTGTTTATACAGCGCGGCTTTCGATCAGACGATCCGAGCCACCTTCGGCCACACGGTTTTCGATCAGGCGGTCCGAGCCACCTTCGGCCACACGGTTTTCGATCAGGCGGTCGGAGCCACCTTCAGCTACACGGTTTTCGATCAGGCGATCCGAACCACCTTCGGCCACGCGGTTCTCGATCAGGCGATCCGAACCACCTTCAGCAACGCGGTTTTCGATCAGACGGTCGGAGCCACCTTCAGCAACACGGTTTTCGATCAGACGGTCGGAGCCACCTTCGGCAACACGGTTTTCGATCAGACGGTCGGAGCCACCTTCAGCTACACGATTCTCGATCAAACGATCCGAACCACCTTCGGCCACACGATTCTCGATCAAACGATCCGAACCACCTTCAGCCACACGACTTTCAATCAGACGATCCGAGCCGCCTTCAGCGACAACCGGGTGAGTTGAGGTAGCGGCGAAAGCGTTAACTGCAAAAACCGAGAAAGCGATGCTGAGAATGGTTTGGCGTTTCATGATCGTGTGCTCCGGGGTGTTGTTGGTTGGTATGGAGCAGATGTTACGCCGCGGATTTTTTAAGAGAACTTCATTGAAGTGATGGTGACCATTGACGGCATTGATAGGACGAACGACCTACCTCTGGTGAGTGTGATGATGGGGTGCAGCCCCGGCAGCCGGAACGTGACAGCGCATTGATTACATTGCGTATCAACTGTAATGCGTGACAATGCCTTTCTCATCACCGCCAGTAACAAATACAGTAAGCCGCACACGACTCGCCTCGAATTGCCCACCGAACTTACTAGTGGCGCAGGTGACGACATCAAATTTTTTACTGCGTAATCAAGGTGCCTTTCATGATTAAGAACATTATGAAAACTGCTTGTCTGGCTGCACTTATTGTCACCAGCGCCACAATGTCGTTCGTCCAGGCACAACCATTGCCACTGGATAAGGTCGGTGCTTTACATAGTGAAGACGTTGAATGGCGTAGCTTTCCGGCTTTCCCGAAAGAAGTGAAACTGGCTGTGTTGGCCGGCGACCCGAGCAAGCCAGCACCCTACGTTGTAAGGGTAAAAGTGCCGAATGGCACAAAATTAATGCCCCATACACACCCTGAGGATCGTATCTATACCGTTATGTCCGGTGTTTTCTATATTGGCTTCGGTACTGTTTTCGATCCAGCCAAGCTGGTTGCTTATGGCCCAGGCAGCGTAGTGATACTTCCGGCCAATACGCCACACTTTCACTGGGCTAAATCAGGAGAGTACATTTCACAAGTTTACGGAACGGGTCCGCTAGGCCTTGAGTATGTTGATAGCCAGGATGATCCTCGTAAGGCGTCGAAGTGAGAAAGGTCTGTAGGTATCGTTCAAGGTTTTATTTGGTTTAAAAGTTGGCAAGGGGCTAAATCTGTTTTGTCGTCCAACAAAAAAGCGGGTGCCATCGGCACCCGTTTTCATTCACTCCTTCGTCTGCGCCCGTAATCGCCGACCAATCACATCCATCAGATCACACCCATCGCGCAACGGAATGGCCAGCAGTTTAGAGAAATCCGACAACACCACCGTGTCGCAACCAATCTCCGCGCGAAAGGCGATGTTTTCCAGCACCTGAGTAACTGCGCGAATTCGGTAGTCAGCGGCGGCTTGCAATACGTCGAGTGGGACTTCGGTATCGATGAGCAGGGAGGCCGGGACCAGGTCGATTCCGGTGAGGGGCATGTATCTTTCCATAGGTGAGATCTCGTTCAGTTAAATGAGACCGCCAACAGATCGTCGCCAAACGAATAGGGTGGCAGTTGCGCGCAGGTTGGCGAACCGGGAACGAGTAACCGGCAGACCCGAAGGTCTCCCGCGCGCAACCGCCATAGTACAGCGGTTTTGCGGCTGCGACGACGCCTGCAAATGAGCAGGCGGCCCTCGCACTCGTAGCTCAGGTCGCCAAACCTGATCGCCATTTTGGGCGACGGGTTGGACTATAGGCTTCATCAGAACGGCGGGGAAGGTGACGCATTCCGAGGTTTGTGTAGGAAATTTTATGGTGGTCCTAGGACCTATACATCATGGTGCAGCGAACTATCAAAAACCATCGAGCGCAGCTGCAAATAATACGGACGCCCAGCAGGAAATCCTGCTGTTCAAGCGTAAGATTGTGAAATGTAGGTGGAAATCAGGAAACCATATTTTCATTTCACAATCATCGAGCTGTTACACATTTAGCTGGGGGTGACGATTAGTCAAAAAATGGCAATCCACACATGGCCGCTTCCTCGCTGTAACTGCTATCCTGTCCTATGGTGGCTTCTTTGTATTTCTTAAGTGTTGATTAAGATAGACGCTGAGCAATCAGTGCTAGGAACGCGATGATAACTATTACACCCTATGTAGCGCCTGAAAAATTAGGTGACTACCAAGACAAGCTGCTAGAGCTTCATCAGGCTGATGCTGCTTTGAATCAAATTATTCCAGAGTCAATTCGGCACTCTACCGAGTGGTTGTTGAGGCAGGTTAATTGTTTTTATAGCAATAAAATCGAAGGGAATCCCACTCACCCTAAAGATCTGCTAAGGGCGCAAGATGCGACTGGAGCGAAGGTAGGTCATCGTTCAAGAGCTATAATGGAGTTGTTGGCACACCTTGAGGTACAAATAAAGCTAAAAAAGAACGCCGTGAGTCTTTCTGATGTGTGTACTCAAGATTTTATTAAGGATATTCATAGATCTTTCTATAAGAATATGCCAGAAGAGTTTATGCGGGTTAAAGATTTAGAGGGGCGAGATGTTCTTGATGAACAAGGCCGCCCCCTTTTGATTGTGCCCGGTCAATATCGTGAGCATACGGTCCAAGTTGGTCGACATGTTCCTCCTACCCCAGCTGAGCTGAACGGATATATGATTTGGCTGGAAAAGCAATTCGACCCTAGTAAAATATTTGGCACTAGCCGAGCCATTGCTGCGGCTGCATTGCATCATCGTTTAGCGTGGATCCATCCATTTCAAGATGGTAATGGTCGTGTAATTAGGTTGCTTACGGATTGTTACATGCGTTGCGCTGGTTTTGGCGGTTACGGGTTATGGTCTATTACGCGAGGATTCGGACGAGATACTGCTAGCTACTATGCAGCATTAGCGAGGGCGGATATGCCGCGCCAAGGAATGACTGATGGTCGTGGTATTCTTTCTGATGAAGGGCTCTTGCATTTTACGAAATATTTTATTGATACTGCGTTAGATCAGGTTAAGTTTTTTTCGGGGCTTCTAGAACCTAAAAAGCTCTGTATCCGCATTGATTATTACTTTGAGATGCGAGCCAAGGGCGGCTTGCCAGATCTGTCCGGTGAACCTCTTCCACTTCTCAAGATTGCTGCTAGAGATATATATAGATTGTTGTTGGATCGTGGTGCTTTAAGTCGATCTGATATTTGCAATTATTTAGGAAAGGGCGAGCAAACGCTTAGGCCGATATTTAAACAAATGCTCGCGGAAGGTCTAATTGCTCGAAAAAGTAATCAGCAGTTTGAGCTGCAGTTATCTGCTACGGCAATTGAATTCATTTTTCCTCAGCTTTGGTGATACTAAATATTGTCGTTAAAAAGGTTGCCACCAGATGGTATGGTGGCAGGCCTCAAGTTAAAAATTTTAACAGATGGATTGATGGGTATATAGATGGGGCTAGCTGTTTTATTTTTATAGGAGGCGCTAATCTGTGTTTTCACGTTGCAATGTGACCTTGGGCAGTTTTACCTGTAGTCCTGGGAGGTAAATGGTGATTGGGTTGTCATCCCCGACCATCACATCCTGTGGGTTCATGTAGTTTCTAATATGCTCAATAAGTTCTTTTTTTGCGGATTGAATTCTATCTAGCAAAGTATATATATCTGAAACATCGACTACAATGGTTCGTCCTTGTGCGACATCAAATGGGATTTTGTCACCTTTTCTTATTATCTGGATTGTGGGAAGGCGTGTCATGTGCCTTACGCCTAATTCGTAAAAGGCGTTCGGGTTTCCAAATGATAGATCTGCAACGCAAAATTTTGCTGAGATAATATGTTCAAATATTTGCTGAGATATTAAGCCGGACTTCCCTATTGTGTCGGCTCTAACAACTTTTATATTGAATTCGGCGAATGCCGGTTCTATTAAATGCTTAAGCATCATATCGGCATGTTTTCGTTCGTTGGAACCATCTTCTCCAATTGGAGTTACGAAGAAGCAGATTTTTTCAGCAGGGCTTTGTGTTGCGGATAATATGTCCGTATTCGTATCTGAGGTTGGGTCATAAATTATTTGGTCAGTGTGGCTATCTATTTTCTTGTTGTTTTTGGCCGAAATGTCTTCAGTGCTTAAAGAAACACCATCAAGTCTTATAGTTCGCTTTCCATTCGCGTGATGCCTTAGTATTCCTGCAAACTCCGCATTTGTTAGCAATACTTCCTTTGCTTCAGCGGTGCGCTCTCTAGGTATCGCATATCTGTTTTCAAGAACGTTATCTAGAAATTCGTCTTCAGGAAGAAGCTTTCCATCATATTCAGTGTAAAATTTACTCTGGAGAGTTGGGATCATGACTGCTTTAATGGCTGCTTCGCTACGCTCTTCTGGGTAATTTGGGGCCAGTAACTTTCGTCCTGTTTCTGAAAGGTGAAATTTGTCGCCTTCCTTTCTGATTAGCTCGTAAGCTTGTGCTCCCCAAATTAAATATTTCGTGCTTGCCGATTTTGGACTGATGCCCATCGAACTTGCTAATTCATCCCAGCTAGCGGACCCCCCTGCATAAATTTCATGGATCGGTTTTGCGACCGCAAGACAGGTCTCCAAAGTTTTTTTTGGTAGTTCCGCTGTTGATATCTGCTTAATTCCTGCTCTAGAGGATGTCTTCGCGGCAGAGGTTTTTTCAGCGGTGTTTTCAGTTACTTCGTTACTCATCGCAATCTCCTATTTTGCAAAGGGTCCCTGCAGTCGCGAGTACATCATTTCGGCTAATGCGTGCTTGATTTAGTGCGAATGCTGAATATGTAAGTCGGAGTAGACCAAAACTTCATTTTTCGTCTCCTTTGACCTCGCTTAGAAAAGCTAAGCTTTGCACAAATATCAGTCTTCACTAAAGTAGACGAAAAATTTCACATTGACCTCTAAATAGCTGAAAAGGTGGAGTAGGTTTTTTAGAGCGGATTCTTTATCCCATGACCTAGACTCGACTAACTGCGATCACCGGGCGCTCCGAGACCTACCATGCAAACCCCCACCACCCCAAACCCCCTCTGGAAAACCTACCTCCTTTTCCTCACCCCCATGGTCCTCTCCAACTTTCTCCAATCCATGTCGGGCACCGTCAACAGCATCTACATCGGCCAAATGCTCGGCACCCAAGCCCTGGCCGCCGTCTCCGGCATGTTCCCCATCGTGTTCTTCTTCATCGCCCTGGTCATCGGCCTCGGCGCAGGTGCGAGCGTGCTCATCGGCCAAGCCTGGGGTG
>Ga0255334_1001418_pt1 | contig 10772 bp, 9 predicted proteins | sample EtOH5_35cm_T3_12_FD_202080 | JGI IMG/M metagenome (GOLD analysis project Ga0255334, IMG submission 202080) | Sandy soil microbial communities from University of British Columbia, Vancouver, Canada - EtOH5_35cm_T3_129 | ecosystem: Engineered > Artificial ecosystem > Sand microcosm > Unclassified ...
CTAATTAAGATGTTTGTATTCCTATGCCTAGCAGGGCTCTACGCTTCCGCCGGCTGCTCCTGGCCCAGCATCGCCGCCTTCGCGAGTGGGCGATGATCTTCCACGGGCTGGTGTCGCGCGACCATCCCGTGCTGGCGCACATCATCCCCATCCGGCGCTGCAATCTTTCCTGCGAATACTGCAACGAGTACGACGACTTCTCCCAGCCGGTGCCGCTGGAGACCGTCTACCGCCGCCTGGACAAGCTGGCCGAGCTGCGCACCAGCATCATTTGCGTCTCCGGCGGCGAGCCGCTGCTGCACCCGGAGCTCGACCAGATCCTGGGGCGCATCCGCCGCCTGGGCTCCCTCTGCGGCCTCATCACCAACGGGTATCTGCTGACCCGGGAACGCATCGAGGGCCTGAACCGCGCCGGGCTGCAGCACCTGCAGATCTCCATCGACAACGTGATGCCCGACGAGGTCTCCAAGAAAAGCCTGAAGGTGCTGGACAAGAAGCTGGAGCTTCTCGCCGAATACGCCGAGTTCCACGTGAACATCAACTCGGTCGTGGGCGGCGGCATCCACAACCCGCAGGACGCGCTGGTGGTGGCGAATCGCGCCCTGGAGCTGGGCCTGACTTCGACCGTGGGCATCATCCACGACCACGACGGGCAGTTGGAGCCGCTGGGCGAGGTGGAGCGCGACATCTTCGTGAAGATCCGCAAGATGGGCAAAGCCAGCTACGCCCGTATCAATCACTTCCAGGAGAACCTGGCCATGGGCCAGACCAACACCTGGCGCTGCCGCGCCGGCGCGCGCTACCTTTACATCTGCGAGGACGGGCTGGTGCACTACTGCTCGCAGCAGCGCGGTTACCCGGCCAAGCCGCTGGAGGACTACACGCTGGCCGACATTCGCCGCGAATACCTGACCGAGAAATTCTGCGCGCCACAGTGCACCGTGGCCTGCGTGCACCAGGTGTCGTACCTGGACTTCTTCCGCGCGCCGCAGCACAAGGCTCCGCCGGTGGGCGCCGGCGCCGCTCCCCTGGTGCAGATCAAGTAGTTTTGTGGTTTGTCATCCTGAGCGAGGCCCGAGCGCCCGCGACGGGCCGAGTCGAAGGACCCCTACTTTCCGCCGGACGCCGCGGGCTCACGATTCGCCGCCGCCTCCACTCCCGCCAGCATCTTGTCCAACTCCACCCGGTCAAAAAAATGGCCCTCGAGCACTACGCCGCGGATCTTGCGGGTGTTGCGGATGTCCTCCATGGGATTGGCGTCGAGCAGAACCAGGTCGGCGACCTTACCTACCTCCACCGCGCCGAAATCTCGTTCCCGGCCCAGGAACTTGGCGGGGTTTAAGGTGGCAGCCTGCAGCGCCTGCGCCGGCTTGAGCCCGGCCTTCACCAGCAATTCCAATTCCTGATGCAGGCTGAAGCCGGAGAGGTCGAAGCCGTCGAAGGAGTCGGTGCCCGCCAGCAGCGGCACGCCCGCACGGTGGAGCGCCCCGGCCAGGGCCTGGGACTTCTCCGCGATGCGCTGGGTGAGCGCGAAGGTTTCCGGCGGCACGGATTCCACGTAGCGCTTGCGCCCCGCCTCCCAGCGCTTGCGCGTGGCGGCAGGGACGTATTGCAGCGGGACGTCTTGCCCCAGGTCCTGCGGGCTCAGTGGGCGGAAACTCCGCGACCAGATGAGCGTGGGCGCCACCCAGGTGCGGTTCCGGGCCAGCCGCGCCAGCAGCGCCTCGCACTTGGGCGGACTGTAGGAGTCCAGCAGCTTGCTTTGCAGAGCGCGCATCCGCGCGCGCAGGTCCTCCAGTTTGGCGTCCGGCTTCTGCTCAGCCTCGCCCAGCGCCGCCAACTCCTGCCGGAGCTCGGTTTCCATCCCGGAGCAGGCCAGGAGGATGCCGGCATCCCCTGGCAGCGCGGGCGAAAGGTGCTCGATGCTGCGCTGCCCCGCGTCGCTGACTTCCCCGGCGTTCATGGATTCGGGGACATGTCCGGCAAAGGGGATGCCCTGGCGCTTGGCCTCGTCGGCCACCGCGAAGTAGGACTCGCGCGAGAGCTTGGCCTGCACCTTGATGAAGTCCACGCCGCGCGCCTTCAGCGCGCGCACCGCCGCCCGCGCCTCCGCCGCGTTCGCCACCGGCGCCACCGAGGCGCTCGCCGGCTGCGGGCCGTCCACGAACGGCCCCGGCGAGAGCAGCGTGAACCCGGCCAGCTTTCCGCCCGCGATCTCCTGGCGCAGGCGCTGGATCTGTTCCCAGTCGCTGCCCATGTCGCGCACCCCCACCACGCCGTGCGCTACCAGCAGCGGCAGCAGGATCTCGGAGGCCAGCCCGGGCTCCGGCCGGAGCGTCAGGTGCACGTGCATGTCCCACAGGCCGGGGATCAGGTAGAGCCCGGTGGCGTTCACCACCTGCACGTTGCGGTCGAGCTGGATGATGGCCTGCTTGGCGATGCCGGTGATGCGCTGGTCGCGGATGACCACCGTCATCCCCGGTTGGTTGGTGCCGTCGCGCACGTCCACCACCGTGACGTTGGCGAGGACCAGCCACTTGGGCTTTGGCTTCTGCTTGGCCTGCGCCGGGGACACAGCCCCCAGCAGGACCAGCAGCAGCGCAAGCAGCCCGCCGTACCTGCGCCTCATGTCCGCACCTCTGCGGGAAATCGCTGGAGGAACCGCCTTTTCTCCTCTTGGGGAAGGAACGATACCTCGAAGGAGTTTCGCGCCAGCCGCTCCAGCTCCGCCTCGGTGAAGCCGAAGGCTTCCTGCGCCAACTGATACTCCCGCGCCAACGACGTTCCGAACATGGCCGGGTCGTCGGAGGCCAGCGTCAGCTTGAGGCCGCCATCGAAGTACCGCCGCAGCGGATGCTGCTCCAGCGTCTTGCAGCAGCCGGTGCGCAGGTTGCTGGTCACGCAGATCTCGACCGGGATCTGCTCTTTCACCAGCCGCGCCATCAACTCGTCGTCGTGCCAGGCGGTGAGCCCGTGGCCGATGCGCTCGGCGCCGAGGGCGTCGAGAGCGCCCAGGATGGAGGCCGGGCCGGCGCTCTCCCCGGCGTGCGCCGTGCGCCGCAGGCCATGCTCGGCGGCGTAGGCATAGACCTCGCGGAACATCTCCGGCGCCGCGGCAGCCTCGTCGCCGCCGATGCCGAAGCCGATCACGGAGGCGAAACCGCGGTGGCGTGCCGCCACGGTCTCTTCCGCGACTTTCTGCGCCGCCTCCGGCCCGAAGTGCCGCACGGCATCGAACAGCCACAGCAGCGAGACGCCGAAGTCGCGTGCGCCGCGCTGCCGCCCGCGCTCCATGCCCTCGAAGAGCCTGGGAAAATCCTGGGCGCGCCACAGGCACACGCCCACGGAAACGTACACCTCGGCGTGCAGCACATTCTCCGCGCGCAACCGCTCCATCAAGCGGTAGGTGATGAGTTCGTAGTCCTCCGCCGTCTGTAGCCGCTCGGTGACGGCCTTGAAGGCCATGAGGAAGCCGCGAAAGTCCGGGTATCGGTAGAGTTGTTCGACCTGAGCGCGATCCAGCGGGCTGGGGTCATGGCGCCGGCTCAGTTCCACCAGCGTCTCCGGCTCCACCGCGCCCTCCAGATGCAGGTGCAGCTCCGCCTTGGGCAGGGCGAGGAGGAAGGCGCTGGGCGCGAGCTTGCCCGCGGTCAGCAGTTCGGGGGTCTTGGAGGTTGGACTCACCACTCGCCACTCACCGCTAGCCGCTGCTTTTCGCAAACTCGCTGTGCCGGCGGCTGTAGACGAAGTAGATCACCAGGCCGATAGCGAGCCATCCAAAGAAGCGCAGCCAGTTCATGATGGGCAGCCCCGCCATCAGCAGCAGGCAGGTGAGGATGGTAAGGATGGGCACGATGGGCCCGCCGGGGGCGCGGAAGCCGCGCTTCCGGCCGGGTTCGCGGTAGCGCAGGACGAGCACCCCGAGCGCCACCAGCATGAAAGCGAAGAGCGTCCCGATGTTGGAGAGATCGGCAAAAGTTCCGATGTCGAACAGCCCCGCCGGGATGCCGACCACGAAGCCGGCGATCCAGGTGGCGGTGTCGGGCGTGCGGAATTTGGGATGCACATGGCTGAAGAGGCGCGGTAGCAGACCGTCGCGCGACATGGCAAACCACACCCGCGCCTGCCCCAGTTGGAAGACCAGCAGCGACGAGATCATGCCCAGCATGGCCCCCGAAAGCACGGTGATGCGAACCCAGGGCTTGTCCAGCTTGCGCAGCAGGTTCACCACCGGCGCGGCGCTGTTGGTGGTGGGGCTGTTCCACAGCTCCACCCCGGTGTACACCACCACCACGGAAACGTAGAGCACGGTGCAGACCAGCAGCGTGGCGATGATGCCGATGGGCACGTCGCGCTGCGGGTTCTTGGCCTCTTCCGCTGCGGTCGAAACCGAATCAAAGCCGATGTAGGTGAAGAAGATGATGGCGCCGCCGGTCAGCACCCCGCTCCAGCCGTTGGGCAGGAAGGGCTTATAGTTCGAGGGGTTGATGAGGTGCGCGGTGAAGCTGACGAACACCAGGATGGCGACGATCTTCAGGACCACCATCACGTTATTGGTCTCGGCCGACTCGCGGATGCCGCGCACCAGCACCACCGTGAGCACCATCACCACCAGGAACGCCGGCAGGTTGAAGCCGAAGTGCCATCCCGGGCCGAACTGCGAAGAGCCCGAGGGCAGGTAGGCGGGGAACATCCAGGCGTTGGGCGGATGGATGCCGATAAAGTCCAGCAGGTTCACCAGATGCTCGGAGAAACCGACGCTCACCGCCATGTTGGAGACGGCGTATTCCAGGATGAGGTCCCAGCCGATGATCCAGGCGATCAGCTCGCCCATGGTGGCATAGGTGTAGGTATAGGCGGAGCCGGCGATGGGGATCATGGAGGCCAGCTCGGCGTAGCACAGGGCCGCAAAAGCGCAGGCCACCGCCACCAGCAGGAAGGAGATGGCGATGGCCGGCCCCGCGCCCGGCCGCCCGAAGGTGGGTGAGTGGTAGATGAGGTACTCGAGCAGCGGCGCGTGCAGGACGCTCTCCGCCTCGAACTTCTGCCCGGCGATGGCGGTGCCGATGACGGTGAAGATGCCGGCGCCGATCACCGCCCCGATCCCCAGGCCGGTCAACGACCACGGCCCCAGCGTCTTCTTCAGCCGCCGCTCCGGCTCTTCCGAGTCGGAGATCAGCTTGTCGATGGACTTCTTGGCAAACAGTTGACTGGCCAGGTCCGTGGCTCCTTAATGAGTTATGCCCGCTTCGACGTGCCGCGTACCATCTTCTTCACCTTGCTCTTCATCGAGCCGCGCGCGTACTCCCGCGGCTTCTTGGGCGCCGCTTTCTTGCGCGCCGCCCGCTTTGCCTTCTTGCGTTCTGCCCGGCTCAACTTCGAGGTATTTGCCATAAGTCCCGTCAGGCCCTTTCCAGTTGCGCGTATTTTTCCACCAGCTTCTTCAGCCCGAAGCGCAGGAATTGTACCGTAATCTTGGCGTCCTCGCCCTCTCCCTCGCGTTTGTACACCGTGCCCTCGCCGTACTTGGGGTGGCGGACCTTCTGCCCCGGGCGGAATCCCTTCGCGCCCGCGGGCGCCGGCACCTCCAGCTTCGGCCGGGTGAACTTTTTACCCCGCGAGGCGAAAAACTCCGCAATGTTCTCGATGGAGTTGTAGGTGGGCCCGGAATACGCGCCCTTCGCCTTGCCGCCGCGGCCGAGGGCAGCCGCACCACGCGATTGGGGGCGCTGGTCTTCGTCCTCATAGTTGAAAGTGGACGTCACAACCGAAGAGCGCAGAGCCGAGGACCCTTCGACTCCGCTCAGGGCAGGCTTCTGTGCCACACGGGCACGGGGCACTCCCAGGTCTTCCAGTAGCGCCGCCGGGATCTCCTCCAGGAAGCGCGAGGCCTCGCTCACCTCCGGCATCTCGCTGGCGTAGCGCCGCCGGTAGCGGGCGCGGGTCAGCATCAGCGTGTTCATGGCGCGCGTCATGCCCACGTAGCACAGCCGCCGCTCTTCTTCCAGCTCTTCGGGATTCATCAGCGTGCGCGAGTGCGGGAACAGACCCTCCTCCAGGCCCACCAGGAAGACCATGGGGAACTCCAGGCCCTTGGCGGCGTGCAGGGTCATGAGCGAGATCCGGGCGCGCTGATCGAAGTCGTCAGTCTCGGCGACCAGCGCGGCGTGGTCGAGGAAGTCGCCCAGCGACTCGCCGCGGTCGCGCGCGTCCAGGGCGGCGTTCACCAGCTCGCGCAGGTTGTCGATGCGCGAGTAGGCCTCCGGCGAGCCTTCCTCTTCCAGCAGCTTGATGTAGGCAGTGCGGTCGAGGAGGAACTTCAGGACTTCTGGGATGGTCGCCGACCCGCCGGGGCTACGGAAGGCTTCGGGAGAGTCATCGTCGGCGGGCACGGGTTGTTCGTTTCTCGTTTCTCGTTTCTCGAATTCCTCAGCGGTATCCACGGCCGCCTTCGCGCCCTCCGCAGCCAGCTTTTCCGCAAACGTTCCTTCCAGCATCGCGCGCGCGTCTTCGATCAGCTCGCGGAATCCGCGGAGCGAGGCCACCGCGCGCGGCGGCACCAGCTTCTTCTCCACCGCCTCACCGGTGGCCGCCCACAGCGAGAGGCCGGTCTCGAGCGCCAGCCGCTCCAGCGTCTCCTGGGTCGTCTTTCCGATGCCGCGCGCCGGAGTGTTGATCACTCGCAGCAGCGCCACGGAATCTTCCGGATTCTGCAGCAGCTTGAGATACGAGAGCAGGTCCTTCACCTCGGCGCGCTCGTAGAAGGAGAAGCCGCCCACCACGTGATACTTCAGCTGGTAACGCCGCATGGCCTCTTCAAAGAGCCGCGACTGGAAGTTGGTGCGATAGAGGACGGCCGCGCGCAGCCCGTCCTCGCCCTCCTCCGCCGCCTGGCGTTGCGCCCGCGCGATGCAATCGGCGACGAACAGCGCTTCATTCTCGCCGTCCGGTGCCTCGTAGTAACCGAGCTTCGCGCCGCCCTGGCGCGCCGTCCACAGCCGCTTGCCCTTGCGCCGCAGGTTGTTCGCCACCACCGCCGACGCCGCCTCCAGGATGTTCTGGGTGGAGCGGTAGTTCTGCTCCAGCCGGATGACCTTGGCCTCCGGGAAATCCTTCTCGAACTCCAGGATGTTGCGGATGTCTGCGCCGCGCCAGGAGTAGATGGACTGGTCCTCGTCGCCCACCACGCACAGGTTGTGGCGCTCGCCGGCCAGGAGCAGCATGAGTTCGTACTGCGGGCGGTTGGTATCCTGGTACTCATCCACCAGCAGGTGCTCGAAGCGCCGCTGGTAGCGCTGGCGCGTCTCGCCGCTCGCGCGCAACAGCCGTACTGCCTCCAGCAGCAGGTCGTCGAAGTCGAGCGCGTTGGCCTTGCGCAGCTCCTGCTGGTAGATCTCGAAGACGTGCGCCACGCGCTCCGCGATCGGGTCGCTGGAGTTGAGGTAGGCCTCCTGCGGGTTCAGCATGTGGTTCTTGGCCCAGGAGATGCGGGAGAGCGCCGCCCGCGGCGTGAGCTGCTTGTCGTCGAGGCCCAGGCGCTTCATCGCCGCCTTCACCACCATGAGCTGGTCGGCCTCGTCGTAGATGGCGAAGCTGCGCTTGTAGCCTGTGCCAGGGGCGACGTTCAACTGTTCGATGTCGCGGCGCAATACGCGCACACAGAAAGAATGGAAGGTGGAGATCAGCGGATGCCCGCCCGCGCGCAGCCCGACCAGCTTCTCTACGCGCTCGGCCATCTCCGAGGCGGCTTTATTGGTGAAGGTGACCGCGAGGACTGATTCCGGCGCGACGCCCAGGTTCTCGATCAGATGGGCCACGCGGTAGGTGATGACTCGCGTTTTCCCCGAGCCTGCGCCAGCCAGGATAAGCAGCGGACCTTCGACCGCTTCGACGGCTTCGCGTTGCTGCGGGTTCAGATCATTGAGCCATTGGGTCATCGGGTAATGGCCCGTTTCTCCCGGCATTCCACGCACGGACAGATATCTCTCAGAAAGTCCCAGGAGTAGATGCCGTGCTCGTGGCCGTCATTCCAGGTGAAGCGGATGGCGTACTTGCCCACCGCCTCGGCCTTCACCGGCTTCGAGGGCTGGCGAAACATGGGCAGCTCGCCGGGCTTGCTCTTCGGCGGCTGGCCGGGCTGGCGGTCATCCTTGCCGCGCTCGTCATCGCACAGCGCGCAGGGACAGGCGTCGCGCAGGAACTGGAACGTGTAGCTGGAGCGGTGGCCGTCCTTCCACTCGATCTCCACGCCGGTGCCCGTGGTCAGGTTGACCACGACGGACTTGGGATCAGGCGCGGCGGGGGGATGAGCGGGCATCACCTCAGTATCGCATGGGCGACAGGACGCCGCCGTTTGCCAACCCCATGTAAACTCCTGTAAAATCTATGTTTTGCCCCACCAGTTCTGATCTCACTTGGAGCAGTCATGGCGAGAGTTTGCGACATTTGCGGCAAGGGGCCGCAGTTCGGCAACAACATCAGTCACGCCCACAACAAGACCAAGCGGCGCTGGAACGTGAACCTGCGCCCGGTGCGCGCCCGGGTGAAGGGCGCCACCAAGCGCATCCGCGTGTGCACCGCCTGCCTGCGCAGCGGCAAAGTGGTTAAGGCGTAGGAGTCGGCTAGACCCAGTCTGCCTTAAGAAACATTCCGAGCGCAGCGAGGAATCCCTGCCAGCAAAGAACAGCCTCCCTCCTGGGAGGCTGATTTGTTAGGGTAGGGCTCTCTCGCCCGCCCCAGGCGGGCTCGAGATGTAAAACCAGAACAAGACTCACACTTCCGCGATCACATCGATCTCCACCAGCGCGTCCTTGGGGAGTCCTGCCACGGCGACCGTGGCCCGCGCCGGCGGCTCGCTCCGGAAATACTTCTTGTACACCTCGTTCATGGCGGCAAAATCCGCCATGGTGCGCAGATAGACGGTGGTCTTCACCACGCGGTCCAGGTCGCTGCCCGCGGCTTCCACTACGGCCCGCAGGTTCTGGAGCACGCGCTCGGTCTGCGCCGCCACGTCCCCGCCCACCATCTCGCCGGTCTTTGGATCCAACGCCACCTGCCCGGAGGCAAAGACGAATCCTCCGGCCTTGATGCCCTGCGAATAGGGGCCGATGGCTTTCGGCGCCTCGTTCGATTCCACCGGATAGCGCATGCAGTTCCTCCCGACTAGATTTTGAGCACCCGCTGCACGTCGCGCACGCCGGGGACCTTGCGCAGCCCGGCAATGATGCGGTCCAGGTGCTTCACGTCCTCGACGTCGATGACCACGCCGATGTTGGCGTGGCGGTCTTCGCTGTGCGCGTCGATGTTGCGGATGTTGGTGTTGTCGTCGCTGATGATGCTGGTGACCTGCTTCAGCATGCCGGCGCGGTCATCGCAGTAGAGCACGAGCTTCACCGGATAGGTGCCGGAGCGCTTGTCCTTGGCCCACTCCACCACGATGCGCCGGTCGGCCTCGTACATCAGATTGGTGACGTTGGGGCAGGTCCTGGAATGGACAGCCACGCCCTTGCCGCGGGTGACGTAGCCGATGATGTTCTCGCCGCGGATGGGATTGCAGCAGCGCGCGCGATAGACCATGAGGTCGTCGTGCCCGCGCACCTTGATGGCGCCCGACTCCGCGCTCCAGCCGAACACCCGGCGCATGGCGCTGGTGAGCTTCCCCGGCTGCTCCTCGGCGGCTGCCTCCTTTTCCGAGGCGGGGGCCAGGTGTCCCAGCACCTGCCGCGCCGAGAACTTGCCGTAGCCGATGGCTGCCATCAGGTCGTCGGCCCCGCCCAGGCCGTACTCCGAGGCCACGCGTTTGAACTCGGCTTCCTCGATCTCCTTCAGCGCCACGCGGTACTTGCGCGCTTCCTTCTCGATGAGCTTGCGCCCGATCTCGATGGCGCGCTCCCGCTGGTGGATGTTGAGCCAGTGCTTGATCTTGTTGCGCGCCCGCGACGACTTGGCGAATCCCAGCCAGTCGCGGTTGGGCTTATGCCCCGCCTGGGTCAGGATCTCCACGATGTCGCCGTTGTTGAGCGTGGTGCGCAGCGGCACCATGCGTCCGTTCACCTTGCCCCCGGTGCAGGTGTGTCCCACCTCGGTGTGGATGGCGTAGGCGAAATCCACCACGGTCGCGTCCCGCGGCAGGATGACGATCTTCCCTTTGGGGGTGAAGGTGTGCACCTCCTCCGGGTAGAGGTCGATCTTGAGGGTGGAGAGGAACTCGTTGGGATCGCTGACGTCCTGCTGCCACTCCACCACCTGCCGCACCCAGGCCAGGCGCTGCTCATCCTTGGCGGTCACCGGGGCGCCGTCCTTGTACTTCCAGTGCGCCGCGATCCCCTCCTCCGCCAGTTTGTGCATCTCCTCGGTACGGATCTGCACCTCGAAGGGCGTGCCGTTCTCCGCCATGACCGTGGTGTGCAGCGACTGGTAGAGGTTGGGCCGCGGCATGGCGATGAAGTCCTTGATGCGCCCCGGCACCGGCTGCCACAGGTTGTGGATGGCGCCCAGCACGCCGTAGCAATCCTTCACTGACTTGGTAACGATGCGGATGGCCAGCAGGTCGTACACCTGGTCCACGGTGATGCGCTGCCGCTGCAGCTTCTGGTAGATGCTGTAGTAGCGTTTGATGCGGCTCTCCACCGTGGCCGCGATGCCGTTCTCCTTCAGCTTCTCGCGGATGACCGCTTCGATCTGCTCCAGGAAGTGCTCGCCGGTCTTGCGGCGGGCTTCGACCGCCTTCTGGATCTGGCGATAGCCGATGGGATCCACGTGGCTGAAGGCCA
>Ga0255334_1001420_pt1 | contig 10754 bp, 2 predicted proteins | sample EtOH5_35cm_T3_12_FD_202080 | JGI IMG/M metagenome (GOLD analysis project Ga0255334, IMG submission 202080) | Sandy soil microbial communities from University of British Columbia, Vancouver, Canada - EtOH5_35cm_T3_129 | ecosystem: Engineered > Artificial ecosystem > Sand microcosm > Unclassified ...
AAGACCGCGACGGCGAAAGCCCTTAAACGTAACCCACATTGGCTGTCTTGCGGGTCGAGGTCCGACAGGTCGCTCTGGTGCATGAGGATACGCAGCTACTGTGGGCGGGCACATCCTTCACATCCCTCCCACCATTGCGCCAAGGGGGCCCTATTTAGAGCGTCCGACCAGCGCAGGTCTGTCTAACCTTGTTCACCTGTACACGCGCGAGCACGCACAACACCCGACCTACATATACGCGTTTCCTCCCCGTGGGTGACTACAAATCACAGGTAAAATATGTATTCGACTGTTGTCTCTACGCGCGCGAGGGACGTCAGGCGCAATGCCGCACGTTTGGCGCTCGTGTGGTTGCTCGTGGCCGTGGCCATTAGGACGTGCGCCGCCAGTGTCTGCACGGCCACATCTCCCACAAGCAGCGCGCTCGCCGTCACGCCGAGCAAAAGCCTCATCATCCAGGGAAACATGGCCGGGTCGGTCACGTGGTGCGGCATCACAAACGACTATATCTACAATACGGACGACGTGGCCTTTGACCTGGTCGCGCTGGACGCCGACTCGGCCCTGTCCTCGTACGAGGCCGGGCAAAGCGACGCGGCCCTGTTCGTGTCGCCCGTACCATGGGAGTTGCCGGGCATGGCGCAGATGCCGGTCGCGTGCTACGCCGTCCAGATTTCTTACTCGTTTGCGGGCGGGCCCACGCTTGGCGCCATTCTCGGCGAGTTGTCGATGCTGGCGCCCGTGTGGCTCGGTGGCATCAACTGGTGGAACGACACGGCCTTGACCGCATTCACGGGCGCCCCCTCTAGCATGCTCCCCGCGGGAGAGATTCGCATCGCCGTCGAGCGATTCGCTCTGGGCGCCCCCATTGCCTCGGCCACGTCCCTGACATCGGTGTTTGTCGGCGCCATGTCGGCGGCGAGTCCCGCGTTTGCACAGGCGCTGGCCGCACACAATGGCAACCTCAGTGCCATGGTGCTGGCCGCCGTCGGGTCCAATCGCACGCTCTTTGTCGACCCCCTAACGTGGTCGGCGGCCGGCGGCAAGGGCTCGTCGCCCATTGTGGATCCCTCGACCGGTGTCCTGGTGTACCCCACCATGGGCGCCGCGCTCGCGTCCGGCGACGGCGTCATGGCCTATGTGTTGACCGGCGACCCCACCATCAGCGCGTACCCCTATGTGTCGTTTATCTCTGCGGGCGGCGCCCTGCTCTTTCAGCCGTCGATCACGAGCGTGCAGGCGGCCCTCTCGGGCTATGCCAACCCGAACGCGCTGCGCCTCGAACCCTATGGCGTCGGCATCGCCGATGCGTGGAACACGACGTCGCCCAAGGCGTGGCCTCTGGTGGGTGTGGTCAACGTGGTCATGCGCACCACGGACTCTGTCACGCCCTCGTCCTACGATTGCCAGTATGCCGAGGCGATGCTCTCGTTTCTTGCGTGGACGCAAATCAACGATGGTGCGCTAGCTGCCACGGTCAATGCGGCGGCGCTGTGGCCCCTGCCCAACAACTTTCGCCAAAGAGCCACAGACGCCATAACCAGCGTACTGGGGTGCACGGCGTCGACGGGCGGCGGCACTGGCGGAGGAGCGTCGTCGTCGACGGCCTACTCGACCCTGCTGGGTGCTGGCACCTCATCGCTTGTGTGGTCCGGCTGGATGCAGACCTATGCGACATCGGTCGACACAGTGTCTGTGTCGGCCGCTGCCGGCGTCACCGATGCCACGCTCAAGTTGTACGAGATGAACCAGGACAGTGCCGTCACCCAGCTGAGCACCTACTCGGCCGATTTTGCCATGGTGCCCAACGGCACAACGGGGCTCACGCCGGTGCTCGCCGCACAGTGTGTCGACTGTCTGTCGGTGCCCATCCTGGGCCGGCCCTACGTTGTGGCCTACAATGTACCCGAGATCGCCGCCACAAACGCGAGCCTCCTGTTCAACACGGACATCCTCACGGGCATCCTCTTGGGCAACATCACCCTCTGGAACGACTCTGCCATAGCTGCCGCCAACCCGCAGCTTGCGCCCCTGCTGGCGGGCGGACAGCCCATCGTGGTGGTGCTCAACAAGGGCGGCGCCGCGTCGTCGGATTCGGGCACGCCCCTAGGGGGCACGCCCAACAAGTTTGCCGCGCAGTACCTGGTGGCCAACGAGACCTTTCGCAACACTGTGCTCAACGGGTCGTGGACAGTCATTGGCCTTTCGCAGATCAAGTACCCCATCGAGACGCTGGCCCCGTCGCGCGTCGTGCTCGCTGGCGACAATGTCGCCGCCAGCGTCAAGGCCACATCCTATTCGCTCGGATTCGACGCCCTAGAGGCGGCCGTCGCGGCGCGAAACGTGCGCGTGTCGGACCTATTGGACAGCCAGGGCGGGCGCGTGTCCCCCGCAAACGCTGCCTTTGTTGCGGCCATGGGCGACTTTGTCGATGGGTCCCTCTATGCACGCGATCCGCCCTCGCGCTCTAACCTGTATGGTGCGCCCTCCACTGCTGCCATGTCGTTGGCAGCGAGCGCAAATGGTAGTGGCAACAGCAATAGCAGCAATGGCAATGCGACGCAGAGCCTGACGGCGCCGTTTGCCGACGTGCCGGCGATGATGGTGGGCGCATCGAGCGCGGGCGCGTGGCCCATCCTCGGGTGGCACAATATGTATATTCACCGCAACACGACCGCCGACTGCTCCAAGGCCGCGGGTCTCGCCGATGTGCTCTACTGGACGCAGACCTCGACGGCCAGCGCGAGCGTGGCCGGCGCGCAGGGCCTCGTGGTAACCAGTGCGGCCATGGGCGTCAATGCCTCGGCGCGCATGCTCGCCGTTTTAGAGACTGTCACGTGCGCGTCTGGTGCGGCTGCCCTGAGCATCGATCCGTGCGTGTATGTCGACCGTGCAACGCCCGACCTGGCCACGGTGTGCGCCAACAATGGCCAGTGCATCGTGTCCTTTGCCTCGGGCTCCTCGTCCAACACGACGCTGCTGTCGGCCACGGCGACAACGACCGCGCAGTGCTCGTGCCATCAGGGGTGGACAGGCACCCTGTGCCAGACGGCCATCGTTCCGTCTGCATCGGGAGGCGGCACCGATACGACCCTGGCCATCGCCCTCGGCGTGGCGTTGGGCGTGTCTGTGCCCGCCGTGTGCGTGTTTGTGCTGGTGGCTCTCATCGTGGCTGCCCTGATTGTGCGGCGCCGCCATGCGCACAATGCCGCGTTTGGTGCCGAGTACGAGGTCGATTTGGACGAGGTCGAGTTTGGCGAGGTGATAGGCTCTGGCGACGCGGCCGTCATCAAAAAGGCCACGTTTCGCAGCACCGAGGTTGCCGCCAAGGTCTACCGCAAGCGCAACGATGCGTGGGACAAACGCACCGCGGCGGCCTTTGCCACCGAGGTCAAGGTCATGTGGGTCAACAGACACGCCAACGTCGTTGCGCTCATAGGCGCGTCGACGCGTCCGCCCAACCTGTGCATCATCATGGAGTACATGGCGCTGGGCTCGCTGCGCGACCTTCTCTCGAATGAACTCGTGCCGCAGATCCCCTTTGGGCTCAAACTCAAGATTGTCCTGCAGGCGGCCAACGGGATGAACTTTCTCCATCAATCGCGCGTCGTTCACGGCGACCTCAAGTCGCTCAATGTGCTCATCGACAAAAAGTGGAACGCCAAGATCAGCGACTTTGGCCTCTCGTCGATGCGCACCAAGTCCTCGTCGCCATCATCCACGGGTGCCGGCGGCAAGGACCATCGCTCTCAGGGGCGATCCAACATTGGCGGCGCGGCGGCGGCGGCGGCGGTCCCCACGCACGGCACCACCTACTGGGCGGCGCCCGAATGTCTGTGCGGCGAACCCGCCGATGGCACATTGGCGTCGGCCGCGGGTCACGGACCGGTCAGCGAAACGGCGCCCGACGTGTATGCCTTTGGCGTCATCATGTGGGAGGTGCTCACGCGCGAGGTGCCCTACCGCGAATGCAACCCGGCGGCCATCACCGTGGCCGTGCTGCGCGATGATCTGCGTCCCGACGCCCACGCGAGGAGGATGGCCATGGAGGCCGCGGGCCTATCGTGCGCGCCCATACCTTGTGCCCAGTATGATCCCGAGGACGATATTCTGGCTGCGGTCGAGGCCGAGGGCATACCGCGCGAGTTTGTCCAGGACTATATCATGCTCTATCGGTCGTGCTGGGACGCCGATCCGGCAAAGAGGCCCGAGTTTATGGAAGTGGTGGCGCGGCTCAGCTTCATCAGGGACCGCATCAATGAGATGCAGATTGGCGGCAGCGCGGCATCATCGTCGGCCTCGTCGAGCCACCGCAGCGTGTACAGGGCGGGAGGAGCGGCGGGTTCGTTTCACGATGTCGCCAGCGGCAACAGGGCCGGCAACCAGGGGAGCACGGGCTCGGTGTCGGGGGACACGCACACGACCGACAGCGACGCTTCGATCACTGCCATGCCCTACCTCTATGGTGGTGGTGGTGGTGGTGGTGGCGGTGGCAGAAAGAACAGGAAGCGCGGGGCGGGCAACGATGGCCGCGCGCCGACGGGCAATGTCGTTCTCGCGGTGGCCGACGTCGCCCACGCCGGGATACTGTGGGAGGCCGCGCCCGAGGCCATGAGCGAGGCCACGCAAACCTTTATGGAGACCATGCGCAAGCTGACCCAGGAGCACGACGGGTTCGAGTCTTCGCGCGCCGGGCACGTTGCGGCGAGTCTGTTTTATGCCGTCTTTGCCAACCCGTGCGCCGCCGCCGCGTGGGCCGCCAACGCGCAGCGCATCCTGTGCGCGCCCGAGACCCGGTGGCCCGCCGCGCTCATGGACCACCCCCAGGCCGCCACCGAATACCCCACGACGGCGTCGACGGCCGATATCGATTCCGGCTCGGCGCGCCCCGTGTACAGGGGTCTGCGCGTGCGCATGGCCCTTCACTATGGTGCCGTGCGCCGCCTCTCGCACAACAAGGGCCGCCGGCCCGAGTATGAGGGCCAGGGCCTCGACGAGGCCTTTCGCATGACCATCCTTACGCGCGGCGGCCACGTGCTCATGAGCGAGTCCTTTTGCAGGCAGCTGCTGGACGCGCCGCGATTCACCCTCGAGCGGTGCCTTGCACATGCCGGCATCATCGAGTACGCGGCGGGCGGGCGCGGCCCCCTCCTACAATCGCGCCTGCGCAACTTTTACTACCAGCACCGGCCCACCGGCGCGGCACCCGGCACCGTCCAGGGCAGCGGCGGCAGCGCGCCCGCCCATGACTCCAAGGGCAAAGAGAGGACAGGAACCGGCGGCGGAGAAGACTTGGTCAAAGAGGAGAGCAAGAGCCCTGGCGCCGACGCGCTGGGCCGTCTCGAGGCCCTGTTTGGCGTTTTGGCCGAGGGCAGCACGCCTCTCGCCCACCCGCTGGCGTCTCCAGGCGACGGCGAAGGTGGCGGCGCGGGTGACGATGACGAGGACGCAGGGGACGGTGCCGACGCGCTTTCGCACATGGTCATGTGCCAGCTTCGGGTGGCGCAACTCGAGGGCCGCTGGATCGACCACGCCATGCTCCTATCGGGGCGCCGCCACGACGAGGCCGACGGCGAGAGCGACAGGGATCTCGGGGCCAGCCCGCTCACGGGCGGGGGAGGCCAGAGGCGTCACCACCTGTGGGGCCGGGACAAGGACGCCGACCTGGCCTTTTTGGACTCGGCCAACGTGTGCCGCGCCGTGATCAACTTTGACGACCTCCAGATCGGCAAACAGCTGGGCGTGGGCTCGTTTGCTACGGTGAACCATGCCTACTGGAAGAAGAGCACAGAGGTGGCCGTCAAGCGTCTCGTGCGGAACCGACTCACCGAGCGCGACCAGTACCAGTTTCGCGCCGAGATGATCGTCCACGCCAATCTGCAGCATCGCAACGTGGTGGCATTCTATGGCGCATGTCTCCAGGAGGGCAAGCTGTGCATCGTGACCGAGTTTGTGCGCAACGGCTCGCTGCGCGACATGCTATCGCCACAGTCTGGCGTCAAACTCGGGTGGGACCGCCGGCTGCGCATGCTCAGGGACGCTGCGCGTGGCGTGGCCTATCTCCACTCGCGCTCGCCGCCGGTCATCCACCGCGACCTCAAGACATCGAACCTGCTGGTGGAGGACAATTACGAGATCAAGGTGGCCGACTTTGGGCTGGCGCGCATCAAGCAGGAGGGCGCCACTCTTACGCGCTGCGGCACGATGGCCTATGTGGCACCCGAGGTGCTGCTCATGCAACGTTACAACGAATCGGTCGATGTCTACTCGATGGGCCTCGTTATGTGGGCCGCGCTCACGAGGCGCGAACCCTATGCCGACCGTGAGTCGAACCAGGTCTATATGGATGTGATTGCCGGCAAGCGGCCCGAGATCCCCGCCGACTGTCCGCCCAAGTTCGCCCGACTCATGGGCCGCTGCTGGCGCGCCGACCCCGCCAAGCGTCCGACCATGCAAAAGGTCGTTCACAGCCTGTCGGTCATCATTGGCGACAACAATACGGACGATCCCGAGGCTGCCCTTGGCATCTAGCCCCGCCCGCCTACCCACACACATACACGCACTCTCTCTATCTATGCAAAAGTCTGTACTCTATCTTTGAGCCTCCCACAGGGGGCAAAACATGCAATCACCATTGTACGATATACTTGCGTTTGTCGCCGCAAAAGTGTCAACCATCACCATAAACGATAGCTATCCAAAGATTGTCCCTTGTGTGGACCGAACGCGCACATTGCCAACTGGGAGCCAACGGCGAGCCCCGGAATTGATTCCAAGAGTCGTTTTCTACGGCAGCACTATCAATCCTTTCCCATCCCAGACGCAAGGTCTCACAGTTTCCCACCAAAATTCTCCTGGCAGCGCGCAGCATTTCGGTCAGCATTGTTGGCCGACAAGGGCACGAGTATAGTAGTGGCCAATGAGAAAAGGCCAAAACGGGGACGCCACCTATCCGTGTCCATGCAGGGCAGACGCACGAGCGCAGGACCACGTGCAAAGAGATGGCCCATGGTTTGTCACTGTGTACATTTGGTTGGGTCCGCCGAGAGTGACAAATGGCAACGCCCCTCGTGCAATCGTTGCGTTTGTGGCAAATAGGCTATTTCCCCTTTATGAGGACAACCGCCCCCAGATACAAACTGACAGCGGGCAGTCTGTGCACGTGGGTCGCACGCCATGTCCCACAAGGGGCACACGTGATCGTTCGAAAGCCGCGACTGGCGGGGCCATCTAGCGTTCGCGGTAACGATGCTCCCGTGTCGCGCGCCCGTTTCTTGGGTGTGGGCGTGCGTGGCTGATAAATAGAGCCGCCCGCAGTCCTGGCACAATCACTCTGCGCTCTCTAGACACACAATCCCGTACCTGCTCCCGGACAAGAAGAAGAACCCCACCCCACCGTACCGCACTGTACACACACACGCATTCATCTTCTCCTCCCAAACCATCCTGTCATTTGCCCGCGCGGTCTCTAACCTTTACACGCATCCCCCATTTCCAGTTGTCACCACCATTGACATCATCCTCACCATGGCCCGCAACACTAGCTACTCTTCCATTGCCGCCGGGCTCGGCTGCTTTGCCCTGCTGATGGCCATCGCCACCGCGCAGGTCTCGTACAACAACGACGTCCGCTTCTGGTATCCGCCCACGTCATCGTACTGCTACGTCGGAACGACTCCCAACGGACCCCTCACGTGCGTGGGTGCGTCGTCGGTCACGCAAGCCACCGTGTTCTACCTTACCGGTTGGGACCCTACCATTGCCTCTGGTGCGTATGCGATGAGCCCCACCATTCCCGCCATCCTCGACGGTGGTTCGGTCTCCAAGTGGTGCTGGCCCAAGACCTATACGGGCAATGCCAACAACACCATTTACTGTTCGGGCGCTACCACCACCGGCTGGTTCCAGCTGCTCAAGGTCGGAGGCCTCGCCGACAACTATCTGTGGAACTTGGACTCGGTCGTGATGCATTCGACGCTGACCAACACCAACTGCTCGATCGCCAACAATATCATCAACTGCGATCCCTCTGGCAGCGCAAGTCCCGCCGTCTTTACCATCGTCATCTAGACTGCCGTCCCGATCCCCCGGCCTTTGTGACCTCCCCCCCCTTCCATCCAAATACCCGATCCTCCACCTCCCGTTTCCTCTTTTGCGCTGATCGGGCCTTCTTGTCATTGCCGGGAAATCACCCATGTTGTATTCATAAACACTGGCCTTTACCATTGTATCGCGTACATTTCTCGCTGTCAATAGGATGGGGATTTGAGTAATGCTGTTTAACGGCTCGGCGTTGTCTCGCAAAACGAGGATTTATCTTGACATAGTAGGAAAGACTGAGCGTGGATTTGGCAGAACGAGCCGATCGGCTAGCCGTTAAACACCATTAGATTTGACCTGTAGAGTAGGAAGGCCATGTTTGCCTAATTATGACGGCACATGGGTGCTATTGATGCGACCACACCAACGTGTTTGGTTCTGGCTGCCGCGCATAGAGCCCCCTGCAACCCTCTGTGTGCAACAAATGGACGCACACAGAGACACGCCGTTGGATCTGTTGGGGCGGAGGGCATCAGCGACAGAACGGGCGAGGGGCTCTCTATCCATCGCAAGTAGTGATCCTGGAGCAATGGCACGCGCGCAAACGATGTTGACGGAACCCGTTTCTAGGTAAAAGGTGCGACCAACGGATAGCGCCCCGTCAACGGCGTCGTAAAGCGTTTCGGCAGGCAATGTTATGACCACACATGCGTGTATGAATCCGCAAGCAATGACACGATGCCGACTTTGTACACTCGCCTAGTTGGATAGCTATTGCTTTTCGCCGCTCTGCCTTGTGCTCGTTGTCGTTCCAGGGGTACCCTATGATCACCCTGTTTGTTGCTCGAAATTTCGATAACTTTCACATGCACGTTTCATGAGTGCCCATCTGCACTTTGCATGGGAGACCTTTTTTCAAATATAGGCCACTGTCGCAGCGGTGCCATGTCACACCCACGCCAAGCACACAACGCTATATAGTCTAATGATATATGTGCATACCACACGCATAAGGTAGAATACGGTTGCGCGCACATACACACACGGGAGAACAGGAATGAATGGACGACAACAGGGAGAGCGTATTGTGATATTGACATTCAACGATATCTACGATTTGGAACCGTCGGCGGACGGAACGAGGGCCGGGTTTGCTGCCTTGGGTGGCCTCATCGCCAGGGAGCGCCGGATGGCACTGGACGATCCCGATGACCCCGCCGGCGCAGTGGTTGTCTGCTGCTGCGGCGACTTTCTGTCGGCAGCACCTGCCCTTTGCGGCAACTCACCGGACGACGCCGGTCGCCACATGGTGCCCCTGCTCGATGCCATCGGCGTCACCCACGTTGTGCCCGGAAACCACGAGTTTGATCGAGGCACACATCCATGCGCGCTGCGCACCACGGAATCCTCCTTTCGTTGGCTGTGCACCAACGTGCGCGCGTCGGCACCCACATGTGGTGAGGATCGACCGTTTGGCGCCGGCGTGGACGTGGACATTGTGACCACCGCCAGGGGCACGCGCCTGGGACTTTTCGGGCTCTGCACGCCAAACGCGCCCCTGCTTTCCGCCGCGGGCGACGGCGGCGCCGTCTTTGTCGACCCCGTCGGTGCTCTGACTGCAAGCTTACCACCCGCAAACGGCGGCCATTGCGCGCCGGCAGATGAGGGCGGAAAGCTGGCAGCAAACGGGCTTGACGTCGTTGTGGCGCTCACCCACATGGACCTCGATGACGATGTGCGCCTTGCTACATCGTGCGCCGACGGCGTGCACCTCGTGGTCGGTGGCCACGACCACGAACCAATTGTCTATCGTACCGAGGGATATCCCCCGATCGTCAAGTGCGGATGCGACGCGCGATGGCTCGGCCGGATCGTGTTGCGCGTCTGTGGTGGATCAAACGGAAATGCTCACCGTGTGAGCGTCGAATCGATCGATTTGCTGCCCAACGACGCGACCGCTGTGCGCGACATGCATGTCGAGAGGCGCATTGCCGACCTCTTGGCGGATATGCAGTCGCGTCAAAAGGCCCACATGGCCTCTGCCTATGGCGCTCATTGTACGGCCGACGACAAAGACGATCCTCTTGGTAGGGACCCAGACGCCGTACTGTGCAAGCTGCCGCATGGCATAAGCAGCGTTGGGCCACGCGAGGGGCCGTGTCCGTTTGCCAACGTGGTGTGTGACGTGCTTTGCGACGCGGCCAAGGTCGATCTGTTTTTGATTCACGCCGGTCTGCTCCGTAGGGCCCACATCTATAGGGCCGGGCGTGCGCTCACAGCGGGCGACGTTCACGTCGAACTGCCTTTTCCATCTCGGTGTGCGGTGTGCCTCGTACCAGGGCGCCGCTTGGTCGAGGCCCTAGAGCACGGCATAGGCGCCATTGGGCAACCCAGCGCTGCCACGGGCACTGTCGTCCGCGAGTCGCGCAGGCTAGTCCACGTGTCGAAACCGTGGTGGTATACCTATGACTCGGCGCGCCCCGGCGGTGAGCGCATTGTGGACGTCTGGCACGGAGACGAACCTGTCCGCCTGGATCGTATCTACCGCGTGGGTATGCCCAAGTACCTCACAAAGGGTGGCGACGGATTCGCGGCGTTGGCGGGCCTCGATAGAGATCCGTCGCCCGCCACCGAAACGCTCCTGTGCCGTCTCTTTGTCGACGGCGTCACGCTCGACCACTTTGCGGATGCCGCTCGGATAAACACGCCCCGGA
>Ga0255334_1001421_pt1 | contig 10752 bp, 9 predicted proteins | sample EtOH5_35cm_T3_12_FD_202080 | JGI IMG/M metagenome (GOLD analysis project Ga0255334, IMG submission 202080) | Sandy soil microbial communities from University of British Columbia, Vancouver, Canada - EtOH5_35cm_T3_129 | ecosystem: Engineered > Artificial ecosystem > Sand microcosm > Unclassified ...
AGATGATGACCAGCACGATCCCCAGCCAGTAGTTCGGCACCGAGACGCCCAGCACAGCGACGCCGGTGACGATGCGGTCGATCCAGCTGCCCGCCCGTCGCCCGGCAATGGTGCCCATGACGAAGGCGATGCTGAAGGCGATCAGCACCGACACGCTCGCCAGCAGCACGGTATTGCCGAGCGAACGCGCGATCTCGTCGGCTACCGGCCGGCCGGTGGCGATGGAACGACCGAAGTCACCCACCGCCACCCGCGCCAGCCAAGCCAAGTACTGGACCGGCAAAGGCCGATCCAACCCGTAGAGGCGCTTCAGCCGCTCAACGGTTTCCGCATCGGCATCCGGCGGCAACAAGGTCTGCACGGGATCCCCCGGTGCCAGATAGACCAGGGCGAAGCAGACGATGGAGACGCCCAGCGCGATCGGGATCGCGGCGAGCAGCCGGCGCACCACATAGCCGAACATGATGCCTCAGCGCGGCGCCATGGTGATCGGCGTCAGATCCTGGAACCAGCTTTGCGCCTGCACGAACCCCTGCACGCGCGGCGACATGGCGCGCGGGTTCAGGTCATGCACCACCCAGAGCATGACGGCATCCTCGCTCATCTTCTCATGGATCTGCGTCAGCAGCGCGAGGCGGGCGGTCGGATCGAAGGTGGCGAGCGCCTGGTTGATCAGCGCATCCATCGACTCGCTCTGGTAGTGGCCCCAGTTGGAACCGCGGGGCGACATCTGTTGGCTCCAGATGAAGCGCATCATGCCGTTGAAGGGATCCTGCAGCGAACGGCTGATGTTGATGCCGTTCACGTCCTGGTGCTTCTCGCGCCCGTCGCGGCCGACCTGCAGCAGGGCGTTCCAGTCCATGACGCTCAGATTGACCTGGAAGCCGACCGCCTCCAGCTGCGCCTTCACCAGCTCGTTCATCGGCAGCGGCTGCATCTGGCCCGAGCCGGAGGTGGAGATCGCCAAGGTGATCCTGCAGGGCATGCAGCCGGCCTCGGTCAGCAGCGCGCGGGCCCGGGCCGGATCGAACTCGTAGCGGACCGGATGGCCATAATACGTGGTCGAGGGCGGCACATTGGCATAAGCCTCAAGCGCCACGCCGCCGAGCAGTTCCTTGAAGTCCGGCCGGTTCAGCGCGTAATTCGCCGCACGCCGCACCCGGACATCCTTGAAGGGCCCATCGACGAAGTTGAGCTGGTAGGCCCAGTTGTGCGGGTAGGCGTTGGTCACGATCTGCATGCGCGAGGAGCGCAGCCGCGGGATCGCATCGGGTGCCGGTGCCTCGATCCAATCCACCTGGCCCGAAAGCAGCGAGGCGGTGCGCGTGGAGGCTTCCGGCATCGGCAGCAGCACCAGCCGGTCGTGACGCGGGATGCGCGCGGGGTCCCAGTATTCGGTGTTCTTCACCAGCTCCAGCCGCTCACCGGGCACCATGCGCGAAAACCGATAGGGGCCGGTGCCGGACGGGTTGCGGGCGAAGGCATCGGCATCATCACGCACCTCGGCCGAACGCCGCGGGCTGACCATCATGAGAAAGCTCATGTTGTAGGGCAGCAGGCTGTCCGGCTGCTTGGTGTTGATGGCAACGGTGAATTCGTCCACCGCCTCGATCGATTCGAAGCTGCCGAGATAGCCACGCGCAAAAGCGAACTGCCGCGCATTGAACTGTGGCGCGCTTTCCTTGGTGAAGCGGTCGAAGTTCCAGACGATGTCGGCGGCGGTCAACGGCGAGCCGTCATGGAACTTTACGCCACGGCGAATCTCGAAGATCCAGCGGCGGTTGTTGGCGGGATCGATGTGCCAGCCGGTCGCGAGGCCGGGCTTGATGTCGGCCGCGACATCACTGCGCGACAGATCCCAGGAGACCAGCGCGTCGTAGAGATTGTAGCCGACGAAGCGCCAGCCCTCAAAACCCTGGTCGGGAATCCCCGCAGTCAGCGGAATGTCGCCGGCCGTCATGGCCACCCGCAGCACCGTCTCCGGCTGCGCTATGGCGGGCGGCGAGGAAAGGGCCGCCATGATGGCGAAGGCACCGCAGATCGAGGCAAACCGTTTCGTCATGTCAACTCCCTCTCGGCGACATGCGTCGGCCGAGCGCCCGAATGGAGTGACTGTCGTGTTCTTCCCGCTGTCGGCCAGCCTATGGCATGGCGCATGGCTGTCAATCAGAACCGGAGGGTCTGGCCGGCAGGCGGCGGCAGGCCAGGGGCTCGCCTTATCGGCGCCAGGAGCCCTCGGCCACGAAATCGTGACGCGTCGTCGCCGCCAGCGTCGCGCTCAGCGCGGCGCGGTCGAGCGGAACGCAGTAGGCGGGCCTCGCCCGCTCGAAACGCCAGCCTTCGGCAAGGGCGCCGGCATTCACGACATCGTAGCCGAACTGGTCGAGAAGATCGGCGACCACCCGCTTCGCCTCCCTGTCGTCTCCCGCGATCGGCAATGCTCGCCGCCCGGGCGAACCGCTGGGCCGGCCATCCCCCTCCAGATCCCGCATCATGATCGCATTGAACGCCTTCACGGTCCTCGCGGCCGGAATGTGCCTGGCGAGCGTTTCGCTGGTGGTGGTCGCCTGGGCATCCAGTTCGGGGATATGGCCGTCGCGATCCGGATAGTAGTTGTTCGTGTCCACGACGATCTTGCCTGCCAGCGGTGCCGCGGGGATCGCCAGGATGCTCTTCAGCGGAATGGCGACGACAATGATGTCGCCGAAGGCGGCGGCCTGCTCGACGGTGCCCGCCTCGCAGCCGATGGCCGTGACGATGGCGGCGAGTGTTTCGGGGCCGCGGGAATTGCTCAGCATGACCTTGTGGCCATGCCTGACACCGAGGCCTGCAATCGCGCGCCCAACCTGGCCGGCACCGATGACACCTATGTTCATGATCTTGGCTCTCGTTTGGGGATGGACCGAGGCTGGCCCCTCGCCCCGGTCGCCGCTCCCGCCATGACGGACCCCGGCGTCGGGCGACGCCGGGCGTGACGGATATGGGGTGCGGTGGCGTCACGCCCAGCCGGGCAGCCTCGCCGATCGGATGCCAGAGCGCGCCGAAAACCTCGGCTGCCGCGCGCCACGCATCAGATGTGTTGAAATTCCTTGGAAAGCCCAAAGGAGGGGATGTCAGCCGCCGCTGCACTCCTATGTAATTAATATCTCACTATTATAACTTTCACGCATCTACGTGATACCCGGGAATATACCCGGTCGTCACCCTACCTGCGGGCCGAAACCCCGTGTGCGCGTGCGAGTCTAGCAGCACCGCATGGCGCGGAATTGAAACATCGCGTGATTATTGGATGCGCGGTTTTCCGGAACTATGCGGTTACGGGCTTGATCGACAAATGAAGAACAGTCGCCTGAGACCTCACCGCCCCTGCCACCCGCACAACCTGGCGCCCGTCTCGTTGTGCGCCAGCAGCGCTCGGGCTGTCTCGGCGGAGAACACGTCCTCCGGCCCCACATAGACTGGCCGGGCGGCGGCACAGAAACTACCCGCGTCCCCATCGCCGGCGCAGCTCGGCAACAGCATCAGCCCGAGCAGCGCGACCATCTTCCACCATCCGCGCATGTGTCGCCTCCCTGTCGCGCCCGGCCTGGGCGATCCGTTCCGCATCACGCCCGCCGGCGCGCGCCGCCAGCAGCAGCCATGCCCCGGCCGCCAGCGCGGCGCCGATCGCCGCGGCCCAACCCCAGATACGCCCCGGCAGCGCGGCGAGCAGCGCGATCACGCCACGGCATCCCGGCGTTTCGTGAGAATGACCGCCAGGGCCACCAGCGCGACCGATACCACCAGGGCCACCCCGGTCCAGGTCGGTAGCCCGGCCAGGGACTGCACCAGCGGCGCTGCGGGCGCCGCCAGCGCCACAGCCGCCGCGACGGCCCCCGCCCCCTTCCCGGTGCCCGTGCTGGCCGCAGCGCTAACCGTGGTCACCGGGCGCGGCAACCCGGCCAGACGCAGCCCCTCGTCGATCACCGCGTCCGGATAGGGCTGCCCGCCGAGTTCGTGCTTGATGATCGCCTCGACCAGCGGGCGCATATGCGCATAGGTGTGCATGTCCAGCCGATCGTCGAGCGTGAAGCCCGTGCTGTCCGACACCGCCAGCGCATAGGCGCTGGTCTTGTTCTCCACCGGGGGTGCCCAACGGTTGATGATGTCGCGGATCGTGTCCAGCCCGTACCGATCGTAATAGGTGGTCAGCAGCGCCGCCAGTGCGCGGATGCCGTATTCGTGGCTGGAGAAGGCGGCAAAGCGCGGCGGGTTGCCGTTGGTCTCGATGCCGACCTGACCCTGCCAGGCGTTGGCTGGATTGTAGTCGATGTTGCCGGGGTTCCTGTTGCGGTATCCCCGGGTCGTCTTCGGATCGCTCATGTTCCCCCCTCAGTTCCCGACGATGAGCCCACGCGCCACAATGACCCCGGTCGCATAGATCGAGCCGGCCATGCCGGCCACCGCCAGAGCGGCAGCCCATACCCCGGCCGAGATGCGCGATAACTTCGCATCGACAGACTCGAGGTCTTTCCGCACCGCGGTGATCTCTCCCCGTAGCTGCTGGTGCCGCATAGCGCACATCCGCACGTGGATCGGCAGGCTGTCCGCCTCCTCGGCCAATGCGATTTCCTGCTCTGTCATGCGCGCTACTCCAGAATGGCCGCTGGTCAGGGCAGGACGATCGCTGGATTGCGGACAGGCATCGCGGACCGAAAATAGTCGTTCAGCGTGGTGCGTTCTGCGGCCGACAACTTGCGGCGGAAAAACGCGGCGCACGCAATATCGACTGCGCCCGGCGACCCGCCCAGACCGAAACTCCCGATTTTCCAGGTTGCGAGGGTGTTGACCGCGCGCGGCAATGCCGATGCCGTCGAGGCGGGTGTGCCCCCGGACATGGGATACACCTCCGAGGCGGACGCATCTCCGCCCTCACCGATGTACAGGCCCCAGTTCGCCGTATTCGTTGTCGTGGCCGTCGTACTTACATTGACCGACGCCCCTGCATTGTTGCGTGGGGCGTTAAACTGGCAATTCGTGGCCGTGGAGATGGTCATCCACGTGCCATAGGCCCCGCCCAGGGGTCCGGTACTATATGCGCCCATAATTGAGCCGTTGTAGCCAGCCACGATGGTAGGTCTGCGTGCCACCGCGACGAACGTCACCTCCGCGCTATCGGCAAGCGGCGTAAGCAGGTAGCCGCCGTTCCCAAACGCAGCATAGCCCTGGTTGTAGATGATCGCTCCTATCGGCACGGCGGGGTCCCCAAGGAGACTCGCCTGGTTTTTGCCCGAGAGTTCCGCCGACGCTCCCAGCCAATACCACCCCGCCAGATCGGCGGTAATCGGAGCGGTGAACCCCAGGCCGAGTGCAGAAAAATCCGCGCCAGTGATGCGTTGGTTTTGCGCCATGTGAAAGCTCCTTATGCGTCGATGATCGGGATTTCGTGCGGAATGAGCCAGTTCCACAACGGGTATGGCCTTCCGACCAGCTCGGGGATGTTCTCGCCCGCAGTCATGATGGCGGGGTCATATACGTACTTCGCCGTCGCGACGGTCGTGTCACTATCAGCCACGTTGCCGTGGCCGCTGAAGGTTGACATGCCCGCGTAGCGGAGAGCCGGGGCCGCCACCATCGAGGTATTGCGACCAAGCTTGATATGAATCACGGTTGGTGCCGCGATCTCCACACTGACAATTGGTACTACACCAGCAGAATCGAGAGCAGCGAACCCTTTGTTGGCGAACATAGTTGCTGCCAGCTGAACGTAGCAGGAGCGGAATACCAGAGGCGGCGCCGGCACGTGGAATGACACGAGAACATCCAAACCACGGCGCTTGGCCGCGATCGGCACCAGAGGGCGCCACCGCTCGCTGCGGAGCAACACTCGATCCAGCACCTTGCCGAATTGCTGACCGTGCCACGCCTGGGCATTACCCGTCACATGCCCGCCCACGTCCGGGTACGGGTAGAACCCCCCGACCAGATACCAATTCGGCTCTTCCTCGCTCAGCTCCCAATGCGCCATGGCGATAGACATGTGGGTCTCATCAACCGTGTATTGGGCGCCGGGGTATGAGGTGAAAACCGCGAACGGCCTGGTCTGCCCGGCGATGCCAATCTGGCAGTCTGCTCGCTTGTCCGACATAAGCTTTTTGAGGCCGGTCTTGTATGCCGCCTTGTCGGTTGAGCCGCCGTTCGTGCCGGTGTAATTGTATTCGTTGCCCTGATAAATTTCTGCGAGCATCTGATACGCGCCGCCAGCGGATATCGCCGCATCCCGCACCTGAGCGACGACGGATGGATTACGCCCGTACTCGTTTGGCGAGGCGCCCTTGCTCAACATTTCAAGCGTTCGGCCGCCGAAACCAGTCGTGGTCGCGACCAATTTACGCGCTGTATCCTCCGCCGTGCCCCGCTGATCCGACATGCGAAACTTTAAGAACGAGAGCGCCTGTGTCATGACGGTCTCACCGCCATTATAGGTGGTCGTGGTCTCGACGAGCGGTTTGAACACAGCCGCGCCGTTCGGAACCCATGTTTCTCCGCCAGTACTGTGTACGTGATTGCCGAGCGTCAGGTTCGACGCGTACGGCGGCACCGTGCTGATGGCGGAGGCATCCCACCCCTCATTCAGGCTCTGCCCGTTGCCGTTGATGTGGTTGTAGCCATCGGCGGGCCTCGCCGAGGTCACATCGGTTTCCCGCAGCCGCTCGGCTGCGAGCAGACGCGCCAACTGATCCTCGTCGGCCACGTCGTCCGCGCTAAACCCTGATGTAGAGTCACCCCCGGCGCTCAGTACGGCGCCCAATGGAGACATCGCCCACCCCCAAAACCCAAGCAAATCCTGCATCGTGAAAGCGACGTCGCTGCGGTCGTCAGACCAAATCTCAGTCCCGCCGACGACGGCCCCACCCCCGGCCCTGGCCTGGATAATCGGCGACCCGCCCTTCGCAGAAAGGGTTGGAATGCCGGCGTCGTCAACGCCCAAAACGCCGAACGCACCGCGCAGCCGTTTGCCGTCTGCGGACAGTTCCAGCCCGATAAACCCAATCAAATCCTTGAGGCGCCACGAGGCCGTGACGTCGTCATCGTTGGCGACACCGACCTTACCCAGCCTCTCATCCACCCCAGGCAGGGTGTCGCTCTCCCAGACGGCCACCCCGCCGACCTTGCGGTACTGGCCGCGAACGCGCCCGGCGTCAGCAGTCGTCAGAACCGCGATAGCCCGATCCGCTGCAGTCGCCACCCAGGCAGTCACTTCCGCCCAGGTCGCAAAATTCGGCGCGGCATTGGCGACAGAGGCGGTAGCATTGGCGGCGGCGGTCTCGGCCGATTGGCGAGACCCGTCGGCGGCGACGGCGAATGGTTCCGCGGCAGCGATACCAGCCGCCGTGCCAGCCGCAGCTCCGGCAGCGGTACCGGCAGCGGTACCGGCGGATGTGCCCGCAATCGTCCCGGCCTCGGCTCCGGCCGTCGTGCCCGCCTCTGCGCCGGCAATCCTGCCGGCCTCGTCGCCAGCAGCTGCACCTGCAGATGCCGCGGTGGCGGCGGCAGCTGTAGCCCGCTCAGCCGAATTGAACGCGCTGCCGGCAGCCTGATTTTCCGCCGCGGAGGCGGGAACATCCTCGTTCTGGCAGTCGATGTAGCTCTGGACGATTTCGACGTTCGGGCCGCTGCACGACACGTCGACCATCCAGTAGCCGACCGACAGGGGAACAGCCTGTCCGGTCCAATCGCCGATGCCGACGCGCGTCATCACCACTGGCGTCGACACCCCCACCGGGCTGGTGATTCCCGCAGCGACGCCGGTGATCTCCAGCGCCTGGCCGGTCTGGCTGTCGTAGCCCCGGATGCGCAGCCCGACGCTGGATCCCGGGATGGCACGCACCGGGCGTCCTGGCACCGCGGAGGCAAGCGCAAGAGTGAGATTCACATCCGGCATGATGATTCCGATCGGTTGCCCGCACTGGGCCAGATGACGTTGGCGGCCTCCCGCACCTCGGTCGGCGATGCGGCGACGGCGATCGCCAGCTTGGCCGAGCGGCGCAACCGCTTGATCTCCGCGCCCCCGCTCCGCCACGCCGCGGCGGCGGCCAGGACCTGGTCGGCGACGAGGGCCAGATCTGCCTCCGTCGTCAGCCCCTGTGCCGACGCCTCCGCCACCAGGAACGGGTAGGATGTCGGGTCAGGGCTCGGATCGCCCAGCAGGCGGAGCGCCTCGGCCTCGGTGGCCTGGTACTCCAGCGCCTGGCCAGCACCAGGCGTGATGAGGCGCAGGCGCGCCTGCTCCGCCTCCGCGTCGACGCGGGCGATCGCGGCGACCTTCGCTGCGGCCAGGCTCGGCCCGAGATCAAACCGCACGGATTGTCGCCCTCCACGGCAGGTAGCCCGGCGCCGTCACCTCGATACGCAGATCGCCGATGCTGGTGCAGGCGAGCGTGACCTGGCCGCCGGCGACCGGCGTCGAGGCCAGCGATACCACCCCATCGATCCGCACCGCGCAGGGATCGGGCAGGGCCGAGATTTCCGCCGTCGCCACACCGTCCGCGACAATCTCCGTCGTCGAAACGACCGGCGCCATCGCGGCGCGGGCCACCAGCCCGCCATCCTGCACGAACCAGGCTGAGATATCCGCCGGCGGCGGCGCCGAGATCTCGATCACCGCATGGCCGTTGGCCAGAGTGTCGGCAAAACCAGGTGCGCAGCGCGACCAGCCCATGATCGCCCCATCCCGGTGCAGGACATAGGTGACGTCATCCATTAACGGAACCTCAGCAGCGCGAATGCGGAGACGGCGTAGAGCACGACGTTGCTGTCCTCGCCGCGCCAATGCAACCGCACCGTGTAGTAGCCAGCGTCAATCGTAAACGACGACGCCATTGTGGGCGCCGTCTCCTGCGACCCACCGGACGCGGTCGCCATCTGCCAGATCAACCCGCCGGCGCCGTCCGCCAACCACAGCTGCGACGCCCAATCACTGAACCCGCCAGGGAACTGTTGGGACAGACTTGCGCTGCAAAATCCGTTGCGCGCGTTCGGCAGCGTCACGCCGAACAGCGGGTACTCGTGCCACGCGCCGTCGCCGACCTGCGCGGGCAGAGCCGTTCCACTGGCAAAAGTGGTGATCTCATTGGCGGCGAGCCGGTTGCCGGCCAGCGACAGTTCAGCGATCTGCGCGTTGCCAATCACAGCCGTCCCCATCTGCGCGGCCTGGGTGATGATCGTCTCGCTGGCGAGGTGCTCGGCGCGGATTTCCCCGGCGGCGATCTGGCCCGCGCGTACTGCCCCGGCGGCGATCGCGCCGGTGTTGATCGCGTTCGACGCCACCTTCCCTGCCGTGACCGAATTCGCCGCGATCTCATTCGCCGTGATCGCATTCGCCGCAACTTTGCCGGCGGTGACCGCGCCGGCGGCGAGCTCCTCCGCGGTGATCTGCCCAGCGGCAATGTGGCGGGCGAGGATCGTATCGGTCCGGATAACGCCGCCGTCGATCTCGGTGATCCCGCCGGGCGCCCAGTCCGACGGCTCGGTCTGATTGGGGTTCGCCGGCCCGAGGTAGGCGCGCGTCCAGAACAGATACGGATCGTCGGCGTGTCCGGAGATGGGTTCCGCGTGCACATAGAACCGCACCCAGAATGCTGCCGCAGGCGCTTGTCCGATGCACCAGCTCTGACTGTAATCAGTCAGCGACCAGGCATTGGCTGGAGTTGCCGGGTTGGCCGCAAACCCGCCGGTGAACTCGCCCACGACGGCCTGCGTCGAGTCGTAAAACACCAGATGCACTCTCCCCTGGCACCGGTGTGGCAGCAGCAGCGCATGGGCCTCGAAGCACTGGCCGGGCTGGCAGGGATAGCCGGGCGCATTGTCCCAGAACGCCGCCATATATCCACCAGGATCGAGACCAGCGCTGCGGTGGATATAGGCGTTGCCGGCACCAGGAAATCCCCAGATCGGATCGATATCGCTACCCCGACCGATCGCATCCGGGGGTTGGTTGCCGCCAGTCGTCCAGCCCGCCGTGGTCAGCGGGCAGCACGCATTCCAGATGACGTTCTTGCCCTGCCCCACCGCCAGTTTTGCGGTCGTGACCGACCCTGCCGACAGGTTCTCCGCCTCGACCGCGGCCGCCGCCAATTTCGGCGTGGTGATCGCGTCATCCGTAATCTGGGTGCTGGTGATCTGCCCGGTCAGTTTGGCCGCGGCCAGACCAGCAATCTGCGCATCGGTGAGCTGGCCCGTGACTTTCGCGGCGGCGATCTCGGCCAGTTGCGCATTGGTGAGCTGGCCGGACACAGCCACCGCCGGGACCTCGGCCGTCCAGGCACCGCCCACCCGCCGATAGAGCCGCCCGTCGGACATGTTCAGCGCGACCGTGTTGTTGGCCTTCACCACCGACAGATCCTCGATCAGCTCGACCGGCGCGAGGCCCGATGCGAATTTCGCCGTGTTGACGATGCCGTCGGCGATGTCGTCGACGACCAGCAGCGTCGCCTGGCCGGAGACCTCCGCCGTGTAGCCGCCGGCATTGCCGCTGCGGTCCACCGCCCGCAGACGGAAATAGCGCTGCTCGGCGGGGAAAAACCCAGGGCGCAGGAAAAAATCGGAGCCGCTTTCGCCAACCTTGGCCCAGGGCGATCCGGTCGGCGCAGCACGCTCCCAGATCTCGACATGGCGCAGGTCGCGATCGCCGGGGTTCACCCAGCGCAGCGCCACCGCCCGCGTCTGCCCCACGGCGACCAGTCCGGTCGGCACGCCGGGCGCGGTGGTGTC
>Ga0255334_1001422_pt1 | contig 10733 bp, 12 predicted proteins | sample EtOH5_35cm_T3_12_FD_202080 | JGI IMG/M metagenome (GOLD analysis project Ga0255334, IMG submission 202080) | Sandy soil microbial communities from University of British Columbia, Vancouver, Canada - EtOH5_35cm_T3_129 | ecosystem: Engineered > Artificial ecosystem > Sand microcosm > Unclassified ...
GTCTCCAGCCCCAGGGCGCGTTCCAGCTCGCGTTCGTCATGCACCTCGGCCAGCACCGCCATGTCCAGGCTGCGGGCGAGGGCTTCCAGCTCCCGCGCCTGGTCGTCGGACAGCGCGGCCATGATCAGCAGGATGCAATCGGCGCCCATGGCGCGGGATTCGAACACCTGCCAGGGCGAGATGAGGAAGTCCTTGCGTAGCACCGGCAGCTTGCAGGCGGCGCGGGCGGCGATCAGATGGTCGGCGGTGCCCTGGAACCAGGGCGCGTCGGTCAGCACCGACAGGCAGGCGGCGCCGCCCGCCTCATAGGCGCGGGCGAGCGCGGTCGGCTCGAAGGGTTCGCGGATCACCCCGCCGGAGGGCGAGGCCTTCTTGATCTCGGCGATCAGCCCGATCCGGCCCTCGGAGATGCGGTCGCAGAGGGCGCCGACGAAATCGCGCGGCTTGGGGGCGCCGGCGGCGGCGGATTCGATCTGGGATTGCGACCGGGCGGCCGAGCGGAGGCGGACCTCCTCGATCTTATCCGCCAGGATGCGCTTGAGGACATCCGGAAGATCGGCATCGACCCCGAAGGTGGCGGTCAGGGTATCGGGCATGCGGGGGCTCTCAGGCATTGGACGACAGGGGAGAGGTGGCGGCGCGCAGCCGCTGCAGCACGGCGCGGGCGGCACCGGTGTCGAGGCTTGCGGAGGCGAGGCCGGCGCCTTCGCGTAGATGGGCAGCCCGGCCGGCGACCACCAGGGCGGCGGCGGCGTTGAGCACCACACAGTCGCGATAGGGGGTCCTGGCCCCTTCCAGCAGGGCGAGCAGGGCCGCGGCATTCTCGGCCGGGTCGCCGCCGCGCAGGGTTTTTACGGGGGCGCGGGGCAGGCCGGCGTCTTCGGGCGAGACGGAAAACTCGGTGATCCGGCCATCCTTCAGCGCCACCACCTGGGAAGGGCCGGCGATGGTCAGCTCGTCCAGCCCCTGGCCATGCACCAGCCAGGCATCGGTGGTGCCGAGGCGGTCCAGCGCCTCGGCCATCGGGCGCAGCCATTCGGGGGCGAAGGCGCCGGTCAGCTGCCGCGTCACCCGCGCGGGATTGGCCATGGGGCCGAGCAGATTGAACAGGGTGCGGGTGCCAAGCTCGACCCGCGGGCCGGCGGCATGGCGCAGCGCCGCATGGTGGCGCGGGGCCATCAGGAAGACCATGCCGGCGGCGGCGAGGACCGCGGGCAGGCGCTCCACGGGCACATCCAAAGTGATGCCGAGCGCGGTCATCGCATCGGCGGCGCCGGAGCGGGAGGAGAGGGCGCGATTGCCGTGCTTGGCGACCGGCACCCCGGCCCCGGCCACGACGATGGCGGCGGCGGTGGAGATGTTCAGCGTGCCGGCCGCATCGCCCCCGGTGCCGACGATGTCGATGGCCTCGGGCGGGGCCTCGATGGTCAGCATGCGGGCGCGCATGGCGCGGACGGCGCCGGTCATCTCGGCCACCGTCTCGCCGCGGACGCGCATGGCCATCAGCAGCCCGGCGATCTGGGCGGGGGTCGCCTCGCCGGCCATGATGATGCCGAAGGCGTGCTCTGCCTCGGATTCAGCAAGCCGCTCCCCGGCCGCGAGGCGCGCGAGGATGGGTTTCAGCGACATGAAGGAAGATTGCGAAGCGTCACCTGCGGAGACGTCGCGCGAGACTGGCTTCAGGTCAAGGCTGACGCGCCGGCGAAGGCCGGCGGCGAGCGTCGCGGCGGTCATGCCGGGATGAGGCAGCGCGGGATCCAGCGGCGCCCGCCGGCGGTTCCGAGCAGCCGGCCGCAGAGCCCGAGCAGCCCCTCCGGCAGCGTGGCGGGGGCGGCCAGGGCGAAATCGAGCAGCTGGTCGGTGAGGCGCCGCAGGGCTTCGGACAAATCCGGATCGGGCAGCAGCCAGGACGGGCCGCGCAGCGCCGAACGGAAGCCGAGGCGGCGGGCAGTGGTGATCAGGGTCAGCCCGGCGATCCGCACCGCGCGGTGGCAGGCGCGGCAGATCCAGTGTTCCAGCGCCCGCAGCCCGGGCGGGGCGGCGGGCTCGGCCAGGGCATGCAGCAGCCGCTGCCAGAGGTGTTTTTGGGTCAGCCTGCGGAAATGGCGCGAGGCGGTGTCGGGGCGGCCGAAGGCCTCGGGCAGGTCCTTCCAAGGGCGGCCGGAGGCGGCAATCCAGAACACCCCGTCCAGCCGCGCCCGCAGGTCCCGCACCGGCCGCCCGGCGCCAAGCCAGAGGATATAGGGGCGCAGCGCATCCCATTCCGGGTCGGTCATCGGCTGCCAGGGGCGGGGCGGGGTGTCGTGGCGGGTCATGGCGGCGGTCCGAGGGGGGGATCGGAACAATATCCTAGACCGCCGGGAAAGCGTTGAGGTTTTTCCGCAAGGGCACTCGGCGCGGATCAGCGCCCGAGCAGGCGCATCATCTTGCGCACCGCGCTCTCGGGCGTGGTCAGCACCGGCAGGCCGGTTTCGGCGGCGACCGCGGGGGCGGCGCGGGCCAGGCTGAACTGCGCCAGCGCGATGGCGTCGCAGCCCGGCAGGCGGCGCGCGGCCTCGGCGGTCAGGCGGTCGTGGCTGGCGAAATCGCCGGCATCGAGCGCCGCCAGCGCGCCTTCCGCCAGCATCGGCACGACCTCGACACCGGCGGGGAATTCGGCCGGCATGCTGGCCAGCGTGGCCGGGAAGCTCGCGATCAGGCCGATGCGGCGGCAGCGGGCGGCCTCCTCGATCATCGCCTCGTTCGGCTTCAGCACGGGGATCGGGGCAAAGGCCGCGGCCACCGCCTCGATGCAGGGGCCGAAGGCGGAACAGGTGAAGAGCAGCCCCTCCGCCCCGGTGCCGAGGGCGTAGCGGGCCAGCGCGAGAAACCGCTCGGTCATCCGCGGGGTCAGCCGGCCGGCGGCGACCAGATCGGCGGAGAGCGAGGTGTCGAGCAGGCTCATCACCTGCGCCTCGGGCCAGAGCCGCGCCATCGCCGCCTCGATCGGCGGCGGCGAATGCCGCAGCGCATGGATCAGGGCGATGCGGGGGGCGGCCAGGGGGGCGGCCATGGGGGCGGGCTGCGGGCTATGCCGCTACTGGCAGCGATGCAGCGGCGAGGGGAACTCGCTGCAGTTCGGAAACACGATCTCGTTCGGCCCGCGGCGTTCGACGGTGAGCGAATTGACGCTGGCGCAGCCGAAGGCGGAGTCGCGCCCGGGCGGCTGCGCGCCGAAGACGCTGATGGTCGGCGCCGCCGGGGAGAAGCGGAACTCGACGCCATTGGGCTGGGCGGCGACGGTCTCGATCAGCCGCTGGCGATAGGCGACGTCGAGCGGGCTGGAGCGCATCACCACGTCGCGGGTGAAGATGACGCTCGGCTGGCCGGCGCAGGCGGGGCCGGAGGTGTCGCCGGGCGGGTAGAAGCCGCCGGTCCAGCTGCCGAAGAGCCAGGCATGCGGCGGCGCGCTGCGGGCGGCCGGCGGGGCCGGGGCGGCCGGCGCGGGGGTGGGGGTGGGGGTGGCGGGCCCGCGCTGTGCCTGGCTGGGCGCGGGCGGCATCGCGACGAGGACCAGCAGGGCGAGGGCGCGGAGGAACCAGGCGAACATTTTGAGCAGACCTCCGAGCGGCATGTGGCCGCCCTTCTACACGCGCCGCGGCGGCTTGGCCAAACCCCAGGCGAAGCGCCGGCCGCGGCGCGGCGGCGGCATCAGCGCCCCGGGTCAGGCGCTCCCTTAGGCGCCCCCCCAGGCCCCCCGGGTCAGGCCCCCCAGGTCGGGGCCCCCCGGGTCAGGCCCTCCCGGGTCAGGCCCCGCTCGGCCGCGGCGCCAGGGCGGGCCGGGGCGGGGCCGCGCGGCGCGGCGGGACGGCATCGCCATCCTTCACCGGGATATGGATCAGCGCGGCGAAGACCGCCATCAGAATGCCGAAGATCCACATCAGATCGTAGGAGCCGGTCTGGTCGAAGACCACGCCGCCGAGCCAGGCGCCGAGAAAGCCGCCAAGCTGGTGGCCGAGAAAGACGATGCCGAACAGCGTCGCGAGCCAGCGGGTGCCGAAATTGCGCGCGACCAGCGCCACGGTCGGCGGCACCGTGGACAGCCACAGCACCCCCATCACGGCCGAGAAGGCCAGCACTGTCCCCGTCGTCTTGGGCAGCAGCAGGAAGGCGGTCATCAGCACCGCGCGGGCCGAATAGATGCCGATCAGCAGTTCCCGCCGCTTCCAGCGCTGCGAAAGCTCGCCGGCAAGCAGGCTGCCCGCCACGTTGAACAGCCCGATCAGCGAGATCGCCCCCGCCCCCACCCAGAGCGGCAGATGGCAGGTCGAGACGAAGCCCGGCAGATGCACCGACAGGAAGGACACATGCACGCCGCAGACGAAGAAGCCGGCGAAGAGGCACCAGAAGCTGGTGCTGCCGCCGGCGGCGCGCAAAGCCTCGCCGGCGGTCTGTTCGGTGTGGCTCGCGGCGGATTTGGGCAGCGCGGGCTCGGTCAGCGGCAGCGCCAGCGGCAGCATCAGCAAGGCCGCCAGCGCCATGGCGACCAGCGCGCCCTGCCAGCCGAAGGCCGCGATCCCCGCCCCCGACAGCGGCACCACCAGGAACTGGCCGAAGGAGGAGCCGGCGGTGCCGAGCCCGACCGCGCGGCCGCGCTTGTCGTCGGGCAGGATGCGGGTCAGCGTCGCGACGATCACCGGCATCCCGGCGGCCGAGACCGCGACGCCGAGCACCGCGCCGGCGAAGGCGGTGAAGGGGCCGAGGTCATCGGCGAAGGCCATGCCGAGGATGCCGAGCGCGTAGAGCAGCGTCCCCGCCCAGATCACCACTTGCCCGCCGTAGCGGTCGGCGAGCTGGCCGCAGATCGGCTGCGAAATGCCGTTCAGCAGCACCTGCAGCGCGATGGCGAAGGCGAAGCCCGCGGTGGGCCAGCCATGTGCGGCGGTCATCGGCGCCAGGAACAGGCCAAAGGATTGCCGCAATCCCATGGCAAGCGCCGCCACCAGGACCGCGCAGGTGATCAGCAGGGTCCAGTTGCGAGAGGGGGCGGGCTTGTGCATGGGCGGTTCGCTCCTGCCGGCTTTGTCCGCAGCTTGAGGCTGCACTCTCTGGCATCGGGCCGGGCGGGAAAAGGGCGCGCAACGGAGAGCTTGTATTCACGCCATGCATCGGGTGCATGGCGATCGCCGCCCTGATGTGAGACCCCGCCGCCATGCTTCGACGCCTCTACGACCGTATCCTGCTGCTGGCTTCCGACCGGCGGGCGGGGCTCTGGCTTGGCATCGTCTCCTTCTGCGAGAGCAGCTTCTTCCCGATCCCGCCCGACACCATGCTGCTGCCGATGTGCCTGGCGCGGCCGGACCGGGCCTGGCGATTCGCCGCGATCTGCACGGTGACTTCGGTGTTCGGCGGGCTGCTCGGCTATGCCATCGGCTATTGGCTGTTCGATGCGCTGGCCCGGCCGCTGCTCGGCGCCTATGGCCATGCCGATGCGCTGGGGCAGTTCCAGGACTGGTACCAGCGCTGGGGCATCTGGGTGATCCTGATCAAGGGCTTTACGCCCATCCCGTTCAAGCTCGTGACCATCGCCTCCGGCGCCGCGCATTTCGACATCTGGATGTTCCTCGGCGCCAGCATCGTGACGCGGGGCGGGCGGTTCTTCCTGCTGGCCGGGCTGCTGCGCGCCTATGGCCCGCCGATCCGCGATTTCGTCGAAAAGCGGCTGACCATGGTCACCACCGTCGGGGTGGTGGGGATTCTGGGCGGGGTGCTGCTGCTGCGGGTGCTGTGAACGGGGTTGCGTCTTGCATCCGCCGCGCGGCATCGCAGGTAATCGTCGAACAAGGAGAGCGTGAGCATGGCGGCCGATGACGTCAGCCTGACCGGGCAGGTCAAGGCGAAGCTGGTGGCGACCAAACAGGCCTGGGCCCGCGAGGGCCGCCTGATCACCGGCGAACACGGCGACCCCGGACGCGACCGCCTGCCGCCCGGCCAGAGGCTGGTGCAGGACTGGCCGGTGCTGGACCTCGGCGTGCAGCCGGTGGTGCCGCATGCCGCGGCCGGGCTGGAGTTGGACGGGCTGGTCGCGACCCCGCAAAAACTCGACTGGGCGGCCTTGCAGGCGATGCCGCAGGGCGAGTGGGTGAACGACATCCATTGCGTCACGCAATGGTCGCGCTACGACAACCGCTGGACCGGCGTCGCCATGCCGGATGTGCTGGCGCTGGCCGCGCCGAAGCCGGAGGCGCGCTTCGCGGTGCTGGAATCGCATGACGGCTATACCACCAACCTGCCACTGGCCGACCTCGACCGGCCGGATGTGCTACTGGCCTTCGGCTGGGACCGCCGGCCGCTGACCCGGCCGCATGGCGGGCCGATGCGGCTGGTGGTGCCGCATCTGTATCTGTGGAAATCGCCGAAATGGCTGAAGCGGATCACCTTGACCGCCGAGGACCAGCCCGGCTTCTGGGAGGTCCGCGGCTACCACCACCGCGGCGACCCCTGGGCGGAAGAACGCTACGGCTGAGCGGGGTGCGGCGCCCGGCTCCAGAAATATTTGGTTCTGAAGCAAGAAATCCGTTCGGGCGATTCCGCCCGAACGGATATCGCTTCAGCGCCTCGCGCGGTCGATCGTGGCCTTTACCGATTCATAGGTCCGGTCGAACAGCCGCCGCGCATCGGCGAGGCTGTTCCGCAGATCCGACCACACCGCGTCCCCGGCCTGCCTGACCTCGGCCAGCCTTGCCTTGGCCGCATCCACCTGCGCCTGCAATTCGGCGATCCTCGCATCGAGCGCCGCGCGCTGCTCCGCCGCGACGGTTGCCGCCGATGCCTTCAGATCATCGATCGCCTGTTGCCAATGGCGCAGCTGGGCCTGCAGCCGCGCTTCGAAAACGGCTTTTCGTACCGCCACCTCCGAATTGACCGTGGTGAAATAGGCTTCGACATCCTGTTCGAACGCGTCCCAGCGCCCTTGCAGGGCGGCCTGGCTCTCGGCGATCTGCGCCTGCGTCCTCGTCTGGCTGTCGGCCAGGGCCCGTTCGACCTCGGCACGATAGGCGTCGCGGGTGGCACGCAGCTTTTCGAGCGTGGCCTCGGCGCGGAGCCGGGCGTCGTTGGAGAGCGTGCGGGCGTTCTCCTCCAGGGTCGCGATGGTGGCGTCGATCTCCGACAACCGCTCTCGCGTCCAGTCGATGGCGCCATGGGCGCCGACCGGGTCGGGCTGCGCCTGCGCGAGGAGAAGCCAGCGGCGCCCCCCTTCGGCAGCCGGCCTTGCAGGTGGCGAAAAGGCCAGCGCGGTCTGGGTCAGCAACACCAGACCCGCGCCGGCGGCAACGAAGGAACGCAACGGCATGAGGAGTCTCTCCTGATCGTAGAGGCTGTGGCGAAACGCATGGGGACAGGGCGGCGCCACCAGCCTTCTGGTAGCCCCGCGTCCTGACGGTTACTGGGAGATCTTCGTCAGCGCTTCGGTGATGCTGTTCCAGGTGCGCGCGGAGGCCGCGCGCGTCGCGTCGAGGCCGCTCTTGATGGCCAGCCAGGATTCGGCCCCGGCCGAGGAGACCTGGCCGAGCCTGGCCTGGGCTTTCTCGGTTTCGGCGGCGAGGCCGTGAATGGCGGTGTCGATGTCGCGCCGCGCCTGCTCGATCGCTTCCCTGGCCGAGGCACGCACGGCCTCCAGCGCGGTCCGCATGGCTTCGCGCTGGGCCGCGGCCCGGGCCGCGAAGACCTTGGCCACGACATCCGCCTGCTCCTTCGCGGCGGTGAGATAGGCGTCGAAGGACATCTCGACCTTCACCCATTCGGCCTCCAGCGCCGCATAGGCCTCATCGGCCGCGCCCTTGGCGGAGGCGGCATCGGCGCGGAAGCTGTCGACCTTCGCCTTGAAGCTGTCGCGCGCGGCCTTGATGCGGGCGATGGCGCGGTCGGCCTCGGCGCGGGCATCGCTCTTGAGGCTGTCGACGGAGCCTTCGACCGCCGTCAGCGTGGCGTCGATCTCGTCGAGCTTCTGCTTGCTCCACTGCAGCGTCTCATGGGTGAGGCCTGGCTTGGTCATGGGTTCGGTCCTTTCGCTGTTCGGCCGGGGCCGATCCCCGCCCGCCTGGTGGTGTCCCGATCTGTTCGGTGCTCGCCCCGCCCAAGGGTCATGCCGTTGGGCCGAAGAGGAATTCGCTGCGCGCGAGCTGTCTGACGATCCTGTCGAGCTGTTCGAGGCGGCGGGGATCGAGCCGGTCCCAGCCCAGCCGGTTCAAGGTCATGTTGCGCAGGGTCCGGATGCCGATGATGGCGGACAGCACGAAGGTGATCCGCGCCCGCAGCATTTCATCCGTCCCGTCGCAGCCGATCAGCGCCGCGACGGTCTGCGTCAGCGCCTGCTCGAAACCGGTCAGGACCCCGTCGGAGATGATGCGAAAGGCTTCATCGGCCTCGAGCTCGCAGCGGATGAAAAACGCGGCCCAGGCATCCGGCTCGGTGGCCACGATCAGGTGGAAGAAGCGGCTGAGGGCCTCCTCGATCCGCGCCGCCGGGGTTCCCCGGCTCTCGTCCTGGAGATGGGCAATGACCGGGGCCATGCGCTCGCGCCCAAAATCCGCGATCACCTGCGCCGCGGCGAGGTAGAGGTCCCGCTTGCCGCCGAAATGGTAGGAGATCGCCGTCAGGCTTGCGCCGGCGCGTTCCGCCAGGATCCGGGTGCTGGCCGCCGCATAGCCGACCGATCCGAAAACCTCGATCGCCGCTTCGAGCATCCTGGCGCGGGTCTCCCCGCTGCGGGCGGCATGGCCGCTGATGTCCATCTCGGCCCTGGCATGTGACAGCCGCATCGCTTCGCCTCCCTGCAGGAAGGCGTCTAAGTCATTCGAACGAACTTTCTTTGCGGCAGGTCAAGCCGGGTGCGGGAAACAGCGGAAGCGCGCCGGCGCCGCCTGGGGCCAAGGGGTCCGGGGGCCAGCGTCCGGGGGCCAGGGGGGCGGGGGCGCTGGCCTGCGGCGCCGGCTTCGGCTAACCCCCGGCGCTTCATGCCCCGGGGGAGCAGACAGCGTGGCGGATATCGTGATCGACATTGCCGGCGAGATTTTCCATGCCGAGTTCCAGGACGCCGAGGCGCCGAAGACCTGCGCCCGCTTCCGCGAGCTGCTGCCCTTCAGCGACCGCATCATCCATGTCCGCTGGAGCGGCGAGGCCTGCTGGATCCCGATGGGCGAACGCGACCTGGGCCTCGGCTTCGAGAATGCGACCAGCCACCCGGCACCGGGCCAGGTGATCCTCTACCCCGGCGGGGTGTCGGAGACGGAGATTCTGATCGCCTACGGACCCTGCTGCTTTTCCAGCAAGGCCGGACAGCTGGCGGGGAACCATTTCCTGACCATCACCGAAGGGTTGGACCGGCTGGTGAAGGTCGGCCGGTCGGTGCTCTGGGACGGGAACAAGGCGATCACCTTCCGGGCGGGGTAGAAGAAGGTCAAGGGGGGCACCCCCCGAACCCAGGGCTTCGAATCCAATGTCACCCGACGGTCTCGTTGAGGATCTGGTCGAGATAGGCCGGCATCCATCCGGCCAGTTTACGGCGTAGCTTGATGGATTTGGTGTCTTTGGCGGATCGGACGAGGTTGAGAGCGAAGTGCCTGACGACGGCCATGTTTGTGGCCCCGAAACCCTTGCGCAGGCGTGACTGGTCGTCGGCGAAAGTCACGTCGAGCACCCAATGCAGGCGGTTCTCGATGCCCCAATGGCCGCGCACGGCCTGTCCGGCCCGCGCTGCATCCAGGCTGGCTGAGGAGATATAGTAGCGGGTCTCCTCGTGCGCGTTGCCGCCGCGTTCGATGCGGGCGTGGACCCGGACGATGCAGGCGACCTCGGGGAGGCGCAATTCGCCGGGGAAGCGTCGTTCGCCGGACAGCCAATCAACCTCTCGCATCACACTGACAATCCGCTGTTCGATCCGGCCATGCCCTTTGTCATGCGTGGTGTGGGTCTCGACCGATCCGGGTGCTGCGGTGCTGAAGCAGTCCTCGACCTCGGCGCGCAGGCTCGGCTGGTTGGCCTTGACCGCGAGCAGGTAGTCGGCGCCGGCGTCGCGGATGGCGCGGGCGATGGTGCCGTTGGTGGCAATGGCATCGATGGAGACCAGCGCGCCGCGCAGGCCGTCTTGCTCGGCGAGGCGGGCCAGCAGGATCGGGATGGCGGTCAACTCATTGGCTTTGCTGGGCACGGCCTCCTGTCCCAGCACCAGGCGGGAGGTGGTGGCAAAGGCCGAGACCAGATGGATCGCCTCCTCACCCGCGGCGCGGTCGTGGCTGCGGCGCGAGGTTTTGCCGTCGATGGCCACGAAGTCGGGCCGCCCCGGCCAGGTGCCGCGCACCCAGGCGGTGAAGACGGCGGAGAAAAGGCTTGGGTTGATCCGGTTCATCAGGATCGTCAGCCAGCGGCCACCCGGCACGCCGTTCTCGTAAGGCAAATGACGCCGCAGGAAGTCCAGATGCGCCTCTCCCCAGGCGGCGATATGGTCGTAGTCGTCGCAGTCGGCGATGGTGCCACAGACCACCAGCAACAGCACCTCCGCCAGCGGATGGCTGATCCGGCGCACATCGCGCGGATCGTCGATGGTGGCGAAGTGCTCAAGCAGAACCGCAAGCCGGGACTTCTCGGAGACGATGGTGCGGTTGGACGACATTGAACGGCTCCGAATCGGAGAGCCTCATGGAATCAACATCAAAACCCCATGTCACCCGCTGTCACATGAGTTCGAAGCCCTG
>Ga0255334_1001423_pt1 | contig 10730 bp, 6 predicted proteins | sample EtOH5_35cm_T3_12_FD_202080 | JGI IMG/M metagenome (GOLD analysis project Ga0255334, IMG submission 202080) | Sandy soil microbial communities from University of British Columbia, Vancouver, Canada - EtOH5_35cm_T3_129 | ecosystem: Engineered > Artificial ecosystem > Sand microcosm > Unclassified ...
TCCCCCGCGACGCGCTGCCGAAGGTGTACGAGGCGCTCGTGCTGGAAGACAGCAACGAAGCCTCGTTCGCCGAGAAGGGCCTGACCTTCGAAGTGCAGCAACAGCTCGGTGACGGCGTGGTCCGTACCATCGCCCTGGGTTCGTCGGACGGCCTGCGCCGCGGCATGTCGGTCAAGAGCACCGGCGCCCCGATCTCGGTGCCGGTCGGCCACGGCACGCTGGGCCGCATCATGGACGTGCTCGGCCGCCCCATCGACGAAGCCGGCCCGATCGCTTCGGACGAGAAGCGCTCGATCCACCAGAAGGCGCCGAAGTTCGACGAGCTGTCGCCTTCCGTGGACCTGCTCGAAACCGGCATCAAGGTGATCGACCTGGTGTGCCCGTTCGCCAAGGGCGGCAAGGTGGGCCTGTTCGGTGGCGCCGGCGTCGGCAAGACCGTGAACATGATGGAGCTCATCAACAACATCGCCAAGCAGCACAGCGGTCTGTCGGTGTTCGCCGGCGTGGGCGAGCGTACCCGTGAAGGGAACGACTTCTACCACGAAATGAAGGACTCGAACGTGCTCGACAAGGTGGCCATGGTGTTCGGCCAGATGAACGAGCCGCCGGGCAACCGTCTGCGCGTGGCGCTCTCCGGCCTGACCATGGCCGAGAAGTTCCGCGACGAAGGCCGCGACATCCTGTTCTTCGTCGACAACATCTACCGCTACACGCTGGCCGGTACCGAAGTGTCGGCACTGCTGGGCCGCATGCCTTCCGCCGTGGGCTACCAGCCGACGCTGGCCGAGGAAATGGGCAAGCTGCAGGAGCGCATCACCTCGACCAAGACCGGCTCGATCACCTCGATCCAGGCCGTGTACGTCCCTGCGGACGACTTGACCGACCCGTCGCCTGCCACCACCTTCCTGCACCTGGACTCGACCGTCGTGCTGTCGCGTGACATCGCCGCGCTGGGTATCTACCCCGCCGTCGACCCGCTCGACTCGACCTCGCGCCAGCTCGACCCGCAGGTCGTCGGCCAGGAACACTACGACGTGGCCCGCCGCGTGCAGCAGACGCTGCAGCGCTACAAGGAACTGCGCGACATCATCGCGATTCTGGGCATGGACGAACTGTCGCCGGAAGACAAGCAATCGGTGTCGCGCGCGCGGAAGATCCAGCGTTTCCTGTCGCAGCCCTTCCACGTCGCGGAAGTGTTCACGGGTTCGCCGGGCAAGTACGTGCCGCTCAAGGAAACCATCCGTGGTTTCAAGATGCTGGTGGACGGCGAATGCGATCACCTGCCCGAGCAGGCGTTCTACATGGTCGGTTCGATCGACGAAGCCTTCGAGAAGGCCAAGAAGCTCCAGTAAGCGGGGTCTTTCGCCTTCGCGCGGGCCCGCGCGCATGCCGTGGACGGGGATTGTCCGCGGCGCGCGCGCCGGCCGGAAGGTGGGAAACCTGCTTCCTGGCAACGGGAAGCCAACGCTTTCTGGAACAAAGGAATTCACATGGCAACCATTCTTGTAGACGTCGTCAGCGCCGAAGCGTCGATCTTCTCCGGCCAGGCGAAGTTCGTGGCGCTGCCGGGCGAGTCGGGCGAGCTGGGTATCCTGCCGGGCCATACGCCGCTGATCACGCGTATCCAGCCGGGCGCGGTGCGCATCGAGAAGGAAGACGGTAGCGAAGAGTTCGTGTTCGTGGCCGGCGGCATTCTCGAAGTGCAGCCCAAGCACGTGACCGTGCTGGCGGACACCGCCATTCGCGGCAGCGATCTCGACGAAGCCAAGGCGCAGGAAGCCAAGCGCGCGGCCGAGGAGCTGATGCAGAACCAGAGCAGCGACCTCGACCTGGCACGTGCCCAGAGCGAGCTGGCTGTTGCGGCCGCGCAACTGGCGGCCATCGCGCGCCTGCGCCGCAAGCGCTGAGCAACGCGGCACCGGGCGCAGTCCGCGACAGCTGTTGTTTTTTGGCTGTGGCGACAAAAAAAGGCAGCCGCGAGGCTGCCTTTTTCACGATGCTGCGACTATTCTGACGGCTCAGCACAAAAAAAAAGCGCGCGGGCCGGGGAGGCACCGCGCGGACGGGAAAATCCCTTCGAGGGGTCAATTCGAAGGAACGGGTAAGGTCCAGGTCATTCAACAGGCGCCGGCCACTTTCCAGTCGGATCATCGCATCCGGCAAGGTGGTTCAGCATCCGGTCAGGCGGCACCGATCGCAATCAGACGATCCAGCCAGCCGGAACCGAAACGCGCCAACAATCTTCACAACCTGGTACACCGACCGCGGGCATGGCTCGCGATCCGGTCAAACTGGGTGGGAATTGCTTCCAAAGGCTTTCTTCACGACGCCCTCCCTTTCTGTTTGGGGGAGGGAACGCCTTTCACAAAAACTGATTGTGTTAAAGCATTGTGGGGGAAACTTTTGGCAATGGCAGTAACAAAATGTATCGGTTTGCAATAAGTTGAAAGCGCCGTAACCGAAACGTCGTTCAAATAGGCTTCATCGTCCGCATATTTCCGCCTTTGCCGCAAGGCGGCGGGAACACCACCGGGCGCCGCCGGTCCCATAGCTTTCGCTTGCCAGCCATCCGCGCCGCGGTCTGGCCGCCGACCGCCATGCCGCTTCCTTCCGCCATTCCCCCGCTTCGCCGTGAATGCGTACAAGTCCGAAGTGGCCTTGTCCAGCTTGGCCTCGCCGCCGTTCTCGGCGCCGCGCCGCCGGCCTGCGCGCTGGCGCTTGCGGACGGGCCGCCGGCCATCGCCGGCACCTTCTGGCAGGGCGAGCCCGGCGAGTCCGGGCAGGTTTCGCTGACGCTATTTCCGCGTCCCGGCACCGAGATGGTCGAAGGAACCCTTCGTTACGATTCAAGGCTCGCGGCCACCCCGCGTCAACTGGATGGCCAATTGACAGCCGACGGCCGCCTGAGCCTGCGCGAGCGCGACGCGCCGCCGACCGCCGCCAGCGATGCGCAGGCATCCGGCAGCGTCCGCTTCGAGGGGGCTGTCGCCGCCGACGGGCGCACCGCCACCGGCGTGTGGACCGGCGCGGACGGCAGCGCCAGGCAGTTGATGCTCACGCGCACGGCGGTCTATCGCGAGCGCGTGGCGGAGGTGGGCGGCGCGCGCTTCGCCGAGCGCTACCCGGAAACCGGCAGCGCGGCCGTCGACGCGCTGATCGCCTCGCTGCGCGCCGGCGGCTGCGGCGAGGACGGGCTCGAATGCCGCAGCGCCGTCGAGCTGGCGACGCTGGACGCCGGCGTGGTCAGCCTGCTGCGCACCACCTGGCGTTACAGCGGCGGCGCCCACGGCAGCCTGGACTACGCCGGCGGCACGTGGCGCCGCGACGACGCCGCGGCGGCCTCCGCCGCCGCCGAGGCCGCCTACGTGCCGGTGCGGCTCGCCGACCTGCTGGCGCCCGGCAAGGCCTGCCTGCAGAAGCTCAACGCGGAACTGGAGGCGTCGCTGCGGCAGCAGGGCGCCGCCGACCCGGAGCGCGGCCTGCTCGACGAGGCGGCCCTGCACGACGCGCGCACGCCCTTCACCCTGTACCGCGGCGGCGTGGTGCTGCACTATGCGCCCTATGCCGTGGGCCCGTTCGCCAAGGGCGCCTACCGGGCCGCGGTGCCGTTCGCGCGGCTGGGCGCCTGCGCCCGCCCGTCCGGCGAGAGCCGCGGCAGAATCCCCGAACCCGAACAGAAGGAAGCACGCACGTGAGCGAGATGCAGACCGCCATCCAGGGCATGCTGGCGATGAAGACCGTCGCCGTGGCAGGCCTGTCCGACAATCCCGGCCGCGCCAGCCACGAGGTGGCGGCCTTCATGCAGGCGCGCGGCTACCGCATCGTGCCGGTCAACCCGCGCCACGCCGGCACGCTGATCCTGGGCCAGCCCTGCCACGCCAGCCTGGCCGACGCGGCGCGCGCGCTGGCCGCCGAAGGGCAGCGCATCGACTGGGTCGACATCTTCCGCCGCGCCGAGGACGTGCCGCCGGTGGTCGCGGACGCCATCGCCATCGGCGCGCGCGGCGTCTGGCTGCAGCTCGGCATCGTCAACGACGAAGCGTTCGACCGCGCCCGCGCCGCCGGCCTGCTGGCGGTGCAGGACCGCTGCGTCAAGATCGAGCTGATGCGATCGAGCTGATGCGCGCGCCCGCCTGAACACCCCGGACACCCCGAGCGCCCCGGACACCCGAACCCGCGAACGCCGCTACACTGCGGGATTGCGCAGCGCCGCCGCGGCATGCGCAGTTCCGACCCGACCGAACCCGTCTCATCCCGACATGGCCATCGACCCCCAGATCCTCGACTACTACCGCCGCCTCGCCGAACGCTATGCCGGGCAGCCCGCGCCGGCCGACGCCGGCGCGCGCCGCGCGCGCTTCGCCGAGATCGCGGCGCTCTCGCTCGCGCCGGAGCCCGAGGGCATCGCCGCCACCGACCTCGCCATCCCGCTGGACGGGCGCACGCTGGCGGCCCGCCTGTTCCGGCCCGAGGGCGTGGCCGAGCCGCGCCTGATCGTCTACTTCCACGGCGGCGGCTGGGTGGTCGGCTCGCACGACACCCATCACAGCGTGGCCGCGCTGCTGGCCGCCGACACCGGCTGCGCCGTGGCCAGCGTCGACTACCGCCTCGCGCCCGAGCATCCGTTCCCCGCGCCGTGCGACGACGCGCTGCATTCCGTGCTGTGGTTCGCCGAGCAGCGCGCCCGCCTGCGCCTCGACACCCGCTTCCTGGCCGTGGCCGGCGACAGCGCCGGCGGCCACCTCGCGGCGCAGGCCGCGCGCTGGGCCAACGCGCACGGCCATCCCGGGCTGGTCAATGCGCAACTGCTGATCTACCCCGTCACCGCGCCCGCGCTCACCACCGAAAGCTATCGCGCGTTCGCCGACGGCCCGGGCCTCACGCGCGACGAGATGGCGTGGTTCTGGACCCAGTTCATCGGCGAGCAGCAGCTCGCCGCGGGCGCGGCCATCGAGGACACGCGCATCCACCTGATGGGCGCCGCGCCGCGCCACCTGCCGCCGGCCAGCGTGGTCCTGGTGGCCGCCCACGACGTGCTGCGCGACGACGGCCTGGCCTACGCCGACTACCTGGTGCGCTACGGCGCGCCGGTCATCACGCTCGAAGCCAGCGGCATGACGCACGGCTTCGCGCGGCTGCAGCCCGAGGCGCCGCGCGCGCGCGAATGGATGCGCCGCGCCGCGCAGGCGTTCAGGGAACTGGCCGACGACATTTGACGGCACCGCGCCGACGGCACCGTGTTGACGCCGCCGCCTTGACGGCAGCGCGCCGGCGCCACCCGGCCATCCCTTAGAATGGCGGTCTTACGAGGATGACCATGACCGCACTGCAGAACGACACCTTCCTGCGCGCACTGCGCCGGCAGCCTACCGAGTACACCCCGCTGTGGCTGATGCGCCAGGCTGGCCGCTACCTGCCCGAGTACAACGCCACGCGCGCGCGCGCCGGCAGCTTCCTGGGCTTGGCCAAGAACCCGGCCTACGCCACCGAGGTCACTCTGCAGCCGCTCGAGCGCTACCCGCTCGACGCGGCCATCCTCTTTTCCGACATCCTCACCGTGCCCGACGCGATGGGCCTGGGCCTGTCGTTCGCGCAGGGCGAAGGCCCGCGCTTCGCCCATCCGCTGCGCACCGAGGGCGACGTGATGAAGCTGGCGGTGCCCGACATGGCCTCGCTGCGCTACGTGTTCGACGCGGTCGGCGAGATCCGCCGCGCGCTGGTGCAGGACGGCCGCCAGCGCGTGCCGCTGATCGGCTTCTCGGGCAGCCCCTGGACGCTGGCCTGCTACATGGTCGAAGGCGCCGGCTCGGCGGACTTCCGCACCGTCAAGAGCATGATGTACGGCCGCCCGGACCTGATGCACCGCATCCTCGGCATCAACGCGCAGGCGGTGTCCGCCTATCTGAACGCGCAGATCGAGGCCGGCGCGCAGGCCGTGATGCTGTTCGACACCTGGGGCGGCACGCTCGCCGACGGCATGTACCAGGCCTTCTCGCTGGCCTACATGCGCCAGGTGGTGGCCGGCCTGAAGCGCGAGCACGACGGGCAGCAGGTGCCGGTGATCGTGTTCACCAAGGGTGGCGGCCTGTGGCTGGAAGAACTGGCCGGCATCGGCGCCGACGCGCTCGGGCTGGACTGGACCGTCAACCTGCAGCAGGCGCGCCGCCGCACCGGCGGGCAGGTCGCCCTGCAGGGCAATATCGATCCCAATGTGCTGTTCGCGCCGGAAGCGGCCATCCGCGCGCAGGTGCGCGGCGTGCTCGACAGCTACGCCGCCGGCGGCGGCAGCGACGGCCACGTGTTCAACCTGGGCCACGGCATTTCGCAGTTCACGCCGCCGGAGAACGTGACGGTGCTGGTGGACGAGGTGCATCGCTACAGCCGCCACCTGCGCAGCGCCGCCAGGTGACGGGCCAGGTGGCACGCGGCGCATGCGCCCGCGCTGGCCGGCGCGCGCGGGCTGTGCGGCGCAGCGAGCGTGGCGGCTGCGCCGCACTGGTGAATCCGGGTGGCGCGGGAGGCTGGCACGAAGCGCTGTCAAGTAAACTATTTTGCAATATTTCGCCCTTTCGGTGCCGCTTCGCGCTTGTCAAGGCTTGACTTATGCACATCAATGGGTTTTCCGCAGTGCAAGAGGGGGTTAGTCCCTAACTCATCTGAGGGAGGTCCGCAAGTCCTTGATTTACAAGGCTTTGCATCTGGTCAAGTGCGCGGCCGAATGCCCGTGGGAGCCTTGATTTACGGGGCTTGGCGGGAACGCCGGACGAGTTTTCAACAAAGTTATCCACAGGCACTGTGCGCAAGCGGGAAAAGCGGCCATCTATCATCGACTTAGGGGCACATTTGAAGCGTTACTTTAAGTTGATGTTGCGCCGCACACTCAATTTGTCCGGCATGCGGCCCGGCCCCGTCCTGCACTTGCATTGGGCCGGCTCGTCCGCGCCGCTGCCCCATTCTGGGCCGTACCCAGTGCTGCGCGCCGGAGCGGCATCGTGAACGCGCCCGCGCATCCCGGCGCCGCCGCGCCGACGCCGACGCCGATGCCGGAGGACGCGGACGCCGCGCCGCTGGCCGTCGTGCGGGTGGCGCTAGATACACCCGCCGACGACGTCTTCGACTATCTCGCCTCGCCCGAGGTGCAGCCGGGCGACCTCGTCACCGTGCCGTTCGGCCGCCGCCTGCTGGTCGGCGTGGCCGTCATGCGCGCCACCCGGTCGGACGTGCCGCCGGAGCGCCTGCGCCCGGTCGCGCAGCGGCTGGACTGGCTGCCGCCGCTGGGCGCGCACTGGATCGCGCTGGCCCGCTTCGCCGCGCTCTACTACCACCGCTGCCTCGGCGAAGTCATGCTGCCGGCGCTGCCGCCAGGCCTGCGCGAGGCCGAGAGCTGGCCGCGCCTGGCGCTGCGCGCGCGCAGCGAGCATTACCGCGTGGTGCCGGGCCAGGCGGCGGCGCTGCTGGCCGCGGTGCCGGCGCGCGCGCGCACGGTGCTGGCGCTGGCCCAGGCGCTGGTGGCGGCCGGTGAGCAGGGCGGGGCGGTTTCCGCCGCCGCGGCGCGTACCCTTTGCAGTGCCGCGCCGGCCCGCCTGGCCGAGTGGCTGGCGGCCGGCTGGATCGGCGCGGAGGCTGCCGACCAGCCGCTGCTGGCGGTCGCGCCGGATGCCGCGCCCTCGGCCGCGCCGCCGCTGCACGAGGAACAGCGCGCCGCCGTGGAGGCGATCGGCCAGGCGCGGGGTTTTGCCCCGTTCCTGCTGCACGGCGTGACCGGCAGCGGCAAGACCGAGGTCTACCTGCACGCGATGGCCGAGGTGCTGGCGCGCGACCCGCGCGCCCAGGTGCTGATGCTGGTGCCCGAAATCAACCTGACGCCGCAGCTGCAGGGCCGCATCGCCGCGCGCTTCCCGCACCTGCCGCTGGCGGTGCTGCACAGCGGCCTGGCCGACCAGGAGCGCACGCTGCAATGGCTGGCCGCCCACCGCGGCGAGGCGCGCATCGTGCTCGGCACGCGCATGGCGGTGATGGCCTCGCTGCCGCACCTCGCGCTGGTGGTGGTCGACGAGGAGCACGACACCTCCTACAAGCAGCAGGAAGGCCTGCGCTACTCCGCGCGCGACCTGTCGGTGTGGCGCGCCAAGCAGCTCGGCATCCCGGTGGTGCTGGGCTCGGCCACGCCGTCGATGGAATCGTGGTGGCGCGCCGAGCAGGGCGCCTACCGCAAGCTGGTGCTGCGCGAGCGCGCCCAGGCCGACGCGGCGCTGCCCACCGTGCGCCTGGTCGACCTGAACCAGGAGCGCCAGCGCCAGCGCGCGCTCTACGAAGGGCTCTCGGTGCCGCTGCTGAGCGCCATCGAGGCGCGCCTGGCGCGCGGCGAGCAGAGCCTGCTGTTCCTCAACCGGCGCGGCTACGCCCCGGTGCTGGCGTGCGGCAGCTGCGGCTGGCTGTCGGGCTGCCCGCGCTGCTCGGCCTACCTGGTGCTGCACCGGCCCGAGCGCCGGCTGCGCTGCCACCACTGCGGGCTGGAGGCGCCGGTGCCCCATCACTGCCCGGACTGCGGCGACGTGGACATCGCGCCGCTCGGACGCGGCACGCAGCGCATCGAGGAAGCGCTGGCGGCGCGCTTCCCGCAGGCCCGCATCGCCCGCATCGACGCCGACTCCACGCGCCGCAAGGGCAGCGCGCAGGCCATGTTCGACGAGGTCCACGCCGGCGAGGTCGACATCCTGGTCGGCACGCAGATGGTGGCCAAGGGCCACGACTTCCAGCGCGTCACGCTGGTCGGCATCGTCCACCCGGACGCCGCCATGTTCAGCCACGACTTCCGCGCCGCCGAGCACCTGTTCGCCTCGCTGATGCAGGTCGCCGGGCGCGCCGGGCGCGCCGGGCTGGCCGGCGAGGTGCTGATCCAGACCCGCTACCCGGACGCTTCGGCATTGCAGGCGCTGGTGCGCCATGACTATGATGGATTCGCGGCCGCGCAGCTGCGTGAGCGGCGCCAGGCCGGGTTGCCCCCGTTCGCCTACCAGGTGCTGGTCACGGCGGAACACGCCCAGCTGGAGCGCGCGCTGGCCTTCCTGCAGAGCGCGCGCGACCGCGCCGACGCCGGCCGCATGGCGCCCGAGGTGCAACTCCACGACCCGGTGCCGATGTCGATGGTGCGCGTGGCCAACCGCGAGCGCGCGCAGATGCTGGTGGAAAGCACCTCGCGCGCAGCGCTGCAACGGTTTGTCAGCGAGTGGGTACAGACTTTCGGCGACGCGCTGGCCGACGCCAAGGGCGTGAGGTGGCAACTGGAGATCGACCCGCTGCGGATCTGAACGGCACCGCGGCGGCGCTTGCGGCACGGGCTTGGTGCAACCCATGACCCGGTTTATGACTGATGGTTGTACCTAGTTGCACCTTTGCTTTCCCCGGGAGTATGATCGCGCCAACCCGCGGGCGTTCCGGGAGTTTCGGCGCCTTGCATCCGCATCCTTCGGAGAATCAAGCGCATGGCCACCACCACCCTCGGCGTCAAGCTCGACGACGCCGCCCGCGAGCGCCTCAAGCGCGTCGCCCAGTCGATCGACCGCACGCCGCACTGGCTCATCAAGCAAGCCATCTTCACCTACCTAGAGCAGGTCGAGCGCGGCCAGCAGCCCGCCGAAGCCGGCGCCGCCGGCAGCCCCGCCGAGGGCGCGGCCGACGGCGCGGACGGCTTCGACGCCGCCGCCGCCGAAGGCGCGCCGCAGCCCTTCCTCGAGTTCGCCCAGAGCGTGCAGCCGCAGTCCGTGCTGCGCGCGGCCATCACCGCCGCCTACCGCCGCCCCGAGACCGAGTGCGTGCCGGTGCTGCTGGAGCAGGCCCGGCTGCCGCAGGCGCAGGCCGGGGCCGCGCTGGACATGGCCCGCACGCTGGCCACCCGGCTGCGCGAGCGCAAGGTCGGCACCGGCCGCGAAGGGCTGGTGCAGGGCCTGATCCAGGAGTTCTCGCTGTCGTCGCAGGAAGGCGTGGCGCTGATGTGCCTGGCCGAGGCGCTGCTGCGCATCCCCGACAAGGCCACGCGCGACGCGCTGATCCGCGACAAGATCAGCGGCGCCAACTGGCAGTCGCACCTGGGCCAGAGCCCGTCGCTGTTCGTCAACGCCGCCACCTGGGGCCTGCTGCTGACCGGCCGGCTGGTCGCCACCCACACCGAGGCCGGCCTCTCCAAGGCCCTGACCCGCATCATCGGCAAAGGCGGCGAGCCGCTCATCCGCAAGGGCGTGGACATGGCCATGCGCCTGATGGGCGAGCAGTTCGTCACCGGCGAGACCATTTCCGAGGCGCTCGCCAACGCGCGCAAGTACGAGGCCGAAGGCTTCCGCTACTCCTACGACATGCTCGGCGAAGCCGCCATGACCGAGGAAGACGCCGTGCGCTACCTGGCCTCCTACGAGCAGGCCATCCACGCCATCGGCCAGGCCTCGCGCGGGCGCGGCATCTACGAAGGCCCCGGCATCTCGATCAAGCTCTCGGCGCTGCACCCGCGCTACAGCCGCGCCCAGCACGAGCGCGTGGTCGGCGAGCTGTACGGCCGCCTCAAGTCGCTCACGCTGCTGGCGCGCCGCTACGACATCGGCATCAACATCGACGCCGAGGAAGCCGACCGCCTCGAGATCTCGCTGGACCTGCTCGAGCGCCTGTGCTTCGAGCCCGAGCTGGCCGGCTGGAACGGCGTCGGCTTCGTGGTGCAGGGCTACCAGAAGCGCTGCCCG
>Ga0255334_1001425_pt1 | contig 10723 bp, 12 predicted proteins | sample EtOH5_35cm_T3_12_FD_202080 | JGI IMG/M metagenome (GOLD analysis project Ga0255334, IMG submission 202080) | Sandy soil microbial communities from University of British Columbia, Vancouver, Canada - EtOH5_35cm_T3_129 | ecosystem: Engineered > Artificial ecosystem > Sand microcosm > Unclassified ...
CCTGTCAGACGTCAGCCAGCAGCGTTACAACGCGCTGCGTGAATTGAGCAAGCCCGGCGCGCGAGGGAACAACTCCTTGCTGCTGCCGGCCGAGGCGCGTCAATTGTTCGACCCCGCGCCCGACGCCCCCGTGTTCGATTTGCGTAGGCAAGCGGCGGAATCGCCATGAGCGAACCGCGTGAATCCCTCCAACAACTGCCCTTCGGTTTCGCCCGGCGTTTCGGCGTACTGCTGGAGCACGACGGGCCGGGCTCAAGTCTTGTGCTGCGCGCCAATACGCCACTCACGGCCTTGTCGGAAGCCCGTCGGGCAAGCGCTCGGGATCTGCCGATGCGGGTGCTTGAGCCTGATGTATTCGCCGCACGTCTGGCCGTCGCTTATCGCGAAGGTCAGAGCGCAGCCGAGCAAGTTGCCCAAGGGCTGGACGAAGAGCTGGACCTGCTCAGCCTGGTCGATCAAGTCCCGCAAACCGCCGACCTGCTGGAGCAGCAGGGCGACGCGCCGATCATCCGGTTGATCAACGCACTGCTCAGCGAAGCGGTGCGCGAGCACGCGTCGGACGTGCACCTGGAAACTTTCGAGCAGTACCTGTCGGTACGCATGCGCGTCGACGGGCAATTGCGCGAAATGCTCAGGCCACGACGTGAACTGGCCACCTTGCTGGTGTCGCGGATCAAGGTCATGGCGCGCCTGGACATTGCTGAAAAACGTGTCCCGCAGGATGGTCGAATGGCCCTGCGACTGGCCGGGCACGAAGTCGATGTGCGGGTCTCCACGCTGCCTTCGGCCCACGGCGAACGGGTGGTGCTGCGCCTGCTCGACAAGCAGGCCGGGCGCCTGGAATTGCCGCGACTCGGTATGCCTGCCGATACCCTCGCTGCGTTGCGCCAGTTGCTCGCAAAACCTCACGGCATTCTGCTCGTGACCGGGCCTACCGGTTCCGGCAAGACCACCAGTCTGTACGCCGCGCTGAGCAGCCTGAACGATCAGACACGCAACATTCTCACGGTCGAAGACCCCATCGAATATCACCTGCCGGGTGTGGGGCAAATGCCGGTCAATCCGAAAGTGGACATGACGTTTGCCCGCGGCTTGCGGGCGATCTTGCGTCAGGATCCGGACGTGGTGATGGTCGGCGAAATCCGTGATCGCGAGACGGCGGAAATCGCCGTCCAGGCATCGCTGACCGGGCACCTGGTGCTCTCGACGTTGCACACCAACAGTGCCGTCGGTGCAGTGACGCGGCTGGTGGACATGGGCGTCGATGCCTACCTGCTGGCGTCGTCGCTGGTGGGCATTCTGGCCCAGCGTTTACTGCGCACGTTGTGTCCCCATTGCAAGACGGCGTACAGCGCCGATGAGGCCACGTGCGAGCGCCTCGGGCTCGATTCCGCAGCGCCGGCGCAACTGTTCAGGGCGGTGGGATGCGACCAGTGCCAGCACGGTTATCGCGGACGGATCGGAATCTACGAGCTGATCAGCGTGACGCCCGCCGTCTCGGTTCTGATTCATCAAGGTGCGAGTGAACAGGTGTTGATAGATGAGACGCGCAAGGTCTCCCGCAGCCTGTTTCAGGACGGTCGCCGACGGGTGCTGGAGGGCGCGACCAGCCTCGACGAATTACTGCGCGTGACGCAGGAGGACTAGCGAGTGCCGACGTTCGATTACCGCGCTGACGATGCCCGGGGCCGACGCTGCAAAGGCCGACTGGAGGCCGACGGCCCGCGACATGCCCGACAACTGATGCGTGAACGCGGCTTGTGGCCGCGTGAGTTGAGCGAGGTCAGGGCAGGTGGCGACACCGGGACGCAGCCTCGCAGCGGCCGTCTGAGCGCGGCGGATCTGGCGCTGTTGACCTTGCAGCTGTCCACCCTCGTTCAGGCCGGGCTGCCTCTGGAGGAAGCCCTTGAAGCGGTGACGAAGCAGAGCGCAAAGCGCAAGGTTGCCGGTCTGTTGTCGGCGGTCAGGAGTCGGGTGATGGAAGGTCATGCCCTGTCGACGGCGCTGGCTCAATTTCCCAAGGCGTTCCCCGAATTGTTTCGCGCCACCGTCGCGGCTGGCGAACGTTCCGGTCACTTGGGGCAGGTGCTGGAGCAACTGGCTGCTTACACCCAGGCCCGTCAGGCGTCGCGGCAGAAAATCCAGATGGCCCTGGTGTACCCGTTGATCCTGATGTTGGCCAGCGTCGCGATTGTTGGTTTTCTGCTCGGCTACGTGGTGCCGGACGTGGTGAAGATCTTCGTCGACAGCGGCCAGCCGTTGCCCTGGCTGACACAGGCGCTGATCGCCCTCAGCAATGGGCTGCGCAATCACTTTCTGCTGTTGATGGGCGTGCTGGCGACGTTGCTCGGCCTCTGGCGCTGGAGCCTGCGCCAGCCGGCCTGGCGCCTGCGCTGGCATCGTCTCGCGTTGAAACTGCCGGTCATGGGCGAGGTGTTGCGGGCGATGGAAGCCGCGCGGTTCGCCAGCACGCTGGCAATCCTCGGCAAAAGTGCAGTGCCGTTGGTGGACGCGCTGGAGATCGCGGCGGCCGTCATCGGCAACCTGACCATCCGCAGCCGCATGGCCGATGTCGCGCGCTCGGTCCGTGAAGGTGGAACGCTGACTCGCGGCCTGGAATTGAGCGGCGACATCCCGCCGATGATGCTGCACATGATCGCCAGCGGCGAACGCGCCGGTGAACTCGATCGCATGCTGGTGCGGGCCGCCGAGCAACAGGAAAGCAGCCTGGCGGCGCGTATCGCACTGGTCGTGAGCCTTTTTGAACCGGCCATGCTGGTGCTGATGGGCGGCGTGGTGCTGCTGATCGTCATGGCCATCCTCCTACCGATTCTCAGCCTCAACCAATTGGTGAATTGATCCATGAATGCTGCACAGAGAAACAGTCCTCGCGCTCAGCGCGGTTTTACCCTGATCGAAATCATGGTGGTGGTCGTCATCATCGGCGTGCTGGGGGCCATCGTGGTGCCGCAGTTCATGAGCCGTCCCGACCAGGCCAAAGTCACCGCCAGCAAAATAGATCTCCAGGCCATCGCCACGGCCCTCGAAATGTATCGCCTCGACAACTTCAACTACCCCTCGACACAGCAGGGGCTGGAAGCCTTGAGCAAACAACCTTCCGGTCTGCCGGCGGCGAGGAACTGGAACCCTCAGGGGTATCTGAAAAGCCTGCCGGTCGATCCGTGGAACACGCCCTATCAGTACCTCAATCCCGGTGTGCATTCGGTGGACGGCAGCTATGACTTGTACTCCCTCGGTTCCGATGGCGTTAAGGGTGGCGAAGGGCATGCGGCCGATATCGGCAACTGGGGCGACTGAATCATGCGCCAGCGTTGTCGGGGATTCACCTTGCTCGAACTGATGATCGTGATCGTTTTGATCGGCGTGCTGTTGGGCATGGTGAGCTTCGCCACCGGGTCGAATCCGGCGCGTCAGGCCCGGCAGGAAGGGCACGGGATCGTGGGCGTGATTCAACAGTTGCGCGAACGCGCAGTGCTCGATGGCCAGGAGTTCGGCCTGCGGCTGAGTGTCGAGGGTTATCGGGTGATGAGGCTCGATGTTCAGGGTTGGGAACCGTTCGCGGCTTTTTATCGATGGCCCGAAAACGTGCGGCTACGGCTTGAACAGGACGGTCATCCGGTAACCCTTGGCGCCGACGATGGACCTCCTCAGTTGCTGATGTTCAGCAACGATGAAACCAGCGTCTTTACGCTGTCGTTTGGCAGCGACAAAAAGACGTGGCTCAGCCTGTCCAGCGATGGCCTTGGCCAGGTGGTGATCGATGGCTAGCCGGCCGTTTGCTTCGCGCATGCGTGGCTTCACCTTGCTGGAAATCATGGTGGCCCTGGCAATCTTTTCAACGCTGGCGGCCGCCGTGCTGTCGGCGAGCCAATACGTGGTCAGGCAAACCGGCGCGGTCGAGGAACGGCTCTTCGCCGCGTGGCTGGCAGACAACCATCTGAATGAACTGCGCCTGCAAACCGGATGGCCCCTTGACCAGCAACAACGGATCGTGTCGATGGATCGCCGCGACTGGTTGCTGCGCCAGCGCATCAGCGTTTCGCCTGATCCGCGCCTGCTCAAGGTCGATGTTGACGTCAGCCTTTCCGGGCGTGAGCAAACCGTACACCGCGCCAGTGGCTGGATACCTCATCGTGATGAATAAGCAGAGCGGTTTCACCTTGCTGGAACTGGTCATCGCCATGGCGATCTTCGCGTTGCTGGGCCTGGCCAGTTGGGGGCTGTTCGATGGCGTGGTGCGCGTGCAACGAGGGACGACGGAGCATGAGCGTGAGTTCCGAAGCCTGCAACGGGCGGTGGCGGTGATCGAACGGGATGTGCTGCACGCCACCGATCAACCTGTCGTGCTCCAGCAATCGGTGTTGCAGTTGCAGCGCAGCCATTGGCGCAACCCTTTGGACCAGCCGCGCAGCGAGCGCCAGTTGCTGACCTATCGACTCGATAACGGCACGCTGTGGCGTGAAAGTCAGGGGGAGGGGGTGCCGAGCGTGCAGCGGCAAAAACTGCTGGGCGATGTTCGAGACTTGAGTTGGCGGGTGTTTGACGCACAGTCCGGTTGGAGCAGCGATTGGCCATCCGGGCGGGGCGTGAAGCGGCCGATGGCGGTGGAAGTGCAACTCTCTACGGGTCGTTTCGAGGCGATTCGTCGGGTATTGCTGTTGCCTGGCGCGTTGCCATGAGGAGGCATCAACGCGGCATCGCGTTGATCAGCGTGTTGCTGGTCATGAGTCTGGCGTTGTTGATCACCAGCGGTTTGCTGCGCAGCCATCGCCTGTCGCTGCACAGCAGCGGCCAGGCCCTGCAGCACATTCAAATGCGCCAACTCGCCGTTGGGGGGGAAAGCTGGGCGCTTTTGCGCTTGCGGGACATGGCGCAGGGCTCGCAAAAAAACGTCGACCTGACCCAGGACTGGGCGCGGATGACTCCCGACTTCGACGTCGAAGGCGCGCAGATCCGCGTTGATATCGAGGACCTCGCCGGGCGCTTCAATCTCAACGCATTGTTGACTCAGGGGCAGATCGATCAAGTCACCCTCAACCGCTGGGCGCGCTTGCTCGACGTGCTGGATCTTCCACCGCTGCAACTTGCTCAGGTGGGAGCGTTCCGAGAACTGAGCCAACTGCGCCTGCTGCCGGGGGTTGACGCTCATGTGCTGCGTCAACTTGAGCCTTGGGTGGCGATGTTGCCCGGCCACGCAACGCTGAACGTCAACACGGCCCCGGCGTTGGTGCTGAGGACGCTCGATGACGTGGACGCGACCACGGCTGCGGCGCTGGTTCGTCAGGCTTCGACGACGGGATGGGCCAGCGTTCAGGCCTTTACGCAAGACCCGCTGCTCTCCGGTGCAGGCCTGAGCAGTCATGGACTTGGCACCGGCAGCCGCTGGTTCCGCATCACGGTGCAGGTCACTCAGGGGCAGCGCCGATTGCGGCTGGCCACGGAGGTCGAACGCGACGCCGACACCCACCAATTCAACGTCTTGCAACGACGCCTTCTTCCTTTGACTGCCCACGAGATGCCGCGATGAATACCTGGCTTTACTTGACCGCCGAGGGCCTGGGCGAACCGTCGGCAGACTGGCCTTGCTGCGTCTGGTCCTCGACTGGGCAACGTCGGTCCATGCCCTTGAATCAAGCGGCGCAGTTGCTGAACGGGCAGGCGGTGGACCTGCTGTTGCCCATGGAGTTGTGCAGTTGGGTGCGCAGCGATCCGTGGCCTTCCAAACGCCAGCCCGGCACGCAAGCTGTCGCGTTTGCCGTGGAAGATCAATTGAGCGAGGCGTTGGAAAAGCTGCACCTGAGCATCGGCGCTCGCGATCAGGAAGGGCGTTATCCGGTCATGGTGATCGACCGCCAGCGGTTTGCCGCGATGCTCGCGTTACTGGCCGAAGAGGGCGTCGAGGTGCGTTCGGTGTTCGTCGATGCCGATGTCTTGCCCCTGGATCAGGCACTCGGTGTTTGGTGGTTCGGTCGATGGCTGGTCGGCGGAGGGCTGCCGGCCCGCCTGACGTTGACGGACGACGGGTTGACGTTGCTGGGACCGGCCTTGCCCGCGGGGATTCAATGGGTCGACGAGCGTCAGGGTGCGACGGATGTCGATCAATACCTGGCCCACCGTCCCGCGCAGGCCATCAATCTGCTGCAAGGCGAATTCGCCCTGCGCAAAAAACGTCTGCCCTGGCGCCTCGGCGGTTTGACGATCCTCACGTTGCTGCTGCTCACCTGGGGCGCCAGCGCTGCGCGAATCCATTTTCTGGAGAGTGAAACACGCAGGCTCTACAGCCAGAACGAGCAACGGTTCAAGACGCTTTACCCCGAGCAGAGCCGCATCGTCGATCTGGCAACGCAGCTCAACGCGCTTCAACAGCAGACCGCCGAGCCGCAGCGCACACGCGTCGCCGAGCTGGTAACGCTGGTCGAGCAAGTGATCGGTGCAAGCAATGTCGAGGTCCGGCGCATCGAATTCCGTGCTGGCGATGGCTGGAAAATCCAGCTGAGCGCCAACAGCTTTGCCGAGCTGGAGCAACTGCGCGAACGCGGGCGACAACAAGGCGTGCCACTGCGGCTCGACAGTGCGAGCAAAGAGCGCGACCGCGTGCAGGCGACCCTGACAGTGGAGGACCGAACATGAAAGCGGCCTGGCAACGGCTGTCCCTTCGCGAGCAACGACTGTTGCTGGCCATGGGCGTATTTTTATTGGCTGTCGTGGCGTTCAGCCTGATCTGGCAACCGACATGCCAACGCCTGGAAACCATGGAACGCCAGCACCAACAGCAACTGGCCGTGTCTGCGCAACTGCAACGGGCACAACCGCGAAGCCCCCCGCCCGTCGTCAGCCATCAGTCGTTGTCGCTGCGTGTCAGCGAAAGCGCCACAGAAGCGGGGCTTGAGATCCATCAGATGGACACCGACAACGACGTGTTGCGCTTGACCCTCAGCGGTGATGCGAAGGCGTTGCTGCAATGGCTGGACCGCACCGAACGTGACGGCGTCGCCTTGCAATCGCTGACCCTGGAAAAGCGCGACGCGGTGCTTGAGGCGCGGGTGGTGCTCAGGTAGTAGCACCTCCCAAACTTTATTCAGCTTCCGAGAAGTTGTTCGGCATAGCGGGCTATGACGTGGTCGAAAGGTTTTTGATCAGGCACATTGGTAGAGCGAATTGTATCTATGAGATGCCTAAGATCCTCGTCGCTGACCTGCATGATGAAATCCTTATCAAACGTTCGGAGGATCGAGCTTTGACGTCGATTGTTGAGATAGGCAATGTCTAGCGCCAGGACGTCAATCATCCTGATTGCCGGTGTATCATCCGACTCGGTCGGTTGAATTTTTCCCGATTGCAGGTATCGGAAACGCAGTTCGCACTGCTCGTCCATAGGTGAAATGTGCTGCGTTTCATCGAACCAGTTGCCTTTGCGGTGACCGCAGTGCAGTGGATTGCCGGGTGTTGTTTCGCGCAGGCAAGAGGCATGGAGGTTGTGATACTCAAGTGCCAGTTTCGCGTACTGCTCTTGAGGCCTGAAGTGTTCGATATGGCTGCTATTAGCATCTACGTCTCTACCGCAATAACAGCAGAAGAAGCCTTGCTCCTGAAGCAAACTGTTGTGCAGGTCACGCTTTTGCGGATTTTGCAACGTTGGATAAGTAGGAACCCAGTCATCGCTCGCTGAGTTTTTCCAATCTGTAAATGAAGCGGGTTCAGTTCCTTTGAGCACTCGTTTCATTTACCGAGGATCTCCTTGCGCCTGATCAACGCCTCGGCTCCCGCGAACTCTGGGAGGTCAGGGGCTATTTTCTTCAGCGCCTCTAATTGCGATTTCGCCTTTTTGAGGTCGTTGTCTTCCAGGGTTGAAAATAGCTCTGAGAGCAGTTTTTCAATTTCGGGCTCGCGTTGCGCAACGTCCATGACTTCTTCAAGAACGCTGCTGGAGTCCAGACCGTAGGTGACACGTGGGTGAGACGCATCGCCGTTATTCAGAACGATGACTTCTTCAGGTTTCAAGCTACCGATGATTTGTGGAGAGTGGCTGGCGGCTATGAATTGGACTTTAGGAAATGCTTTGTTCAGTGCCGAGACAATGCTGCGCTGCCAGGCTGGATGAAGATGGATATCCAGCTCATCAATGATGACCACACCTGAAGTGTTTTTCAGGACGCCTTTGCCCATGTGTGGATTTAGGATGCACATGCGTCGGGCGATATCGGTAAAGAGCGCGACCATTCCGCGTTGGCCGTCGCTTAATGCACTGAATGGGACTGTTTCTCCATTCAGTTCCAGCAACAGGTTTTGCAGTCTTAAGTCGTAACGCAGGTCCCGTGCTTTCGGCAGTGCTATTTGGATTGCCTGGTTCACCCAGGCTAACTCATCGTCGGCTACTTCTACTGAGCTGGAACCTGAGTCCAAAACGTTCTGCATACGCTCAAGAGTTTTACTTATGAGCCAGCCTTCAAAACCTTCCAAGTCAGTTACGGCATCAAACCAGTTTAAATAACCATCGAAACGTGAAACACGCTGTTTCGCTGCAAACTCCGCTGGTACACCGATACTTTTCCAACGGCGATTTGCTCCATAAAAGGCCAAGACCGGGAGGTCAAGAGTTTGCCCCGAGGTGACACTGTCCAGTAAGCCCTTGGTCAGCTCCATCAGCAGCGGATCTGATGTCCGCGGAAAGTCCTCGGCCAACCAAATGGTTTCCCAACTGGGAGCTCCGAGAATGTTCCCCTCGCCTGACAAAGTCAGAGGGAATTTGCGTTCGAACCGGCTTCGACCATCAAACTTATTTAAAACGAAACGCACAGATTCCGTCGCCCTCGGGCTTTTAATTTTGCTGCTGACAGCATCGCCATATTCTGTAAAGGATGATGCCACCGCCTGCAACAACGAAGTCTTCCCACTCCCGTTAACCCCCACCACCAGATTGAAGCCCGGCTGAAAGTCGAAAGTGGCATCTTCGTAGCAACGAAAATTCTGAATGTGGAGACGGTCCAGGCGCATTCTGGCTTCCCTTTACCAAGACTGACGAATGTCGTCAGTGTACCTTGGCTCGCGATTACCGCTAGGGCGCAGTTGTGGCTAAACCTGTGCAGTGCCCGGTAATGGAGGCAACTTGGCCAGTTTCAACGCAACCAGCAACGCCACCACCAGCAGCGCACCGATGAACACGCCAATCCCGTTCCACCCGCCGAGGTGCCAGAACACACCGCCCGCCGTACCGGCAATGCTCGACCCGGCGTAGTAACTGAACAAGTACAACGACGATGCCTGACCCTTGGCCTTCGTGGCCCGGCGGCCGATCCAGCTGCTGGCCACCGAGTGCGCGCCGAAGAAACCGAAGGTGAAAATCAGCATGCCGATGATCACCACGGGCAGCGGCGTGAGCATGGTCAGGGCGAGACCGGCGAGCATCAGCACGATGGTCGACCAGAGCATTTTGCGGCGTCCGAGTTTGTCGGCCAGCGAACCGATTTTCGCCGAGCTGTAGATGCCCGACAGGTACACCACCGACAGCAGCCCGACAAAGGCCTGGTCCATGTGGTACGGCTCGGCCAGCAGGCGATAGCCGATGTAGTTGAAGAGCGTGACGAACGCGCCCATCAGCACAAACGCTTCTAGGAACAACAGCGGCAAACCGGCATCGCGAAAGTGCATGGTGAAACCGTCGAGCAGGCTGCGCGGGTGCAGCGAGCGGGCGCGGAAGTTGCGCGATTCGGGGAGGATTTTCCAGAACACCGCCGCCGCGATCAGTGCCAGGCCGCCGATCACCAGCATCGCCGTGTGCCAGCTGACGAAGTCGATCAACACCCCGGTAATCAAGCGCCCGCACATCCCGCCAATCGCGTTGCCACCGATGTACAAGCCCATCGCCAGGCCGATGTGTTGCGGGTGGATCTCTTCGCTCAGGTAGGTCATGGCGACCGCCGCCAGGCCGCTCAACGACAACCCGATCAACGCGCGCATCACCAGCACGCCGTGCCAGCTCGGCATCATGGAACTGGCGATGGTGCACAGCGCCGCGGCAAACAGCGCCGCCACCATCACCGGTTTGCGCCCGACCCGGTCGGAGATCGGCCCGGTGATCAGCAGGCCGATGGCGAGCATGGCCGTGGCCACCGACAGAATCAGGCTGCTCTGCGCCGCGTTGATCGAATATTCGTGGGACAGCAGCGGCATCATCGGTTGCACGCAATACAGCAGCGCGAAGGTCGCAAAGCCGCCGGAGAACAGCGCCAGTACCGTGCGCATGAACATCGGCGTGCCCTTTTCGATGTAGATCTCCTTCAGTTCAGAGACGGCATCGTCCAGCGCGGCGGGCGGAACTTCATGGGCGAGTGGGGCGACAGCAGTTTTCACTTCAGACCTCGGGGGAGCGCAGCCGGTCAGGCAATGAAAAAAGCATATAGCTGCCTAATGATTCAATCCAATATATTGTTCGACCTGTTTGAGAGGTTTTGCGACCTAATGGAGTTTTCATGGAATTGCGTCACCTGCGCTACTTCATTGCCGTCGCCGAAGAACTGCACTTCGGCCGCGCCGCCCAGGTGCTGGGCATCTCGCAACCGCCGCTGAGCCAGCAGATTCAGGCGCTGGAACAGGAAGTCGGTGCGCGATTGTTCGAGCGTACCAATCGTCGGGTCGAGCTCAGTGAGGCCGGGCGATTGTTTCTGGAAGAAGCTCGATTGGTGCTGGCGCAGGTCGACAAAGC
>Ga0255334_1001426_pt1 | contig 10697 bp, 12 predicted proteins | sample EtOH5_35cm_T3_12_FD_202080 | JGI IMG/M metagenome (GOLD analysis project Ga0255334, IMG submission 202080) | Sandy soil microbial communities from University of British Columbia, Vancouver, Canada - EtOH5_35cm_T3_129 | ecosystem: Engineered > Artificial ecosystem > Sand microcosm > Unclassified ...
GCAACAGAACTTCGCGGCTCATTGCTTGTTCCCTTTTTTCTGATTTCCTTTGAAGTCGATCACCGGCACCAGGCGTGCGCGATCGACATCGGATATGGCGAATTCCAGCAGTGCCGTGCCGTCCTTGCCTTCGAACTCCAGGCCGACCTGCTCCGCCCCGGGCTCGCCGGTGGGCGCCTGCAGGATGCCGACGAAGTTCTTCTGGCCGTTGACCGGCAGGCGCAGCGTGACCCTGGCCTCCTGGCCCGCGAAGCGGACGTAGTCAGCCAGTTTCTTGAGCGGCCGGTCCAGCCCCGGCGAGGACACCTCGAGGCGTTCGTAGTCGATGTTCTCGACCGTAAGCACGTGCGTCAGCTGACGGCTTACCTTTTCGCAATCCTCGATGACGATCCCGGTTTCAGGCTGATCGATATAGACGCGCATCAGTCCGCCCGGAGCGCGCTCGAGCTCAACCAGCTCGTACCCCATGCCGTTCAGGGTGGTTTCGATCAAATCTGCCAGATGCACTGTATTCCCGAATAATGGCCATCAATACCGTGGCAGACCCAGCCCACCGGCATCGCCGCCCTTCTTGCCGAAGGCGGCTTCGCAGCCTGCTTGCCTGCCCGTCACCCCGACCGGCGCGCCGTGCGAGGACGGCACGCATGCGGATTGGGCGAACCAAAAAAAAATGGGCGCAATGCCCATCATTCGCCCATCCTTTTTCAGGATGACTTTTGAATAGACTTGGATTATACGCCGTCGCGGTGCAAAAGGCAAAGAGATAGCCGGGAGAACCCGGACGGGCGAGCGGCACGCACCGCACTTCGCCCCATCCCGGCCTGCGCGCCGGCCATCCTGCACCAGAAGGCGTCAGCGGTTGCCGTCCCGGCCGCCGCCGCGCGGGCGGCGATTGCCGCCGGCCTTGCCGGCCTGCGGCATCACATTGCCGTTGACCTCGCCGCCGCCGCGGCGCGGCCCGCGGCCCTGGCCGCCGCCCATGCCGCCGAGACCACCCATGCCGCCCATGCCACCGCTGCGGGCACCGCGGCCGCCCCGGCCGCCAGCCCCGCCGCCCATGCCGCCGGGGCCGCGCGGCAGGCCTGCCGCGGCGCCGCCCAGCTTGGTGGTGTGCGAGGTCAGCAGGGTCGGGCCGCCGATGTAGCCCATCGAGGTCTGCATCGGGTCCGGCTGGCCGCGGCCGGCGCCGCTGCCGCGCGGGCCGTTGCTGCGGTTCACGCGCGGCAGGCCGTCCATGCCGGTCGGCATCGGCATGCCGGCGATGGCCGCCTCGGTGCGCGCCTTGCGCCCGGTGACCTTGCTGCTGCCGCCCTTGGGCTGGCCGTCGCCCTTCGCGGGCGCCTTCAGGCCGATCGAGGCCATCAGCGCGCGCACGTCGTCGGCGGCGAGCTCCTGCCAGCGGCCGCGCTTGAGGCCGCGCGGCAGCAGGAACTGGCCGTAGCGCGTGCGGATCAGGCGCGACACGGTCAGGCCCACGGCCTCGAACATGCGGCGCACTTCGCGGTTGCGGCCTTCGGTCAGCGCCACGTGATACCAGTGGTTGATGCCTTCGCCGCCGCCGTCGGCGATGCGCAGGAAATTGGCCTCGCCGTCGTCGAGTTTGATGCCGTGCAGCAGGCGCTGGCGGTCGGCCTCGGCCAGTTCGCCCAGCGTGCGCACCGCGTATTCGCGCTCCACGCCGTAGCGCGGGTGCATGAACTTGTTGGCGATGTCGCCGGAGGACGTGAAGATCAGCAGGCCTTCGGTGTTGAAGTCGAGGCGGCCCACGGCCACCCACTTGCCCGCCTTGATGCGCGGCAGGCTGTCGAACACGGTCGGACGGCCTTCCGGGTCCGACTGGCTGACGATCTCGCCGGCCGGCTTGTGGTACAGCAGCACGCGCGGCGGCTTGGTCGACACGCGGCGGTGGATCAGCTTGCCGTTGACGCGGACCTGGTCGGCCGGCAGGATGCGCTGGCCGATGTGGGCCGGCAGGCCGTTGACCGAGACGCGCCCCTGCAGGATCAGTTCTTCCATCTCGCGGCGCGAGCCCAGGCCGCCCTCGGCGAGCACCTTGTGCAGCTTGGGCGCGTCGTCGTCGGCCGACAGTTCGCGCACCGGCTTGGCCTTGGCGCGCGCGCCGCCCGCGTCTTCCTGGTCGTACTGCCCGGAAATCACGAAGCGGAACAGGTCTTCGCCGCTGACCGCGGCGGCCGCCGGGGCCTTGTCGGCCGCGCCCGGGGCCTGGCGCTGCGCGCCGCCCTTGCCCTTGCCGCCCTTGCCACCCTGGCCCGCCGGGCGGGCGCCGCCCTGCGGCTGGCCTTGCTGGCCCTCGGCGCCGCCGCGGCGGCCCGCGCCCTGCGCCTGCTGGCCCTGCTGCGGCTTGCGCTTGCGCGCGCCGTTCGGGTTGGCGCGGGCGCCGTCGCGCTGGCGTTCGCCGGCGGCCTCGCCGCCCGCATCGGTGCCGGCGGCATCCGCGCCGGGCGCGCGGCGGCCGCGCTGGGCCGGGCGCTCGCCCTGCTCGCCGGCCTGCGCCATCTCGCCGTCGGCGGGCTTGCGCTTGCCGCGGGTGCGGCCCTTGCGGACGCCGTCGCCGCGCGGCTGGCCATCGGCCGCGCCCGCCTCGGCGCCGGCCGCGGCCGGCTCGCCGTCCGCGGGACGGCCGCCCTCGCGGTCCTGCGCGGCCTGGCGGCGCGTGGCCACCAGATTGCGCAGGCCGCGGCGCAGGCCTTTGCGGCGCGGTGCGCCTTCGGTGCCATTGCCGGCATCGCCGGCATCGCCGGCCGGCGCATCCGCCGGGCGGACGTCTTGATCAACGGAATCGGACAAGGTATTCACATTCGGATGTTGCATGGTGTTCAGTTGGACACGCGCTCGTCGTGCTCATCGTGCTCGCTGGGGTGCGCCGGATCCGCCGGGTTCGTGCCCGGTGCATCCGGGGCTTCGGGCTCCTGCTCGCCGGAGGCCACTTGCACGTGGTAACCGTTGGCCGGGGCTCGCGCTTCCGCTTCTTCTTCCGCCTCGGCAGCGGGTTCTGGTTCTGCTTGCGGGGCCGGCTGCGCCGCGCCGACCGCCTCCGCTTCCGTTTCCGCCCCGGACACGGCCGGGAATTCGGGTTCGGAGACGCTGGGCTCGGAGACACCGGGTTCCTCATCGGCCGGCAGGGCATCCTGCACGGCCTCGGGGGCCGCCTCCGCCTGTTCGGCCACGGGCGCTTCGGCTTGTGCCTCTTCGCCGGCGGCATCCGCCTGCGCGGGCGCGGCTTCGTCGGGCTCCGCCTGCGCGAAGGCTTCCTCGTCGCTGCCGTCGGGCAGCGCGCCGAGCGCCTCGAAATCGATCGGGGCCTGGTTCAGCAGCGCTTCCTGCGACTGCGCCTGGATGTCTTCCAGCGGCGGCAGCTCATCCAGCGTGCGCAGGCCGAGGTCGTCCAGGAAGGCCTTGGTGGTGGCGTACAGCGCCGGGCGCCCGGGCACGTCGCGGTGGCCGATGACCTCGATCCAGCCGCGGTCCTCGAGCTTCTTCACCACTTCGGTGCTCACCGTGACACCGCGGATTTCCTCGATGTCGCCCCGCGTCACCGGCTGGCGGTAGGCAATGATCGCCAGCGTTTCCATCACCGCGCGCGAGTACTTGGGCGGCTTCTCGGGGTTGAGCCGGTCGAGATACTCGCGCATCGCGGGGCGGCTCTGGAAGCGCCAGCCGCTGGCCAGCGCCACCAGCTCCACGCCGCGCTGACCCCAGTCGCGGCGCAGCTCCTCGAGCAGGACGCGGATGGTATCGGCACCGACGTCGTCGGCAAACAGCCGCCGCATGTCATGGACGCGCAAGGGTTCCTGCGCACAGATCAGCGCGGTCTCGAGGACGATCTTCGCCTCTTGGGTATTCATGTTGATTGCGTGCAGCCTGTCTTTGCACCTGCGCCCCGGACTGGCCCGGACGCACTGGAGATTGCGGGTTCAGCGGTGGGGATTGCCACCGCCATCTGTCCGCGCAGCCAGCCGCATGCTCGCTTGCATGTCGGCCGTGCGCTTTCCTGTCTTGCATCGGATGCCGGACTGGACCGGCAGGAGATCGTCCGGCCACCGGCGTTGCCTGCCGGTCGACGGAGCCCTTGCGTCGCGCCTTTCCCCCTGATGTGGCGGACCTGTCCGGCGCGACGCAGGTCGCACCGGGTGCAAGAAAAACGGATATCGGCCCTGCTTGGCCTACGCTGCTTGGCCTGATTCACCCCGCCCTGCCGAGGCTGGTCTTTTGAACCGAATCTTTTAAACCGGACGGCGGGTGGGGAACGGTCCCTGGCGGTCGTACTTGCCTGGGGAGTTCCTGGCATGCATCCCTGAGAGCGAATGCTAACCGGCGATGCCACGGTGAAATACGCTGCGCGATATCGCTGTTCTTGCGATTGTATGGCATTCCCAGCCAAACCTGCAACCGCTTCCCTTGCGCGGCCGCCGGCCCGGGTGCGCGGCACGCCACGGGACGGCCCGTCAGAACACCAGGCAGAAGCCGTGCGCCGCCAGCGATTCCGGCAAAAGCAACGTACGCGCCACACCCGCCACGCCGAAGCCGATCACGGCGAAACCGGCCACGGCGCGCACCGCCGGACGGCGCGTCAATTGCCGCAGATAACCCGACAGACCCGAAATCACCAGCAGGTTGGGCAGCGTGCCGAGCCCGAACACGGCCATCACCAGCGCGCCCGAGGCGGCGTTGCCGGCCAGCAGCGACAGCGCCAGCGCGCCGTACACCATGCCGCACGGCACCAGCCCCCAGGCCAGGCCCATGCCGTAGCGCCGCGCCAGCCGCGCCTGCGGCAGCGCCATGCCGGACAGCCGTCCGGCCGCACCGAGGCCGCGCAGCAGGCCGCCCGCGCCACGCGCCGCCAGCCGCTCCAGCCAGGCCGTGCCGAGCATGCGGCCACGCAGCATCCACAGCCCCGACACCACCAGCATCGCGCTGCCGGCGCCGAACAGCCAGCGCTGCAGCGGCAGGTACTGGGCCTTCCAGACGCCGGCGCCCAGCGCGCCGAGCAGCGCGCCGAGCAGCGCGTACATGCTGAGGCGCCCGGCATGCATGACCAGCAGTTCGAGCAGCCAGTGCCCGGGCCGGCGCAGGATGGTGGCCGGCACCCGGGCCACGCCGCCCTGCTCGGCCGCCAGCGCGATCCCGCCGCACATCGCCGCGCAGTGCACGCCACCCAGCAGAGCCAGGGTAAATACGCTGAAAAGCACGCCTATGGTCAACATCCACTCCCTGTCCGGCCGTTTGGCGCGGTAAAATGCGGTCGACGCGCCCCCGCAGATCCCAGAGGCGCTGTCGACTTCCAGTCCAGCGCCTGCGCCTGCGCGCGTGTTGCAGGCATGACGGCGAGCCGCCGCACAGCACCCCGCAGAGGGTGCGGATGCGCCAGGCCCGCGCGCCGGACTTGACGTCGCCAGTGTCTGTAACCGACGTCATCGACGTCAAGCTCTCGACGCCATGCGCCTGCTTCGCCGCGCTGGGTTGACTGCGTTAAACCGGACAGGCCCCAATTGCTCACCACCATTCCTATCTCCGAGATGTCGCCCCGCTGCTCCACGTGCTCGCTCGGCCAGCTTTGCCTGCCGGTCGGCATGACGCAGCACGACCTCGACAAAATGGACACCCTGGTGCAGGAACGGGTGCGGGTACGCAAGGGCGAAACCCTGTACCGCCTTGGCGATCCGCTCACCGCCGTCTTCGCGATCCGCTTCGGCACGCTCAAGACGCACCTGACGATGGAGGATGGCCGCTCGCAGATCACCGGTTTCCACCTGCCCGGCGAAGTCGTCGGGCTCGACGGCCTGGGCGAGATGCAGCACGCATCCGATGCCACCGCGCTCGAGGATACCGAAGTCTGCGTGGTCCGGTTCGGCGATCTCGAATCGCTCTCCGGCGCCCTGCCCTCGCTGCAGCACCAGTTCATGCGCCTGATGAGCCGCGAGATCTCGCAGGACCAGGTCATGCTGATCACGCTCGGCTCGATGCGCGCGGAAGAGCGCCTGGCGGCTTTCCTGATGAATTTGTCGGAGCGGCTGTCCGCGCGCGGCTACTCGTCCTCCGAGTTCGTGCTGCGCATGAGCCGCGAGGAGATCGGCAGCTATCTCGGGCTCAAGCTCGAGACGGTCAGCCGGCTGTTCTCGCGCTTCGCCGAGGCCGGCCTGATCCAGATCCGCCAGCGCCACGTCAAGCTGGTCGACATGCCCGGCATCAAGCAGATCGTCAACAAGTCCTGCTGACCGCCCTGCCGGGCCGCCGGCTCCGGCGTCCTCCGGACGAGGCGTCCGCCGGGCGGCGCGGGCGCGCCGGTTCGCGCCGCTCATCTCGTCTATTCCCTGTCCGTTCCGCGCTTGTTGCGCTTGTTGCGCTCATCGCGCCTGCCGCGCTCATCGCGTCCGTTGCGCCCATCCCGCACGCTCCGCGCCCGTTCCACGTCTATTCCAGCTCGTCCGTGTCGGCCAGCCGCGTCGGCATGGTGTACAGCGTGAGCCCGCTCGACAGCGAGCAGAGCACCCACGCGAACAGGAACCCCACCGTGTAGACCGCCTCGCGCGAGGCCTCCACCTGCTGCCCGAAGAAACGCAGCTCGCCCGGGTCGACCATCGAGAACACCAGCGCAGTCGCCAGCCCGCCCACCAGGAAGCCGGGCCACAACACCCACATCAGCCAGCGCAGCCTCATGGTCACCTCGCCTGCGCCGTGGCCGGCGCCGCGGGGTGCGCGGCGGCGGCGGTCTTCTCGACCACCAGCCCGTGCCGCGCCACGCCTTCCTCGATCGGCCGGTCGGGGTGCGACATCGCCAGCCAGATGGTGAACCCGCAGGCCACCATCGCCACCAGCGGGCCGCTCATCAGCAGCCACGGCCAGGGCTCTTTCCACCAGGGATTGCTTTGCTGCGTCATCTGGCCTCCTTTGGTTGTCTGTCCGATGCGGGCATCCGTCACGGCTGCCCGCATCACAGATTGCGTGGCACGATGAAGCTCGTGCTCTGGCTGATCTCCGCGCCGCGCGCGCCCGCGGCTTCGTCGCCGGCGGCGGTCACGGTCACGTGGATCTTGTGGGTGCCCTGCCCCGCGGCGTCGATCGGCACGCGCACGCGCACCGGAATCAGGCGGTTCGACGTCGGATCGAGGTCGCCGGCGCTGTGGTCGTATTCCACCGTCAGGCCCTTGAGCTCGTCGCTGTCCGCGCTGATCGCCACGCGCATCGGCGCCTCGGTGGTGTTGATCAGCTGCAGGCGGTACACGTTCTCGATCCAGCGGCCTTCCACTTCGCGGCCGAGCGCGCCGCGGTCGCGGATGATGTCGACCTTGAGCGGCGTGCGCATGGCCAGCGAGGCCATGAAGCCGCCCACCAGCGCCAGCCAGATCACCGAGTACACCACCGTGCGCGGACGCACCAGGCGCTTGCGCGCCACGGCTTCCGAGAGCGCGCGGCGCATGGCGTTTTCCGAGGTGTAGCGGATCAGCCCGCGCGGATACGCCATCTTGTCCATGACCTGGTTGCAGGCGTCGATGCAGGCGCCGCAGCCGATGCAATCGTACTGCAGCCCGTCGCGTATATCGATGCCGGTCGGGCACACCTGCACGCAGATGCTGCAATTGACGCATTCGCCCAGCCCCGAGGCCTTGTAGTCGGCCTTGCGCGAGCGGCTGCCGCGCGGCTCGCCGCGGCCCACGTCATACGTCACCACATAGGTGTCGCGGTCCACCATCACGCTCTGGAAGCGCGCATACGGGCACATGTACTTGCACACCTGCTCGCGCATGAAGCCCGCGTTGCCCCAGGTGGCGAACGCATAGAACAGCATCCAGAAGGTCTGCCACGGGCCCAGCGACAGGCTCAGCACCTGGCCGCCGAGCGCGCGGATCGGCGAGAAGTAGCCGACGAAGGTGAAGCCGGTCCACAGCGCGATCAGGATCCACAGCGAATGCTTGGTGGCCTTGAGGCGCAGCTTGCGCGCGCTCCAGGGATCGCCGTCGAGGCGGATGCGGGCGAAGCGGTCGCCTTCGACATGCCGCTCGATCCACATGAAGATCTCGGTATAGACCGTCTGCGGACACGCATAACCGCAGAACAGCCGCCCGGCGATGGCGGTGAACAGGAACAGCGACAGCGCCGAGATCACCAGCAGCACGGCGAGGTAGATCACGTCCTGCGGCCACAGCACCAGGCCGAAGATGTAGAACTTGCGCGCGCCGAGATCGAACAGCATGGCCTGGCGGCCATTCCACTGCAGCCAGGGCATGCCGTAGAAGAACAACTGGGTCAGCACCACGACCCACACCCGCCAGCGCGAAAACGCGCCGGTCACCGAGCGCGGATAGATCTTGCGGCGGACTTCGTACAGGGTTTCGTCGGAGCTCTGCGCATCCGCCGTGGCGGATGCGGGCTCCCGCTGAGCCGCGGGCAAGGTACGGGACCTGGCAAGCGGCTCCGGTTCGGGGGCATTCATGGATTCTCATCTCCGCCTGCGCGGATACCGCGCAGGCATACTACGTCCAGACTCATTGCCCGCTCCCGGTACCTGCCCCACTGGTGTTGGACAGGCCCCAGACATAGGCGGTCAGCATGCGGATGCGCTCGGGCGTCAGGATTTCCTCGTGCGCGGGCATGTGGTTGTTGTGGCCCTTCTGGATGGCGTCGACGATGTTCGCCTCCGAGCTGCCGTACAGCCACACGTTGTCCGACAGGTTGGGCGCGCCCAGCGCCTGGTTGCCCTTGCCGGTGGCGCCGTGGCAGGCCGCGCAGGTCGACTTGAAGGTGCTCTCGCCGCGCGAGGCGCGGATCGGGTCGGACGCCAGGCCCGACAGCGAGCGCACGTACTGCGCCACGTCGCCGGACAGCTTGGCGTCGATGGCGGCGCCCAGCGGCGGCATCACGCCGTTGCGGCCCTTGGTGATGGTCTGGGTGATGGTGGCGGGGTCGCCGCCGTACAGCCAGTCGTTGTCGGTCAGGTTGGGAAAGCCGCGGCTACCGCGCGCGTCCGAGCCGTGGCACTGCGCGCAGTAGTTGAGGAACAGCCGCTGGCCGATCTCGCGCGCCTGCGGGTCCGCCGCCACCTGGGTGACGTCCATCTTCATGTACTTGGCGTAGATCTCGTTCTGCACCTGCTCGGCGGCCTTGCGGTGCGCGGCCAGCTCGCCCTGCGTGGAGAACTTGAGCACGCCGGCGTACGAGCCGAGGCCCGGATACAGCACCAGGTAGATCAGGCCGAAGATGCACGCCAGCAGGAACATCCACATCCACCAGCGCGGCAGCGGGTTGTTCAGTTCGCGCAGGTCGCCGTCCCAGACGTGGCCGGTGTCCTGCGTGGCGTCCGCGACCTTGGCCACGCGGCGCTGCGAGAACAGCAGCCACACGCACCAGACGATGCCGACCAGCGCGATGGCGGCAATGTAGTAGCTCCAGAAATCCGTGAAGAAGTCGCTCATGACTCAGTGTTCCTGCTTGGTGTTGTTGGCGCCGGCGGGGCTGCGCTCATGGCGGGCAGCCAGCGGCTCGTCGGGCAGGGCGAACGGCAGCATGGCCGACTCCGCATTGGCGGGCTGGCGTCCGGCCGACCAGGCCCACCAGCAGATCGCGAGGAACGCGGCCATCGAGATCACGGTGGCGCATGCAGTGATGATCGCCATGATTTACTCCTTGGCCGGCGCGGCCGGCGCCGCGGGAGCGGCCGCCGCCGTATCGACGCGGACGTTGCGCTTGCTGATGCCGAGTTCCTGCAGGTAGGCCACCAGCGCGTCTTCCTCGGTCTTGCCTTCGAGCGTGGCGGGCGCCTGCGCGATCTCGGCATCGGTGTAGGGCACGCCCAGGCGCCGGAGCGCGCGCATGCGGTCGCCGATGTCGCTGGTCTTCAGCGCGGCCTTCTCGAGCCACGGATACGACGGCATCACCGATTCGGGCACCACGTCGCGCGGGTTGCGCAGGTGGATGCGCTGCCAGTCCTCGGAGTAGCGTCCGCCCACGCGCGCCAGGTCGGGACCGGTACGCTTGGAGCCCCACAGGAACGGGTGGTCGTAGACCGACTCGCCCGCGGTCGAGTAGTGGCCGTAGCGCTCGGTCTCCGCCTGCAGCGTGCGCACCTGCTGCGAGTGGCAGCCCACGCAGCCTTCGCGGATGTAGATATCGCGGCCCATCAGGCGCAGCGGCGAATACGGCTTGATGCCCGGATCCGGCTCGGTGGTGGAGTGCTGGAAGAACAGCGGCACGATCTGGACCAGCCCGGCGATGCTGACCACCAGGATGGTGCAGATGATCAGCCAGCCGATGTTCTTCTCCAGGGTCTCGTGCGAAAAGAAGCTTTGTTTCTGCGACATCGTTTCTGTCCTGGCGTAATCAGTGGGCGGAGGCGGCGGCGGTCGTCGCCGGGATCGGCGCGTCCACGGCAGGCTTGCCGATGATGGTCTTGGCCACGTTGTAGGCCATCAGCAGCATGCCGGAGAGAAAGCACAGGCCACCGAGCAGACGGATCAGGTAGAACGGATACTTGGCCTTGACCGCTTCCACGAAGGCGTAGGTGAGCGTGCCGTCAGGCTGCGTGGCGCGCCACATCAGGCCTTCCATCACGCCGGCGATCCACATCGAGGCGATGTACAGCACCACGCCGATGGTGGCGATCCAGAAGTGCAGCTCGATCAGGCGCACGCTGTACATCTCCTTCTCGCCGAACAGCCGCGGGATCAGGTAGTAGAGCGAGC
>Ga0255334_1001427_pt1 | contig 10683 bp, 13 predicted proteins | sample EtOH5_35cm_T3_12_FD_202080 | JGI IMG/M metagenome (GOLD analysis project Ga0255334, IMG submission 202080) | Sandy soil microbial communities from University of British Columbia, Vancouver, Canada - EtOH5_35cm_T3_129 | ecosystem: Engineered > Artificial ecosystem > Sand microcosm > Unclassified ...
CGGTCCAGGTTAGTCAAACTCTCAATCTTCGTTTCGATCTTCGTGATCCGTTGCAGAATCTCCATCAACACGGCTTGGTCCGTTTCCGGCATCCCTCCCCGCTCCCTCCTGATAAAAGATGAGCCCCCGGGACAACCCCGAGGGCATAATAAATAGCACCCCTTGGCGCTTATTGAGTTATTCGGCCGGGGTGAAATCTACGTAATACTCTTTTCCGACTTCAAACTGGTCGAGTGCCGATTTGTTCGTTGTCGTAAGCGTGATCTGTCCGGCCGGGGTGTACTCCCAGAACTTCTTGTTCTCTTCGCTTCCCTGGTAAACCGGATCCAAAAACACCGTATTGTTATCTTTGTTGTGGCAGTGGAACTTCGCTCTTACCATGTTAATCACTCTCCAAAATTTGATTAAGGATAGCCCTCGGATCGGCTCCGAGGGCATAAAAAATAGCGCCTCTTGGCGCTTACTGTGCCGGCTGTTCCGGCGCGAGCGGCTGACCGTTCTCGTCGTAGCCGAGCGAGTTCAGGCGAGCTTTCACGGCTGCCTGCGACTTCGCCGGTACCTGCGTGAACGTAATGTCGCCATAGATGATGAGCGATGCCATAACGATGACCATCTGCAATTCACCTCCCTTCATGGAATGGAGGAGGAGCCAGAAGGCGAAGCGAGCGATCAGGTCATGCCGTACCGCCGCCCAGGATGGCCGTATACAGCTCGAACAGCGCGTTCTTGTTCTCGCGGTCGGTTTCCGTCAGTTTCTGCTCCAGCTCCGCCACCTGCACGGTGAGCGGCTTCGGCGGCGTGATCGTTCCTCCCGGTTGTGCCGGATCAGGATACGAGAATACCGGCGTCAGCGTCTCCAGGTCGATCCGATCAAGACGACCTTCCGTGAAGTCTTGCGTGTACTGACCATAATCCAGCTGGATACTTCCAACGCTGTCCGGTACCCGCTCGGCCAGCGCGGCGTAAGCAGCAAAGTCCTGTTCGACGGTTGTCTCAATCACATCTCCGGCACGCTCTCCGGTATCCTGAATGATGTTACCTGTTACTTTGTCATAGTAAATCCTTCGTCCGATTTCCACAGCTTTCCCTCCTTATTCATATACGTACCAAGTTAGCGCGTACCCAGGATAGCCAATATAAAGCCGAATCTGCGATGCGCTTATGGGGTAGAAGGAAATGGCATTATAGTTAGTCTGACCGTTAGACCACCAAAAATAATAAAGATAGTCTTGGTTACCAGAAAGAGCGGAGTATAGGCCAATCCCACCACCACCAGAGAACACCCAAAATATAAGGCTGGGTATCCACCCCAATCCTGTTATATTGAGATAGTTAGTGTCTGCGCCCGAAGTCGGTATCGTGTAGTTCCCTGACGCGTATTTTTTTCCGGGTGTGAGCGAGCCGTCTATCCCAAATATATTCACGCCGCTGCGGATGTTTGAAGCGATGAAGTCGGGGTCTGTCATACGAATCCAAGAGTCGCCTTCATACAGCATGCTTCCGGCTCCACCAGCACCAGCCGGTCGCGCCATAAGCGTTCCACCCCAGCTTGTTATTTCGGCGGTGTCCCGTGCTCCCGAACTGAACACTGGGATGCTGCCTTGAATTCCGAAAATGTTCTTGTCGGAGCGGATGTTTCCCGGTGCGAGATCGCCGTCTGCTGACTGTAGTTGGGCGGGGCTTACCTTTATTTCTCCCGCTCCAGGCCCCCCCTTCCGGTATCCTGCTGACGGGTATACTGCAAGTGACCCGTCAGGCCATAGCCCCACCCCTTGAGCAGGGTCTGATCCGGCTGTAATGACGGGCATTGTTCCTTGAATCCCGTTTGCTCCGCCGACTTTCACGTCAGACCGTATATAGGCAGGCAGCAAGTCTTTGATGTGCAGTCCCATTGCTCCGATATAATATCCTGCAGGAATGTTGAAGTCCAGCCTACCGACCTGAGCATTTGATGCTGAACCGGACACAATGCTGTTGGCGTCCGATCCATCAGATGCGCCTACGGATGTGTACCCATTTACTGGGATCGTGCCCGTCTTCTTTCCGCCGCCCTGATAGAACGTCTTTCCCGACAGCACATCCCCGACCGCCGCATTGGCGTCGCTTGATATTTGCCCAACCTTCGTCGCGAGCTGTGCGAAGGTGTCCGCCCCTGTCGCCGCTTGTCCCATGCCAGTGATCGCGGCGGCGACGCTCGTTTTACCGTCACTGGCATTTTGAAAAAGCTCGTTGATCGCGGCAACCGCAGAAGTTTTAGCCGTGGTCGATAGTGTCGTAAGATCGCCGACCTTGCCAGTTACCGTATCCAGTCGGGCAATGTCGTCCACCGCTGACGGAGCAGCCACTTTTGCACGGCCCGATGCGTCGCGTTGAACAATGGCATTAGCGGTTGCGGCGGCTGCGCTTCCGTGGGCTGTGCCCGCATTAATGTGCGTATTTACAGCTTCCAAATTCGTCGCCGGAGCCGTGCGCCAGCTCGTCTTACCCGTGATCTGCTTGATCATGTTGGCCAACCAGCCGAACAGTGTTGTCGGCGTGCCGGTGTCGCCCGTCGGCGCGGTTGCGTCGGAGATGGTCCGGCTGCCAATCACCGTGTCGGTGGCCGCGCCGTCCGCCAACTGAGCGGCAGCGACAACTTTATCGCCGATCTTCGCCTGTGTCACTCCCTTGGCAGCCAAGGCGGCAGTTCCCACCGCTCCGTCAGCAAGCCCCGCGCTGCCGATCTTCGGCCCGTTGCCTGCTGTGCCGTCGTGCGTGTGGCCAGCAGCGCCGAATTTTCCGTCGATCGCGTCGGCATTATCGTTGAAGTTTTGAATATCAACGGTATCCGTCAGTTCGGGTTTTTTTAGACCTAGATTACCAGTCGTGTTCAACTTTAACTACCTCCCCATGTTTTGAATTGACTCCATGTCATTGCCTTAGCCTGGATCAAGGTCAGAGCCTTGACCATGCCCCAGGTGGTGTAAGTGTACGCAAATTCATAAGCCAGATGCGCCGGCTTGATGTCCTCGATCATCTGGATCAACCCGGCCATGTTCGGCGGGATACCCAAGATGCCGATGAAACGCACGATGAAGCGGTACTCGCCCGGCACTCGTGTAACTTGTGCCTCACCACCGGCGAATGCTGAAGCAACCCGCTCGATCATTTCCGGCGTCGTGATCCCGGAGCCGCGCAGCTTGGCGCGGATCATTTCCCGCCGGCGCTCATATGACTGCGATTGATCAGTCGGCAGTCCAAATTCGGCTTCTTTTCGGCCAAGCCCCCAAGTCGCCGATGATAGGAAAGACTGCTTCAAGGCGTCTGCAACTGCAGCCCGAAGCGACCCGATTTCCTCTGCGTCTGAATCTTGCAAATCGATCATCGTCTGGTTGTCCGCATAGTACGCTGGCAGGTATTGCATCAGATCAGGATTGGTCTGTTGGCCCCCATCGTCCTCCACGTCATCTGCTGAATAGGCGAGAACCCCATATGGCGATTGTCCGTACACCGATCACACCCCCTTAAGCTGGCCCCATGTCAACGGCCCCGTTGGATAGGTTGTTGGCTTGCCACTCACTCCGGACCAAGGTACAGAATCCGCATTCGCGGCGAAGTCTACCTTGCCGTCGTTGTTGGTGTCGTAGATGGACTTGAGCATATCGCCCGCCGTTTGAGCCGCCACAAGAAGCACATTGCCTGAAGCAGTCCCGATGTACAACTTGCTCGTGTCCGTGCAATATCCAAGCTCCCCGACGGCCAGCGTGCCGATCGCGGATTCAAGGCCGCGGCGGATTTGAATCAATACTTTCCTAGCCAAATCCACACCCCCTAGAACGTTCCGCCGTCAACGATTGACACCATGAGCTTATCACTGTTTGCCGCATCGTAAATGATGCTCGCCCCGTCAATATTGGCGGCTACTCCGCTAACGTCTACCCATATGCCTTTTCCGGCTATGACGGATATTGCATCCGCCGCAACGGCGATCCCATTGCCTGCGCCGACATTGAGCGTCACAGTGTCTGCCTGTCCACCACCAGTCAAACCGGAGCCGGCGGTGATCGTCTGCAACGCTCCTCCGGTACGCACCCAAGCCGTACCGTTCCAGGAATACACCTTTTGCTCGTCATCCACGTAGGCCGTCCAGCCAACAACAGGGACGTAATAAACCCAAGCGCCTGACTGGTACTCGGCGATTTGATTCGTTTTCCCCGACCAGGCGCCAGTCGCCGACGCGGGAACGATGTACCGATCTCCTTCTGCTGGGCTCGCCGGTGGGGCAGTTAAGTTCTGATCCTTAATCGACGCCTGGGGCTCGATGTTGTGCTTGGCCAGCTCGATTTCATTCTTGATCTTCTGCGCTGACCAAATATCCGTTATGGCTGTACCGGTATCGTTAATGACCCGATGCTTCGTGACATCGTCGATGTGCGTCTTGATCTCGGCCGCCGTCTTGGTGTTCGTGCCGTCAGAGACCTTATTTACGTGGCCACTTGTCACGTCCGCCTTGAGCACCCGCGCATAGGTCGATCCATCGGCTACATTATCGATCGTTCCTGTCAGGTCGCTCAGAGCCTGGGCATTCACCCGGCGCCAGGCCGTCCCGTCGTCAAAATAGAGATATCCGCTATTGGTGCCGCTGGTCACGTAATACAACCGCCCCACGGATGCGGAAATCGGCCGGGATGCCTCGGTCCCGGACAAGGCTCGACCAACCATTGAATTTGATGTGCCGTCGCCGATGTACACCTCTTTGGTATCTGTGCAAAAGCCCATCTCCCCGGCCTGGAGCGCACCGTAGGTTTGCAGCTCCGCTTTGGTGCCGCGCTTGATTCTGATTGTTTGCATGCTACACCTCTCTCACAAAGTTCCCGCCGTCGATCAGGCCGCGAGCTTTGTAGCGATCCAGCTCGGTCTGCGCGGCCGTGACGGCCGTCTGAACGGCGTTGATATCGTCAGCCTCAACCGTGTCGCCCGGCGTCTCGTAGGAGACATAGACCTCGGCATAGCCGGAAGCAAAGATCTTGATTGCCCTACGCCAAGGGGTCGCGTCAGGAATGGATAGAGTCCAATTCGTGATTTGATCACCAGTTAGCTTCGGCCCCGAATAAACCCTGATCGTCTGGTTGTTTATGTTGTCATGGGCAAGCGGTCCGTCACACTGGCCAGCTGTGATCGGGAACACCTCTTCGATGACATAGTTCCCGCTCGCGTTCTTATTCAGCTTGTCGATGAAGGAGTCAATGTTATCTGGATACCCCATCAAGCTACACCCCCAACGTAACCGTGCCGATCACCGGCACCTCGTCGGCCGCCAGCGCGACATTGGCCGTACCGCCGTTGAGCTGCAATCCGGTATGGTCCAAGACTCCATCGGTGCCGAGGAGCAGCGCGCCGATCGCGGCGGCGCTGATATAGGTCATCTGGAAGGCGACACCCTTGCGCCATGTCTCCAGCCGGCCCTTGAATGCATCATTCACCCCTTGAAGCGTGTACCCTGACGCGAGCACCACCGTGGCAGCAACATTGATCGTCTTAGCCTGGGCCGCCGCTACCGTGACCGTCGCCCCGATCGGGGCTTGCCCCTCGCCCTGGCCTGGCACCGGATCGATGTACGCTTGCACCTCCGCAACGAGCGCGGCGGACGCGGGAAGCATGTCGGCGTCCACAAGGACCACCTTCACCGTTCCCGCCCCTGCCCAAAGCGGGAAGACTTGCACCGCTCCTACACCAGGCATATCGAGCGCCCATCGGCGATAGTCAGCCTTGTTGCCGCTCGTACCGGGATTCTGTCGGGCATCCAAGTATCGCCCACGAAGCGCATCATCCGACTCCATGTCTTCGCCGGGGATCAGCACGGTCGTGAGCTCAGCGCGGACAAGATCCTGCACGAAGGCGAGCGGAAGGAGCGCCCCAAAAAGCTCGTTGCCGGCAGATCCGGCCTGCTCGCATTCAAGCACAAAATGCCCAGTTTTGAGCTTGGACACCACAAAGTACGAGAGCAGCCCGATGCCATACCGGCTGCCGATCGGCACGTCGATCAGCGTGTCTGTCCCGTAGAAGACGCCTTCGCGCTGCGCCTTGGTCGCGTCCTGTCGATAGGTGCCATGCTCGGCCGTTAACAGGTCGAGGTAGTCGCCGCTGGCCGTAAGCACCGATGACATGGACAGCACGTCGTCCAGAGCCTGGTAGAGCAGTTCGGCCTCTCTTGCCGACGGCGCAATCGCATCATAAATAATACTTCCCTCTCGCTTGTCGATGTCGTCCGGAACGCGAGCCAACATGCGGGCGAGGATGGTGCCATATGTTTGATCCTCAAACATTCACGTTCCCCCTTGTCGCTGTGGCAGCGAAGCTACCGTAGATCGTCATGACGGTGAATGCGGCCGTCGCCGAGTCACTAGACACTGTTACCTCAAAGTCGGTGACATCCTGAATTCGGTCATCCTGCAGCAATGCCTCCCGCAACCGACGGGGAAACTCGGACCGGATATAACCCTCGTCAGCGCCCACCAGCATCTGCATCTCCGTCCCGTAATCCGCACTGTAAACCTCGTGCCGGAAACGTTCTGTATTGATGATCTTGTAGACGGCTTGCTTGAGCGCCCGGATCCCGTCAATGCGGCCCGCAATTCGACCGGAAAATGGGTCAAGCAGATAGGTTTGCCCAGGCTGCTGTTCAGCCTCTTCCGTAATAAGCTCCGTCGCGCCTTGCGGGATCATCCGATCACCACCTTGTCCAGTATGAGGAACCGCTGGCCACCTTGCGCGCGGAGAAGCGCTACGCTATCGCCAGCCACCAAACCTTGGCGGATTTCAATCGTCGTACCGCCTACGGTCTGCACATAGCGCGTGAGGCTTTCCGGAACTAACAAAAAATCCTCCGATAGAGTCAGCCGCTGCTCGACGACAACCTCCAGAGGATTTATTTTTGTCACTTCTCCGTACAACACGGCCACCGGCTGGCCGGCGTCCACTGCGCCGACGCCAATCTGCTTCACGAGCTCCACCAGCCTCATACGTCATACACCCGCAATTCCAGCTCCATCGTGTGATCTCCTCCGTCAAAGGTATGTGTGCATTCGTCGATCAGATGCAGTTGTTGCTTGCCGACTTCTGCGATCGCAATGTACAAGCTGCTGCCGGCGCGCACCCGAATATCCCCAATGGCCGATACCTTGAAGGTGCGTTGCTCTCGATTTTTCAAGACTATCAGATTGTTCAACGCCTGGTTGATCTGAGCTTCGTTCATTTGTTCATCAACTGTTTGGTACAGCTGCAACAATCCCCACTTGGCGATCGTCGAGCTATCCTTGGCTACGTACAGCTCGCGCTTGCCTGTCTTCTTGTTGTCCTGCGCTAGCAAGACCTGGTTGTATGTGTCGCTGTCGATGGACCGGCTTTGGCTGTACTCGTAGACCAAACTACCGTCGCCGATCTGAAGCGGTAAGCGCATATCGGCGAGCGTCTTCAGTGCCAGGCTGCCGGCTGCGTCGTAGAATACATAGGTTTGGCCTGTGCCGATTGTTGTCTGATCGAGGGCATCGCAGATCATGTCCATCATCCGCTTGTTGTCCTCGACCAGCTTCACGATTTTGAAGCCGGTGTCAGCCAGGCTGCCGACCTTAAGCTGCATCTTGCTTGCAAGCCGCCGGATCACGTCGGCAACCGTCATGCCTTGAATCACCATCGTGTCGTTAGCCATCAGGTACCTTAGCTGATCGTAAGCGGTGATCTTCACCTCACCATCCGAGCCAGAATCGATCGTGAAGATGTAGCCCAAGAAAACCGGTTGGCCATCATGCGTAGCGCGGATCAGGTTGCCGGGCTCGACGGTAAATGCCTTGTCCTGATAAAGGCCGCTCTGGAGGAAGGTCACCTCAAGCGATCCGGCCTTGCCAATGCGGGAGGTCTTGATCTTCGCCTCTGTGACGATCTGTGAGATGTCCCATAGCTTGCCGTTCAGGTTGTCGATGATAATCTCCATCCTACCAGCCTCCAACTGAGCCGGAGTGGCTGTACCCGCCAGCCGATACGCCGCCGGCACCGCCTAGCTCGTCGTCCATTTCTAGCGCACCCGAAAAGCCGGTCTTCCGTGCCAGACCGCCAGACTCCGCCCAGTTCGCCCCGCCGGTGACTTTCGCTGCAGCCTTCCACGCCGTTCCGCCTCTTGAGCTGGTCTTACTCTTCGGAGTAACAACAGGGGCGGAACGCTTGCCTCCCTGCGGGATTTTCAGTATAGCTCCAATCTTCAGCTTCCGGAGATCAGCATCGGACAAGCCATTCAACTGCTGGATTTCTCGCCATCGGGAACTATCGCCCAATACCATCTGAGAGATTTTACTGAGGGTATCGCCAGGCTTTATAGTGTACGTCTTGGGCCGGACACTCTCATTCGGGCGAGTCGGTGGAGTTTTAACCACCGTTTGCCTGCTTGTAGTTGCCCCTCCGCCCGTCGCGAGCGAGGCGAGCTTCACCTTTTTGGCCGAATAGAACACGTACTCCTTCAGAGTGATGCTATATTCAATATCGCCCGGGGCTCCGCCGGACTCCTTCCAGCTAAACGATTCGATTGATGCCGCGATGTTGAGGTCGTAGTATTTCTCGACTCCGAGCCGATGGTTTGTCGTGCTGCCGAAGTGACCGATGAAGATAAAACGTACGGGGCGCCGGGTCGCCATCCAGCGCTCTATGTCGTCGATGTACTTTTTCGGCTCGAACCGATAGGCGGATAGGAATGGAAGGTCGGTGCCAGGGAAGATGCCGCTAAAGCTGATCGTGCGGAGCTTGGGGCCTTTGATCACGTTGACCTCACCGGACTTCCCGGCGGAACCGGTCACCGTGCCCACAATGTTATAGGTTTGGCCGTCGCTCCCCTCATCTACCGATATGGACTCCGGGTTGAGCGGAAACTGCCACCCCTCCACCTGGTTGTTGTAGCCCAGGTAAACCCCGTACTGATCGTACTTGGAGACAACAGCCATCAGCTATACACCCCCTGCGCCGAATTGGCGATATCCCGCTCCATGACGTCCGCAATCTTTTCGATCATCTTGTTTACGTCCACCTCGTGCCGAATATCACCGGTGGTCACCTGCACCGTCGGCGTCAACGTGACGAAATTCTGAATACTCTTCATCTCGGCGATATCCCGCATGACCTTCAGATCCTCGCTGCTGATATCCACGGTCCCTTTGACCTTGCCTACTTCACCAACCTTGCCGATGTTTGGCACAGTGGTCGCGACACCTTTCGGGATTGGAGTGTAGGAAGACTGAGGATTAGTCATGTTAGTCATTTTTTCCTGTTTCATTGCATCTTCCTGAGCTCGTTTAGATTCACGGTCCTTTAGCATATCCTGAACCTTTTGTTCTCGTTCCGCGGCCTTGTTTGCTGCGGAGGCCTCCATTTCCGCAATATTTGCGGCTCTGGCTTGCCGTGCTGCTTCCTCCTCTGCCGCGGCACTCCCCGCGATCCGAACATTATCGATCATCTGCAGACTGACACCAGGGATCCGATTAATCTTTTCGATGAGGCTGTTGATACGATCGATAGCTCCGTTTACGAGACCATCGATCAGTTCGAGTGACTGAACCTTAGCATAGCTGAAGGCATCAGCAATACCGTATCCCACGCGGGTGAAGAAGATTGGAACTTTGTCAAAGAAATTCAAAATAGCATTCCACGCTCGCATGAGTCCGGCTGCAAAATCATCATTTGTTTTCCACAGTTTTACTAACCAAACTATTAACCCGACGATAAGCGAGATGATAAGGATAAATACATTCGCTTTCATTGTTGCGTTAAGTCCTGCCCAAGCGAATGCGAGACCTGATGTTGCCGCCATCTGGAAAAATACTGCAGCTGTTAAAGCCCACATTCTTAATGTCGCGAAAATTGACGAAGCTCCAATTGCTATATTTGCAAGTTTCCATGCTGCAAGAGAGGCAACGATGCCCCAAACAATTGGTCCAATCATTGGCCAATTCGAGGATATAAAGTTATACACATTGACCGCTGCCGTAAGTAGATCGTTTACTGCTGTGGCGGCATATACAATTTGGCTTTGCAAGTTGGCAATGAACTCTTCACCCCCGGCGCTGTTCAGCATGCCGTTGATGCGCTTGATGATTGGCCCGAAGGATTGTAGCGCGGTTTTCTTGAGCGAGTTCATGACATCGCCAAACGTCATTGGCAAGCCGGCAAATTTTGAGTTGATTTCATCGGCTGCGTTGAACATAGCCGCTATGATAATTCCCGCTGTAATACCGCCTTCGGCGCTCATTTGCTTCAGCTCGCCTATGGTCTTTCCGGTGACGTTCGCAATGGCCTTGGCAAGCATTGGAGCGTTCTCCGTGATGCTCCGGAATTCGTCCCCCTGCAGTTTACCGGATGCCATAGCCTGCGTGAGCTGATACATACCGGCTTGCTGCTCCATCGTGCTCGTCCCGCCTATGCGAAAGGACTTTTGCATGAGTTCCGAAAAGGCGATCAACTCATCATTACCACCTTTGAATGCATCCCCGGCCAATATTCCCATCCGACCGATGATGCCGGCCATGTCCGTATAGCTTCCGCGGGCCCGCTCCGCCGAGGCGAATATTTTATCTTGAAGCTGGGCTGTGGTCTGCATCTTGTCGTTAATCAGGTCAAGCCTCGCCCGCGTATTGATATACTCGTCGCTGGTATCCATTAGCCCCT
>Ga0255334_1001428_pt1 | contig 10671 bp, 9 predicted proteins | sample EtOH5_35cm_T3_12_FD_202080 | JGI IMG/M metagenome (GOLD analysis project Ga0255334, IMG submission 202080) | Sandy soil microbial communities from University of British Columbia, Vancouver, Canada - EtOH5_35cm_T3_129 | ecosystem: Engineered > Artificial ecosystem > Sand microcosm > Unclassified ...
CGAACAGGAAGATCTGGGCCAGAACCTGGTTGGCGAACGAGCCGTCCATGATGCGGCTTGGGTGACCGGTTGCGTTACCCAGGTTAACCAGACGGCCTTCGGCCAGCAGGATCAGGTAGTCGTCGTTCTGGGCATCGAATGCGCCAGGACCGGTACGGTGGATCTTGTGAACCTGTGGCTTCACTTCTTCCCATGCCCAGTTCTTGCGCATGAAAGCGGTGTCGATTTCGTTGTCGAAGTGACCGATGTTGCAGACGACAGCGCGTTTCTTCAGGGCTTTGAGCATGTTCGCGTCGCAAACGTTGACGTTGCCGGTGGTGGTCACGATCAGGTCGATCTTGCCCAGCAGTGCCTTGTCGATGCTTGCTTCAGTACCGTTGTTGATGCCGTCGATGAACGGCGAAACCAGTTCGTAACCGTCCATGCAGGCTTGCATGGCGCAGATCGGGTCGACTTCGGAAACCTTAACGATCATGCCTTCCTGACGCAGGGACTGAGCGGAGCCCTTGCCCACGTCACCGTAACCGATGACCAGCGCTTGCTTGCCGGACAGCAGGTGGTCGGTACCGCGCTTGATGGCGTCGTTCAGGCTGTGACGGCAGCCGTACTTGTTGTCGTTCTTGCTCTTGGTCACCGAGTCGTTGATGGCCGGGATTTTCAGCTCGCCCTTGGCCAGCATGTCCAGCAGGCGGTGAACGCCGGTGGTGGTTTCTTCGGTCACGCCGTGGACGCGGTCCAGGATCGCCGGGTATTTCTTGTGCAGCAGCTCGGTCAGGTCGCCGCCGTCGTCGAGGATCATGTTGGCATCCCAAGGCGCGCCATCCTTCAGGATGGTTTGCTCCAGGCACCACTCGTACTCTTCTTCAGTTTCGCCTTTCCAGGCGAAAACCGGGATACCGGCAGCAGCGATGGCGGCAGCGGCCTGGTCCTGAGTCGAGAAAATGTTGCAGGACGACCAACGCACTTCGGCACCCAGGGCAACCAGGGTTTCGATCAGCACGGCAGTCTGAATGGTCATGTGGATGCAGCCGAGGATTTTCGCGCCTTTGAGCGGTTGCTCGGCGGAGTACTTGCGGCGCAGACCCATCAGGGCTGGCATTTCGGATTCGGCGATGATGGTTTCGCGACGGCCCCAGGCAGCCAGGGACATGTCGGCGACTTTGTAATCGTTAAAATCTGCAGGCGTGATAACAGCGCTCATGATGAGCCTCCATTCGTAATGTATGCGAATGGGCGCCGTTGTGCGTTTAGTGTCTGGCCGTGGCCAGGCAACGCCCCATCCGAGCCTGACAGGTCGAACCTGCTGCAGCGCCCCTCGGACAGGTGGCGGGAAAACGGTATCAATGGAACGTTACCGTTTTGAAACGGGGGCGATTATAGCGGGCTATGCTGATCTTCCAAAGCCTTTCTGCAGGTCAATGTCCGAACGGTAATCGAGACCATAGTCGATGGTTAATAGAGCTCTAGTCCGGGCTCTGCCATGATGGCCGGCATCAATCGGCAAGACGGTCAGGAGTGAATATGAATTTCCACACCCGCAAATGGGTAAAACCCGAAGACCTCAACCCCAACGGCACGCTGTTCGGCGGCAGCCTGTTGCGCTGGATCGACGAAGAAGCGGCGATCTACGCCATCGTCCAGCTGGGCAATCAGCGCGTGGTCACCAAGTACATTTCCGAAATCAACTTCGTCAGCGCGTCGCGCCAGGGCGACATCATCGAACTGGGCATCACCGCCACCGAGTTCGGCCGTACGTCGATCACCCTGACCTGCGAAGTGCGCAACAAGATCACCCGCAAAAGCATCCTGACGGTGGAGAAGATGGTCTTCGTCAACCTCGGTGAAGACGGCTTGCCCGCACCGCATGGCCGAACCGAGATCAAGTACGTCAAGGATCAGTTTCAGGATGATGGTATCCGCGAGTAATGCGAGCCCTGTAGGAGCCGGCTTGCTGGCGATGGCGTCATCAGCGACACCGCTTAAATCGAGCCGGCCCCCAGCAGGCGAAGGCGCCATCAGCATCACCAAAGAAAACCGAGTCGCAGCGATCGCCAGCAAGCCGGCTCCTACAGGAGACTGTTTCGTTTGGGTGTGCAGTGAACAGCGACGAACCCCACGTGTCGTACCTACATGACACGCCACAGGTTCAGGAGCTTCAATGGACACGCAAAAAGACGGCAAGACCCCGGACCTCTCGGCGAAAGAGCAGCATGAGGTCGACAAGAGCCAGCCTCCGCGCGCGGCGGTGCTGCACGAAATCATCCGGACACAGGGCGATCAGGAACTTGAACGCAGCATCGCCGCGCTCTGGTGGTCGGCGTTGGCCGCCGGCCTGACCATGGGGCTTTCGCTGATGGCCATGGGGTTGCTCAATTCCCGTCTGCCGGACGCCGAAGGTTTCAAGGTCATCGCCAGTTTCGGCTACTGTGCCGGTTTTCTCGCGGTGATCCTCGCCCGCCAGCAACTGTTCACCGAAAACACCCTGACGGCCGTGTTGCCGATCATGAGCAAGCCGACACTGGGTAACTTCGGCCGGTTACTGCGATTGTGGTCGGTGGTGCTGGTGGGCAACCTCTGCGGCACCTTGCTGGTCGCGTATGTGATGCTGCATCTGCCGATTTTCGACAGCAAGACCGACCTGGCCTTCCTCGACATCGGCCGCAAGGTCATGGAAAACGATGCCGGCCAGATGTTCGCCAAGGGCATCGTTTCGGGCTGGATGATCGCCACCATGGTCTGGATGATCCCGTCCATGGAGAGCGCCAAGATGTGGATCATCATCCTCATCACCTACTTCATGGCGCTGGGGGATTTCACCCACATCGTGGTCGGGTCGGCCGAGGTTTCGTATCTGGTGTTTGCCGGGGAGCTGCCGTGGAAGGATTTCTGGCTGGTGTTCGCCGGTCCGACGCTGGTGGGCAACATCATCGGAGGCAGCTTTATTTTTGCGTTGATCAGCCATGCGCAAATTCGCAGTGAGTCCGGTGCGCCTAAAAAGAAGGGTAGCGAAGCCAGGCTGACCGCTGACGAAGACGCCAGGTAACGAGGGCGGGCGAGGTATCAACGCTCGCCCGGCCAGTCAGTCGGACACATTGACCGCAGCCACACCGTGACGCTGCAGGTAAATGAACAGCAGCGCGGTCAGCATCGTCAGCCCGCTGACCAGCGCGCCGGTCCACGGCAAGTCCGCCAGATCGGCACCACTGGCGACCACCAGCCCGCCGATCCAGGCCCCGGCTGCGTTGCCCAGATTGAATGCACTCTGATTCAACGTCGAACCCAGGTTCGGCGCTTCATGAGCCTGATCAATAATCAGCAGTTGCAGGATCGGGCACAGCGCGAAGGCAAAGATCCCCCACAGCACCAGTGTAATCGCCGCCGGGATCACCGAATGGCTGGTCTGCGTGAACGCTGCCAGCACAAGCACCACCGCCAGTGCCATGCCCGCCAGCGATGGCAGCAAGCGACTGTCGGCCAATCGACCGCCGAGCATGCTGCCCGCCGTCAGACCCACGCCAAACAACAGCAGCATGATGGTCACGCCATGGGGGCTGACGCCGGTGATGTCCTGCAGGATCGGCGCGATGTAGGTGAACACGCTGAACAGACTGGTCGATGCCAATACGCTCATGCCCAGTGCCAGCAGCACATTGGCCTTGCCCAGCACTTTGAACTCGCTGGCCAGGTTGGCCTTGTCCATGGCGATGTTCTTCGGCAGCCAGACCCATTGCGCGATCGCGGCAATCACACCGATCACCGACACCGCCCAGAACGTCGAACGCCAACCGGCGTATTGCCCGAGTGCGGTACCCAACGGCACGCCGAGCACGTTGGCCAGCGTGAGGCCGGTGAACATCATGGCAATCGCCTGGGCCCGTTTGTTCGGTGCCACCAGGCCGGCGGCGACCACCGAACCGATGCCGAAAAATGCGCCATGGCACAGTGCAGTAATCACGCGCGCGGCCATCAGCGTGGCGTAGTTCGGCGCCAGTGCACACAGGATGTTGCCGAAGATAAACATCAGCGTCATGCCCAGCAGCGTGGCTTTGCGCGGCATGTTGGCGGTGCCGACCGCGAGGATCGGCGCGCCGAACACCACGCCCAGGGCGTAACCGGTGATCAGCAGGCCGGCGTCGGGAATGCTCACGGCAAGGTCGCGAGCGACGTCGGGCAGCAGGCCCATGATGACGAATTCAGTGGTGCCGATGCCGAACGCGGCAACAGCGAGGGCAAGCAAAGCGAGTGGCATGCGCAAGGTCTCTGTCGGTAGTCTTGACGCTGTGATCAGGCATACGCATGCCGACGACCGTTCTCGAGGAGAGCGGGCTGAGGCAGAAATTATTGGAATTAGTCTGAGCGCAACTGAGTGCGGCGTGGTCGCTTGCAGTATAAACAGCTGCTGACATATGGCGAATCAATTCTCCCCGATCACTGTAGGAGCGAGCTTGCTCGCGATGGTCGTCAACGATAACGCGTGCTTTCTGTTTAAACGCGGTGTCTCGACGTTCTTCGCGAGTATGCTCGCTCCTACAAGGGATCGCGGCGGTTACAAAAGGAGCGTGCCGTGCTTGCGACGGCTTTGGTGTTGGTGGCGGCGCTGTTGCACGCGGCGTGGAATACGCTGATTAAATTCAGCGCGGAACGGTTGTTGGTCGTGGCCTGCATGGACAGCGTGGCGATGTTGTTTGTCGCCCTGATGCTGCCTTTCGTGGCGTTGCCGCCGATTGAAATCTGGCCGTGGATCCTGGCGTCGGCGGCGTTCGAATTGCTCTATCGCTATTTGCTGATTCAGGCCTATCGGGTCGGCGATCTGGGGCTGGTCTATCCATTGATGCGTGGGCTGTCGCCGCTGGTGGTGCTGGCGCTGACGCTGATCTTTGCCGGAGAAGTGCTGACCCCTCAGCAGATCTTCGGAATCCTGCTGATTCCGTTCGGCATGCTGTGCTTGCTGTGGCAGGGCGGTGGCGGCACACGTCTGCCGTGGTCGATGCTGCCGGTGGTCGCACTGATCGGTCTGTGCATCGGCTGCTACACCTTTATCGACGGTCAGGCGTTGCGGCGCTGGGCGCATCCGCTGGATTACCTGGTCTGGGTGACCTTACTCAGCGCCTGGCCGTTTCCGTTGCTGGCACTGGTGCGCAAACGCCCGGCGTTCATACTGTTCTGGCGTGAACAGTGGCGACTGGGGGTGGCGGTCGGGTTTTGCGTGTTGTTCAGCTACGCTCTGGTGCTGTGGGCGATGCTACTGGGTTCGATTGCCGAGGCCGCGGCCTTGCGCGAAATCAGCGTGATTCTGGTGGTGCTGTTTGGCATGCGCTACCTGAAAGAACCTTTCGGCCGCCCTCGGCTCCTGGCCTGTGGGCTGGTGTTGATCGGTATGTTGGTGATGAAGTTTTGACTGGCTCACTGTCGACGAACGCTCGACACATGAAACTTGAAGAAGGGATGACTTTATGACGGTTGCTTTGTGGTGCATTTTGATCGCGATTTTCCTGCCTTTCCTGTGCACGGGCGTGGCCAAGATCAGTGGCGGTTACCGGTTGAGAGACAACCATGACCCCCGGGATTTTCTTGATTCGCTGGAAGGTTTGGGCAGGCGCGCGAATGCGGCGCAACTGAACAGTTTTGAAATCTTCCCGGCGTTCGCTGCGGCGGTGATCGTGGCGCATCTGGCGGGCAATGCCGAGCTGGTGACCATCAATGTGTTGTCGGTTTTGTTTATCACCAGCCGGTTGCTGTACATCATTTGCTACCTGGCGGACTGGCATATTTTGCGGTCGTTGGTGTGGTTTGTGGGGCTGGGGCTGATTGTCAGTCTCTTTGTGGTTTCTGCTTAAGAGCCACATCAAAAGATCGCAGGCTTCGCCAGCGCCTACAACGATCGATGTGTCTGCGGCGAACCCGATCAATGTAGGCGCTGGCGAAGCCTGCGATCTTTTGACTTTAGAGCTTGTCGGCCACCTGCGGCACTTGCGGCAATGCTGCACCTTTGGGCCACAGCATCCAGATCTGCCCCTGCTGTTTCATGTCGCCAGCCAATTGCCCGGCCGCTTCCCCGGTGCCCCAGAACAGATCCGCCCGAACTTCACCGGCAATCGCACCGCCGGTGTCCTGGGCCGCCACTGGACGAACCAGCGCCGTGCCGTCCGGCCGCGTTGTGGATAACCACATCAGACTGCCCAGTGGAATCACTTTGCGGTCGACTGCGGCGCTATAACCTGCGGTCAACGGAACATTCAGCGAGCCGCGAGGGCCTTCGTTGCTGTCCGGGTTGCGAGTGAAGAACACATAGCTGGGGTTGCTGCCGAGCAGTTCCGGAATGCGCGTCGGGTTGGCCTTGGCCCAGTTGCTGATCGCACCCATGGTCACGTCTTCTTTTTTCAGTTCGCCTTGTTCCACCAGCCAGCGGCCGATCGGTCGATAGGGATGGCCATTCTGGTCGGCGTACGCGATGCGCAACTGGCGGCCGTCATTGAGCTGGATGCGACCCGAGCCCTGGATTTGCAGGAATTGCAGGTTCATCGGATCGGTCAGCCACGCCACCACCGGCGCCTTGACCCCTTTGGTTTCGATCGTTGCCGCATCGTCGTAAGGCTTGAGCACGCGGCCTTCGAGCCGTCCGCGCAGGCGTTTGCCTTTAAGCTCCGGGTAAATGCTGTCCAGGGAGACAATGATCATGTCTTCGGGCACGCCATACACCGGGATATTCGCCACAGCGGTCTGGGTCAAGCTGCCGGGGTAGACCGGTTCGTAGTAACCGGTGATCAACCCGTTGGGGTTGTCGTTGGCGGCACGCAGGCCGTAGACGTCGAGGTTCTGTTTGAGGAAGCCGCGAATATCGGTGGCGGTTTGCGGCACATTGACGGCAGCGGCGCAGGTCGGGCCCCAGACCGGATCGGTCTTGAGTCGGGTGCAGGCGCTACGCCACGAACCGAAACCGGCAACCAGGTCGTTATCGGACACTGCGGGCAGGGCTTCCCAGGTGGCGCTGGAATACGTCGCCAGTGCGTGGGTTTTCGGTTTGTTGTTGTCACCACCGGTGCAGCCTGCAAGCACGGCCACTATCGGGAGGGTCCAGGCGAGGCGAGGGCGCCATGCCTTGAAACGGCTGTTCATGGAGTAATTCCTTTGCCGGTTGCGCGAGTGCTCCCTGCGCTCGAACAACCCGTATTGATAATAGGGCTATTGGTGTTTGTCGGTGACGCGAGGATACTGGCCGCCGTTTCCCGTGACCTGAAGCCACCATGACATTTAAAAGACTTTCCGTTGTATTGCTGGCCTGCCTGACGTTGTCTGCGTGTGGCGGTGTCGACCCGAACTCGCCACTGGGCCAGCGCAAGGCGATCTTCAAGCAAATGCTCAAGACCGGCGAAGACCTGGGCGGCATGTTGCGCGGCCGCATTCCATTCGACGGTCCGAAGTTCGCTGACGGCGCGGTGAAGCTCGATGCGCTGTCCCATGAGCCGTGGAAGCATTTTCCGCAGGTGCGCGAAGATGATCACACCAGTGCCAAAAGCGATGTCTGGCAGAAACAGGCACGCTTTCAGGAAATGGCCCGCACCCTTGAAGCCAGCACCGGTGAATTGGTGATTGCCAGCAAGGTCCAGCCTTACAAGGCCAGTAACCTCGGGCCGGCGGTGCAGAAAGTCGAAGATGCCTGCAGTGCCTGTCATAAAGAGTTTCGGGATCATTGATTTGCAGCGCTCTGGCTGACGCTTTCGCGAGCAAGCCCGCTCCCACATTTGAAATGCATGCCCTGTGGGAGCGGGCTTGCTCGCGAAGGCATCAGCCAGAGCACTAAAGATCCGGGAAAGGTCGCTGCTTTTATTTATCCAGCTCATCCAGCGCATCCTGCAATTCCTTGCGGGATTCGGCGAGTTTGTCTTTGCGCTTGTTGATCTTCTCGGGATCGCCTTTCTTCATGGCTTTGTCCAGGTCTGCCTGACGTTGGCTGACTTCATGTTTGGCGTCGAGAACCTTGTTCTCCCGTTCCTTTTTCAGCGAGGCGTCAGTGCAATGAGCGGTGACTTCGCTCAAAGCGGTTTCCAGGCCCGCCTGCTGATCGGCGTTGCCGTGGGATTTGGCCAGTTCGATCTGATTGATGATGCCCTGTTTCTTGGCGGCGCAACCGGTCAAGCCCGGGGCCTCTTCGGCGGCCATCAGCGGAGCGGCCATCACACCGCAAAGAGTCAGCAGGGCGAGCGGTGAAAGGAATTTCATAAAAGCTCCATGTGGAAAGTGCAAATCGGATCGGTATGGCGGTGGGCGTTTGAGCCCATCGGCCCCTTTGGGTTCCCGGGTGGGCGAGCACCTGCGGTCGCTAAAACCCGTCGATTCCCGCCGCACGTAATGTGTCACTCAAGGCCAGGACCTGCGGGTCGCGGAAAAATGCGCTCAATTGCGCTGCGCGTCCCGGGCCGATACCGGCCTCGGCCTGCCATTGTTCGGTGTTTCGTTGTGCCAGTGCCTGCCATGAATCGGCAAGCTGCGCCTGGCCGATCGGCGGTAATCCCAGGGCTTTGAGCCAGCGAGCAAAAGGGCGTTGGCGGGCGCTGGCGAAACTGTTTAAAAGACGAGTCGTGCTGCGCTCGCCGAAACCGTCAATGTTAGCAAGCTCTTGAGCATCGAGGGTCAACCAATCCAGCAGGCCGTTCAAACGGCCTGTTTCGAGAAGTTTCTCCCAGGTGCCGGGACCTACATGAGTCAAGGCCAGCCCTTGCTTGCCACTGAGCCAGGCCAGTCGCGCGAGGAATTGGCTTTCGCAACCGGGCGTCGGCTGCCAGCAGCTCAACGGATGAAAGTCTGCTGCCAACGGTATGTTTAATTCGGCGCGTTCGTCGGCGCGCAGAACCACACCGTCGAGCCTGGGAATGGTCAGCCCCGCCAGGCTGATGGACACCTGATCGCCGGGCCGTATATCCAGTTCCTCCCAGCGTCGCAGGGAGCTGACGCTCACGCGTTTGATCTGCCGGTCATCGAGCGTTACCGGTTTCAGCTCCAGCACCGGTGTGATCCGTCCGGTACGACCGATCTTGAAATCGACTTTTCGCACTTCGGCCAGCGCCTGGGCGAAGGGGTATTTCCAGGCGATGGCCCAGTAAGGTGTTTTTACCTGCCAGCGCTCGGCTGAGGGGCGCCGACTCTGGCGCAGGACGACACCGTCGCTGGCAAAGGGGAGTGGCGAGCGGTACCAGCGATCGCGCCAGCGTTCGGCATCGGCGAATGTCTGGATCGGCTGGCTGTAAGGCACCGTGCCCGGCAGCCCCAGTTCATCCAGTGCCTCGATACGGGCGGGCAGGCTGGCCGGGCCTTGCGGCCAATCCCAGGCAAACAGCCCGATGCCAGCGGCTTGCTCAGGGGCGAGTTCCTTGCGGGCCATCAGGCCGGCTACCGTGGAACGGGCATTGAGGCTGCCGGCCTTGGCTTGTACATGGTCGATCAGGCGCCAGTAGAGTTCGCCTTGCACGAGCAAATCCACGGGTTGCGCCAGTTGTCGGGGAATAGCGGGGATCAGTCGCGCCGAGGCCGTCCAGTCCTGTCCGTGCAGGCCGTCACCGCGACTGATCGCCTGATGCAGCACGCCGTTGCGATAGATCAGCGTCACGGCCACGCCGTCGACCTTGGGTTGTATCCAGATGTCTTTGCGATCGCTTAGCCAGGCCTCGACCGCATGAGCATCCCGGAGTTTTTCCAGGCCCGTGTGGGCGATGGGGTGGGGAATCTTGCCGCCCGCTGTGCGCAATGGTTCGGGCGCCTGGCCCGCGTTAAAGCACTTACGCCATTCGGTCAGCTGTGCACGAGACTGATCGTAGAGTTCGTCGGCGATCAATGAGCGTCCGTGGCGGTGGTAGCTGTCGTCCCAAAGGTCGATCTGTTTTTGCAGGGCAGTGATTTCGTCCAGAGCCCTGGCGGGTGGCCAGTCGGGGCAATCGGCAGCGTTTGAGATTGAGCAGACCAGGGTCAGGAAGAAAATCGAAAACAGGCGCAGAAGCATGGTGAGCGTCCTTGCTCAGGGGGATGCTTTCAAGGTTAGTCAGCTTTCTGGCTTTGGCAGCGAGGATGTTTTTCGGTGTGTTTCGACACAGGAAGATCAAAAGGATTTCTGGCAATAAAAAGCCCCGCACGGCGAACCGTGCAGGGCTTTTGGTACCGCTGGGGAAGTCTTACAGACCGGCAGCCGAACGGAGGTCGTCGGCGCGGTCGGTTTTTTCCCAAGTGAATGTGGTGAAAGTGTCATCGCCCACAGTCTTGGTAGCCGGAGTGCGACCGAAGTGGCCGTACGCAGCGGTTTCCTGGTACATCGGGTGCAGCAGGTCGAGCATGGTGGTGATTGCGTATGGACGCAGGTCGAACACTTCGCGAACCAGTTTGACGATTTTGTCGTCGCTGATTTTGCCGGTGCCGAAGGTGTTCAACGAGATCGAAGTCGGTTGAGCAACACCGATCGCGTAGGAAACCTGAATCTCGCAACGCTCGGCCAGGCCGGCAGCGACGATGTTCTTGGCTACGTAACGACCGGCATAGGCAGCCGAACGGTCAACCTTCGATGGATCTTTACCGGAGAACGCGCCGCCACCGTGACGGGCCATGCCGCCGTAGCTGTCGACGATGATCTTGCGACCGGTCAGGCCGCAGTCACCTACCGGGCCACCGATGATGAACTGGCCGGTC
>Ga0255334_1001429_pt1 | contig 10670 bp, 12 predicted proteins | sample EtOH5_35cm_T3_12_FD_202080 | JGI IMG/M metagenome (GOLD analysis project Ga0255334, IMG submission 202080) | Sandy soil microbial communities from University of British Columbia, Vancouver, Canada - EtOH5_35cm_T3_129 | ecosystem: Engineered > Artificial ecosystem > Sand microcosm > Unclassified ...
TGTCAGTGACGCTGCATCATTTTCTGCACTCTGCCAACACCACCTGGCAGGTATCCGGCGCGCCGCCGGAGCGTCCGGCGTAGCGAATGCAATTGTCCATGGATTTCTGGCGGGCCATGTCGAGGGTAGAACCCCAGGCCAGGCCACCCTCGCCGACAGTGGGCAGCGCTTTGGCGTAGCAAGATGAGCCTTCGTTTGAGGCCCAAGAGCGAGGCGTGGCAGTGTTGCGTGCGCAGCCCGCTGTCAGCGCCAGGTTGATGGCGAGCAGGGCGGGCAAGACCCATGATCCGCATGGGCGCGCGGTTTTTCCGGTCATCCCGTGTTCCCTGTATCAAGAGGTCGGAGGCGTGTTTGTATCCTGCAGTTTAGACGCTGTTGCGACTGCTCTTTGCCCGGTTTGGCGCATTTGAGTGCAGTTGCCGAGAGTGCATTTTTGAACCCGTGTCTGGCCAGAAGAGAAGAAATTCTGGCGTCATAAAATATACGGCTACGCAGCCGATACGCCGCTTGCAAAGTACCTGCCTTGATCTTTAATAGTTACTGATGGAGGACGCGTAATCCCATCAAATATGTCTTAAATATCAAGGGTTAAGCGAAAGTATCAAGTCCCGCCCGGATCTTTCTCTGATTTCACGACAGATAGCTTAAAGGATGACGAAGAAATGAAAGAGAAGTTGGCGGCCGTTATCCGAAAACTGATTTCTCCTTCATTACGCTATGAAATCAGGAACGCGGCAACCTGGCTGCGGGACATCCTGGGGCGTGCGTGTTTCTGGAAGTGGGAGATTGCCCGCTTCAGGCTGCGGAAGGACAGTCCTTACGAATTCCTCTACATCGGCAGGAAAAAACAGCGGGAAATGGCCAAGCTGCTCATCGGCGGGAAATCCCAGGGGCCGCCCGATACGGTCGACGACGAATCGGCACCTGCCGCGTCGAATCATGTGGTGGTGGTCAGTGAAGCGCCGTCCCCGGGGGCCTTGAATGTGCCCCTCTACCTGAGTGCCGTCGTACCGCTGGGGCGCCCCATCGAAGACATCACCGCCAAATACGATAGCGAGTTGCGCCGAAACATCCGCAAGAACCGACCGCGCTACCGGATGGTCCAGACACTGCTGGATGACGAAATCGAAAAGGCCGACAGGGAAATGCTTCGACCTTATGCCGAAGCACGGCAAGGCATCCACGCTGCGCAGTTTCCCTCTCAGGAAGTCTTGAGAATCGCCAAGACCGTCGGCCGGCTCGACCTGATCATGCTGGAAGACGAGGTGGTTGCCTGCCACCTGGGTTGCGTCGTTACTCGTGGCGGCAAGCGCTACTGGAGCACGCTGCGATTCGGATACATCGAGGCAATTTTTTCAGATGCGAAAAAACTGCGCGAGGTCAACTCGATTACCACCTTCATGGCACTTGAATGGGCCATCGACAATGGCTTCGATTATTACGACATCGGTCTTTGCGTGGCCCGCCCGGATGACGGACTGCTGAAATGGAAAAGACGGCGCGGCGGTGATATCGATTCCTTGGGAAACCACGCGTACATGTTCGTCCGGCTGCCCAAGACCGGGAGAGCCAGATTCCTCTGGGACACGCCGCTGTTTGCTGTCGAAGGCAAGGAAATAACCTTGCACCTTGGCCTGCCGGACGGGCCAAGCGATGAGGAAGTCGCCAGCCGTTATCACGAAATGGTGTTTGGCGGGCTGCATAAAATTTACCTGTATTGCGCCAAGAGCTCGGGCGAACAGTTTCTCGACACCTTGCGCAGTCGCTATGCCAATTTGAAGACACCACCCGTCATGGAACGGATTCCATCCAGCTGAGCCATTTCCAGGACTGAATAATGACAGCGCTCGCACCTGACTTTTGACCCTGCCTGCAGGGAGGACTCTTCATGGAAAGCGATCTCTCGCCAATCAGCACGTCGACCGCTGGCAATCAAAAAAAATGGACCCTGGCCGCCTACAAAAACATGGCGAGAAAAAGACTCGCACGCAAAGCCGATATCAACTTGAAAAGCATCGCGCTGAAAAGTTGGGATATTGCGCCGGGCGAGACGACTCATTCTCCGTCGGCGTTCTACCTGCCCGGTCAAATGGACCGCGTGACAGGGTGGGAGGCGAAGCGCTTTTATCCTTTCGAACATCCCGCCCGCACCATGCAGGGGCTGGGCGACGTAGAACAAGGGCCGACCCGAGGCTACTTGCTCAAGGACGTCTGGATGATCGATGGCGCGCTCTACAAGGACAACGCCAGTCTGTGGCTGTCGCTCAAGCCAAGTATGTTTCCGCGAATTACCGTGGACACCGAGATCGATCGCGCCGCCGTCTACTGCACGCAAAACGGCAATACCTGGTTTGGAACCTGGTTGATGGAAGACTGCCCGACCTATTCCCTGGCCTGCGATGAAGGCGTGCCGGTGACCACCGCGCCCTCCGCCAGATTTCCGTTGTTTACCCAGGCTCCCGCTTACGAAGACTGGTTTGGCATGAAACCGGTGCGCCTGCACAGTGCGTTTTTTCGTGAACTCGTGCTGTTCGACGACTTGAGCAACAATCGAAACAGGCATCTGCGTTACCGGGCCATGGGGGAAAAACTGCTGTCGCACGTCAAGCATGAGGCTCACCCCGGCGTGTTCATTCTGCGCGGTGGCGACGGTGATTTGCGCTTTTTGCGCAATGAGCTCGAGGTCGCCGAACACCTGCGCAAGAGCAGGGGGTTCCGCGTTCTCGATCCTTTGAAAACCGATGTGCCGACCATCGTGGCGATCTGTGCCGGGGCGCGGACGGTGGTGGGGGTCGAAGGCAGTCAGCTGGTGCACGGCGTCAATGTGCTCCAGCCGGGCGGTTCGTTGCTGGCACTGCAGCCACCGAACCGTTTCGTCAGCTACTACAAATTCCTGACGGATCGCGACAGGCAGAATTTCGGCTTCGTGGTCGGAACGCCAGAGGGCGACGGCTTCAAAATCGACATTCAAGAGGTCGAGCGCACACTGGACCTGTTCCCGTCATGACGGCCTGAAGGAGCCCCGGCAAAAGACTTTCCGAGCGGGTTTAGGCCTGATCCCCAAACACCGGCCGGAAAAAACTCCGCTCATAGCTGAGGATGAATTTTTTATCCTCGGCATACTTGAACGCCGCGATGCAGTCCGCGTCCTTCATGGAGTCCTGCCGATAGCGCTCGTACTCGGCAAGGCTCGCAAAAGTGAACATCGCCAACGCAATGTTGTTCGCGCCCTCGGACGGCAGGAAATAGCCGTGGTGCTGGCCACCGAATTTTTCCACCAGTGGAATCCACAACTTTGCGTAGTGTTCGAATGCGCTGATCTGGTACGGATCCAGCACGTACTTCAGGTAACAAGTGACCATGTTTTCGCTCTCTTCTACGGGAGGGTTAAACCATTCAAAGGCTGTTCAGCCATTCGGCAGTTTCGCAGATCACCTGGCTGCATGGGAGTCTTCACTGAACCCTGTATCCCGTAAATGCGGGCCATCTGTGTCTATCGGCTACATCGCGAGGTTGTTACGTTTGCGCCTCTTCCGTATTCGATGAGGTAAAAATGGATCTCACCGCCATCCCGTTCGGGACGACCGACTGGTCGACGATCGAACCTGTCACCCATGCCGGCCAGACCGGAAACGCCTATTGGCGAACCTGTCAGTTTGGTTCGACGCGTGTGCGAATGGTTGAATACAGCCCCGGATACCTCGCCGATCATTGGTGCTGGAGAGGTCATATCCTGTTGTGCCTGGAAGGCGAGTTGCACACGGAGCTGGAGGACGGTCGACAATTCACGCTGACGGCCGGCATGAGTTATCAGGTGGGCAACAATGCTGAAGGGCATCGGTCGTTCACCACCAGCGGCGCGAAACTGTTCATTGTGGATTAAGCACCGGATTGAATTTCGCCACTGACCGTAGCGCTGGATATCTCTATGCGAGATAACCGCGATCAGATTAATTCGCTTCTTGAGATATATCCCGCGCGCGTAGTGTCTGCCCTGTCTGAAGTAGAGAAGGGCGGATGATGAACAGGTTGAACACAACGATCGCCGATGCGCAGGCTGGGCAACAGTGGCAGGCCAGCGATTCCCGGAGCCTTTGACACCGTGAATTACTCCGATCGAAACGTGATGTATTGGCGCCGCAACCTGACCGTTTGTGTGTTCGGCTCGTTCACGACCCTGGTCAGCCTGAGCATGTTGTTGCCCTTTTTGCCGTTGTACGTTCAACAACTGGGCGTGACGTCGCAGGCGGACGTGGTGCAATGGTCGGCCGTGGCATTCGGCGCGACTTTTTTCGGCACGGCGATCACCGCGCCGTTGTGGGGGCGCCTGGCTGACCGCTATGGCCGAAAACCGATGCTGGTCAGAGCGGCCATCGGGATGGCCATTGTCATGTCGTTGATCGGGCTGGCCCGGGACGTTACCGACCTGGTTGCACTGCGCCTCATCGCCGGGCTCATCGGTGGCTACGCATTGGCGTCCATCGTCATGATCGGGTCGCAGGTCCCGCGCGAAAGGGCGGGTTGGGCACTCGGTGTCTTGTCCACGGGGGCCTTGTCCGGCAACCTGATCGGGCCACTGGTTGGCGGTTTTTTACCTGAGCTTGTTGGTATTCGCGGCACCTTTTTCGTCGGTGGAGCAATGATTGCGGTCGCCGCCATGACCACCATCCTGTTTGTTCGTGAGGATTTCGACCGAGCGTCGGACGCCAGACAACGGGACAGGAAAAACCGGCCTGAGGGCGCCGGTTCGAAATGGCCGGTCATCGCTGCACTGCTCATGACTGCGATGATGGTGCTGTTGGCCAACATGTCGATCGAGCCGATCATCACTGTCTACATCGGCGACCTCGGCGTACCGGTTGATCATCAGGCGCGGATAGCCGGCGTGGTCATGGCCTGTTCCGCGTTGGGCAGTATCCTGACCGCCGCCAGACTGGGGGCGCTGGCCGACCGGGTGGGTGGCTGGAGCGTGATTGTCGGTTGCCTGTTGCTGACGGCCGTGGTCATGGTGCCCCAGGCGTTCGTCACGCAATGGTGGCAACTGGCGGTATTGCGCGGTGTCATGGGCATGACCATTGCCGGGCTCTTGCCCGCGATTGCCAAGCTGATCCGGCATTCGGTCGAAGAGCACAACACCGGCAAAATCCTCGGTTACCTGCAATCGGCGCAGTTCTCAGGGCAGGTGATAGGTCCCTTGATTGGCGGCCAGATTGGCGCCCATTTCGGCCTGCATCATGTGTTCCTGGTGACGGCGGCATTGCTGGTGTTATGCGCCTTGATGAACGGCTGGGTGAGGAATCGCTACCTGGGCGACACCGTCCAGGCGAACGCTGTCCAGAAAAGTGGATAACGCGCTGGAAAAGTAGCCATCAAGGCGCCTGACGAACACCGTCTCTACATCGGCGATGTCTGGCGCGAGCTCATGCACGTTGACCAACCCCTCGCGCAAAGCACTCGCCACAACGCCTCGGGGCAACAGCGTGACCCCGACGCCCGCCGACACACAGGCAATGATCGCTTCAATCGAGCCAAACTCCAGTGGCTCAGGCGCCAGGATGCCCAGGTTGGCCAACAGGGAATCCAGGCGTTGGCGGTAGGAGCAGCCGATTCGAAAGACCACCGTCTTCAGATTGTCGACCGCGGCGACCGCGTCCAGCGTGTCAATGGCGCAGGACGTGACCAGCACGAGCTCTTCGCGGAAGGCCTGCTCACTGAGCAATTCCGGATGATTGACCGGGCCCACGACAAACGCCCCTTCGAGCTTACAGTCGATGACGCCCTGGATCAGGCTGCAGGTGGTGCCGGTGCGAATCACCGGGCGAACTTCAGGGTAGGCCTTGGCAAATTTTGCGATCAGGCGTGGAAGGCGCAGCGCCAGCGTCGTCTCGAGCGTACCGATCTCGAAGACACCTTTTGGATGTCCATCGTCTCGCGCAGCGCAGGATGCATCGGACAGGAGCCGGGAAAGGCGGGCGGCGAACGGCAGGATCCGACGCCCAGCCGGCGTGACCTGAACCCCTCTGGCGCTGCGTTGAAACAGCGCCACCCCGAGTTCGTCCTCCAGCGATCGAATCCTCGCGGACACGTTGGACTGCACGGTGTTCAGCTCGCTCGCAGCCTTGTTCATGCTGCCGTGACGCGCAACCGCATCGACCACCTTCAGATCCGTGACATCCATCGAATTCACCTATCTCTAAAACCAATAACCAACCGCAAATAAACAGCGTTCCGCAGATTGGTTTTCGTGTGTGACAAAGGCAAGCAATGGCCGACATAGGGAGTGATTGAATTCATCAAAAAAGATCATACGCATCATTAATGATCGTTTTACATGATCTTTGGCCGGGCATAGGTTGAGGGTGCAAATACACCGCAGCCAGTGGCAAATCGAGTCTTCGAATTTGAGGCTGTGGAACAACAATAACTGTCCACTGCTACACGGAGTCAACGTGAACCATGCATCCGAGTCAGCCAGAATTCGCAACCATCCCCGGTACCAGGATTTGGTATCACGGCAGCGAAGATTCGTCGCTTGTCTTACTGCTGCCACCCTTGTCCCGTACTTCACGTTCATCCTCGTCGCGGCGTTCGCGCCCCAGCTTCTAGCGCAGAAACTCTCCGCAACCAGCATCATCAATATCGGTTGGCCGCTGGGCGTCGCCTTCATCGTCGGGGCCTGGTTGTTTACCGGCCTGTACATCCTGCGCGCCAACGGCGAGTTCGATGACCTCACCGCAGAAATTCGCGAGGGGGCCATCGTATGAAACCCATTCTTCGTTACCTCATTGCGCCTTCTCTGTTGGGTGCGGTCGCGACGTGCGCCTCGGCCGCCGACGTCTTGCAGACGGTGGAAAAACAGCCGCTGAACATCACCGCTATCGCGATGTTTCTGGTCTTCGTGCTGACGACCCTGGGCATCACTTACTGGGCCGCTTCCAAGACCAAATCGATGGACGATTTCTACAACGCCGGCGGCGGCATCACCGGTTTCCAGAACGGTTTGGCGCTGGCGGGGGACTACATGTCGGCGGCGGCATTACTGGGCGTCACCAGCATGATTTTCTTCAACGGTTTTGATGGCGTGCTCTACTCGATCAGCTTCTTCGTCGCCTGGCCGTTGCTGTTGTTCCTGTTTGCCGAGCGCATCCGCAATCTGGGGCGCATCACCATCTCGGACATCGCCTCGTTCCGGCTCGATCAAAACCGGATTCGCACCATGACCGCGTTCGGTTCGTTGACCGTGGTCTGTTTTTATCTGGTGGTGCAGATGGTCGGGGCAGGGCAACTGATCCAGCTGCTGTTCGGCCTTCCCTACAACTACGCGGTGATCGCTGTCGGTCTGTTGATGGCGATCTACGTCACGTTTGGCGGGATGGTCGCCACCACCTGGGTGCAGATCATCAAGGCAGGCTTGCTGCTGGTGGGCGGGACACTGCTCGCGGTGTTGGCGTTGAGCAAGTTCGGTTTTTCGTTCGAGCTGCTGTTCGAAAAAGCGGTTGCCGCCCATCACGATGGCGAGCGGATCCTGCTGCCCAGCAAGCTGGTGGCCGACCCATTGGCGCTCATCTCGCTGTCGCTGGGCCTGGTCTTCGGTACCGCAGGATTGCCCCATATCCTCATGCGCTTTTTTACCGTGCCGGACGCCAAGCAAGCGCGCAAATCGGTATTCGTCGCCACGGGTTTCATCGGCTTCTTCTACCTGATCGTTGCGGTATTAGGGTTGGCAGCCATCGTGATCGTCGGCCAAGACCCGGCTTTCTACGAGTCCGGCATTGTCGGTGGAAAGCTCATCGGCGGCGGGAACATGCCGGTGATGCATCTGGCAAAAGCCGTGGGCGGCGACCTGCTATTGGGCTTCATCTCCGCCGTCGCGTTTGCCACGATCCTGGCCGTGGTCTCTGGGCTCACCATGGCGGGGACCTCGGCGATTTCCCATGACCTCTATGTCCGGGTCTTCCGCAAAAACCGTGCGGATGCGAAAGACGAGCGGCGTGTGTCGAAGATTGCCTCGGTCGGTATCGGCATCGTTGCGGTGGTGCTGGGCATTTTGTTCAAGGACCAGAACATCGCCTTCCTCGTTGCGCTGACCTTTGGCGTGGCGGCCTCGGTCAACTTCCCGATCCTCGTGCTCTCGATGTACTGGAAAGGGTTGACCACACGCGGGGCATTGATCGGTGGCATCGCCGGGCTGGTGAGCTCGGTCAGCCTGGTGATTCTCTCGCCGGCGGTGTGGGTCAAAGTGCTGGGCAATGCCGACGCCATCTTCCCCTTCGACTACCCGGCCATCATCTCGATGAACGTGGCGTTCCTGTTTACCTGGCTCGGCTCGGTCACCGATCGCAGTCGCGGGGCCGCGCTTGAACGCGAGCGTTTCGATGATCAGCTCATTCGCGCCCGCACGGGCCTTGGCGCATCGCAAGCGGTCAGCCACTGAGACGCGGCACACCGTCATCGCGATGAAGGTGTGCCAGTCATTTCCATACCCTGATTTGTGCTCTCTGCAAAAGGAGTCAGCCATGCAACTTCGAGACAATGGCTTAAGGTTTTCACCCATCACGGTCGTGCTGCACTGGGTCGTGGTGTTGTCGCTGCTCGCCATCCTCGGCTTGCAGGTGATGATCGGCCAGGCGTCCAGTGAGGCCGGGCGGATGTCGTTGGTACACCTGCAAAACCTCATGGGGCTGATCCTGTTTCTCGTATCGATCTATCGGTTCTGGGCCAGGATCACCGCTTACCACCCGCTGCCGGTGGGCACGCCCAATCCCATTGAAGTGATCATCAGCCGTTCCGTTGCGGTGGCGCTCGCCCTGGCGATGGTGCTGCTGCCGGTCGCGGTGTGGGCCTCGCGGTCGGCGGCCGGCGAGGGAGTCGGGCTGCCCGGAGGCTTTTCGATTCCGGCGCTGTTGCCCACCAATGCAGCGCTGAAGCAGGTGGTCGATGTGCTGTTCGATATCGGGGCGTCGGCGTTCCTGGCCGGCCTGGCCTTGCATGTCTTCGGTGCGCTCAAGAATCACTTTCTCCTGAAGAACAACACGCTCAAGCGGATGCTTGGAAAACATGTGGAGCTGTGAGCCATGAACGAAACCAGATTCGATTTTGCAGGTAACGCCATCACTCAATTGTGTGGCGTGAAATACCCGATTTTCCTCGGCGGGATGGCAGCGATTTCCGGTCCGCCGCTTGTTGCGGCCGTCGCCAATGCCGGAGGCCTGGGCGTGGTGGGCGGTTTGCGTCTGCCGCCATTGACCTTGCGCCGATGGATACAGGAAACCCGAGCGCTGACCGACAAACCCTTTGGTGTGAACCTGGTGCCGCAGTTCGGCGGCCCCGATGTGTTTGAAGCGCAATTCCAGGTGGTCCTCGAAGAAAAACCACGACTGCTCTCTTTGTTTTACGCCGAGGCCTATTCCGCCGACATGATTCCCCGGGCCAAAGACGCGGGGCTGGTGGTCATGGTGCAAACGGGCTCGGTGGAGCTGGCGAAAATCGCCATCGCGCAAGGCGCTGACATCATCGTGGCGCAGGGCAGTGAAAGTGGCGGTCATTTGAACCGAGGCACCATCGGCATCATGCCGTTGCTGACGTCCATCCTTGCGGTATCCGAGGGGCGACCGGTGCTGGCGGCCGGTGGCATCACCAACGGCGACGATGTCCGGGCGCTGATGTCGCTCGGCGCATCAGGGGTGGTGGTAGGCACGGCGTTTATTGCCACCGACGAGTCGAATGCGCACCCGCTCTATAAGCAAAAAATTGTCGAGGCGACGACGGATGACACCGAGTACCGGACCGGGTATTCGTTCGGCTGGACCTACGGCACGCCGCACCGGGTGATTCCCAATCGTGACAAGTGGAACCTGCTGCGTTTCATTGGCGGTGGCGCCCGTGCAATCGACAAACCACGCATGGCCAAGAAGCTGTCGCTGTACGCGGGGCAGGGCGTTGGCAAAATCCACAGCGTCGTCCCCGCAGCCGAGCGTGTGGCGGAGCTGGTGACAGGACTGCCGATGAGCACAAACCTGATCGAGGGCGGCGGCGCTTATGCCGACACTGGCAGATTTTTACTGGCGCAGAGAAGGCCGCTTGGCTGGCAGTGAACCTTGATTGATCGCGTGATGAAAGCAACGGCTCGGTGTAATTCACCGAGCCGTTTTGCGTGGGCGCGCAACAGTTACCGGCATCAGCGTTACGCCGCCGTCGGCCGGGCAATCTGCTCCTGCGCCAGGCCGATGAACGCGCTCATCGCCGAGGTGATCATCGAATCGTTCCTGCGGATGAACACGGTCGAGACGTTGGCGAATTCGGCCGGCAGCGTGTGGCAGCGAATCGCATGCCGTACGCTGCAATTCTCTGCGATGGCCTTGGGCAGCAAGGTCACGCCCATGCCCGCCGCGACGCATGACAGGATGCCGTCGAGGGTGCCCAGTTCCATGATCTGGTTAGGCACCAGCCCGACCTGGTAGAACCAGTTTTCCAGGGTGGAGCGATAGAAGCATCCGGTGCGGAAGACCAGCACGGTTTGCTGGGGGATTTTCTCGATGAGCGCGGGCAGTGACTCGAAGCGGTTGCTGCTGACCAGCACCAGTTCCTCTTGAAACACCTCTTCCTGCGCCAACGCCGGGTTCTGGTGAAATCCACCGACGAACGCGCCATCGAGTCGATGGGCTTCAATC
>Ga0255334_1001430_pt1 | contig 10664 bp, 9 predicted proteins | sample EtOH5_35cm_T3_12_FD_202080 | JGI IMG/M metagenome (GOLD analysis project Ga0255334, IMG submission 202080) | Sandy soil microbial communities from University of British Columbia, Vancouver, Canada - EtOH5_35cm_T3_129 | ecosystem: Engineered > Artificial ecosystem > Sand microcosm > Unclassified ...
CCCCTAGGGGGTACCTTTTTACCCCCCCTCAGACCTTACAACATTAAACATTTATGTAATCCGGGAAGACGAAAGTGGCTCACTTTTATTATTATCGCTCTGGCTCAAAAAGATATTGACAAAAACAGGCGCTTTCTGACAAAACGGAAGGAGAGGTTGATCATGAACTTTGAAGATGCGCACCAGGAATTTCTTCAAGAGCATTTGGCTCTTCGTTAAGGAGAACGTCGCGGAAGGCTAAAGCGCGGGCACAGCCATGCGGAAAAGTTGTTTTTCTCCAGCGTGATCGACGGCTTCCAAAGCCATATCAATGACATGGATCGGGAAAAGTTCAGCTATTCCCTGAACCGGGAAACTGAAAAGGAGGTGATGTGTCTAGCGTGGAGCCTCGGCAGACCGATTCGTCCGCGCGATATCATCGAGTGCAGCAAGGTGAAATATCGTACGGCTCGCAAGCGGCTGCACACGGAAAAATGTTGAACAGAATACACAATTTTCAGCGAACCCTCTTGCTTTTAGAGGTAAATGTTGTATTTTGTGCATAATTTTGTGCGAGTGGCCAGAGACTGCACCGAGCTCCACGATCCCTTTCCCCTCCGATGTAAGGTCGGATTTTATCTGTTGTTTTCCTACTGGATTCGCAGCCCGCTACCCTCTCGGTCAGCCGCCGGATCGTCGCCATGTCGGAGATCTTTTCCGCGACGGATTATAGCTGTGTGAGAATATTCAAAAAGGCGGGAATTTGGTAGAATGGGCAAAACGATTGGGGGAAACCGCTTGGAAGAGGAGGGAGCCGATGCTGCATATGCGCTATAAGGTTGTTGTTCTTGATCTGGATGGAACCTATCTGAATTCAGCCAAAGAGGTTTCCAAGAGAAATCTGTCCGCTGTTCTGGCATGCTGCGAGAGAGTGATGCGAATCATCTTCGCGACGGCCCGACCTCCCCGGTCGGTTGACCGCCTGCTACCGCAGGAGCTGCTGCGGGTTGCCGCTTTCGTGTATTACAACGGGGCTCAAACCAGGTGCCGTGCGACCCGTACCGAATGCCAGATAGGGATACCGGCTGCCACAGTCGGAGAAATTATCGACGCTTGCCGGCGCGATTTCCCACAATTGGCGCTATCCGTGGAAGCGCAGGGAAAGTGGTACGGCTTGGGCGAACATAACTACCGGGAGCTGATGCGGGTCGATCAGGAGCCGATACCCCTCAATCTGGAAGAGCTCAAGGCCTTGGATGCGGTGAAAATCCTGCTTGCGGGAGCTTACGAAGGAAAGCCATTGTACGACTGCTTCCATGATCAAGCGGCCCTTCTATATACTGACGGCGGCAGGCTCGTCCAGATCATGGCCTCCGGCGTCTCGAAGGAAGCCGCGGTGCGCAGGCTTTGTCAGGTCTATGGCGTGGAGATGGGCACCGTTCTGGCCTTCGGCGACGATCGCAACGACATCGGCCTGTTCGAAGCCTGCGGCTATACCGTCGCCATGGCGAATGCGGTGCCCGAACTGAAGTGCATAGCGGGCGAGATCACCGCTTCGAACGATGAAGATGGCGTGGCGACCGTCCTGGAAAGGCTCCTTCACTTCTCCTCGACCAGCTTTCCGCTGTAGGCAAAGTTCTGCGAAGTGATTTCGATCACCGCGCGTCCTGTTTCGCTGCCTACTCTGTAAGCGATCAGGGTCAGCTTGGCGGAGTCGGCCAGACGGGCAGTGGTATCCACTGCCTGAGGCGACCAATAGACCGTTGTCCCCGGCTTCAGTTCAACAGTGGAACCCTGGTCACGGACCTTGAAATCCGTTGGTCCCCATAGCAGCAGGCTTTAGAATACCGTAAGAGAAATAATGCTTCCTACCGAAAACTTCAAATTCATCACAATTCAACATTTCATATTATTCATATATAACAATGAGTAGCTATCAAGGTTCCGCCGGCGATGGGGTGCCTCAAGTGATGCCGCTGCATCGAAGGAGCGCGCCTCTTCTACGAGAATGATGGCGAAACCGTTCCCTTCTCATTAGTAACACGCCGCTGCTGCCGAAATCATTGCAGATTTTTACATCGTCGCGGAGCTCTTGCTGCGGCGCTGCAGCCCTAGCTTCATCCGCAGCGGGTGGGCGATTGTTTCCAAGCTATAGGCGGCAAACAGGGTGATGAAGGGCATTAGTGGATACCCGTAGCGTGAGAATGTCACGAACGGCAGGTACACGCCGATAAAATACCCCATAGTCAAGAAGAGCGGCAAGAGCGCCTTCCACTTTCGACGGACAAGCGACAAGATAACACCACCGATCCCGAGGACGACATAAAGCTGATGCCAGATCTGTACGGCCAGCTTCGGCAGACCGAGAATCTCCTTCCAGTAGAAGGGCTGCCAGAAGAGCAGCCAGCTTTTTTCAACGGTGTACCAGGACATATAACGTAACGGTTCGTGAGTGAATCCGTAACGGATGATGCGCAGGCCGGTCTCTTTGTTCACCTCGTCGGATGGGCTCACGAGATTGTCCTTGTACTGCGGATACTGCTTGAAAAAGCCTGCCGAGGGAGCACCGTAATAGATGAAGGTGCCAAGCAGGAGTGGATTGCCGCTCGACTGCGTAAGCAGAATCGGCTTGCTGAAGCTATGGTAATTGCGCACCCACCAGGGGGACAGCAACAGGCAAAAGGTGACCGCCAGCACCGCGGCGAAGCGGGCCATCTGCCGCCAGGAATAACGCGCCATAAGCCAGAGAATGGCGATAATCGCCGGGTACAGCAGGCATTGCGGCTTGAGATAGGTCATCGCCGCCCAACCTATTCCCACGGCGAGATAGAGGCCAAGCTTGTTCGAGCGAACCGCACCCACGGCGAAGAGCGTTGTGAGCAGCAGCAGGAAGGTGAAGACACTTTCAGTCAGGATTGCGCCTGAAGCGTAGTAGCTCGGGATGTACAGGGTGCTGAGTACGGCGGCGATCTTCGCGCTTCTGCTACTGAAGAACTGCCGACCGAGCAGAAATACCAGATAGACGGACGCCGCCTGCAGGGCGCATTGAAACAGGCGGAACGCCATGATCGCGTCGGACCGGTCCAGGAAGAAGCGGAACATCGCCAGCAGCACGGGGAGGCCGGGCATGATGAAGACGGTCGGCTGGTCGCCACTATTGTACGTCAAGACGCCGTGATTGAGCAGAAACTCAGCAGAGCGGATGTACTTAACATCGTCGTTGTTCAGCTTGGCGTAGGAGCCGAGCAGGAAGCCGTCACCGTAGTACAGGCAGATAGCCGCCCCGAGCAGGAAGACGAACGCGGCGAGACCGAGCAGGGCAAGACGGGTGCGTCTGCTTTCGTGGCGAAGCGAGAAAAGCGGGGGATGTGAAATCATGAATGCCTCCGATCCGAATCCAAGCGATTTTTATCTCATGTAATTTTCTGACTATAAAATATATAACCGATTCTAGCAACAAAAAGTTGCAGAGGACGGACGCGGTTTGTTTTTTTGGGTATAAGCGACTATTCTTTGGCGCTTTCTCTGCCCATTCCTTACGTTTGAGCGGCATCCACTCGCGAGAGGAGATCGAGCCATGAACATGAAGGTGGACTATGCCAGTTGACGGATCTTCTCTATCATGGGAAGATTTTCAAAGTCGCCGAAGCCGGCTGCGCCGAAGGAGAAACGATTCACAACATGCCGTACAAGGCAACCCACAAGGATATGTTAAGCGCCATACTGGTCGCTGGTCGCCGACCGCTTGGGGATAATTTGCACGTCAAAAGACAGGAAAACCGCCGGCCTTTGCCGATGGCTCTCCTGTCTTGTTCGGTGCCAGTGTCCTAATTCATTTTAACCGGTCCGGAAACTGCTTGACGATCCCTTGCGCAAGCGCGTCGGCGAGTTTGATAATGTGGTCTTCTCCTTTGTCGAAGGCGAGGATATCGGCCTTCCAATCCTTCGCGATCCTTGCGGTGGCCTGATCCGTAATGAACTTTAAATGGGTATAGAGCAGATCCTGCAAGTCTTTCCGCGACCAGTTCGGGTTGGCGTCGCTAAGGAACTTGGCGATATCATCTGCGTTTCGATACAACTCGGCATTGTATTTTTGCAAATCCGCTTGGTTTCCGCTCTTTGCTGCATCTACCACTTTCCCCGCGAGGAGAATGTGCTCCCGCAACAATTCGGTCAGTTTATTGCCCGCTTCTTCCCCGTAATACGGCTTGATCGCGTTGCCGATATCCTACTGATTTTGCAGCAATCTTGCCAAGACGTCCTTCTGATCATCCAAGCCCGCAACGGCGCTGACGATATAGCTTCTCGTCCATAGCGTATGGTCGATCCAAAGTCTCCTTAAATCCGCTTGGAGCTTCACTCTCGCCGGACTTACGCATTGTATCTTTTCGTAAGCGCGTTCGGGTACGGCTGCGTCCGCTCTAACTGGCGCCAGACTTGTCAAAAGAACTGCAAGGGATACAATCAGCAGTATCGGCGGCAGAAACCTGCTTTTCATGAATATTGGCTCCTTTATTGCGCGAATTTTACAGTCCGTACTAGTTTGAAACGGATTCATCCATTTCATTCATGGGCATGGGCGCATCAGCATCAATTGAGCGACCCTGGATCCAAATGCTGATGCCAGATTATTATGAGAATGCGGTTGGCAATCACCAAAATGACAAACAAGCAGGCCAACTTGACCAGGTTCTGCGACCACAGCGCAGCGGCGGCTGCTCCAAAGAAAACCACTTCCAATGCCGCATACTTCCATCCCGTGAGCCGATGGCTCGCTTTCGGAGCCATAACCAATCCCCAGCCGATCGCAGCTATCAGCGGCAGCAGGATGCTTAGGCCGATTTTGGCAAGGCCGGCCGTTCCGGTTCGCCAACCCCAATAGGCCAGCGCAGCCAACATGCATAATTCCAACAGAAATCGGACCAGCAGATTGACATTTTTCAACAGATTCACAGCGATTCCCTCCTTGTAACTGCCGACTAAATTTGACAATCTGACGCTCTACAATCTTAGTATCGGCAGGGCAGTTCCCGTCTTGCAACTTGTAATGCGAAACAAATCATTGCACTTTCTTCGGAGTTTGGTTTGGATGGCTGTTCTGTGAAGAAAGCCACTGCCCATCATTTGCCTGAAGAGGTAAACTTGTTCTACTCTTGCCTTTAAGGAGACCTCCCCATGCTGCGAACGTCCATGAAAGCGATCTCCGTCATGCTTGCCTGCGCCCGCGTTCCGACGATCATCAAGCTGTGCGAGCTGCTCGTCACCGCCTTGATGGCGCCGCTGTCGCTGTATTTTACCCAAAGGCTGGTCGATGCCGTCGCTCCTTACGCAAGCGGTGCGTCCACCCTCGCCCCGGTGCTCCTGTGGGCCACGCTCCTGCTCGTCTCCCTGCTGTTCTCCGCCAATGTCGGAGCCTTCAACGGCATTCAATTCATCCGCATGCAGAGGGAGCTGAACCGCAATTTCACCGGCGCGGTACTCGAAAAATTCCGCAATCTCGAGTACGCCGTCTTTGAGGATACTGCCGCCCAGGACATCCTCGCGCGCATGGGGGACGCTCCCCAAGATAAAATTCTTAACCTTTTCCTGAACGTGACCGGCATCTTCTCGCAGCTTCTGTCAATCCTCGGGCTCGCCGCCATCTTCCTGCAGGTGTCGGTCTGGACGGCGCTGGCGTTCCTCGCCATTCTTCTTGTCATAATGGCGCTCGACTTCAAGGCCATGAACCAGATGAACACCCTGTTCAACAACCAGACCGGGGACGAGCGCCGCATGGCCTATCTGGCCGGGCTCTTGACCGACAAGGCATCCCTCTTCGAGCTGCGCGTCTTCGGCGCGGTCTCTTACATCTGCGCGGCGTGGCATAAGCTCGCGGGTCGAGTGCTGCAGGAGAGAATCCGCAAGACGCTCGATTCGCAAAAGTATTTTGCCGTGAGCAGCCTCTGTCTGGTCGGCTGGATAGCGCTCGTGATCTATTCGCTTATCAACGGGCTGGACAGCGGAAGGGTGAGCATCGGGCTGTTCGTCTCCCTGGTCGGATCGGCCGGAAGCGTGCTGAAGGGGGTCGAGACGCTGTCGCACTCCTTCTCCAACGTTGCCCAGCGCTATCTGCAAATGGAGCATTACGAGCGCTTTCTGGCGCTGCCCGAGATCGGCCGCGAGGGACGCTCGCCGCTGGAGATATCCGCGGCGCTGACCATTCGCTTCGACAACGTGAGCTTCGCCTATCCCGGGACATCGCAGCGCATTCTGAACGGCGTCACCTTCACTCTGGAGCCCGGAACCCGGACCGCGCTTGTCGGAGAGAACGGAGCGGGCAAATCGACGGTGATCAAGCTGCTCTGTCGGCTGTACCGGCCTGATAGCGGGACAATTACGGTCGGCGGTGTAAACCTGGCCGACTTGTCTCAGGAACAGCTCACCCGGGTGCTCTCCGTGGTCTTTCAGGATTATGCCGCTTATTCGCTGACGCTGCGGGAAAATGTGGCGTTCGGCAGCATCGGCCGCATGCGGGACGATGCCGCGATCCGGCGAGCCCTGCGGCAGGGACTGGCCGGCGACATCGCCGGGCTGGTGGGCGGAGAAGGCCCTCTCGACCGCAGTCTCGGCAAGCTGGAGGCGGACGGCAGCGATCTCTCCGGCGGCGAGTGGCAGCGCCTCGCCATCGCTCGGGCTTGCTTTGCCGACTCGGCTTTCCTCATTCTCGACGAGCCGACCGCTTCTCTCGACCCGGCCGCGGAGAGCCGGATGTACCACACCTTCGCCGAGGCCATGAGGGAGCGCGGCTGCCTGTTGATCTCCCACCGGCTGGCCAGCGCCCGCATGTGCGAGCGCATCCTCGTTCTGCGGGAGGGGAGAATCGCCGAGCAGGGCGCGCATGACGAGCTCATGCGCTCGGGGGGAAGGTATGCCGCCATGTACAAGGCGCAGAGCTCCTGGTATCGGGATTCGGCGGCCGCCGGGCAAGCGGAGCGAGGAGAAGCGGAAGGAGAAGCAGAAGGAGAAGCAGAAGGAGAAGAGGGGAGGAATCGAGCGTGAGCATTCCGGATCAGCGACGGGGAGCAACCGGGTTTGGCCGGGCGTCGGCCGGCGCGGGATCGGGAGCCGCGCGAAGCGGCTCCCTGGCGGTTCTCGCGCGGGTGTACCGCCAAACGCTGGCGATCGCTCCCGTGTCGGGCATTTTGTCCCTGCTCTATTATCTGTTCGACGGCCTGTTTCCCGCGGCGGTGGCGTTCCTCAGCGCCCGGCTGTTCGGCAGCGTCTCCGGTTACCTCGGAGGGACCGTTCCCCGCGCTACCGTGCTGGCGAGCGCCGGGCTGCTCCTCGGCTGCTACATTTTTCAACAGGCGATGCAGCTGTTGTCGAGCGTGACGATCAATGCCGGTATCTATGAAAAATGCAACAGCTACCACGACATGCGGCTGGCCGAGAAAGCCTCTCGGCTGCCTCTCCTGGCGTATGAAGACGCTGGCATTCTCAATCAGCTCGCCCGAGCCAAGGACAGCGTGAAACGGGAAGTTCTGGGGCAACTGTTCATGATGGCCGGCCTGTTTGTCGCTAGCGGTATCGGAATCGTCTCGGTCGTCGGCGTGCTCGCTTCGTACAGCGTATGGTTTGTCCCGATCTCCTTGCTCAGCGTGCTGCCTTACTTCATCGCTGCGCAGATACGCGGCAAGGAATTTTTCCACATCAAGCGGGCGCAAGCGGGAAAGGCCCGGCGGCTCGCTTACCTGTGGGGGCTGTTTACCGGCCGCCGGACCTTGAAGGAAATGCGGGTCATGGGCTTCGACGGTTACATCATGGACCAGTGGAGGAAGTGCCGGGATGAAGTGAATGAGGAGCTGTGGGAATTGGGGCGCAAAGACGCCCTCTCGCTCCTGTTCTGCGATATTCTGCGGGTGCTCGGCTATGGCGCGAGCCTCGTGCTAGCACTTCTGCTGGCTCTGCGCGGCGACATCTCCACGGGGTTGTTCGGAGCGTGCATCGCCGCTTTCCTTGCCGTTCAGGAGCAGGTCCGCAGCTTTCTCGTGCAGCTCGGCAAGGCTCCGGCCGCTCTGGAGTTTGCCCGCGATTATTACGCCTTTTTGGATCTGCCGGAGGAAAATACCGGCGGGCAGAGGTATAGCGGCCTGGAGCGGGAAATTGCCGCGGAGAATGTCGCTTTCCGCTATCCGGGCAGCGGCAAGGATGCCGTCGAAGGCGTCAGCTTCACCCTGAAGAAGGGGGAGAAGCTCGCCATCGTCGGCGAGAACGGCAGCGGCAAGACGACGCTGTCCAAGCTGCTGCTCGGGCTATATCCGGTTCGGGAAGGAGCGATCCGGGTGGACGGGCGGAACCTCGACGAGCTGGAAAAGCGCGATTATTGGCAGCGGGCATCGGTGGTAGCGCAGCAGTTTGTCTCCTATCAGCTCACGCTGCGCGAGAATATCGGAATGTCCTGCCCTGCCTGCATTCAGGAGGATGAACGGCTGCTCAGAGCGCTGGATAGCGCCGGATTGTCTGATCTCGCGGAGAAGCTGCCGCTCGACAGCCGGCTCGGCCCGGCGTTCGGCGGAGCCGAGCTGTCGGGCGGCCAGTGGCAGAAGCTCGCCATCGCGCGGGCGCTGTTCCGGGACAGCGAGCTGCTCGTGCTCGACGAGCCGACGAGCGCGCTCGATCCTTTGATTGAGGCGGAGGTCCTCTCCGCGTTCATGGAGCTCACGCGGGACAAAACCGCCGTGATTGTCTCCCACCGCGTCGGGCTGTGCAAGCGCGTCGACCGCGTGCTGGTGATGAAGAACGGCCGCGTGGCCGAAATCGGCGCGCACGATGAACTGCTCCGCGCGGGCGGCGAATACGCCCGCCTGTACACGGAGCAGGAGAAGTGGTACCGCTGAGATCGCGATGCGGGTGCTCGCTCGGGAACGGCGGAGGAAGGCGTTGATCCGATCCGGAGAGATAGCAGCGCGGGCGCCGTTGATCGGGTCAACCCGCAGCAGGAGGGGACGATGCGCTGCCTATCAGCCCTGCCGCACCGCATCGTCCAGCTCAAGCAGAACCGGGCAATGGTCGCTGCCGAGAATCGGCGCGTCGATGCCGGCGCCGGCAATCTGCGGGACGAGGCGGGAGGAGACGAGGAAATAGTCGATCCGCCAGCCGACGTTTCGCTCGCGCATCTTCGGCATGTACGACCACCAGGAATAGGCGCCTGCGAGTTCCGGGTACAGGTGGCGGAAGGTATCGACGAAGCCCGCCGCGAGCAGCTCGGTCATCTTGCCCCGTTCCTCCGGGGTAAAGCCGGCGTTCCGGCGGTTCGACTTCGGATTCTTCAGGTCGATCTCCTGATGGGCGACATTGAGATCGCCGCAGACGACGACCGGCATCTTCGCGTCCAGCTCCAGCAGGTACCCGCGGAAGCGGTCTTCCCACTCCATGCGATATTCCAGCCGGGACAGGTCGCGGCGGGCGTTCGGCGTATAGACGTTCACCAGGTAGAAGCCGGGAAACTCCAGCGTCAGCACGCGGCCCTCCGGCTCATAGTCCTCCTCGATGCCGTAGCGCACCGATAGCGGCTCGAACCGGGTGAAGACGGCGGTTCCGGAATAGCCTTTCTTTTCGGCATGGTTCCAGTATTCGTGATACTCTCCGTTCTGTTCGAGGCATTGCTGCCCGTCCTGCAGCTTCGTCTCTTGCAGGCAGAAGATATCGGCGCCTACGGAGGAGAAATAGTCATGAAAGCCTTTATTGACGCAGGCGCGCAGGCCGTTGACGTTCCAGGATACGAGCTTCATAGCGGACATGTCCCCTTTTTTGAGAGAGTGATAGAATCTCCCCCAGTGTAACACATCCGCCGTTTCCGGCGGTACTCGCCCGGCTCGCCAAAGCAACACTCCAATTCTACTAAAAGAAAGCAGGGAAGCTATGGACACGAAACTGCTACTGATCGAAGGGATACCCGGTTCCGGCAAATCGACGATCTCAAAGAGAATTCACGCCTATCTGGAGGAAAAGGGCATTCGCTCGCAGTTGTTCAACGAGGGCGATCTGCATCCCGCCGACCTGGCTTGGCACGCCTGTGTGCCTGCGGGCGAATTCGCCGACCTGCTCGCAAAGCATCCAGGTGACCGGGAAGCCGTCATGCGCCAGACAACAATGGAAGAGGACTATGCCATTGTCGCTTACACGCACATTGATACGGACAATCAAGAGCTCCGCAGACTTTTGGAAACCTATGAAGTTTATGACAACCGGGTTCCCTTCGAGCGGTTCGGCGAGCTGCATCTGCAGCGGTGGGAGCGGTTTGCCCGGTCGGCCGCGGCGGAGGTAGGCATCACGCTGTTTGAGTGCGCGTTCCTGCAAAATCATATCAATGAGCTGCTGCTGTTTCAGCTCGCGGACGAGAGCGCTATTCTCGCGTATATGTCCCGTCTGCTGACCACGGTTCTGGCGCTGAATCCGGTTCTCCTCTATCTCTCGCAGCCGGATGTACGCGGCACCATCGAGAAGGTTGGCGATGTCAGGGTGAATGCGCAGGGAGAGAAGGAGTGGCTGAATGCCTGCATCGCCTACATCGAGCGGTCTCCGTTCGGCAAGAACCGGGGGCTGCGGGGGATCGAAGGCAGCATCGCCTATTTCGAGCAACGCAAGGCCAGCGAGCTGGCCCTCTTGAGCAAGCTGCCGCTGACCTCTTATGTCGAAATAGGCGA
>Ga0255334_1001431_pt1 | contig 10647 bp, 10 predicted proteins | sample EtOH5_35cm_T3_12_FD_202080 | JGI IMG/M metagenome (GOLD analysis project Ga0255334, IMG submission 202080) | Sandy soil microbial communities from University of British Columbia, Vancouver, Canada - EtOH5_35cm_T3_129 | ecosystem: Engineered > Artificial ecosystem > Sand microcosm > Unclassified ...
GCCGACGCGGCGCTCCGTCGACGAGGACGCGACCGCCGTCCGGCTGGTACACGCCGGCGAGGCACTTGATGAGCGTCGACTTGCCGGCGCCGTTCTCGCCGAGCAGGACGTGCACCTCCCCCGGGCTTGACTCTCACAGGTCGGGGCGGGTGCTTGGGGAGGAGTGCAGGTCAGCGGTCTGATTGTGGGTGATTCGGGGCACTAAGGTCCGCCGGTAGTCTCATGATGTGGCTCCGTACGTGCGGAAGGCGAGGACCGCTTCGGGGGCGACGGCGGTGCAGATCGTGGCGAAGCGGTTCGGGGTGCGGCAGATCGTCGAGCACTTGGGCTCGGCGCACGATGAGGTGGAGTTGGCGCTGCTGCTGCAGGTCGCGCGCGAGAGGCTGGTGGCCGGTCAGGGCGAGTTCGACCTGGGTCTGGAGCCGGCATCGGTCGGCGGGACGGTTGCCGCGCGGGTGGTGTCCAGCTCCAGCCGGTGGCTGTGGCAGGTCCTGATCGATGCCTACGACCACCTCGGGTTCGACGTGGTGGACGACGAGGCGTTCCGGGCGCTGGTGCTGGCGCGGCTGATCGAGCCGACGTCCAAGGCCGACACCGTGCGGGTCCTGCAGGAGATCGGTGTTGCGCCGCCGCACGTGAACACTCTGCACGCTGCCCTCAAGCGGGCGAAGGGGCGCGACTACCGTGGCCGGCTGGCCAGCGCCTGCCGGGCGCACTCGGTCGCCGCGAGCGGGACCTCGCGCGAACGCCAAGCCGGGCGGCGGAGTCAGGGCGTCGCAGCGAGCGACGTAGACGGTCTCGGTTGCGGGCGAGACGCCGTCGGTCGCGACGCCGTGCGCCGCACCTGCTCACCACGACGCGAAGGCGTCCGTGAGCAACTGGACCAGCCGGTCGTTGTCGACGTCGACCATGACGTCGATCGGCGCACGCTCAGGCAGGCGAAGACCCGAGGCGAGATGCACGCGGGCCGGGTCCCAGCCGACCGCTCGGCCCCGTGTCAGGCTCCCGTGAAGCTCGACGCCGACCACCATCTCCTGGTACGAACCGACCTTCGGATCGAGGAAGTGCGCGACGGCGAGCGGATCGTGCAGATAGCAGCCGGGCCGACCGTCTCGGTAGGCGGTGAGCCGCATCCACGGCCGAGCTGTCACCGTCAGGTAGTCAGTCAGCGGTGAGTTCATGCGCGCCCAGCCCTCGAGTACCTCGGGCAGCAGCCGTGTCCGGACGGTCGTGTCCAACGGCACCAGCGTGATCTTCGCCCCGGAACCCATGACGACGTCCGCCGCCTCCGGATCCATCGCGAAGTTGAGCTCCTGCAGGAAGCCCGGGACGTGGAACACCCCGCCCATCACGACGATCCCGGCGAGCTCGTGCGCCAGCTCGGGTCGGCGCCCGAGGGCGTGGGCGACGTTGGTCAAGGGTCCGACCGCGACCAGGGTGATCTCGCCGGGTGCCGCCGCCACCGCGCGGACGATCGCGCCGGCGGCGTCGTCGCCGACCGGCACCGGGTGGTCATCCGGTGCCGGCACCCCGTCCCACGCCGCCATGACCTCGGCCGGGACATCCAGCCGCGCGCGTCTGGACACCCACGGCTCCGGGGACTCCATGAGCCCGCGCGCGGCCCCGACGTGCACCGGCACCGCGACGCCGAGTGCGGCCAGCAGGGTGCGGGCGACGCGGTAGCCGTCGTCCACCGCCGTGTTGCCGGCGACGACCGTCACCATCTCGAGTGAGAGCTGGTCCTTTGCTGCCAACGCCAGCGCGATCGCGATGCCGTCGTCGATGTCGGAGCCCCTGATGCCGTTGCCGGGGTCGCAGTCGATGATCAGGCGATGCGGACGGGACGGGACCTGGTTCTGCACCACGATCACTCCTTGGAGCCTGAGGTGGCCATAGAGCCACCGAACTGACGCTGGAAGATCAACAAGAGGATCAAGGGGATGGCCGCCGTGAGGATCGCGGCAGCGAACATCTGGCCGTAGTCGACGCCAGACTCCTGTGCGAAGTCGGCGATGGCGACGGTGGCCACACGCATGCGCGGGGATGGCGAGTTCAGCAGCGGCCAGAGGAACGCTTGCCACTGGAAGACGAAGATGATCAGCGCCGACCCGACGAGCGCCCCCCGCGACAGGGGCATGTAGATCTTGCGATAGATCCCGAAGTAGCCGAGGCCGTCGACGCGGGCCGCCTCGGCGAGCGACTGCGGGATGTTCAGGAAGAACTGGCGCAGGTTGAAGATCGCGAGCCCGTTGCCGATGGCGGGCAGGATCAGGCCGAGATAGGAGTTGGCCAGCCCCCAGTCCCGGAAGGTCGACGACAACGGGATCGCGATCGCCTCGAACGGGACGAGGAAGCTGACCACCATCACCCCGAACACGGCCGTGCGCCCCGGGAACTCGATGACCGCGAGCGCGTACGCCGCGAGCGACGCCACGAGGATGCCGCCGACGACGCTGCAGACGACGACGACGAGCGTATTGATCAGCGCCGGGCGGAAGTTGCCGGACAGGAGTTCCGCGTAGTTCTGCAGCGTCCAGACCTCCGGGAACACCGTCCGGAGGGTGAAGGGATGCAGGTTGGCGAAGATCTCGCGGCCGGGCCGCAGGGACGACATGAGCGCCCAGAACAACGGCGCGAGCGAGAGCAGGGCGACGGGCACGGCGATGAACATGGCACGGCGACCGGCCCGGGACTCGCGCAGCGTGGTGTTGTCCATGGTCACTCCTTGCCCGGCAGCAGGCGGAACTGGATGGAGACGACGACGAGCAGGATCAGGACGAGCACGATCGTCGCCGCCGAGGCGGACTGCAGGTCGCCGAGCGTGTAGGCCCGCTCGAAGATGTTGTGCATCACCAGGTCGGTGGACCGGGCCGGGCCGCCCTGCGTGAGGATCCGCACCGGGGCGAAGACGAGGAAGTTGGCCACGGTGTCGGCGACGAGGACGAACAGCAGCTGGCGCCGCACGCCCGGCAGCGTGATGTGCCGGAACCGGCGCAACGTCCCGGCGCCGTCGATCTCCGCCGCCTCGTAGAGGCTGCGTGGTATCTCCTGGATCCCGGCGACCAGGAAGGTCATCCAGTAGCCGACGCCCACCCAGCTGCAGACGATGATGATCGACCACAGTGCGTAGCGCGGGTTGATCAGCCACGGCACCGACGGCATCCCGAAGCGCTCGAGGAAGCTGTTGAGCGGGCCGTCCGGGCGCAGTAGCACGAGCCAGACGATCGCGGAGACGACCTGCGGCACGGCCACCGGGAGCAGGATCAGGGTTCGCCACAGCCCGACGAGCGGGATCCGCTGCGTCAGGACCACGGCGAGGAACAGCGCGAGCGCGATCTGCAGCGGGTTGATGATCACCCCGAACAGGAGGGTGGTCCTGAGCGACCCCGTGAACAGCGGGTCGGTGAAGATCGCCTCGAAGTTCTCCCAGGTGCCGACGCGCTCGCCGTCGCCGAGCGCGAGCGTGACGGCCTCGACGGTCGGCACGACGCGCAGCATTAGCAGTGCGACGAACGCCGGCAGGAGGAACACCGCCGCCGTGACCCACCGCCGCCAGTGGCGCGTGCGGCGGCGCACGGCCGGCGCACCCGCGGCGCGGCCCTTGTCCGCGGGGAATGGGGTCGAGCCGTGGCGCGACAGCATCCCCGCAGCGTTTCCGCTCATGGACAGCTCACTTCCTCGTGGTCCTTGCGGACGACCCCGGGGGCGCGGGGGCCCGGCCTGGTGGCCGGGCCCCCGCCCCGCAGTCACTTCGCGTACTTGGCCAGCTGACGCTCGAGGTTGTCCTGGGTCGACTGGAGCGTTGTGACGACGTCCGTGCCGTTGCGGATGTCCGAGAAGGCCTTGTTCATCGCGGTCTCGAACTCCACGTACCCGACGGAGGACGGCCGGTGCGCGGCGTAGTTCTCGGAGTCGTCGGTGATGATCGCCTCCATGTTGCCCAGGGCGTCGGGGACGAGCGCGACCATGCGCTCCAGGTAGACGGGGTACGCCTCCTGGTTGACCGGCGGCAGGTTGAGGTTCGCGCTGACGGACGTCATCCCCTCGAGGTCGAGGGTCATGAACTGCGCGAACTCGTGCGCCAGCTCCTTGTGCTTGCTGTAGGCGCTGACGCCGATGGCCCACGAGTCGGTCGGTGTGACGACATCGCCGCCCTCGAAGTACGGGTGTGGTGCGATGCCCCAGCCGTCCGCGACGGAGGACTCCTGGAACACCGTGATCCGCAACGGCGCGGCTAGGAAGTACGCCACCTGCCCGGCCCCGAACGTGTCGGGCATCTGGCTCGCGTCGATGCCGCGCGGCGCGAGGCCGCTCTCGTGGATCTGCGCGTACCAGTTGCCGAACTCGACCCACTTGTCGCCGGTGACGTCCACCTCGATGTCGTCGTCACCGCCGAGGCCCGGGTCGGCGCCCATCGACATCAGCAGCGGCTGCAGCGCGTAGTAGCGGTCGATCTGCTCGATGCCGAGGCCGTAGTCCGCGCCCCCGGCGTCCTGCACGGCCGTCGCGTCGGCGACCACCTCTTCCCAGGTCATGCGGTCGGCGGGGTCGTCACTCGGGTACTCGATCCCGGCCTTGTCGAGGGCCGCCTTGTTATAGAAGAGGAAGTTGACGCTCGTCCAGATCGGGTAGGCGTACTGCTGGCCCTCCCACGTCACGGAGTCCAGGCCGACCTTGGAGACCTTCTCGGCGGTGGCGCCGGAGTCGTCGACCGGGTCGAGGAACTTCTGCAGCACCATGTTGCCGAGCCGCGGCGGGTCGACGGCGATGAGGTCGAGGGAGTCATCGCCAGAGCCGAGACGCGCCTGGACCTGGGTGATCATCTCGTTGAACGGGATTGCCTGCTCTTCGATCGTCACACCGGGGTGCGAGGCCTCGAACATCTCGATCGCATCGGTGTATGCACCGGCGTGCGGGTGGATGTAGGTCAGGGTGACCGGTTCGACCCCGGCACCGGTCTCGGTCGACTCCGTCGTCTCACCTCCCGCAGAGGTGGCCGGCTGGTCAGCCGGCTGGCCGCTGCAGGCTGCGACCATCATGGTCAGGCCGAGCAGCAGCACCCCGCCTGTTGACAGCGTCTGCACTTGCCTCATCGCAATGCCTCCGTTGACTGTTGAGAACTTCACGTGTCCGCGGGCGGGTCGCCCGCGACGCACCCGCACGAAGCGCGGGGGGTGAACTCGTGTCGGCAGGTGATGTCCCTGACCGCCGAGTCGGTGCCCGAGCCGAGGAGGGAGAAGGCGGCACGCGCGATCTCCCTGACGGGCTGGGTGATGGTCGACAGGCTCGGCACGTGGTAGCGCGCGTTGCGAGTCCCGTCGAACGCGAAGACGGCGACGTCTCGCGGGATCTCTAGGTGCAGTTCCGCGGCGGCAGCGTAGGCGCCGAGGCTCTGCTCCTCACTGGCGACAAGGACCGCGTCGGGGCGGTCGGGCCCGGAGAAGAGACGGCTGAATGCCACGAAGCCGCCCTGTCGCGTGAAATCGGCGGCGTACACCAGCGCCTCGTTCGCGCGGCCCGCGTCCGCCAACGCGTCGCGGTAACCGCGCTGCCGTTCCAGCGATACTGCCAGGCCGTCGGGACCGCCGATCATCGCCACGTGTCGGCGCCCGTGCGCCAACAGGTGCGCGGTCGCCTCACTTGCACCAGAGCGGTTGTCGACCGTGACCGACGCGATGGTCGAGTCCTCGGGGACGCGGTCGAGGAGGATCACCCGGGCACGACGCCCCGCGACGACCTCGGCGTCCAACAGTGGTGAAGTGCCCACCAGGAAGATCGCGTCAAGCCCGCGGTCGAGAAGCGCCTCGATGATCTCGGCTTCGTCGACCTGGTTGTTGTTGGAGTTGCCCAACAGCACCGTGGTCCCGTGCCTGTGCGACTCGCGCTGCACCTCGTAGGCGATCTCGGCAAAGAAGGCATTCGAGATGTCGGGCACGACGAGGCCGACGACGCCGGTGCGGCCACCGGCCAGAGCGCGCGCATGCTGGTTGACCTTGTAGCCGGTCTCTCGAATGGCCGCCAGCACGCGCTCCTTAGCCTGCTTGGCCACCGGGCGCGGGCCACCGTTCACCACGTAGCTGACGACCGCCGTCGAGACGCCGGCCAGCTTGGCCACGTCCTCTCGCGTCACCTGCTTGTCGACCATCGCCCACCTCACCCGGCGTTCGCTGGGACGTCGTGCGACGAGTTGGCGCCAAGGCGCGAGATCGCCCGCGCCGCGGCGCGAGAACCCGCACCAGCCGCCTCGACGAGCGAGGAGCCGCGCACCAACGCCGCTGCGAGCGTCCCGACGTACGCGTCACCGGCACCCGTCGCGTCGACGACGTCGACCTTCTCGGCCGCCAACTCGACGATGCGGTCGCCTTCGGCGATGACGGCCCCGTCGGCTCCCGTAGTGATGACCACGGAACGGCTATGCCCGGCGAGTTGGGTCGCCGCCACGAGCGCGTCGGCCTGCGTGACGATCGGGACCGCAGCACCGCCGACGAGATGTGCCAGGACCCCCTCCGCCTCGGTCCGGTTCACCACGAGCGGATCGGCGACTCGCAGCACATCTGCCGTCAGTGGCGTGAACGGCGCCAGGTTGAGGACGAACCGGACCCCGAGGCTGGTGCACGTCATCGCGGCCGCTTCGATCACCTTGGCGGAGGTCTCGGCCTGACAGAGCACCAAGGCTCCGCCACGATCGCGGATCCCGGCCTCGACCGCGGCAGCCACCCAATCCGGTGACAACGCGCCGTTCGCTCCTTGCGTGACGAAGATGACGTTCTCTCCGTACTCGTCGACCGCAACGAAGGCCGAGCCGGTGGTCTCGTCGGGCATTCGCTCGATTGACGAGATGTCGATGCCGTATCGGGACATTGCACCGACGATCTCCTGGCCGGGCATGTCGGCGCCGACGGCGCCGACGAAGGCCACCTCGGCGCCCGCTTCGGTGGCGGCGATCGCCTGGTTGAGTCCCTTGCCGCCCAAACCGCCGCCGATGACGTGCGCAAGCACGGTCTCGCCCGGTGCCGGGATCGCGGCGACGCCGACGATCTGATCGTGGTTGATCGATCCGACCACAACCAGCGTCGCGCGCGGCTTGGCATCCGCCTCGTGCATCACGATCGGGCCCTTCCCTGGCAGTCTTCGTCGACCACGTGTCATCTACGCCCGTAGAATCGGTCTGCGAAGACTGTAGCAGCAGCCGACGCTGTAGACAAGCGCCAAGTGCGCAGGTCAAGAGACTGGCGTGAGAACCCCGTCATCGAGCGGAGCGCCATGGAAAGACGATGACGTGACCTGCCGCGCCGTACCTTGTCTACGCACGTAGACCAAGAGCTGACACCATCGTCGCGGAGGATGGTCGGTGGATCCCGCGCGAGTGACGGGCACCAGTGACCGTCACAGAGGCTGCGCGCTCAGCGCGACAAGCGGTGGACTGGCCGTCAACTCCCGCGACGCGGCGGTGCCCACCGAGCTCGACGTAGCCTCACGCCGCGTCAGCTGACCGACTGCAGCCCCGGCTCGATGTGGGTCGCCCCGGTCATCGCCGCGAGGATCTCCTCATACCTCGCCCCCGGGCCGCGTCGAACGAGCCGTTGTTGCGGCCGTGCCGCAGCACCTCGATGCGGTCGGACACCGCGCGGACGTCGGTCATGTTGTGGCTGATGAGGATGACGCCGAGGCCCAGGTCGCGCGGTCGTTCGATGTGCGTGAGCACCTCGGCCGTCTGCACCGCCGACAGGTCCGCCGTCGGCTCGTCGAGCACCAAGAGCCGCGGGTCGCCGATGAGCGTGCGCGCGGTGGCGACCGACTGCCGCTGGCCCGCCGACAGCGCGCGCAGCGGCATCCGCACCGACGGGATGCGACTCGCCAGCTTGGCGAGCACCTCTTTGGTCACCTGCTCCATCCTGCCGTCGGCCAGCATGCCGCCCTCGCGCAGCTCGTGGCCGAGGAACAGGTTGGCGGTGACGTCGAGGCTGTCACAGAGGGGCGAGGTCCTGGAACACCGTCGCGATGCCGAGGTCGTGGGCCGCCGCGGGCGAGGGGATCGAGACCTGCTCGCCCTCGAGCTCGATGAGGCCGGAGTCGGCCTGCAGCGCACCCGACACCATCTTCGCCAGCGTCGACTTGCCCGCACCGTTGTCGCCGACGAGGGCGACAACCTCGTGAGCGTGCACCTCGAAGTCCACGGCGACGAGCGCTTCGACGGCGCCGAAGCGCTTGCTGATCTGCCGCATCGACAGCAGCGGCACTCGGTTCTTCACGGTCATCTCGACACCTGCTCTCCATCGGGCACGTGCGGACTGGTGACAGTCAAGGACGCGCGGCTGCGCGCGTCAACGTCGGGGCGGGGCGGCGCGGTCACGGCGTCTCCTGCTCGGCGGTGTCGAGGGGGATGTCGGCGGCCTCGAGGGCGAGGGCGATCGCGTCCACGACCTCGGCCCGCTGACCCAGCTCGGTCGGCACGATCTCGAGCGGCGCGATCTGGTTGAGCAGCACGCGGCGTCGGATCGCCGCGCGCATCGGTCCGATGAGCACGTCGCCGGTCTCGGCGAGCTCGCCGCCGACGGCGACGCACTGCGGGTTGACCGCCATCGCCAGGCTCGCGACGGCGGCGCCGATCGCGGCGCCGGCGTCCGCGATCACCTGACGGCACCCCGGGTCGCCGTCGATGGCGAGCTGGACGATGTCGCGCAGCGTCAGGGCGCCGTGGCTGCCCCGCAGCGGCTCGACGAGCGACCCCGCGCCCACCACGGTGTCCAGGCAGCCGCGCGAGCCGCACCGGCAGATCGCGCCCTGCGGGTCCACCTGCACGTGGCCGATCTCCCCCGCCGTCCCGGCGAACCCGCGGTGCACCTGGCCCGCGATGACGATCCCCGCCCCGGTCCCGTGCGCGACGCGCACGTACACCGAGTCGCGGTAGCCGCGCGAGGAGCCGAACCGGCTCTCCGCCAGGGCGCCGAGGTTGGCGTCGTTCTCGACGACCACCTGCTTGGCGAGCCGCTTCGACGTGGGCGATGTGGACGCCGTCCCAGCCGCGCATGATCCCGGGGACGGTGATCATGCCCGTGCCCGGCTCGACCGGGGCCGGCACCCCGACGCCGATCGCCAGCAGCTCGTCGAGCGACGCCCCGATCCGGTCCGCGAGCTCGACGACGAGCAGGGCCGCGCGGTCGAGGCTGGTGTCGACGTGGTGCTCCGCGGGCAGCGGGAGCACCTGCTCGGCGACGATCTCGTGCGCCGCGTCCCCGAGCGCCACGCGCAGCTGGCGCTGTCCGATGAGCACCCCCGCGACGAGCCCGGTGCGCCGGGCGAGGCGGACCAGCTGGGCGCGCCGGCCGCTGCGCGTCGTCGTGCGTGTCTCGACCGCGCCGGAGCCCTGCAGCTCCTTGACGATCGACGACACCGTCGCGGCTGACAGACCCGTCGCCGCGACAAGCTCCACCTGGGTCAGGCTCCCGAAGCGCTGGAGCGCCTCCGCGACGAGCGCCCGGTTCGTCTCGCGCAGCGAGGACTGCGACCCGGACGCCCCCCCGAGCCTCATGGGAGGAATCCTCGCAGGTCATCCACCGATCCGAGAGCGCCGCGACGGGACCGGCGCGCCGTGGCGCATCCGGTCCCGTCGCGGCCCCTGGTCGGGATCAGCGCGCCGCCTCCGCGCGCCGCTTGTTCCAGACGTCGAAGGCGACCGCGAGGAGCAGGACGAGGCCCTTGACCACCTGCTGGATCGACTGCGGGACGCCCATGAGCTGCATGCCGTTGCTTATGACGGCCATGACCAGACCACCGATCATGGCGCCGGTGATGCGGCCGACGCCGCCCGTCGTCGAGGCGCCGCCGATGAAGCACGCGGCGATCGCGTCGAGCTCGAACATGTTGCCGGCGCCGGGCTGGGCGCCGTTCATGCGGGCGGAGTAGACGACGCCGGCGAGCACGCCCATGTTGACGTAGGTCCAGAAGCTGACCTTGCGGACCTTGACGCCGGACAGCTGGGCGGCGTTGAGGTTGCCACCGATCGCGTAGATGTGCCGGCCGAAGATCGTCTTCTGCATGACGAGCGTGTAGGCGACGATGAGCACCGCGAGCAGGATCAGCACGATCGGCAGGCCGCGGCTGCGGGGACAGCTGGTACGCGAACGCCATGACGACGACGGCGACGGCGACGATCTTCGCGACGAAGATCGGCATCGTCTCGACCACCTGCTGGTAGGCGATGCGGCCGCGCCGCGTGCGCCACTGGCTGACGGCGTAGCCGACGACGGCGATCGCGAAGACCACCAGCGTGAACACGTCGAACCCGTAGCCGCCGAACAGCCCGTTGAGGAAGCCGTTCGCGATGCCGTAGTAGGTGCCGCCGAACGGGGACAGCGAGATGTTGTCGAGCACCCGGTACGTCAGGCCCCGGAAGAGGAGCATGCCCGCCAGGGTCACGATGAAGCCCGGGATCCCGACGTACGCGACCCAGAAGCTGGGTGGAGAACACGTATCTGACGTTCCGCACTTCTCGCGGTTGATTTGGCCCCCCACTTCAGCGGGTGTGGGTCGTGCTGTAGACGCTGGCTGGGATGCGTAGGAGGTCCAGGACCTGTTGTTGCAGGTCGGTGAGTTCGGGTTGGAAGGTCTGCACGATCTGGCCGTCGTTGCTGATCAGGTGGTGGT
>Ga0255334_1001432_pt1 | contig 10638 bp, 12 predicted proteins | sample EtOH5_35cm_T3_12_FD_202080 | JGI IMG/M metagenome (GOLD analysis project Ga0255334, IMG submission 202080) | Sandy soil microbial communities from University of British Columbia, Vancouver, Canada - EtOH5_35cm_T3_129 | ecosystem: Engineered > Artificial ecosystem > Sand microcosm > Unclassified ...
ATGATCTCCTGGCCGCGATGGCGCCGCGGCCGGACAAGCCCTGCGATGCCGGCGCCTACCCGGTGCCGGGCTTGCCGCTGTCCTTCGCCGCGATGAATTTTTGTTATGCCCTGGCATTGGGCGGGCTGACCCTCATTTCTCTGCGACGGAGGCAAGCATGACCGAGACCGTTTCGCCGCCCTTGCCGACCCCGGCCGAGGAGGTGTCCCGCACCATACGGGTCGACCATGCCGGGGAATATGGCGCCCAGCGGATCTATGCCGGGCAGTTGGCGGTGCTGAAGGACGGCCGCCATGGCCCGGTGCTGCGCCACATGCAGGCGCAGGAGCAGGAGCACCTCGACACCTTTGCCCGGCTGATCGCCGAGCGCCGAGTCCGCCCCACCGTGCTGCTGCCGTTCTGGCATGTCGCCGGTTTCGCCCTGGGTGCTGCCACGGCCCTGCTCGGCGAACGCGCCGCGATGGCCTGCACCGTCGCTGTCGAGGAATCGATCGACGATCACTATGGTGCCCAACTCGACCGCCTGGGCCCCGACGAGGCGCCCTTACGCGCCCATATCGAAAAATTCCGGGCCGAGGAGCAGGAGCATCGCGACATCGGCTTGGCCAACGAGGCCGAGTTGACCCCCGGCTATCGCCTGCTATCCGCCGCGATCAAGGCCGGCTGCCGGATCGCCATCAAGGCGAGCGAGCGAATCTGACGGGGGTCTGGGGCCTCAGGCCCCAGCGGGGTTCCAGGGGGCTGGCCCCCTGGCTTCCTGTTTTCAGCTTTCGAGTTCGCTGTCCCAGTACAGATAATCCCGCCATGACTCGTGCAGGTAGTTCGGCGGAAACGACCGCCCATTGTCCTGCAATTCCCATGACGTGGGTTGCCTGGGCGTCTGTCGCGGGTACATCCGGCATTCCTTGGGCAGCATCGCCGCCTTGCGCAGGTTGCAGGGTCCGCAGGCGGTGACGACGTTCTCCCAGGTCGTGCGCCCCCCGCGCGACCGCGGGATGACATGGTCGAAGGTCAGGTCATGCGAGGGCCGGTCGACCCCGCAGTACTGGCAGGCGAATTCGTCGCGCAGGAAGACATTGAACCGGGTAAAGGCCGGCCGCCGCGCCGAGGGGATGTATTCCTTCAACGCGATGACGCTTGGCAGCCGCATGGTCATGCGCGGGGAATGCACCGCCGTCTCATATTCGCTGAGCACCGAGACACGGTCGAGCCAGACCGCCTTGACCGCGTCCTGCCACGACCAGATCGAGAGCGGGAAGTAGGACAGGGGTCGAAAATCCGCGTTCAACACCAGGGCCGGGAAGGTCTGGCCGCCCAGTGCAAGTTGAGGACCTTGGGCCATTTGGTCGCCCAGAGCCATTCCGCCATCAGGCACGGGTTGCTCCTTCCACCGCAGTGACGCGGCAGCGGTCCAACACTCCTGGGGCCTGACCGGCGGTGAGGCCCCTGAATCCGTGGTGCCGCCGTGATCTGAGTTTCACCTTCATCGGGCGCGGCATCAGGGTCAACTCCGCCGAGCATGGGTTTCATCCGGGCGTCACGGATGGGAGGTCAATCGGGCTCCAACAGGGCCAAAGACCGTTGCAGAAAGAGCGAACCGCGGCTCAGCCCGGCTTGATCGATGCCATGGCCGAGCCTGGGGCAGAACAACGACTCGACCGGAACCTCCAGCGCGCGCAGGGCCGATTCGGCGGCGCGAGAGGCGTTGGCGGGGACGACCTGATCATCCTCGCCATGCACCAGCAGGACGGGTGGGCGGCTGGCGAGGGTGGCGGCGAGCCCGGCGGCATCGGGCAGGGCGCCGGAATAGGCCAGGATGGCCGCCGGCGAGATCTTGCGCCGCAAGCCGTAGGACAGCGCGGTCATCGCTCCCTGGCTGAAGCCGACCAGGGCGACATGGGTCAGCGGGATGCCCAGGGTCACGCATTGCTCGGCGATCGCCGCGTCCAGCACCGGCGCCACCGCCGCCAGCCCCGCGGCCATGCGCGCCGGGGTACGGTCGGCCAGGCTGAACCATTGCCGGCCAAAGCCCGGACCGGCCTGATCATAGGCTTCGGGGGCGTGGGGCGACCAGAACACCGCCTCGGGCGCCGCCGCGGCCCATCCGGGCGCGAGGTCGATCAGATCGTTGCCATCGGCGCCGACGCCATGCAGCAGCACCACCAGATGCCGCGCCGGGCCGGTCTTCGGCCCCCATTGCGGCCCATCCAAAATCGGCATCGCTCTTGCCTCCTGCTGCGGTCCTTGGCTATCGCGGGTGGGGCGGCCCCGCAACATGACCCTGACCACACGCTTCGCGCCGAGCCCGACTGGGCTGCTGCATCTCGGCCACGCCCATTCCGCGCTGGCCGGTTTTCGCGTGGCACAGGCGGCGCGGGGACGGTTTCTGCTGCGGATCGAGGATATCGATCGCCAGCGCTGCCGGCCTGAATTTGTGGACGCCATCCCGCGCGATCTGGCCTGGTTGGGGCTGGAATGGGAAGATCCGGTGCGGGTGCAGTCCCGCCACATGGCCGAATACCGCGCGGTGCTGGAGGATCTGGACGGGCGAGGGCTGCTCTATCCCTGCATCTGCACCCGGGCGGATGTGGCCGCGGCGGGGGCGGCGCCGCATGGGTCCGAGGGGCCGATCTACCCCGGCACCTGCCGCGACCCGAGCCCGGCCCAACGCGCTGAACGGCTGGCGCAGCCGCATGCACTGCGGCTGGATGTTTGCCGTGCATTGGCGGCAGTGGAGCGGCCGCTGTGGTTCCAGGACCAGTTCCACGGGCGGCTGCGCTGCGACCCGGCGCGGTTCGGCGATGTGGTGCTGGCGCGGAAGGACACGCCGGCGTCCTACCACCTCTGCGTCACCCATGATGACGCGCTGCAGGGGGTGACCCTGGTGACGCGGGGCGAGGATCTGCTGGCCGCCACCGATGTGCAGCGGCTGTTGCAGGCGTTGATGGGCTGGCCGGTACCGGAATATGCGCATCACCGGCTGCTGACCGACGCCGACGGCCGGCGTCTGGCCAAGCGGGATAGGGCGGCGACGCTGGCGAGCCTGCGGGAGGCCGGACACACCCCGGCGGATGTCCGCGCCTTGGCCGGCTGGCCGGATCAGCCCGCCAGCAGCCCGTCGATCGCCTGAGCCAGCGCCACATCCCGCGGCGACAGCCCGCCGGCGTCATGCGTGGTCAGGGTGATCTCCACCCGGTTCCACACATTGCTCCATTCCGGGTGGTGGTCCTGCGCCTCGGCCAGCAGGGCGACGCGGCTCATGAACCCCCAGGCCTCGGAGAAATTCCGGAAGCGCAGGGTGCGGCGGATCGCATCCCGGTCGGGATGCGGGTGCCATTGCGGCAGGCGCTCCGCCAAGGCGGCGCGCTCGGCGGGGGAAAGTTTCTGCGGGGCACTGTTTTCGGGCATCGGAAACCTCCGTCACGGAGATGGGCATTGACGCGGCCCGCGCCATGGCGGCCGATGCGCCCATGCGATACACAACGCCCCCCAGTGTCGATGACCTGCTGGACATGGCTGAGCGCGCCCTTGGCGCCATCCCCGCCGAACTGCGCGAGCATGTCCGCGGCCTGGCCATCCTGGTCGAGGAAGTACCCGATGACGAAACCCTGGAGGAACTGGGGCTCGACCACCCCTGGGAACTGACGGGGCTATATCGCGGCACGCCGCTGACCGACCGTTCTTTTGGCGACGTGCCGGGGCAGCCGGACGCGGTGCTGCTGTACCGCGAACCGATCCTGGTGGAATGGGTCGAGACCAATGAGGATTTGTTCCGTCTGGTCCGCAACGTGCTGATCCATGAGATCGCGCACCACTTCGGCTTTTCAGACGAGGAGATCGCGCGGCTGGAGCGGGAAGGCTAAGCCAGCGCCCGCGCCACGGCGCGACGCAAGGCCGGCAGCACCTCGGCCTCGAACCACGGGTTGCGCTGCGCCCAGCCGATGGTGCGCCAGGAGGGGTGGGGTAGGGGAAACAGCCCCTCGGCCAGATGCTGCGAAAAGCCGCGAACCGCCGTCTCCAGCCCCATGCGCGGCCCCAGCACCAGGCGGATGGCGTAGCCGCCGACCAGCAGCCGCAAGCGGATGTCGGTCAGCAACGGCATGATTCGCGGATGCCAAGCGGGGGCGCATTCCGGCCGCGGCGGCGCGTCGCCCCCACGTGGCAAACGCCCCGGGTAGCACATGCCGCAGGGCAGGATGGCGACCTTGCCGGCATCGTAGAAGCTGGCCACGTCCAGCCCCAACCAGGACCGCAGCCGCTCGCCCGACGGATCCAGGAAAGGCGTGCCCGACAGATGCGCCTTGGTCCCCGGCGCCTGGGAGGTGATGAGCAGCCGCGCCCCCGCGCCGACCTGCAGGATCGGCCGCGGCCCCAGCGGCAGCACCGCCGCGCATAGGGTGCAGGCGCGGGCGGCGGCGGCGGCCTGTTCCAGGGCGGTTTCGGACATGGCCAGGCCAAGGGGCCACCGCCCGGCGTCGCCGTCAATAACGCCGGTTGCGAGCCGAGCCGCGCTCGGCCATCCTCACGCCCAGGGAAGAAAACATCCAAGGAGCCGCCTGTGGGCGAAGCCGCGCCAATTCTGGCCGCAGATCGCGTGTCCCTCCGCTTTGGCGGGGTGCGGGCGCTGACCGATGTCTCCTTCGCGGTGAACCGGGGTGAGATCTTCTCCATCATCGGGCCGAATGGCGCGGGCAAGACCTCGATGGTCAATTGCATCTCCGGCCGCTACCGCCCGACCGAGGGGGCGGTGCTCTGGCAGGGCCAGGACATCACGCGCGTGGCCACCAACCGCCGCGCCGCGCTTGGCATCGGCCGCACCTTCCAGAATTTGGCGCTGTTCGGGCATATGAGCGTGCTCGACAACATCATGGTCGGGCGGCACCACTTGCTCTCCTCCGGCGTGCTGCAGGGGATGCTGTGGTGGCTCGGCGGCGCCCAAGCCGAGGAGATCGCGCATCGCCGCGAGGTCGAGGAGATCATCGACTTCCTGGAGATCCAGCATGTGCGCAAGGCGCCGGCGGGCACGCTCTCCTATGGCTTGCGAAAACGGGTGGAGCTGGCGCGGGCCATGGCGCTGAAGCCGCAGCTGATCCTGCTGGATGAGCCGATGGCGGGCATGAACCTCGAGGAGAAGGAGGACATGGCCCGCTTCATCGTCGACCTCAACGAGGAATGGGGCATGACGGTGCTGATGATCGAGCACGACATGGGCGTGGTCATGGATATCTCGACCCGCGTCATGGTGCTGGATTTCGGCCGCAAGATCGCCGAGGGCGCGCCGGATGCGGTGATGGCGCATCCGCGCGTGCGCAGCGCCTATCTCGGGGAGGAGGTTGCGGCATGACGGCCGACACGCTGCCCAAGCTGCTGGCGCGCAACGCCGCGGAGCATGGCGCCGAGATCGCGATGCGCGAAAAACGCTACGGCATCTGGACCGCGCTCACCTGGGCCGAGGTGCAGGCGCGCACGCGCGACATGGCGCTGGGGCTGGATGCGATCGGCGTCGGGCCCGGCGATGTCATCGGGCTGATCGGCGACAACCGCCCCGACTGGGTGATGGGCGAGGTCGCCGCCCATGCGGTGGGGGCGCGCTCGCTCGGCCTGTACCGCGACGTGCTGGAGGAGGAGATTCTGTATCTGCTCGACTTCTCCGCCGCCACCGTGGTGCTGGCCGAGGATGAGGAGCAGGTCGACAAGCTGCTGAATGTCGCCGACCGGCTGCCGCGCCTGCGCCACATCATCTATGGCGATCCGCGCGGGATGCGGAAGTACGAGGATCCGCGGCTGTTGCCGCTGACCGAAATCCTCGTCGCCGGCGCCGCCGCCCATGCCGCCGACCCCGGGCGCTACGATCGCCTGGTCGCGGCGGGGGACGGGGAGGAGGTCGCGATCCTCTGCACCACCTCCGGCACCACGGCGCGACCAAAGCTTGCGATGCTGACCGGCGGCGCGCTGGTGCGCCATGTCGAGATGTATCTGCGCTTCGATCCGCGCCGCGCCGACGAGGACTACGTCTCGGTGCTGCCGCTGCCCTGGATCATGGAGCAGATCTACGTGATAGGGTTCTGGCTGGTCTCCCGCATGCGGGTGAATTTCTGCGAGGAGCCGGAAACCATGATGGCCGATTTCCGCGAGATCGGCCCGCATTTCGTCCTCTTCGCCCCGCGCGTCTGGGAAGGGCTGGCCGCCGAGGTCCGCGCCCGCGTGATGGATGCAAGCCCGCTGAAGCGGCGGATGTTCGACCTCGGCATGAAGCTGGGTCTCGCGGCACTGGAAAAGGGCAGGCGGTCCTGGCTCGCCGATGTGCTGCTGTTTCGTGCGCTGCGCGATCGCCTCGGGTTTTCGCGGCTGCGTTCGGCGGCGACGGGAGGGGCGGCGCTGGGGCCGGACACCTTCCGCTTCTTCCAGGCGATGGGGGTGCCGTTGCGCCAGCTCTACGGCCAGACCGAATTGTTGGGGGCCTATACGCTGCACCGCGCCAATGAGGTGAACTTCGACACCGTCGGCGTCGCCATGGGGCCGGAGATCGAGCTGCGTATTGAGGACCCCGACCGCAACGGCGTCGGCGAGATCGTGACGCGCCACCCCAACATGTTCCGCGGCTATCTGAACGTCGCCGAGACCCCGGACATGCGCGACGGCTGGATGCATACCGGGGATGCCGGCTACTTCGACAAGACCGGCCAGCTTGTGGTCATCGACCGGGTCAAGGACATCGCGACCACCAGCGCCGGCGAACGCTTCAGCCCGCAGTTCATCGAGAACAAGCTGAAGTTCAGCCCCTTCATCGCCGAGGCTGTCGTCCTGGGCGATGCGCGTCCGCATCTGGCGGCGCTGATCTGCATCCGCTTCCAGATTGTCGGCAAATGGGCCGAGCGCAACCGCATCGCCTTCACCACCTACAGCGACCTCGCCGCCCGCCCCGAAACCCTGGCGCTGCTGCGCGAGGAGGTGGTGAAGGTCAACCTGACCCTGCCCGAGCCGCAGCGCATCCGCGACTTCGTGCTGCTGTACAAGGAACTCGACGCCGATGACGACGAGCTGACGCGCACGCGAAAAGTGCGCCGCGGCGTCATCAACCAGAAATACGCCGAGATCATCGCGGCGATCTATCGCGGCGATGCGGCCATTCCCGTCGATACCATCATCCGCTTCCAGGACGGCACCACTCAGCGGGTGCGCACGACCTTGACCGTTGCCTGCCCGCTGCCGGCCCTGGCGGCCTGAAGGAGCGCCTGATGGATTTCACCCTGTTCTTTCCGCTGCTGCTGAACGGGCTGATCGTCGGCGCGCTCTATGGCGTCGTCGCGATGAGCTTCGTGCTGATCTACAAGGCGTCCCAGGTCGTGAATTTCGCGCAAGGCGAATTCCTGCTGGTCGGCGCCTGGGTCTGCTGGTGGCTGCTGACCACCTATCCGATCCCGTTCTGGGCCGGGTTTCTGGTCACCATGTGCTTCATGACCCTGTTCGGGATCATCCTGCAGGTGGTGGTGCTGCGGCCGCTGATCGGCGAGCCGGTGATCAGCGTCATCATGGCGACGGTCGGCATGTCCATCTTCTTCCAGGCGCTGATGAAATGGATGTTCGGCGTCTTCGCCAAGCCCTTCCCGCCGATCTTTGCCGCCGATCGGGTGCAGGTGCTCGGTTTGCAGGTGCAGCCCGTCTATCTGCTGTCGCTGGCGGTTTCGCTGTTCATCATGCTCGGCTTCTGGTGGTTCTTCACCCACAGCAAGCATGGGCTGGCGATGCGCGCCACGGCCTTCGACCAGCAGGTGGCGCAGTCGCTCGGCGTCTCGGTGCCGCGGGTCTTTGCGATGTCCTGGGCGATCTCGGCGGTGGTGTCCTCGGTCGCCGGCGTGGTGGTGGGGGTGGTGAACGGGGTATCCTCGGCGCTGTCCTTCTACGGCATCAAGGTGTTTCCGGCGGTCATCCTGGGAGGCTTGGATTCCATCATCGGCGCGGTGCTGGGCGGGCTGATCGTGGGCGTGCTGGAGAACCTGGCGCAATGGGTAGACAGCGAATTTCTGAACTGGGGGAACATGACGCAGATCGCGCCCTTCTACGCGCTGGTCATCATCCTGCTGATCAAGCCCTATGGGCTGTTCGGCACCAAGAACATCGAACGGGTCTGAGCCGATGGTGGCCCTGACCCCGGCGGGCGACTACCGCACCTCCTACGCCGCCGACATGACGATCTTCCCGACGCGCAACAGCCGCATCGCGATGCTGCTCGGCATCCTGCTGGCCTGCGCGGCACCGCTGGTGCTGGGGCGGTACGAGCTGGGGCTGCTGATCAACATCGGCACGCTCGGGATCGCGGCCCTCGGGCTGAACATCCTGGTCGGCTTCACAGGGCAGATCAGCATCGGCCATGCCGCCTTCTTCGGCTTCGGCGCCTTCATGTCGGCCTGGCTGCACGAAGAATTCCATATCCCCGTCATCCTCTGCATCCCCCTGGCGGGTCTCGGCACGGCGGTGGTGGGGCTGGTCTTCGGCCTGCCGGCGGCACGGCTGAAGGGGCTGTACCTCGCCATCGCCACCCTGGCCGCGCAGTTCATTCTGGAGGATTTTTTCGCCCGCGCGCGCTGGTTCACCGGCGGCGTCGCCGGCCGCATGACCGAGAATGTCAGCATCGCCGGCATCATGTTCGATCGCGAGGAAAGCTATTTCTACATCGTGCTCGGCTTTGTCGTGGTGATGTTTCTCGGCGCGGCAAATCTCATGCGTACGCGGGACGGGCGGGCGCTGGTGGCGGTGCGTGACCACTACCTCTCGGCCGAGGTCATGGGCATCAACCTTGCCTATTACCGCACGCTCTCCTTCGCGATCTCCTCCTTCTACGCGGGGATCGGCGGCGCGCTTTACGCGCACTACCTGCTCTTCGTCTCGGTCGAGGCCTTCAACATCCTCTTCTCGATCCAGTTCCTGGCCATGGTCATCATCGGCGGCCTCGGCAGCGTCATGGGCAGCCTGTTGGGTGCGGGTTTCATGGTGCTGCTGCCGGAGGTGGTGCAGGCGGTGGTGGACCAGTTGGCGGGCGGGGCCATCGACCGCACGCTGAAGCTCGGCGCCAACATCTCCTTCCTGCGGGAGATGATGGTCGGCGCCTCGATCATCCTGTTCCTGGTGTTCGAACCGAACGGGCTCGCCCATCGTTGGCGGTTGATCAAGGCCTATTGGAAGCTCTACCCCTATTCCTACTGATCCGCCGGGACAGGCGGACGTCCAACGAATTGGAGGATCCACAACAATGAAAAGCACCTTCCTGCTGGCAGCCGCCACGGCCGTCGGACTTGCCGGCCCAGCCATGGCGCAGAGCCGCATTCCGGTCGGCCATCTGATGGACAATTCGGGCGCGACCTCAGATGTCGGCCTGCCCTATGGCGAGGGCGTGGCCGATACGCTGGCCTGGGTGAACGCCTCGCGCAACGGCATTGCGGGCCGCCCGTTGAACGTGCTGGGCTTTGACTACGGCTATGCCGCGCCGCGTGCCGTCAGCCAGTACCAGGCCTGGTCGCGCGAAAGGGTTGTCGCCATCATGGGCTGGGGCACCGCGGACACCGAGGCGCTGACCCGGTTCGTCACGCGGGACCGCATCCCCTTTGTCTCGGGCTCCTACTCGGCCGCTTTGACCGATGCCGCCGGGCGCAGCGGGCGCCAGGGCGTGGAGGCGACGCCCTTCAACTTCTTCTACGGCCCTTCCTACAGCGATGCCCTGCGCGGGATGCTGCAATGGGCCAGGCAGGATTGGGACCGCAGCGGCCGCCCCGGGCGGCCGAAATACGTCCATATGGGCGCCAACCACCCCTATCCGAATTCGCCGAAGGAGGCCGGGGAGAGCCTTGCGCGCGAACTCGGTTTCGACGTGCTGCCCGCCATCCAGTTCGCGCTGACACCGGGCGACTACACCGCGCAATGCCTCACGCTCGGCAATCAGGGCGCCAACTACGCCTATCTCGGCAATACCGCGGGCTCCAACCTCTCGGTGCTGCGGGCCTGCCAGACGGCGGGGGTGCAGGTGCAGTTCCTCGGCAATGTCTGGGGCATGGATGAGAACGCCATGAAGGCCGCCGGCACCGCCGCCAATGGCGTGGTCTTCCCGGTCCGCACCGCCGTGGTCTGGGGCCAGGACGCACCGGGGATGGCGACGGCGCGGCAGATCAGCCGCATCTCCGACCCGACCGGCTCTGCCTATCGCACCGTGCATTATCTGGCCGGCATGTGCGCCGCGATGCTGATGACGGAAGCGATGGACACCGCGGCCGAAGGCGGTGGCGCCATGACCGGCGAACGCATCCGCGAGGGCTTCTACGCCCGGCAGAACTGGGTGCCGCGCAGCTTCGAGGGGCTGTGCGGCCCGTCCTCCTTCGCGCCCGACGATCATCGCGGCACGATGCGGGTGGCGCTGTATCGCGCCAAGGTCTCGGGTGACACCTCGCAGGGTTCGGTCGCCGACCTCGTTGCCGCCGGCACCATCAAGCTGGAGCCGGTGACGGTGATCGAGTTGGAACGCCGCCGCGAATGGCTCGGCTGGTAGCCGCATGAGATACCGTCTCCTCCAGCAAGCGCTTTCTTCATGTGCCGCAGGGGCGCGGGGTTGCGCTGTTTGGTGGCTCCACCGCGCGCCCCTGCTCTGTG
>Ga0255334_1001433_pt1 | contig 10635 bp, 10 predicted proteins | sample EtOH5_35cm_T3_12_FD_202080 | JGI IMG/M metagenome (GOLD analysis project Ga0255334, IMG submission 202080) | Sandy soil microbial communities from University of British Columbia, Vancouver, Canada - EtOH5_35cm_T3_129 | ecosystem: Engineered > Artificial ecosystem > Sand microcosm > Unclassified ...
CGTCGCCACAGAGCAGGGGCGCGCGGTGGAGCCACCAAACAGCGCAACCCCGCGCCCCTGCGGCACATGAAGAAAGCGCTTGCTGGAGGAGACGGTATCTCATGCCTGATGCACGTAGGTGCCGGGTGCGTCCTCAAGCACCGCGAAGCCCTTGCGCGGCGCGCCCATCTTCGGCGGTGCGACCTGGCCCGGCGTGGAATGCGCGACCAGCCATTCCTGCCATGGCTGCCACCAGGATCCGTCCTGGACCGGTGCCTCGGCCAGCCATTCGTCCGGGCTCGGGCAAATTTCGTCGGCTGCCCTGTGCTGCAGGCGGAAATGCCGTCGCGGATGGCCGGGTTCACTGACGATGCCCGCATTGTGCCCGCCGCTGGTCAGGGCGAAGGTCACATCGGAATCGCTGAGATAATGGATCTTGAACACCGAGCGCCATGGCGCGACGTGGTCGTGTTCGGTCCCCACCGCGAAGATCGGGGCACGGATGTCCATGATCGCGACGGGGTGCCCATCCACGATGTACTTCCCCGAGGCGAGGCTGTTCTCGAGGTACAGATGGCGCAGATATTCGGAATGCATGCGATAGGGCATGCGCGTCGCATCGGCGTTCCAGGCCATCAGGTCGATCAGCGGCCGGGTCTCGCCCATCATGTAGTTGCGGACAAGCCGGGACCAGATCAGATCGTTGGACTGAAGGATCTGGAAGGCGCCGGCCATCTGCCGGGAATCGAGGAAACCGCGCTCCCACATCATGCCTTCCAGGAGCGACACCTGGCTGTGGTCGATGAACAGCTGCAATTCACCGGGCTCGCTCAGATCGGTCTGCGCCGCCAGCAAGGTGACGGAGGCGAGGCGGTCATCCCCCGCGCGGGCCATCGCGGCGGCCGCGATCGTCAGCAAGGTGCCGCCCAGGCAATAGCCCACGCCATGCACCTTCTGGTCCGGCAGCACCGCGCCGATCACGTCCAGCGCCTCGCCGACCCCGAGACGGCGATAATCGTCGAAGCTGGTGTCGCGATCCTCCGCGTCGGGGTTGCGCCACGACAGGCAGAACACGGTATGCCCCTGCGCGACCAGGTAGCGGATCAGCGAGTTCTGCGGCGACAGATCGAGGATGTAGTACTTCATGATCCAGGCCGGCACGATCAGGATTGGCTCCCGATACACCTTGTCGGTGGCCGGTGCGTATTGGATCAGCTCGGCAAGGCGGGTGCGGTGGATGACCTTGCCCGGGGTGATGGCGACGTCCTTGCCTGGGCGGAACTGTTCCGCGCCCTTGGGGGGCATGCCCATCACCCGGCGGCCGAGATCGTCCAGAAAATTCCCCGCACCGGCGACCAGATTGCCGCCAGCGGTTTCGATGGTGCGTCGGGCGAATTCCGGATTGCACGGCGCGATGTTGGAAGGGGAGACGACATCGAGCAGCTGCCGTGCGGTGAAGGCGATGACATCCTCATGATGTGGCGCCACGCCCGGAACGCCCTGGGTCGCCTCGCTCCACCATTCCTGGGCCAGCAGGAAGCTCTGGAAGAAGGCGCGATAAGGTTGGGCCAGCCAGGATTCATCGCGAAACCTGCGGTCGCCGGGGGCTGGGGCGATCGCCGCGGGCAGGGCCGGGTCGGCCGCCGCCATCAGGTTCTGCCCGAGGACCTGGCCGGCCTTCATGACAGCCGAAAGGGCGAGTTCCGCCTGCTTGCCGGGCGCCGCGACAAGGTGCAGCCCCCAATCGACGAGGGCGAGGTAAAGTGACGCCGGCGACAGGCCCGAGGTCATCCGCGCAACCACGGCCTTGGCGGCAAGGTCGCTGGTACGCAGCGAGGCGGTCAGCATCGCGCCAGGTGCGCCATCGGTCCAGTTCGCGTGCACATGCGCGACCGGCGCGGGAAGGCTGGCCGGCAGCAGCTCGCGGGCAGCGCCATTCTGCCCCGCTTGGCCATTCCCCTTCGTCGGTACCGATTGTTCGGCGGGCGTGGAGGCCGCCGGCCGGCGACGGCCATTGGTCGGCGCCGTGCTCACGGCAGCAGGGACCGTCGTCGACGATCCCTCCGCCGACTGTTCTGGACGGGGGGGTATCGACAAGGCGGTCAGACCTTCCGCGCTTCGATCGCATCCTTCGCGGCCGAGCTCATGCAGACCCGAAGCTGTTCCACCGTCTCGGCCGTCACCTTCGCCTGGGCTGAAGCGGCCTCGTACATGTCGCTCAGCAGGGCCGACTGCAGTGCCAGGACGTCCTGCGGCTTCCGGCATCCGACCAACTCTTGGCAGGTCTTGCCGAGGCGCTCCTGCGTGCTGCGGAGCAGGTCCAGCTCGCGGTTCATGGCTTCACTATAGACCTTCTGCGAGGCGAGGCTGGCATCCCATAGGGTCTTCCACGGCAGGCTGATCATTTCGCCGGCGCGATCCGCGCTGGAAACCCACCACTGCGGCAGAGCATGCTCGAAGGCGGCGGTCGGGGCTGGCTTCTCTGTCGCTGACATGAGGTGGTCCTTTCGCGTGGGCCTGGGGCACTCGGGGCGACATGCCCGCTTCCCCGGAAGTCCCGAAGGTCGTGGCCATGCCTTTCACCGTATCTAAGTACAACTGTGGCGCGATGACGAGGTTGACACAGATCAAAAGGGAGAAGATTTCGTGACCTCGCGGCCTATGCGGCGGTCGCCAGTTGTTTTCGGTGCCTGAAAAGTAACAGTAGTGCCGATAAATGTTTCTGAGTTACATTACCTGTTGCGATGCGACATTTTTGGTCATGATGCGCGGCTTCAGCCCTCCGCCCACATGCGCAGGAGATTCGCCCGGGTGAGCTGCACGCGAAGGGCAGCATCTTCCCCCCCTGCTTCCGCCAGATGCAGGTCGAACAGCAAGGCGCGCTGCGCGGCATCCCGCACACGGCTCTGCACCCAGCCGATCGCGACCAGACGCGCACCGGCCTCGACCGGCGCCACATGGTGCAGATGGGTCGCGGGGTAGAGCACGAGCAGCCCCGGCCGTGGTGCGATCGCCCGTTCGCCACCGGCATCCTCGACCACCAGCGCGCCGCCGGCGACATCACCGCCGAGAAACAGCGTCCAGGCGAGATCGGTGCGGATCGCGGCTTCGCCTCGCCCCATCAGCGCATTGTCGACATGGCGGCCATAGCCGCCGCCAGGCGGCGTGCGGCTGAACAACGGACGGGTCATGCGCAGCGGCAGCGCCGCGGCCGCGAAGACCGGATGGGCGCGCAGCGTCGCCTCCAACTCGGCCGCCGCGGCGAGAGTCGCGGGCTGATCCGGCTCGGCCTGGGCATTGGCCTTGACCCCGGCGGCCCGTGCCCCCGCGGTGGCCCGCCCGTCCTGCCACGCCGCCCGGGCGAGCAGGGCTCGCAGCCGTTCCAGCGCCTCGGTTTCCAGCACATCGGCGATCTGCAGCAGCATCGGCGTTTCCCAGCCCGGTGATCGGCTGTAGTCTACTGCGAACCCTTTGCAACACCGAGGCGCCATGACGGCCTATCGTCCCCGAATCTGGCTTGGTCTCGGCCTCTCCGTGCTGGCCGCAGGCCCTGCTGTCGCCGAAGGGGCGGGCTGCGAAAAGCCCGCGCTCCAGGGGAGCGCGGAGGTCGGTGAAGCGGGCGAGGCCGGGGAATCGGGGGAGACCGGCGCCGCCACGGCCGAGGATCGCGCGCTGCTGCTGGACCGCATGGCCGCGCAGATCGCCGCCGCCGCCATGGCGCGCGCCGACGGCGATGCCGAAAGCGCCGGCATCCTGATCGCGGCGGCGACCGACGAGGGGCCGGCCTCGCTCGCCCGCCGCGGCCAGCGCCACGAGGTCGCGCTGGAGGCAGCGCTGGCGCCCTTGGCCGCAACCCCCACCGACCCCGCGGCGCAGGCGCAGGCCGAGCATGCCATCGAGGCGGTGCTCGGCGCCCTGCCCGGGGCGCCGAAACCGCTGAGCCGGGTGCATCGGGCGGAACGGCTGCTCTCGGCCGCGCTATCCGCCTATGGCGCCGCGCTGGATTGCGGGCGGCTCGCGGATCGGGCCGCCTATTTCGAGGCGCGCGCGATGGTGGTCCGGTCCGCCGCCCTGGTCGCCGGGCTGCCGCAGGCTTCGGCGGTGACGGCTGCGGTCGCGCCTCTGCTTGCCCTGCTGCCCGCCACCCCGCCGGCGACGATGCCACCGATCGGCCAGGTCAGCGCCCTGGTGTCCAACGCCCTGCTCGAGGCCAGCGACCTGCTGCGCTGAACCGGGTCAGCGTCGCATCACGGCGGCACCGCCGCGGGGGTAGTTGGCGATCATGGTTTCCGCCAGGGTGTAGTAGGCATCGAGCGCCGCGAGGCCGGCTTCGAGGTCGCCCGCCTCCGCATCGGTCGCCACTGTGTCCATGAGCGCCGCGAGGCGGATGGGATCGAAGCGTTCCCGTCGACGGTCAGCGCGGTCGGAGCTATCGCCCTCCGGCCAGGCACGGGCGACGCGTTGCAATTCGTGCCGCACCGTATCGGCGACGAAGCGCGTGACCGCCACCTCTCGCCGCCGCAGCGTGCCGTCCAGCAGATCCACCCAGATCGAGAGATCGGACATGTCGCGCCGGAAACTCGGGGGCTCCCAGGCGTCCTCGCCATCGCCGACGGCGCTGAGATAGGCGCCCAGATCCTCGCGCGCCGCGGCCGAGAGGCCGAATCCGAAACGATCGTCGAAACCCGCGATCACGGCGGCGAAATCGGGCGCGCTGCCATCATGGAAATAGGGTGCGGAACTGCCCGCGTTCAGCAGGGTCGGGGTGTCGTACCGCCCGCCGGTGCCGACGTCATGCGAACGCCCATCAGCGAAGCCGGCGGCGGGGATGTGGCAGCTCGAACAGGCAAGGCCGCCCATTCCCGCAAAAGGCTGGTTGAACAGCGCCTCGCCGCGGCGTTCGGCTGCGGTGGCGTCCTCGCCGAGCCGGCCAAGCGGACCGATCCGGGGATTGGAGAGGAACTCCAGCTCCCCCATCCAGGCGGCCAGCGCATCGAGGATCAGCGGCGCCGGCTCCGGCCCACCGAATTCATCGACGATCACGTGCCGGGCGAATTCGCGCAGCGATCCGAAACGGCCATCGCGGCCAAAGCGGCTGCGGAAACGGACGCCACGCAAGCTCGGGATATCGACCGGATCATGCACGCCATTGTCGGCGCGCGGGTTGAACAGGGCGCTGGTGGCATCGAAGCTGCCCGGATGGCCGGAATAGCCGGGAATGTTGAAGCCCTGGTTCACATGCCCGTTGCTGTGGCAGGCATTGCAGGACAGGCCGGCCGCCCGCGCCGCCTCACCATAGGGCAGCGGGGAGGCGAAGGCGGCGCCGCCGAGCGCGACCAGCGGCGATTGCCTGCCGCCGGCAAGTTCGCTGGCCATGCGGACGGCGGCGGCGCGGTCGCGCGGCGGGTCGATCCGGCTGCCCTGCGGCAGCGGATCATCCCCAAGCGCCGGCCCGCCCTGCGTCGTGAACAGGGCGAGGAGCAGCGCCGCAACGGTTGCGCGCAGACGGCTAGAAACGGATAGCGTAGGCCAGCTGGGTGCCGAAGTCATTGGCCGTTGCCCCATCTTCCCGCAGCCGCCGCCAACCGACCGTCCATTCGAAACCCTTCAGGAACTCGGCCGCATCACCCAGGTCATAGGTGACGGAGACGGTGTGCTGGGTGGCGTCATAGGGCGAAGGCCCACGATCATGCTGCCATTCATAGGCATAGGCCATGCTGAAGGGGCGCCTGGCAAGCTCAATCCCCGCCGTCACGACGTCGCGCTTGGCATCGCGCACGCCATCCGCATCGTCCAGCCGCAGCCATTCCGCCAGCGGCGTGGCGGTGACGCGGTAAGGCAGCGGAATCTCCCAGGCCAAGCCCGCGACCGTGCCGTGTTCGGTCGCGCCGGTGCCGGCATCGACGCTGTCGTCACCGGCATGCCGATAGGAATAGCCCAGCGTATAGTCCAGCGTGCCGAGCGGCAGCGGCACGCCATGGCCCTCGGCCGAGGCCACCCAATTGTCGGTCCCGGAAGTGTTGTCCGCGCCCCCGGTGGAGCGCCGGTTGCGCCAGAGGTAGCGGGTGTCCCCCGTCACCGGATCGGTCATGGCGTAGCGGGGCGAGAAGGCCGCTTCCGAGAGGAAGCTGCGATCCGCCTGGAACATCTCGAAGCGCAGATCGTGGTCGCCGATGCTGCCGGTTACCCCGAACAGGTCGGACCAGGACAGCTGGGCGCCGAAGCCGATCTTCTCGGCCAGCTCATAGCCTTCGGCGAAGTCAGTGCCATAGAGGCCGGGGGCGCGATCCCAGGCGAAGCCGAACCGGGGGTGGATCTTGCCCCCGAAGAGTTCGAGCGGGCCCTGGACCCAGGACAGCGTCAGCTCATCCACCCAGCCCGCCTGGTCGGCGAAGCCGCGGTTGGCGGCGCTGCGTTCGCGATCGGTCGGCTCGAACTTGAAGACGCCGTTGACGGTGAAGCCGCCGGGCAGGTTGAGGTAAAGCCCGAGTGCCGATTTGTTGTAGAGGTTGGCGTAGTCGCGGCGGCCGGGCCGGCGGCCCATCACATCGAGGTCGAACTCGGTCTCGAAGCTTCCGCCCAGGGTGACGCCGGGCAGGATTTCGGTGTCTTGCGCAGCGGCCTCTTGGCCGGCGGCGGGCGGCGTGGCGAAAAGCACCGGGAACAGGGCGGTGCAGGCGGCGAGCAGGGATCGCGAGAGGGCACGCATCTCAGATCTGCTCCGCCAGGCCGCGGACCTTCTGCGCGCGTGCGCGCACCGAGCTGATCGTCACCGGCGGCCGCGGCGGCGGCAGCAGCTCCGGATAGGCGCTGCGCTGCACCGCCGCCAGCTCCGCCTGCGCCGCGGACCAGGCGGCAGGCGCGCCGGGCTCGCCGCCCCACTTCGACGCGGCGGCGATCGCGTAGCGGAGAAAGCCGGCGCTGTCGTGGTATTCGAGGATGTTGGAAATGCGGCCGCGTTCGATGCTCTCACCGTAATCATCGGCGACGGCGCCGATCATGGTGGCGATATGCTGCATGCGGAAGCGCTGGCTGTTCGCGCGTTCCGGCGCGACGGTGGCGCGAAGGGCGACCACGCCGGCGATGGCGGGATCGAAAACCGCGGCAAGCTCGGCCCCGGTGGCGCCCGCGCTGGCCCGCTGCTCCAGCGTGTTCAATTCGGCCTCGAACGGCCGGGCGCCGCGGGCGGCGATCCGCGGCTCCAGCCAGGTGTAGAGTTCGGCGACCGGATGCCCGAAATGCGGCAGGCCGAGCCGCTTCTCGCCGCCATCGACCAGGGCGCGGCCGATCAGCATGTGGCCTTCCATCAGGCCCAGCGCCTCCATCAGCGCGGCATCGGCACCGGCGGGATCGGTGGTCTCGCGGCCCTGCATGTATTGCGCGTTGTGCAGCCCGCCGCGGCAGATGGGAATGTCGCCGAGGACGGGATCGCGCAGCCCGCGGGGCAGCCCCGCGACCGTCGCGAGCGCAGTGCCGCCGAAGGCGAAAAGAGCGGGGGCGACGGCGAACAGCGTGCGACGATGAACCATGGCTGGACTCCAATTTCCCGTAGGACATCATTTGCCATAAACCATGTCAATGAGAAGCATTCGCAAAACGAGCGCCGCAAGCAAGCCGCCTCACCCTCGCCATGGCCGCGCGCGCGGATGGGCCGAGCAGGCTCGTCGTTCAGCCCGCCGCCCCACCGCCGAAGCGGTGTCGTCGTCGCCTTTGGATCAAGCCTGCGCGGCCAAGCTCCGCCCGGCCGATGGCGGCCTCCTGCCGCGCCCGCCCGACCGCCGCGGCTTCGGCGCCGTCACCCAATCCTCCAGCCGCGCATGGGGTACACCGCGTCGTATCGCCAGGCAGTCATCGGGAAAATCCTGGCGGAATCGCGCCCCGGCATCGGCAAGCTGCCCGAGAAAACGATCGAGATGGCGCATCGCGCCATTCGGCAGATCATGCAGCACGAGCACCGGCCGTGGCTGGGCGAGGCATTGCTTCAGCGCCCGGTCGGGCCAGCCCTGGGTATCGTGCCAGTCGCCCGGCACGGTATTCCAGAGCACGCAGGTGCAGGCTTGGCGCAGCAGATGGTCCCGCGCCTCCGGGCTCAGCAGGTGGTGCCCGAGCTGGCCCCCGCCGCCGACCGGGCGGAACAGCCGGTCGGGATGCGCAAGCTCGCCGATCAGCGCTTGGGTCCGGCCGATCTCAGCTTCCGCATGGCCGGCTTCGCCGCTGCGATCGCCCAGCGGCCCGGTATGGGTATAGGTGTGGTTGCCGATCCAATGCCCTTCGGCCTGGGCGCGGACCGCGGCCGCGCGCCCGGCGGGGTCGTCGAGTTTCTGGCCGATGAGGAAGAAGGTCGCGAGCAACCCGCGGTCGCGCAGCACCCTCAGCACCCCAGGCGTCGCTTCCGGCTCGGGGCCATTGTCGAAGGTCAGGGTGACCTCGGGGGTCATCGCCAGCGCCCGGCCGGCCCGGGCACGGCGGCGAACAAGGCCGCATAAGCGATCGACGGCATTCGCCTTATCCTCCCGGGCAAAGGTTTTCCCGATAAAATGGGGTTGTCAACGCATTTTGTCGGTCTTGTGCATCGGCGGCCGTCGCGCCACGCTCCGCCGGGATGACACCGCCGCTCGCCACCTCAGGTCTGCATTCGCCTGACACCCAGGCCACTGCCGTCTATCGGCGGCTGCGGGCCGACATCCTCTGCGGCGCGCTGGCACCAGGGATGCGGCTGAAGATACGCGACCTCGCGGCGGGTTACGGCGCCGGACCCGCGCCACTGCGGGAGGCGCTGGCGCAGCTTGCGGCCGAGGGGCTGGCCCGGCGCATCGAGCAGCGCGGCTTTCGCGTTGCCGCGGCCGACCCGGCCGGTTTCGCCGAGCTGATCCGCACACGCTGCCTGGTCGAGGCCCTGGCCCTGCGCGAAGCCATCGCCCATGGCGATGCGGAATGGGAGGATGCCGTCGCCGGCGCCGAGCGCCGCCTGGCCCGGCTGCCGCGTTCGCTCGGCGAGACGCATGTCCTTGCCAACCCGGATTGGGAGGCGGCGCATCGCGCCTTTCATCGCGCGCTGCTCGGCGGCTGCGACGCGCCGCCGCTGCTCGCCTTCTGCGACCGGCTGCGGGAGGAGGTGGATCGTTACCGCGCCCTGGCCAATGCCATTGCCTATCCTGGCCGTGACGTTGCCGCCGAACATGCGGCGATCGCGCATGCGGCGCTGGAACGCGACGCCGAATTGGCGGCGACCCTGCTCGCGCGGCACGTCTGCGGCACCGGCGAATTCGTGCGGATGGCCCTGCATCCGTCGCCACCGGCGCGGCACGTCGATGCCGAGACGCGCGCTGGCTGAGGCCAGGACTGCCGACACCGCGACTGGAACAGGCGCAGGAGGATGCGACGCTGATCGCCATCCGCGAGAGCAAACGTGCCGACATCGGCGTTACCGATGGGAGAGGCGCCGCGAAAGCTGTTCCGACCGTTTTCCCCGGCGCTGGACGGGGGCGACATCGACCCCACCGCCGAGGTCAACTGCGGTCGCGGCCATCATGCGGCGCGAACTCACCGGCTGAGGCGCGGCCGGGCGGCGTCCTGCCGTCCGGCCCCAGGGCTCAGGCCTCAATGCGCAGGCCTCAATGCGCAGGCCTCAATGCGAGAGCATGACCGGGCCGGTGCCATGCCGGATCATGTCGCGGGTGACGCCGCCCAGCAGCATTTCCCGCATACGGCCATGGCCGTAGCCGCCGATGACCAACAGATCAGCATCGACGTCCGACATCTCGTTCAGCAGGATATCGTAGGGCCCGAGCATCCCTGCGGTGGCGACGCCCGCGGTCACCTTGACGCCGTGCCGCGCGAGATGGCGCGCAATGTCTTCGGCCGCGACCAGCTCACGAGTGTTGGTGTCGTCCTGCGACGTCGAGATGGTGAGGACCCGCACCATCCCGGCCTTGCCGAGCAGCGGCAAGGCGTCGCCCACCGCGCGGGCGGATTCGCGGGTTGCGTTCCAGCCGATCAGGATCCTTTCGCCGATGCTCTCGCAGGGGAAGGCCTGCGGGACCACCAGGATGGGACGGCCGGAGGTGAAGAGGACATCTTCGATGAGGCTGATGTCGCCATCCTCGCCGGAGGGCCGGCTGAACATCGAAAGATCCGCATACCGGGCATGCAGGCACAGCGTGTCCGAGATGGGCCCGTCGACCGTGCGCCATTCGCCCGAAAGCGCTTCCATGCGCAGCCGTTCCTCGAAGATCGCCTGGACCTTCGCGGCGTTTTCCAGCGCCGCGCGCTTATGTTCTTCGGCGAAGCGGGCGACCGTCGCCGGGTCCATGTAACCATCGGTCACCATCGCGAGCGGCACCGTTGATTCATAGATGTTGATGCCGATCAGATGCGAATCATGACGGCGCGCGAGCGGCACGGCGGCGTTCAGCAAGGATGTCGCCGCCGCGACGTCCGGCATGTGCAGTACAATGTCCTTGAGTCCCATGATCCCGCTCCTCCTGGGAAATGGCAGGCGCCATGCTGGCCATGGCACCCGGAAAACCTGGAGCACGATCAGCCCGACGGGCCGATCTCGTGCTCTGCAAGTGCTTGGTTCCAGGGCAAGAATCCGTTCAGGCGATTCCGCCTGGACGGCTACTGCTCTAGACCTCGTCGCCGGTGATCGCCGTC